>Ga0181533_1000085_pt1 | contig 111753 bp, 95 predicted proteins | sample PEATcosm2014_Bin_45_FD_119772 | JGI IMG/M metagenome (GOLD analysis project Ga0181533, IMG submission 119772) | Peatland microbial communities from MTU Mesocosm Facility, Houghton, MI, USA - PEATcosm2014_Bin11_60_metaG | ecosystem: Environmental > Terrestrial > Soil > Wetlands > Peat | place... | reverse complement strand
GTCGAGCAATTCCCTAAAGCTCCCTCCATCGCGGTGGACTTCACCGACGCCAAGCCGCATGATTTCCGTCTGGAGTACTCCCATGCCGGCGACCCATTCGGCGGCGGCATCACCCTCAAGTGGGAAGCCCCCGCCCAAGCGCAGCTTGATGAAGCCGTGGCCCGCGCCAAAGAGTCCGATGTGGTGATCGCCTTCGTGGGCCTCTCGCCGCAGCTTGAAAGCGAGGAGATGCGCATCCAGATCGACGGCTTCTACGGTGGCGACCGTACCAGCATCGACCTGCCCGCGCCCCAGCAAAAACTCCTGGAAGCCGTGGCTGCGACCGGCAAGCCGCTGGTCGTGGTTCTGCAGAGCGGCAGCGCAGTGGCCCTCAACTGGGCCAACCAGCACGCCGATGCCATTCTTGAAGCCTGGTATCCCGGCGTCGAGGGCGGCACGGCCATCGCCCGCACCCTTGCCGGCCTCAGCAACCCTGCTGGCCGTCTGCCCGTTACCTTCTACACCACGCTCGACGACCTGCCCGCCTTCACCGACTACGGGCTCAAGGGCCGAACTTATCGCTATTTCACCGGCAAACCGCTATGGGGCTTTGGTTACGGACTCAGCTACTCCAACTTCAAGTACGGCCCGGTTAAGCTCTCCGCCGGCGCGCTTAAGGCTGGCGACCCCCTTACCGCGACCGTCACCGTCACCAACAGCAGCGCTGTTTCCGGCGACGAAGTCGTTGAAGCCTACCTCAAGACCCCGCAACCCGATGGCCCCATCCACTCTCTGGTGGGCTTTCAGCGGGTTCACCTCGCCGCGGGTACAAGCCGCCAAGTCACTCTCTCCATCGATCCCCGCTCGCTGTCGAGCGTAAGCGACAAGGGCAAGCGCTCCATCCTGCCCGGCAAATACACTCTGAGCCTGGGCGGTGCCCAACCCCAGGACACCGCGTCCAAATCCGAAGCCGGCTTCACCATCACCGGCTCGCTGGATTTGCCTGAATAGCCTGCTCATGCCAGGGACCGATATTGTTTGCAAATCAAAGATAATATTTTGTTTCCACTGAGCGACCCGTTAAGGTCGGCCAGTGAGCTTAGGGTTCTGTTATTTTATATGTTTTCTTTGAAATGCGTAGGGTGTTAATATAATTACTCAATCTTGTGGGCCAAGGATTTTCCAGAAAACGGCAAGCGAACATAGCTGGTTAGAAGATTTCATTCATGAGTCGAATTTATTCAACTTGAGCAGAAAGGTTGCGGTAGTGACCGGGTCGCGAGGGGACCTGGCATGCTAACCGACCGAGACGTTTATGAAAAATGCTTTTGAAGTAGGAAATCCCGACTGGAATCTGAGCCCCATGACCGGGATGACCAGGAAACACTACATCGAATGCGCCAGGTATGTGCTCCAACGGGCATTCCGGCACGTGAAGTCGTTTGACGCGCCCATCGTCTTTCCTCAGGTGCCGGGCAAGTCGTATCCGCAGCCGAATGCTCCGGAATGGCGCCACCGCTCCAACGAGTTCGAAGCGCTGGAGAGGACCTTTAATCTGGCGGCCCCGCTGATCCACGTCGATCCCGAGGTTAGTATCGACGGCATCAAGCTGCGCGATTATTACGCCAATCAGTTTTACAATGCGATGACGCCGGGGCATATGAACAGCCTGCCCATGCCCGAGGACCTGCCGGATGCCACCTATCAGTTCACCTGCGAGTTTGGCGGCCTGACGAAGACGCTGTTGCTGATGCCCGATGTTTTATGGCCATCCCTGACCAAAAAGCAGCGCGATGAAATGACCGTCAGCATTTCCAAGTGGGCCCATCACCGTACCACGCAGAACAATTGGCGGGTATTCAACATCTGCGCGCTCTCGCTCCTTAAGAAACACGGATATGACATTGACGACGATCTGCTGAAAAGCCACCTGCAGTGGGTCGCATCGTATCACGCGGGCAACGGCTGGTATCTGGAGCAGAGCTACAACTACTACACCATCAGCCTCTTCGTCGTTTACGGCACCATCTGGAGCCGTGCCTTCGGCCGCGAGCACTATCCGGAAATCGCCGGCATGCTCGAAACGAGTTTCCAGGAACTATTCAAAACGTATACCAGCTTCTTTGGCCGGGACGGTTTTATCAACATGTGGGCCAGAAGCATCTGCTACCGCACATGGATTTCGGGCGGCTTCCCGGTGTCGTTTCTGCTCGCCTCGGAACCGCCGATCGATCCCGGCTGGGCGAGGCGGCTCTGTTCCGGATCGATTCTGCAATTCACCGGGCGGGAAGATATTTACGAGAACGACATTCCCAGCCTCGGCTTCTATCCTCACCGGGAATTTGCGATTCAGAACTACAGTTGTTCGGCCAGCCCATTCATCATGTTCCTGCCGTTCATCAGCCTGGCGCTGCCGGAAGATTCTCCGTTCTGGACCGCGAAAGAGAACGACGGAATGTGGGAAGAATTAGGAACGCGTTCGAAACGGACCGTGCTCGAAATGCCGGGCATCGTTCTGGTCAATCACGGCAGCAGCGGCGCTTCCGAGATCGTCTCCGGCAAGGTGTACGATGACGATCACAACTACTCCAAGCTGGTCTTCAACACCCATTTCCCGTGGGAAGATCACAACCCCAACGGTGGCACATCCCAGGAGTATAGTTTTCGCAGTCTGGATCCCCGCGATCTGAGGGGTGTGGACATCAATTTCTACCTTACAGGACGCGCGGTAGATAACGCCGCTTCGAAGAGCGCCGCCTTCGTAACCTCGCAAAGCATTCTCTTCAACGGTGTGCGCGACGGCGTGCTCTACCGCCAGTTGATCATGCGCAAACCGCCCAACAACGGTGTTGGATACATCATCGACCTCGCGGAGATCACGGTACCCGGAGGCGTCCTCCGCGTCGACCGCTGCCGGTTGGCCTTCGAGCATGAGCTCACGCTCGGCCATTTCGGCCTGCCGCATTTCGCTGGGAAGAAGGCCGCGTTGCACACTTTCGAGAATGAGATGAAGCAGGGGATCACGGCCTCAATTCCGGGCAGATCGGTGGCGATGATAGCTTACAGCGGCTGGGACACGATTCAGAGCCAGGTTCACCGCGGCTTCAATGCGGAAACAGAGGAGAGCACTGTGCTGTTCGTCCATCGCAAACGCACAGCCAGGAACCCAGCGATGGAATTGATGATTACAGCGATGCTGCACAAGACCGATGACGCCCCATGGACGCCGGAAGAACTGGATCCGGTGAAGGCCATCCGGATTATGGAGGTGACGCCTTCTGGTTCTGTCCTCGGCGCGGAGATCACGCTGGCAGACGACATGACTCACCAGGTCGATTTTAAGAATATCGACGGGCTTAAGAACTGCTGATACAGTAGGGGAGTCTCGGGAGTTGGCCCTTGGAACGCTCCTAATACACGAAAGCAGTGGACTCGCTTACACAATGAGAGCGAAGCCGGACTAGAAAGAAACAAGCGTGGACCGGGAGGTCCACGCTACAGCCGGCCAGGAGGCCGGCGCTACAATTTCATGCCTTCTCGGGTCGGCAACGCTGGTGGAGAGCTAACGAGGAGAGATGGTGATGACTCGAAGAGATTTGCTGGTTGCACTGATCGCCATCGCAGGCACAGTTGGAGCCTTCGCCCTTGCCGGCCAGGCGCCGATGATGGGCTCCGCCGTCTTCGACTGGAATTCAATCCCCGCCAAGCCGACAGAAGTTGGCTCGGTGCGCTCCTTCTTCAAGGCGCGCACCGCTACTCTGGATGAACTGGAGATGCACGTAACCACGCTGCTGCCGGGCAAGGCGTCGCATCCGCCGCACCGGCATCCCAATGAGGAACTGATTATCGTGATGCAGGGCACCGTGGAAACTTTGTCAAACGGCGAGTGGAAGCGGGTCGGACCCGGATCGGTAATCTTCAACGCCTCGAATCAGTTGCACGGGTTGAGAAACGTGGGCGCTGGCGAGGCCGTCTATCATGTCATCAACTGGAAATCCGCCGCAACGCCGGAGGCGCAAAAACAGTGAGCTGGCAAGGTGGCGCACAGAAAGGATTTGGGCTTATGCAATTTGAGGATATTGGCCGACGTAACTTTCTAAAGACCATGGGAGCAGCGGGTATGTTATCGACATTGCCGGAGGCGGCCTTTGGGTTGCACGCGGGCAGCGGGCAAATTGCGCATGAGGCTGCCGCGCCCGGAGCCGATGAGGACGCGAAGCCGAAACACTCCATCAAGTTTGCCGTAATCGGACTCGACCATCCTCACATCATGGGCATCACGGCAGCTGTGATTCGTGGCGGCGGGAAGCTGGCAGCGTTCTATTCAACACTTCCCAGGGAGAGTGCCGGATTTCAGAAACTCTATCCCCAGGCGCGGCTGGCAAAGAGCGAGGACGAGATATTGGATGATCCGTCAATCCAGCTCGTGGCCAGCGCATCCATCCCCAATCTGCGCGCGCCACTCGGCGTCCGCGTCATGAAGCACGGCAAGGACTATCTCAGCGACAAACCGGCCATCACAACATTGCAGCAACTTGTCGAGGTACGCAAAGTTTCTGCCGCTACCGGAAAAATCTTTGCCATCATGTACTCCGAGCGGCTGGAAGTGCGCGCCGCCGTGCAGGCCGGTTATCTGGTTAAGGCCGGGGCAATTGGCAAGGTCGTGCAGACGATCAACATCGCGCCCCACCAGGTAAACGCTCCCAGCCGTCCCGATTGGTTTTGGGATCCGGCGCAGTACGGCGGCATCCTGTGCGACATCGGATCGCATCAGGCGGATCAGTTTGTCTACTACACCGGCTCGACAACGGCTGCCGTGACGGCGTCGCAGATCGCGAATGTGAATCATCGTGATCATCCTGGCTTTCAGGACTTCGGCGACATGATGCTGCAGGGCAACGGCGGCGCGGGCTATGTGCGCGTGGATTGGTTTACTCCCGATGGCCTGGGCGTGTGGGGTGATGGGCGGCTGTTTATCCTGGGAACCGAGGGCTATATCGAACTGCGCAAGTATATCGATATTGCCGGCCGGCCAAGCGGCAATCATCTTTTTATTGCGGATAAAAAGCAGACACGCTACATGGATTGCAGCAACGTGGTGCTGCCCTTCGGGCTGCAGTTTGTTGCCGATATCGTTAACCGCACCCACACGGCGCAAGATCAGCAACAGGCGCTTTTAGCCGCGGAGCTAGTGCTGAAGGCGCAGAAAAACGCCAAGCGTCTCAGTTTTCCCGCGTAGGCCGGCGCAGGAGGGTATGTGATGAAGATCGCGCAGGAGAAGATTATGAGAGCCCATAGTACAGGCACTGAGTACCCGCGCAGGACGTTTCTGAAAATGTCGGCAGGCGTGGTTGCCGCGGCGGGCTTTCCGGCGATTGTACCTGCCAGCGTGATGGGGCAGAAAGCTCCGAGCAACCGCATCAACATCGGAGCAATCGGAGTTGGCCGCATCTCCCGCAGCCATGATATGCCGGGAATCTGGAAGTACGACCAGGCGCGCATCATGGCCGTCTGCGATCTCGACTCCAAGCGCCTGGAAGAGGGCAAGGCGCTGGTCAACGGCTACTATGCCAAGCAGACCGGCAAGGAATACGACGGAGTTACCGGCTATCATGACTACCACGAGCTGCTGGCCAACAAGGATATTGATGCGGTGGTGATCAGCACGCCCGATCATCAGCACGCGATTCTGGCGGTGGATGCAGTGCGCGCCAGCAAGGACGTGTACTTGCAAAAGCCGGCATCGCTGACCATTGCCGAGGGGCGCGCGCTGAGCAACGCGGTGACGGCGTCAGGGCGGATTCTGCAGATTGGATCGCAACAACGGTCGTGGAAGCAGTTTCAACGGGCATGCGAGTTGGTGCGCAATGGCCGCATCGGCGCCATCAAGCACGTGGAAATCGGCTTGCCGGGCGATCCCAGCGGACCGGATGCGCCGCCCATGCCGATTCCTCCCAACCTTGATTACGACGCTTGGCTGGGCTCCACGCCCGAGGTTTACTACACCGAGATGCGCGTGCATCCGCAGCAGGGTTTTGACCGCCCCGGCTGGCTGCGTTGCGAGCAGTTTGGGGCCGGCATGATTACCGGCTGGGGAGCGCATCATGTGGACACCGCCCACTGGGGCATGAATACGGAGTATTCCGGGCCGGTCGAGATTTGGGGCGCGGCGGAGTTTCCGAAGCATGGATTGTGGAATGTTCACGGCAAGTTCCTGACGCATGGCCTCTATGCCAACGGCGTTAGCATGGATATTAGCGGGGACTTTCCTAACGGCATCAAGTTCTACGGCAGCGAGGGATGGATTTTTGTGACCCGCGATGTTGAAGTTACGGCCAGCGATCCGAGCGGCAAACCGCAAACATTGCAGCCATTGATGGCCAGCGACCCAAAGATTCTGGATAGCGTAATCAGGGCGGATGAAGTTCATCTCTATCAGAGCGATGACCAGCATGGCAACTGGCTGGAATGTATTCGCAGCCGGAAGGCTCCCATCGCGCCCGCAGAGATTGGACACCGCGCTTGCTCAACCTGCCTGCTGCACCATATTGCCATGAAGACAGGGCGCAGACTGCACTGGGACCCGGTAAAAGAGCGATTCCACAACGATGATGAGGCGAACAGTATGTTGTCGCGTCCGCAGCGCTTTCCATACATGATGAGCCAGTAGAAAGTAATCAGACATAGCAGGCGGTCAACCAGCCTGCTATGCTGAAAAGTGAGTTTTTTGCAAGCGGAGTTATCAGGCAGGTATGAATTCAACCTCACGATCGGCGCCTGCAACCCGGGGCATCAAGCGCATCGACCTGGCCTATGTTCAGTTAGCGACCAGCGAAAGTGCGCGGGATATCAATCGTGACGTGGTTCTGGAGATCGTCCGTTCGCAGCAACCGGTATCCCGTGCGGACCTTGCGCGGGCCTCCGGCCTGCAACCCAGCACGGTTTCCGCGATTGTCGAGCAACTGATCGCCGAAAAATGGGTAAAGGAAGGCGCCATTGAACGGCGGCCTCGCGGAAGACACCCTACGCTTCTCGCGCTCAATGACAAGTTGGTGATCCTGACCGCCGATATACGGCCGAAGCAGGCCATCGTCGCGCTTCTCGATCTGAATGGGCGATTTCTTGCGCGCGAGGTTGTGCCTCTTGTCTCTGAGCCTGAGAGCGCGATCGGCAAAATCATTGCCTGCATGAAAACCATGCGCGCCAGTTACTCTAATCGCTCCTGTGAGGGTATCGGTATTAGTGTGCCGGGACGTGTTGATTCAGAATCGCAGCGTCTTATACTTGCTCCCAATCTGAAGTGGGGCAGCTACGACATCAAGGGAGACATCGAAATAGAAATGCGGTTGCAGGTGGAGCTGACCAACGCCGCCAATGCCTGCCTACTGGCGGAGCTATGGTCAGGCAAGCTCGACGGCATCCGCAATGCTGTGTTAATCACGGTTTCGGAAGGGGTCGGCGGGGCCATCCTGGCCAACGGGCAGATTGTTACCAGCCGCAGCGGTCTGGCCGGCGAGTTTGGCCACAGTCCGATTGACCCGAGCGGCCCCCTGTGCGGCTGCGGACAGCACGGGTGCTGGGAGGTCTTTGCGTCTTCCAATGCTGCGCTGCGATACTATGCGGAGATTCACCCTGAAATGACTTCAGTCAACATACATGAACTGCTCCACTTGGCCGACGAAGAAGATCCTGACGCCATTGCAGCCCTGACTCGCCAGGCTGCCTGCCTGGGCCGCGGCCTGCGTTTGGTTACCGCCGCGCTCGCTCCGGAAGTGATTCTGATTGCAGGCGATATTACCGCATCCTGGGCTCGCTTCGGCCCCACAATTCAAGCCGAAATGGAAGCCAGCATGCTGGCCGGGAATGCGCCACAGTTGGGGATCACTAACGACGGTGAATTTGCCCGGCTGCGTGGCGCCGCAGCGGTTGTCCTGCAACGCCATTCGGGGTATCATCGTTCGGCATCAAAGTCAGCTAAATCCAAGACTAATCATCCAACAAACACTTAGCGCGACTAACAACAATCATCATGTAGCGATGACCGCACGCTAAGGCCCCGTTGGCGCTGCATTGCGATAACTCTCTGGAGGCCCAAGATAACTGGGCGGCAGAGGATCGGAACTGATGACCAGTTTCTCTAGTACCACGCCGGGGTCAACCATCCGGAATTTCAGCGTATGATAACCCGGTCCATCCAGTTTGAGCGTGGAGTTAATTTTCCGAACGCCGTTGCTGACTGCCTGCTCCCAGTCCTTTGCTGAGTTATGTTCCAAAGCATCGACCACTTGCGGCTGTTGATCATCGAAGAAGAGAGCATACCTCAGTCCGCGGCCGGGAACGAAGTTCAGTGTGGGCGCCAAAATGGCTTCCACATTGAACGTGCCTCCCTCAAATAAGTACATCTTGTATTCGAGAACCGGAGCGGGTTGCAGCAGTTCCACGCTCGGCGCAGTTACCGGGAAAACAGTCATCCCAGAGAGCGTCTCGCCAAAGCCCGGAATCTTATCCCAATGAACTTCGCCTGCGCTTGTTTCGCCGGTAAAGTGTTCCGCCTCAATCGAAACGTAGTGGTTGCCTTCCACAAAACCCTGCAAGGAATCTCTCGCGGGCGCGTGAGGATTTAACGCTCTCACGCGGATATGAAACTCCATGCCGCCCTTCTGAGTGAGCGTAACCGTGCCCTCATTCGCGCCCTCGGAGACTTCGGCCCAGTCGATGCTGACAAGCAGCCTTTCTTCCTTTGCGACGCTTCCATGCGTTTTATTGAGCTTGATCCATGGCCTGTCCGCGCTCGCGGAAAAATCGAAAGGCTCAGTCCCGCGATTGAACACATCGATGAACCGTGTTTGCCGGTTGAAAACATCGAAGTCATGCAGCGTAAAGTGTCCCCAGTCGCGCGAGCTGGCAAACGGCAATCCTTCGATAGCCACGGCCATACTTGGCCCGGAAACTGGTTGAACTTCCGTAACGGCCGGCATGGTATTGAGCGGCGGCTCGTTCCAATAGGTGTACCCGATGTGGGTCTGGTCCATCATGTGATCCCATTTGCCGTGCGCTAACTTATGGTTGTACTCATCGGAGAGCGCGGCGTCCTCCGCAAAAAGAGCCCGCGCCGCGGCGGCAAGGTCGTTTGCGCTAACTCTGCCTTGCGCGGCATATAAGTGGTTCTTGCCGGCTGTAATGTATAACTCGTTCACAATGGCTGAGGCCTTCGTTGGATACAACACTAACTCGAAAAAGGCATCGCGCTTGTCCTCTGGAAGTTGACGATAGACCCGCTCGGCTTTCTCGGTGAGCGACTTCCACTCGGAATAAACGCGGTCTGCTTCCCGGTAATTTACCTGGTTGAAGGTATCCGGCTCCAGTAGCTCCGGCTTGCGCCGCCCATTGTATTGCGTGTACTTAGAGACAATATCCGCAATTTCCGCCGCGTATTCCGGCCCGAATTCGCGCACCGCCCAGAGTTCGGTAAATTCCTGAAGATGATCCTTGCCCCATCGGCTTGGCTCCCTAGCCAGATTGAGGAAGAACTCAATCGGAAACTCCATTGGCTTCAGATCGCCCACATTCACGATCCAGATGCGGTTGGCTCCATAGGCGGAGGCAAGATTCATTTGCTCCCAAACCTTGGCAATGGGATTAGTATTGAGCCACTTGTAGGAGCGCGGATCGCCCACATAGTCGAAGTGATAATATATTCCCGCGCCGCCGCTGCGCTTTTGTTCCTCTGCGGTGGGCAGACGGCGTATATTCCCCCAGTTATCGTCGCACCACAGCAGAGTTATATCATCCGGCACGCGCATGCCTTTTTCGTAGTAACCCTGCACTTCTTTGTACAGAGCCCAAACCTGGGGATCTGATGCAAGCGTGGGAGTCAAGTGGCGGGCGATAATCTCGCGCTGATCCGCCACAATTTTTTCCAGCAGAGCGATGTCGTCTTTCTCGGACATCGGCATATCCCCGTCGCCGCGCATGCCCAGCGTGATCACGCTCTCGTAATTCTTATTCCGCTCGATTCCCTCTTCCCAGAATTCATCGAGCGTCTTCGCATTGGTTGTGTAGTCCCAGGGGCCCTTGCCGTGCCGTTTCCATTCCTGTTGAGCGCGCAGCATCGGCTCATGGTGCGACGTGCCCATCACGATGCCATATTCATCAGCGAGTTTAGGGTTCAAAGGATCGTCTTCGTTGAAAGCATTGCCCCACATTGCCGGCCAAAGGAAGTTAGCCTTCAGGCGAAGCAGAAGTTCAAAGACTTTTTCATAAAACTGGTGGTTGAATCCGCCGAACTTCTCCTTGGCCCAGCCGGCCAGCGAAGGCGCCTCGTCATTGAGAAAGATGCCGCGATACTTGACCGCAGGCTCGCCTTGCACCCAGCGCCCCGCTTTCACATAGAGCGCATCTTTATGCTCCACGGGAACATCAGCCCACCAGTACCAGGGCGAAACTCCTATTTGCTCGGAGAGATCGTAGATTCCGTAAATTGTCCCGCGCTTATCGCTGCCCGCGATTACCAGGCCGCGAGCCACGCCCGGCAGTGGATGTGAAATCACCTGAATCAGCGTCGATTCCCACTTGCCGGCGATCTGACTCACATCGATCTTGTGCTTGCTGATGAGTTGGTCGATGATGCGGCTTTTTCCGATTGTGCCGATGAGAATCACGTCGCCGCTGAGAGACTTCTGGTTATTGATAAGATGCGCCTGGCAGCCGCTTACGCGAAATATGTCACTCTGCAAATCGCGGGCTGCGCGCACCACACCGGCATAGTCGTCCGCATCCACATAGAGCATCGCCGCGCTTCCTTCATGTACCAGCCGTAAGCTGCTGAAAGCCGGAGTGGTCTCCACGTATTTCGGCTGGCCAATGCAAAAGCCGCGAGACGGGAAGATCGCTGCGGCTATCAAAAGAAGCCAGGCAAAGGCAGGCTTCCATACGCGGGGCATCAGGAGATTAAGACGTTGGAGCGGGGCGCGAAAGTGCACACAAGCTGGCATGGGCGTCATTCCTATACATATAATTTGTGGAGTGAAGCATATAATCGGAAAGCGTGAACTGTCAAGCAGGCCGCTTGGATGTGATTCTCTGACTGCTATGATTATCGGCAGACGTGGGTGCTTTGAAAGCGCGGCGGCGTCGAACGATTTGGCATATTGTTTGACAGGAACTAAAAATCGTGAGCTAGTATCCGGAATTGCACGAGGTAATAACAGGCCATGACCGACCAGCAATGGAAGACGCTCGTCTCCATCGTTCGCGGAGAAACGATCCGTCCGCTCCCTACAGCTTTCATCATCGATAGTCCCTGGCTGCCGAATTGGGCGGGCCACACGATTCTGGATTACTTCACTGACGAACGCATTTTTCTGGACGACAATCTCAAAGCCATTCGCGCCTTCCCGGAAGCGATTTTTCTGCCGGGTTTCTGGTCCGAATACGGGATGTGCACGGAACCCTCGGCCTTCGGCTCTATCTCTATCTGGGGGGAGAACGAATTCCCCTTCGCCAAAAAAGTTCTGCACTCTCCATCCGAGGTCGAACGCCTGGAAAAGCCCGATCCGCGCAAACACGGCTTGCTGCCCTTTGTGATCAAGCGGCTCCAGCACTTGCAGCCGGAGATCGAAAAGGCCGGCCACAAAATTCGCTTTGCCGTGGCTCGCGGCCCGCTCAATATCGCCTCGTTCCTGATGGGCACGCCGGAGTTTTTGGAGGCGTTGAAGACGGAACCGGAACTGATGCATCGCCTGCTCGATATCGTCACGGACTTTCTGGTGGAATGGATCGCGGTTCAGCGCGAAGCATTTCCGTCGATTGACGGCATCTTTTTGCTCGACGATATTGTCGGATTTGTGAGCCGCCGCGATTGCGAGAGCTTCGCCCTGCCTTATTTGCAGCGCGTATTCGACGCTGACGTGAGCGTGAAGTTCTTCCACAACGATGCGCCCTGCAAGGCCAGCGCGCCTTTGCTGGAGGCGGCGGGAATCAATTTGCTCAATTTTGGTATTCAACATACGCTGGCGGAGATGAAGACCTGGACGAACAACCGGATTGCGCTGATGGGAAACATCCCTCCGCGCGACGTGCTGGCTGAAGGAACGCCGGCGGAGGTAAAGCGCTCGGTCAGGGAGATGCTGAGCGCTGTCGATGACCGGTCACGATTGATTGTTTCATGCGGCGGAGGTATGCCGCCTCATGCGCCTACGCAGAACATCAAAGCATTGATCGCGGCGGTTGCAGAGGAAACGGCATAGGCGGCGTCCTGACACAGGGCAGGGTTTAGGCGACTATGTTCGCTTCAGTATTCCATAAATCTTAGTCGCGTCCATCCATCATTTATTCAAAGCCTGCACGTTCCCGAGTTATTACTCGGTAATTGTCAAACGAACCGCGAAGGTCTCCGCAGAACTTGAGCCGGGCAAGATGTCTACGGCCCCCGGCTTAACAACTTTCTTCATTTGCACATTCAGATAAGATAATAGGCGGAGGCAGCTTCGATGCTCATTGTCCACGTGCATGTACATGTCAAGCCCGAGTCGGTGGAGGAGTTCAGCCGGGCTACCGTCGAAAACGCCCGCGCAAGTGTTCAGGAGCCTGGCATTGCTCGCTTCGACGTGGTGCGGCAGCAGGATGACGCGACGCGGTTCGTGCTGATCGAAATCTACCGCGATGTGGAGGCGGCGGCCGCGCATAAACAGACCGCTCACTACGCAAAGTGGCGCGACGCGGTTGCGCCCATGATGGCCGAGCCGCGTACGAGCGTGAAGTACAACACCGTTTTCCCTGATTTACAAGACTGAGCAAGACTGAACGAGGCTGAAACTATGCGCTTCGAGTTTGCTACCGCAACACGCATTGTCTTCGGCGAGGGCACAGCCGCCACTCTGCCCGAACTGGTTCGCAGTTTCGGCGCTCGCCCGTTAGTGGTCACTGGCTCTTCACGCGAGCGCGCGGCGTGGCTTGTCTCGGCGCTCTCGGCGGAAACCCTTGCCGTCCCCGGCGAGCCGACGGTCGATCTGGTCCGCGACGGCACCCGGCGCGTGCGGGAAGCTGCCTGCGATGTCGTAGTTGCGCTGGGCGGCGGCAGCGCTATTGACGCCGGAAAAGCGATTGCCTGCATCGCAATCAACGGCGGCGAGCCGCTGGAGTTTCTTGAAGTGGTGGGAAAGGGTCGCGTCCTTGCGGCCGCGCCGCTGCCCTTCATTGCGGTGCCGACCACTGCTGGGACCGGCAGCGAGGTCACGCGCAATGCCGTGCTGGCATCGGTGGAGCATCGCGTGAAGGCGAGTTTGCGGAGCCCCATGATGCTGCCAAAAGTCGCGCTGGTCGATCCCGAGCTGGCCTACACGCTGCCGCCCGCGATCACTGCTTACACCGGACTGGACGCGCTGACGCAGTTGATCGAGCCGTACGTGAGCTCACGCGCCAATCCACTGGCGGATGCGATTTGCGTCGAGGGGATCAAGCGCGCCGCCGGGGCGCTGGGCCGCGTCTATCGCGACGGCGCGGACCGTGAGGCGCGCCGCGATATGGCGCTGGCCAGCCTGTTCGGAGGCTTGGCGCTGGCCAACGCAGGGCTGGGCGTGGTACACGGTCTTGCCGCGCCGCTGGGAGGTGAGTGGAATGCGCCGCATGGAGCGCTCTGCGCGGCGCTGCTGCCGCATGGCATGGCCTCCAACGTAGCCGCTTTGCGGGCACGCGCGCCGCTCCATCCGTCGCTGGAACGCTATGCCGCCATTGCGCGCCTGCTGACTGGCCGCAAGGAAGCTACCGCGGAGGACGGCGTCGAATGGGTGCGCGCGCTTTGCACCGCTCTCAACGTTCCTAAGATGCGCGCCTGGGGAATCGCGCCATCCGATCTGCCCGCCGTGGTGGAGAAGGCAGCCCGCGCTAGCAGCATGCAGGCCAATCCGCTTCCGCTAACGGGCGAGGAGCTACTAGCCGTGGTCTCGGCCGCGTGGTAGGCGCCGGACCAGGCGAACAACGGCTATATGCATGAGAGAGCACAGAAGCAAATAGCTGTTACTGTGCACGGACGCGTACATCCCGCCGGCTATCGAAGCTGGCCAAACCAAGGATCAGGTGACGGTTGCCTTCGGCAATCGCTTTTATATATTAGCTATTTGCTTCCATGCCCAGAAATTGCTGAAAAACCTCGTTCGACAGCAGCCGTCCCCGCGCGGTCAGTTGTATTGTTTTGCCTTCGGAGACCAGCAAACCTGCTTCAACCAGCCGCGCAACAACTTTGAGCGCCGGGGAGACCATGGCCGCGCCAAACTCGCGCTGCATGGCAGCGATATCAACTCCATCATTGAGCCGCAGGCCGAGAAACCATGCCTCCTCGTGCTGTTGCGCGGGAGTGAGCCACGTGGTCTCGACCGGCGCTGAACCAGCGAGATAGGCTGCTATGTCGTCGGTGGTGGTGGAGCGCAGGACAGATTCTTCCCAGTTCCCCAAATGCGAGGGACCTGGGGCACCCGGTAGCATGGAGGAGGCGTCGAGGCCCAGGCCGAGGTAAGGCCGCCGCTGCCAGTAGCGCAGGTTATGGCGCGAGTGGAATCCGGAACTGCAGAAGTTGGATATCTCGTATTGCTCCAGGCCGGCCTGGCCCAGAGTTTCGATGGCCTGCTCATACATTTGCGCAACGACGTCGTCGCCGGGAACCAGATCGGCGTGATAGCGCGCGCCGTGAGCCAGCACCTCGCGGCCCAGACGGGAATCCTGGTCCACCTCGAACATATAGACGCTGGCGTGGGGAACGCCCGCTTCCGCCAGCGACGCCATCACCATCAGCGACTCCTGCCATGAAGCGAAGGTCTGGCCGGGAAGACCGGCGATCAAGTCAACATTCAGGTTGCAGATGCGCGCGGAACGCAACCGCATTACATCTGCAAGCGCTACCGCGCGATTGTGCAGCCGCCCGCACAGGGCCGCTTCGCGGTCGATGAACGACTGCACGCCCAGGCTGACGCGATTGACGCCGGCCGCTACGAGGGCCTCCAGCATCTCGTCGGCAAGCTGGCCAGGCGCGCATTCGACGGTGATCTCGGCCTCCGAATCGAGGTCGAACTCCCAGCGTATGGCGGCGAAGAGCCGGGTTATCAGCCCGGGCGCAAGCAGGCTGGGTGTTCCGCCGCCTATGTAGACTGTGTCCACGTGTCGCGGTAGTTGCACTCCCATTTGCTCGGCCCATGCAGGGGCCACAGCCAGATCCTCAACAATCCGGTCCACATAGCGCTTGTGCTCGCTGGCCGGATGGACTCCCGAGGCAAAGTTACAGTAGGTGCACTTTGACCGGCAGAAGGGGATCGAGATGTAGAGTCCAAGCGCGCCGCCCGCGGAAATAACCATAATGGGATTGTTTCATGGGCTGGCAACGCTCCTGTTACTGTTCCTTATTGCTGCTCATGTAAGAATTGAAGACAAGGAGACCCCGGTTTGAGAGCCTGGCCTGTGGTGGGCATCGCGCTGATGCAAGTTTTTTTGCTTGCTGCTCATTGGTTCATCTATTACACCTGTATCTCTTTCTGGCAGACCCTCAGCCCGATGGACGTGCTCTTGCTGCGGACCTCGCTGTTGCTGCTGGCCTTTACTTTTGTTCCCGCCGCATTGCTTGCGTTCTTCCACGCCAACCGCCTGATAACACTGTTCTACAGGATTGCCTTGGTCTGGCTGGGGTTTCTCAATTACTTCTTTTGGGCGGCCTGCCTCTCGTGGCTGGCCGGCTTTGCGCTGGCTGCCTTTCATTTGCACGTGGACAAGCCGTTCATCGCCGCCGTTTTCTTCAGCCTGGCGCTGGTGGCCAGCCTCTACGGCCTGGTGAATGCGCGCATCCTTCGCATCAAGCGCATTTCTATCCAACTGCCCGGCTTGCCCGATACCTGGCGCGGCCGCACTGCCCTGATGCTCAGCGACCTGCACCTGGGCCACATGAACGGGTGCGGCTTCAGCCGCCGCATCGTGGTGTTGGCGATGCGCTTGAACCCGGAGATTATCTTCTTCCCCGGCGATCTTTTCGATGGCATCAGGGCCAACTCCGCTATGCTGGTGGAACCCTTCAGCCGGCTTGCGCCGCCCCTGGGCAGCTACTTCTCCACCGGCAACCACGACGAGTTCGGCAACGCCGCGCATTATGCCGAGCTTCTCAGCCGCATCGGCATCCGCACCCTCTCCAATGAAACGGTCACCATCGATGGCCTGCAAATTGCCGGCGTCTCCTACAGCGACTCCGGCTCTCCCATCCGCCTTCGCGCCATTCTGGAGAGCCTCCATTTGAACCCCGGCAAGGCGAGTATTCTGCTCAATCACGTGCCCAGCCGCTTGCCCATTGTCGAACAGGCCGGCATCAGCCTGCAGATTTCCGGCCACACCCACAGCGGACAGCTCTTCCCGTTCACCTTTTTCACGCGTTGCGCCTTCGGTAACTTCACTTACGGTTTGCAACGCTTTGGCAAATTGCAAGTGTACACATCGAGCGGCGCCGGAAGCTGGGGTCCACCGATGCGCGTTGGCACTCGTCCGGAGGTTGTGCTGTTCACATTCGAATGAGCGTAAGCAAGCCGGCAACCAAACCTCCACAGATGTGATGCACACTACTGAAAATCGCCGCCGTCGATCGGTAGCATAGAGTTCTCCACTTGACGGTGGCCAGAGTACTGGCATCCTACCGGCTTCCAGGAGAAACGGCAATGAATGAGGAAAGCGATACAAACAAAGCAAATAATGCACCTCAGGACGTGGTCCGGACCAGTCTTCATGGCTTCGAGTTGCTGCATGATGCCCGGCTCAACAAGGGAACAGCTTTTACCGAAGAGGAGCGCGACACCTTTGCGCTGCATGGGTTGCTGCCGCCTCACATTGGAAGCCTGCAAGATCAGCGGGAACGCCGCCTGAGAGTCCTGGCCAGCCGCGATACAGCCTTTGGCAAGTACAGCAACATGCGCGACCTGCAAGACAATTGCGAGACGCTTTTCTATTCGCTGATCGCGCACCACACGGAAGAGCTGCTGCCCATTGTGTATACCCCCGCCGTGGGCGAGGGATGCCAGCGCTTCAGCGAGATCTGGCGCCGGCCCCGCGGTCTTTTCCTCAGTTATGCGCATAAGCACCGCTTCGACCAGATTCTTGCTGACCCGCGCTTTGACGAGGTGCGCTGCATCGTTGTCTCGGACGGCGAGCGCATTCTCGGCCTCGGTGACCAGGGCGCAGGCGGCATGGGCATTCCCATCGGCAAGATGGCTCTCTACACCGCGCTGGGCGGCATCCCGCCTGAGCACTGCCTGCCGATTCTGCTCGACGTGGGCACGGACAACGAAGCGCTCCTGCATGAACCCATCTACATCGGCTGGCAACACAAGCGCATCCGCGGCTACCAGTACGATGAGTTCATCGAGAAATTTGTTTGCGCCGTAGAGCGCCGCTGGCCGAACATTCTCTTGCAGTGGGAAGACTTTGCCGGGGTCAATGCGGCCATCCTGCTGAAGCGTTACCGCGACCGGCTCTGCACCTTCAACGACGACATTCAGGGAACCGCCGCCGTCGTCACCGGAGCGTTGCTGGCCGCCGTCCGCGCCACAGGAGTTCCGCTCAAAGAGCAAACCATTGCCATGTTCGGCTCCGGCTCGGCGGGCCTGGGCATCAGCGATCTGCTGATAGACGAAATGAAACATGAGGGGCTGAGCGAGGAGCAGGCCCGCAAACGCATCTACGCCTTCAATCGCCATGGACTTCTGGTGGAGGGATGCGAGGGCATCCGCCCCGGCCAGGAGAAACTGGTACGCAGTAGAGCCGACGTCGCGGGATGGAAGCTGACCGGCACGGGCGCCATCTCGCTGATGGATGTAGTGCGCAACGCCAGGGTGACCATTCTGGTGGGCACCTCCGCCCAGACCGGCGCGTTTACCGAAGAAATTGTGCGCGAGATGGCCAGCCACACCGCTCGCCCCATCATCTTCCCGCTCTCAAACCCCACCTCCAAGGCCGAAGCCACGCCGGCTGACCTGCTGCGCTGGACCGCGGGCCGCGTTCTGGTGGGCACGGGCAGCCCATTTGGTCCGGTCGAGGTGAACGGCAAGCCGGTGCGCATTTCGCAGGTCAACAACTCGTTTATCTTTCCCGGCCTGGCGCTTGGCATTCTGGTTTCGCGCTCGACACGAGTTTCGGATGCCATGATCATGGCCTCCGCCAAGGCGCTGGCCAGCCTGTCGCCCACCGTCGCTGACCCGGACGCGCCGTTGCTGCCACCCATCGCCGACTGCCGCAAGGTGAGCCTGGTGGTGGCTGAAGCAGTGGCCAAGCAAGCCATGGCCGATGGAACAGCCGAAGAAGTGGACGACAAAACCCTGCGTGAAAACCTCCGCGCCTACGTCTGGGAGCCCGTCTACCATCCGTACGAGCGGATTCCGTAATCATGCAGGGGTGACATCACGGAAGGAACGCACCGCCGCCATTTACACTGGAATCCCATGATTCCCACGCTTGCCTGGACCCCGGAAGGCGTCCGCTTTATCGATCAGACGAAGCTCCCCCTTGAGGAGAGCTACGTACTCGCCGCCGACTATGAGCAGGTGGCCGACGCCATCGTCACCATGGTGGTGCGCGGCGCTCCGGCTATCGGCGTCTCGGCCGCTTACGGCGTTGCGCTAGGCGCTCTGCGAACGAAAGCCGTCACCGCCGCCGAGTTTACGCCCGAGTTCGACCGCATCTGCGCGCGTCTGGCCGCAACCCGGCCCACGGCGGTGAATCTCTTCTGGGCCATCGACCGCATGAAGCGGATCTTCGCGGCACTGCGTGCGGCGGACTCTCCGATCGCCACAGTCAGTGAAAGACTGCTGACCGAGGCGCACGCCATGTACGAGGAAGACATTGCCGCCTGCAAGGCCATGGGCAGATTCGGCGCGGCGCTGATGCCGGAAAAAGGCGGTGTTCTGACCCACTGCAACGCCGGGGCTCTGGCGACCTGCGGCTATGGAACCGCCTTGGGCGTGATCCGCTCGGCAGTGGAGCAGGGCAAGCAAATTCACGTGTACGCCGACGAGACGCGGCCCTTTCTGCAAGGCGCGCGGCTAACGGCATGGGAGTTGATGGCCGACCACATTCCCACTACGGTCATCTGCGACAACATGGCCGCCAGCCTGATGCGCGCCGGGCACATTCAAGCCGTGGTCGTCGGCGCGGATCGCATCGCGGCCAACGGCGACGCCGCCAACAAGATCGGCACATACAACGTGGCCATTCTCGCCAAAGAGCACGGCATCCCGTTCTATGTCGCCGCGCCCTGGTCCACCATCGACCTGGCCACGGCCACCGCCGACTCCATTCCTATCGAGGAGCGGCCAGCTATCGAAGTCACCCACCACGGTGGCAAGCAGCTTACCCCCAACGGCGTGGGCATTCGCAACCCGGCATTCGACGTGACCCCGGCAAAATACATCGCCGCCATCATCACCGAACGCGGCGTACTGCGCGCGCCGTTTGGCAAGTCACTGAAGGCGATGGGGCCGGTAGCCGGGTAAGCGGAACCGTGAACAGCACAATTTCCAGATCCCAAAAACTGGATATCGGGCGCCCGGCTTTATCAACTCAGGCCTGGGCACATGTCAAGATACTTACCCAGCGAGGCATCAGGGAGTATATTGGTTCATAACCGGAGAAAACACGATGGAAGTCGGCTGATTTCCGCCTGTTCTCTCCATATGCCTGAAGCATGGGCAACCACAATCCAGTAACGCTACTCCTCGTCCCCAAAAGGAGGGATCATGTCCGATAAGAATCAGTCAGGCCTCTCAGACAATTCTCTTGGCGCAATCGCCTACATCACCGTTGTCCCTGCGCTGTTTTTCCTGGCCATTGCACCCTACAACAAGAAGGCCTACGTGCGCTTCCACGCCTGGCAGTCCACCATACTCTTCTCGATGGTGTTCATCGTCAGCGTCGCGCTGAGCTATATCCCGATTTTTTCGCTCTACCTGGGGTTTGTTTATATGGGTCTGAGCGCACTGGTCTGGCTTGCCTGGGGCCTCATTTCGCTCTTGTGCGCGGTCTACGCGTTGAACGGCAAGCGGTTCAAGCTCCCTTTGATCGGCGCCTGGGCTGAGCAGCAGGCCAACAAGTAAGCCACCGGCACGGCCCTACAATCCTGCAACGGCCTCTGTTCTGTACAGAGTCTGTTTTCGCTCACCCCTCCTGGCCATGGTCAGCCAGGCGCATGGTTTTGCGCGCGCCGTTCGGCAAGTCGCTGAAGGCGATGGAGAAGCCTAGGTGAGAATCCCGCGCCTTGGTTTCGCCCTTTGTTTGCCTATGGACCTTGGTTAAATTGTTGAAAATAGACTAGTTCTCTGATTCTCCCAGGCTTATTTCCGGGCGATTTGGGGAAAACTTTTGTTGCATTTTTCGCAAACTGATGCGCTAACTCATGAATTTTGAGTGGCTTGCGGATCCGGTGGCGGCGATTCGAGAGTGTTTTGCGCAGTCGCGGGCGAGGCCGGTGCGGAGCGGGAAGGGCGGATGCCAGAGGAGGGTTTCCGGATGGGTGCGGAGCGGGCGGTGTGCAGTAGACGGGCGGTGCGGGCGATGCTGAGCAGGTGATCGGCATCCGAGTCGTAGAGCAGGCCGCGCAGGTTGGCATAGGCGACACAGGCGATGTAATCGGAGATGTTCTGGCGGCTGATGAGGGCAGGCATAGCCGCCTTATAGGCGGCCAGCGCCTCCTTACTGGACTCGTATTCGCTTTTGTGGCGGCTACAGGCGGAGATACGAGCACGCTCGTATGCGGCCATGCAGAGGGCGATGGCGGGGTGGTCGAGGGGCGAGGGACCGGGAGAGGCGTCGATGACGGGATCGGCGCGGCGCTCGGCGGAGGGCTGGGTGAGAGCCGTCACGACGGCCATGCGAAGTTGAGTGATGCCTGGACTACTCATAGGAATAGAGTGGCAGAAATGTAGATAATTATCTGCAAATTGTCGGAGAAAATTTAGAAATAAGTTATACTCCCACCCTTGGCAAGATATGAAACCTCAGATCCTTCGATTTCGCTCAGGACGCGAAGGATGGGGCAACCGGCACCCGTGATACGTGCTTTCCCACCCATTTCACACAGAACGTGAAATGGATGGGGAACAGAGCAAGTAATTGAAAAATAAGTACCGTGCGTGGATGAGAAGCGTGGGTCTGGAGACCCACGCTACAGCCGGCCGGGAAGCCGGCGCTACAGTTCAAGAAGATGTTCTCTAACGCCTGGAGGGGGGCTGTTTCGTATCCGGAAAGGCAACTTCAGGCGGGTCGGCGAGGGTAACGGCAGCCTGGACTGGCGTAATACGAGCTCCACGCTTGACTTGATTGTTTTTCAGAGTAAGAGCGCCGTTGGCAATCTCGACGTCGGCGGTCCAGCGGTCGAAGCGAGCCAGAGCCGGAGGAACGAAGCCTGAGGCTGCGGCGACAGCCCCATGCTGCCAATCGAAGTGGAGTGCGCCTTTGGCTGAGGCAGCCAGGTCAGCGGCGGCGAAGCCCGTGAGCTCAATTTTGCCATTGGCATCGAATGAGCCGCCGGAGAAGTGCAACCCAAGTAATTGACCGATGGCTGGCGGGCTGAGCTTGTCAAGCTGGGCTTCCATGGCGTAGGAGGGCTTGTCGCTGACTGAGGCGGCTGCATGGTATGTGCCGGTTCCTTGAATGCGGCCGCCGAGCAGTGCGGCGTCGAAGGCAGTGATTTCAGCTCCGTTGGCAAGCGTGTGCAGGATGGCCTCAGGCTGGTGGAACGTGACCGGGCCGAGAATCAGGGAATCCGCCTTGACTGTGCCTTCCAGAATGGGCCAGGCCGGAGTGGCCCTGGAACGAAGGCGATGGATCAGAGTGGAGAGCAAGGTTCCTCGCTCCTGCGCGCCGAGGAATGCGGCCTGGATGACACCTGCGTCGAGTTCGCTGAACTGAAGCTGGAAGCGTGGTGGACAGGGCTGGGACCCGATGCAGGCAGAAGGCAAAGTGAGAGTTGCTGTTCCGTTTACCGGGCCATAGGAGAAGACAACCGGATCCCAGCGAAGCTCGCTGTAGGCCAGGTGAAGCGTGGCATGGGAGATTTCGACGGGGTTGACGAGGTAATCAGCCTTCCAGGTGGCGTTGTGCAGGATGACGGTTCCAGTGAGGCTGTCTGCCGGGGCTTCGGACGGGAGCTCGTCGGCAGGCGAAAGACCACCCAGGGAAAGCGGCTGAACTGGCAGCGTCTGGACTGGCAGCATCCAGGGGCCGCTGGCGGTCAGGTCTACCGAGGCGGGGTCGCCGGCAAGTGCGTCCAGGGCCGCAAAATTCCTGAAGCCTGCCACGCGCGCCAATTCCCTGCCCCGGCTGATGGTGGCCTGTCCGCGCACCGTGATCTGATAGCCGGAGAGCAGGAGGCGCGTGGAAACCGTAAGCGGAGCGGCTGCGCCGGCGGGAATGGCTACGGTGGCCACCAACGCCTGGCCGGCGCCGGAGGGCTGGTTTGCGGGCGCCAAAAGAATTTTTGGAACACGAATGGGCTGACTGAGGCCGCTGCTGCTGAGTTGAAGGCCCTGGACCGTGAGGCTGCCGGTGAGAGGCCCTTGAAGCGCCGGATGAGCCTTGTAGGAACGGGCCTGGCCATTGGACGCCGGCATCTGTGGCGCTGTGCCGCCGGGGGCGTAGGTGATTTTGCCGCTTACCGATCCAGCGACTTCCAGGCCGGAAGCCAGATCACTGCGCACGGTACGCAGCGCATCCAGGCCGGCGGCAAGGGAGATGCGGTCCAGCTCGACGGAGATGCGGGGCTGGCCGGTTGCTCCGGCCAGGTTGCTAGTGAGACGAATGCGGCCCGAGCCGAGCGGTGAGTCGCAGACCAGGTTGTCGATGGCGCGGACAGTGAAATGGGCTAAAAACGCGCAGTTGGCGTCGAAGTCCATGGGCGCGGTTGGAACAAACTCAGCGCGATGGACGCCGGTGGCGCGCAGCCGGGTTTTGACCTGGGCCGCTTCGGGCGTGCCGTCGAGATGCAATTCGCCAGTGAGATCGCCTCGCCAGCCAGCGTCGGCACCGAGAAGCAGGCGGGTGAGCTGGCCGAGCTGGGCCTGACGCCATTCCAGATCCATGTGCAACGGCATCTCTCGCAGTTCAGGAGCATGGCGCAGGTTTGCCTCCAGGCGGACAATGCCTGTGTCGGCCTGCTGAATGCTGAGGTCGGTGCGGGCTGGCTGACCGCGCAGCCGGACGCGCCAGTTGCCGGGACTCTGCTGTTCCAGCGACATCTCTGCGTCGAGCAGGGAAAAGGGGAGCTTTTCCGCGCCGTTTTTGATGTTGATGCGGGAGTGTGTGGCCTTGAGGTAGGGTAGATGGACGGGCCTGCTCATATTGCCAGGCACGGCGCTGCCCGCATCGGATTGAGCCTGGGAAGTGGCCGTTCTCAGGAGCGAGTCGAGGTTCCAGCGGCCGGGGGCAGCGCGCACCAAGTTCAGGCTGGCCTCATCCACGCGGATCGTGTCCAGTTCCAACCGCCCGCGCCACAACGAGAGAAGGCGGATTGAGGCGGTCACCGTGTTGGCGTGGAGCACAGGCTCGGCTCCATAAGAGGGATCCTCCTCGACGGTGAGGTCGGAGAGGAGAAAGCCTGGCGCAGGCAACAGGCGCACCTCGACCGAGGAGAGGCGCACGGGGCGGCCCAGTGAAGCGGAAATCAGCTGTGTGATGCGGCTCTTGTAGCCGCTCACGCTCAGAAAGGGGGGCACAACCAGGATTGCCAGGAGGGCCGCCAGCGCTGCCAGAGCAAGCCAAAGCCGCTTGCGCTTTTGTTGCCGGAGTTGTGCGTCTTCGGTCATATCAGTTGTCAGCAATCAGCCATCAGCTATCAGTTTACAGTTGTCTTGGCTTCTTACCTGACTACTGATCACTGAAAACTGTTCGCTGTCATCTCACCAAATGGAGGGTCCGGCTCCAGCGGGTTTCGGTGAAGAAGTGCAGCGCGACATGGCCTATCCAGGCCAGCTGGTTGCCGATTCCGGGCTGTTCGTACTGGTCTTCCGGGGTTACAAACGACCAGTAGTTGAAGATCGGCCTGCCCACGATGTTCTCCCTGGGCACAAAGCCCCAATAGCGCGAGTCGAGACTGTTGTGGCGATGGTCGCCCATCATGAAGTACTTGCCGGGTGGAACTACCAGATCGCCGTTCTCGAAGTGGTTGGGAAAATCGACCGCCCAGGCTTCGGTGGCGTCGTGTTCCGTGCTGGGCGGAATGGAGGGAAACTCATCCAGAAAAACCGAATCGCGCAGATTGTGGAGGTTGGGAGAGTTGTCCGCATCCTTTGGCAATTGCTGAGCAGCACCCTTTATGTACACGACGCCATTGCGCAGGTGGATGTGGTCGCCGGGCACGCCGATCAGCCGCTTCACCAGAATCAGGTACTGAGGATTTCCCTCCGCATCCGGGTCCGTGACGGGCTTGATGAAGACCACGACATCGCCGCGCTTTGGCTCGCGATAATGAACCAGCGGCATCCATTTGGCGGGCGGAGCGAGGGTGATGCGGTCCACCAGCAAGTGATCGCCCACCAGCAGCGTCTGCTCCATGGAACCGGAGGGAATGACGAAGTTCTGCCCGAGGAAGGTGAGGATGAACAGGCCGATGACCAGAATGGAGCAGATACTAGCCACCGCTTCGGGGAATGTCTCTTCTACACGCTCTTCAACAGGCTGGGCCTCGGGCGGCGTCTTGGGGGCGAGTGTTTTTTTCTTGGTCATTCTCAGTTCTCAGTTTTCAGTTCTCAGTTTTCAGTAGTCAGTTGTCAGTGGCCGGGATTTTTACTGATAACTGACAACTGTTTTACCGCACCACGCGGAAAATGCGCTTCCAGCGGGCAAAGCCTGTCAGCCAGGCAGAAAGTTGTCTGTCGTGTCCGAGTCTATCATCCGCGGCCAGCAGCGCGGCCTGTTGAACATCAGTGGTAGAGGGCCGGGAGAGGGAGAAGTAGATGACCAGGGGTCGGGCCACGATCTGCTGCCGCGCAACAAAGCCCCAGTAGCGGGAATCCAAACTGTGATTGCGGTTGTCTCCGAGCACAAAGTACTCGCCCTGGGGTACCGCCAGCTCGCCTTCGCGGGTGAGGCTCTGCATCTGCGTACACCAGTCGGGGTCAACCTGGGGATCGATACATAACCTGGCAGGAAAGTCGTCGTGGAAATTGTAGCCGATAACAGGCTCAAATGCGGCATAGGGTTCGTTGAGGACAATGCCATTGACGCTGACCCGGCCATCATGGATGCGCAGCCGGTCGCTGGGAAGGCCAACCACGCGCTTGACGAGATACGGGTGCTGGGGGTGGTGGAAGACAACAATATCGCCGCGTGCAATCTCGCGATAGGGCAGCAGATGCCGGGTGAAGCTGCCGTACGGAGCATAGACCTGTTTATTGACCAGCAGAAAATCGCCCACCAGCAGGGTACGCTCCATGCTTTCAGAAGGAATGAGGTAAGGTTGAAGCACAAAAGTATTCAGAAACAGCGCCAAAACCACAAGTAATATCAGCCTGGCGAATACTTCGGGGACGGTAGGCAAATGACGCCGCGTCTCAGCAAACCAATGCGAGGATGGAGCCGGCCCCTGGGCAGTGGTGCTCATAATGCTGCCGCCTCCTCCTTGTTGGCTCCCGGCCTGACTTCGTCCGCATTGCCGGCTTTTTTCCCGGCTGCCTTCAGCCGCTCCAACGCGCGCCGCGCCGCATCCTGCTCAGCGTGTTTCTTGGTGCTGCCCATGCCGCGCGCCAGTTGCTTCCCGGGCAGAGCATCGGCGGTCTTCAGCCGGACCTCGACCAGAAAGCGCTTACGGTGGTCCGGGCCGCTTTCGCTCTTGACCCGGTAGACCGGAGCACCGGCATGGGTGGCCTGCAAGTGTTCCTGCAACGCCGATTTATAGTTGCCCAAGGCGGCTCCGGAGCGCAACTGCTCGGCCAGCTGCTCGGCGGCCTCGCCCATCACCCAGCGACGGGCAAATGCGGAGACCGGCTCCAATCCGCCGTCCAGGAAGAGCGCGCCCAGCACTGCCTCCATGGCATTGGAAAGCACGGTGCTCTTGCGCCTGAGTCTGCCGCCCTTGTCCTCTCCGCGACCAAGACGCAGATGATTGCCCAGGCCGATGGCCGCGGCTACCTCGGCCAGATGCTGCCTGCTGACCAACTGGGCGCGGACCCTGGTCAGCTCGCCCTCCTGCCACTCCGGGTGAAGCTGAAAAAGGGCTTCGGCGACCACCAGTCCCAGCACGGCATCGCCCAGAAACTCCAGGCGCTCATTATCGCCCACACCAGCAGCTTCGGCCTTGCCGCCGGCGTGGGCCTGCTCGCCGGGGGCTTGCCCTTTGGCCGCTCGCTCATTGGCTAAAGAGCGATGGGTCAGCGCGCGCACCAGCAGCCCGGTGTGTGCAAAGCAATGTCCCAATGCGGCTTCCAGCTCGGCAGAAACGGCTTCCACATGCGCCTCGATCCGATGGACCTTGATCTGATTTTGGTGAAAGGGAACGGATTTTATCCTCTGCCCTTCTACCCCAGTTTCGAACATTTCCGGAGACGCCCCTGGAACCGGTTCCAATCCGGGAGAATCCCCCTTCCCATTATTAAACGATCTGTGCTCTCCCGGCGGACGCCTGCTAGCTTATTGGGGCTTTTCCGTGCCATTTGGCCATGCAGACTCGGGCTTGTCCGGCTGAGGGCTGGCTGTCGGGGGCTTGGCCGGTGCGGGACCAGGGGAGCCGGTGTCTTCGGCATCGTCCTCGCAACTGTGTCCCTTCACGGCGTAGGCTGTTTTGACGCCCCGTTCAGCAGATAGCCGGGTATCCAGCTGTCCGTCGCGCGTCTTCAATGCTTCTTGGTACTCGGCCAGGGCCTCATCGCGCTTGCAGTCCAGATCGAGCATGCGGCCCAGGTAGATGTGCGACCAGGCAAGCAGGCGGGGATCCTTGCTGGCGGCCAGCGTCTTCTGGAATCCATCGATGGCCTGATCAGGATGGCCGGTAAGAATGGCCGCCCTGGCCAGGATGAACTCCGCGCGGGCATTCACGGCGGCTTCGTCTGGAGACAAGCTGGAAGAATCAGCGTGCGTGACGAGGGCTTTGCGGGCCATAGCGCTGGCCGCGGCCACATCGCCGGCAGCGAGGCGCGCCTCGGCCAGGTCAAGTCCGGTCAATTTGCGCGGCGTACTGCGCGAGAGCACATCCTCGTCGCCTTCCTTGTCGAAGTCGAGAGCTCTGGCGCGGTGCACCTGCTGGTCAATGTCCATGCTGTAGACCATCTCGCCCATGGTGTCCTTCAGGCTGACAGGTTCCTTCTCAAACTTGATCATCTCCGCGTAGAAATACTGGGTGAGCACGAATCCCTGCGTCATGTCGTGATGCATAGCTGCGAGGCGTACGGCGTCCACCTTCTGCTGGTAGGCTTGCCGCTCGCGCTCATAGCGCGGCAGCTCGGAGCGGTCTACATTGGTAGGAATCTTGTACTCGGGAATGCCGGTGTCCATGATGCGCGCCTCGATGGCCTTGATAAGGCACTCGACGGTCAGGGCCACGGTGTCAGAGCGATAGCGGAACTCCAGCGGAGCTTCGCGAATCTCCTTGAGGATGGGCTGCGTGCGGCTCAGGGCGTTGGTCCTGAGGTAAAGCAGCGGCTCGATCATGTAGTGCAGGTAGGTGTGGCGCACGTCGCTCATGCGGATCGTTCCATTCACCGGCGAAACCACCACCACATAATCGGTGCCATAGATGCGGGCGTTGATGGTGCGGGGCGAGAGCATGGGCTCGATGACCACCACAAACCGCCTTCCGTTGTAGGTTTCGGCGGGCATTTTAAGGTACAGGTTGGTGGAGACGATCATTTTGGAGAGCGGATCGTGCAATTGGTCGGCCTCTTTATCGTAGATGGGATGCACAACCAGCCAGATGCCACGCAGGTCCACGGCGGCGACAAAATCGCGCAGCAGGGGGACAACCTCAACTACCTGGGTCGAATCAGGGGGCATCTCGGCCAACTCGACCGCGGTTTCCAGCTCCGGGGGCGGGGTCAGATAGAGAGCCAGCGAGATGTACTGCGCAATGTCGCGCACGCCGCCGGTCATGCGGTGCTGGGCGATATAGAGACAGAGCTTGTCGCGCTTGTTGCGGGCGTCTTCGCTCTTGGCGAGCGCCAGGTTCATCTCCTCGCGGACGCGCTTACGGACCGGGGCGCTCTCGTCCAGACCGTCATCGTAGCCGCAGGCATTCAGCGCCGCGGCCATGTCGAAGACCGGCTCGGCACTGACCAGCGAGATGGTGGGACCAGCGGGATCAACCAGAGAAGGAGCCTTTTCCCGCACAAAATCCGTCGTGGAAGACGATGTCTGCTCCCCGGCAGACGAACTGGTGGGGCTGCTGGAGGCTTGTGCGAGAACCGTGGCAGGCGCAAGACCTGCCCAAAGGCAAAAAACAGCAGCCGATAAAGCGAAACCAGAGTAGCTGGGCCCGGAAGCAATCCCGCCAAGTGGCTTTTTCCTTAAGAAAAAGCCACATCGAATACTCTTGGCAAGAGCACGTTTACTCTGGTTTCGATTTAATACGACGGTAGATACAAATGCTCTGGATGTCATGAAGAACCCTGTTTCATTCTAGACGTAATGGCAGGATGAAAGGGAGCGGGGCGGCGGCAGGGCGGCTGGCGATGCAGGAATTGTCTTATGTCCTTACTTACAAGGCGGCTGCCAGCGTGGGATAGCGGCTCACGTGGCTGGTTTCATAAAGGGCTAGGAGGCGCTGGCGCATCAGGTAGTAGGCCGAAGACGCCTCCTGCGCATGGAGGGGGAGGGTAAGGCGGAAACGCAAAAACAACCTGGCTGGAATCATGCCGATTTCCACACGACGGACGGCGCGGCGCAAAGAAGCAGCATCCAGCCTCATCCGCTCGGTGACAATCACCGCTTCCTCGAAGTTCCAGCGCTGTGCGTAGGCGGCCAAGGCAAGCATGATCTCCGCATTCTCGCGCATCCGCCTCAAACCTTCGTAACCTCCGAGGGATTCCCAGATCTCCTTCGGCTCCATATCGATCTGGCCACGGCGCGGAGTAAGGTAATCTATCGCCACTGCGGACAACTCCTCCACGTCCAGCCGACTGATTCCGGCAATCAGCTCATCCCATTCCAGCAGCGCTATCTTGCAGGATGAGCGCCGGTCAGCGATCACCGCTACAGTGAAGCCGCACAGTATGGCGCCAAATACGAGATAGGGAAGCGCAAAGGTCATCGTGAAAATGTTACCTTTGTGCGCTCACCGTGTCAAGATCATTCTTAATATTTTGATGTAAAGCCAGGATATAAGCGCGTAATTGGGGAGAAATCGGACGCCGGGCCGGTTCTTCGAGCCAGAATTGAACCGTCCAGTAGCCGAGAGCCGCAAGGTAGACAAACATCCTCAGGTGCTCCAATTCCCTGAAGTAGCGCTCCGCGCCGAAGTAACTATGCAGCCCGTCTACCAGAATGGCCACCACGGCCCAGGCCGTCCATCCATTGCCCAGAGCCATCACATGGTTGCGCCAACCCAGGCCCAGACTCTTCGCGGTCCGGGTTACTACGGCGATCAGCTCACAAACCACCAGGCTGGTGAAGAGGTTTCCCCGCACCTCCCAGCGATGCAGCAAAGAAGCGGCTGGAGGAGTAACCAGCCAGGGAAGCGCGGCGGCCAGCAGAATTCCTGCCGCGCCCCAAAGAATGAACTGCTTTCTGGCATCCCGGACCCAGCTTCCCGTAGGCCGCATGACAACCCGCGCAATCTCCCAGATCACCCCCAGTTGCAGGAGGAAATCGAGTAAAGCGTAACTCCAGTAGATCCGTTCATACCAGGCACTGGAACAATACAAATAGATCAGATATAGCGCAGACGGAAGAACCGTTCCGTAGCCGATGAGTGTGGTGAAGACAGGGAATCCCTTCCATCTGCGCCGATAGATGAGGATAGAGAACAGGGTGGCACTTCCGAGAAAATTGGCCACCCACAAAGCAAAATCAAGCGCCGACAGGTCCATTCCGCCTCACGGCTTCTATTCTCTCCGTTTCTAGAGGCCTAGCCAAGAGAGAATTGCGGCAAGGATAAGGCTCCATGAGGTCGAGTCGACAACCTTAGGTTGTGGAACGCCTCCGGTTGGGGCGGCCATGGCGATGGGAACAAGAGCGGCTAGAACTGCAATGGCAAGGGCAATACGCAGGGACTTTTTCACGGGGGGTCTCCTATCTCTGGCGCAAGACTGCGCATAATTAGCGTAGTCTCATTTTATATTCCCGTGAAAGGGGAATAAATAGCGAACAAGAGTGTTTAAGAACAAAGAGAGACAAGGTCGCCATTTCTCCTCCCTTTCTGGCCCGTGACCACGTATCTATAAAAAGCTAACCTCATCCACCACAGTTCGTACCAAGGGACGCGCTTTCGGTCCACCGCTTAACTCCACTAGCCAGAAATCAAATTTTTGGTTTGACGGGGTGTAGCATGGATAGGACGTTCAACAGCGCGACACTGCTCTGTCGTGGCGGAGATTGCGTCCTCTCTATGTTCTATGTGAAACAGCGAAAAGTATCCGCAGCCTGCCCGGCCCCACCTCCCATAAGCCGGGCGCAACGGGCTGTGGAAAACTCATCTGGATTACCCGCGCACGGAGACGCCATAGAAGGAAAGTACCGCCAGTCCGTTGACCGGCTGACCAAAGCGGCGTGCGGGTTCAAAACGGCTCCATAAAAGTATGTTCTCCACCTGCGCGCGGGTCGCCTTGTCGGTGGGTCCGGAGACGATGCGATAGTCGTAGACCTGGCCCTCTCCGTTGACATGGGCCTCGATCACAACCGGGGTGGAGACGTCGCCGATGGGGTTTCCGCCCACCTCGCTCGCTAGATAGAGGAAACGCGGGGCGGTGGCCGCGCCCAACGGCTCATCCGTGGTAGCCTGCGCGCTCTCCGGCTGGGTAAACATTCCGGCCAGCACGATGATCGTGCCCAACAACAGCACGGTAGAGGCAAAACCCGCAGCTGCCTGCAGCAGGAAGGGTCCCACGGTGTTTCTCCAGGCCAGATTCAAGGAATGGAAGGCGCTTTGACGGTGGCGGGCTCGTTCGTGGCTAATTGCAATACGAATGCGCAACAACAGATCCTTGGGCTCAGGCACCGGGCCCAGCGTGGCCAGCAAGGACTGCATCTCCTCAAGAGACTTCCAGTCGCCGGCACACTTACTGCAACTCTCCACATGGGCGGCGACGCACTGCATCTCGCGTCCGCTCAGACGACCGTCCAGGTACTCGGTAAATTTTGTTTGCATCGCATCGCAGCCGTTCATCGCGCCTCCTCTCCCAGGGGCATTTCAAATCCCTCGTGCGCGGGAATACGCGCGCTTTGCGCCGGAGCCGTCAGAATCGCTTTCAAGGCCGCGCGCCCACGCACCAGCCGCGATTTGACCGTCCCCAGATTCACACCCTGCATCTCCGCCACGTCCTCGTAAACATAACCTTCGATGTCGCGCAAAATCAGCGTAGTCCGGAATGGTTCCGGCACCTGGCTCAAGGCCGCCTCAACGCGCGCCCTGTTCTCCTCGTGCAACGCCTGATCGTAGGGCGACTCGGCCGTGTCGACCAACAGCTCCTTCATCAGCACCGGCTTGCCACTTTCGCTCTCGCCCGTCTCCTGCTCGATGGGAATCTCGCGCTGCCTGTGCCGCATCCACCAGCGTCTATGGTTAGAGGCCTCGCGCAGGGCAATCCGGAAAATCCATGTCCGCAACGTCGACTCGCCGTGAAAGCTGCCCACCCCCCGGAAGACCTTCACAAAAACCTCCTGGGTGAGGTCAGCGGCTGCGTCGCGATCTTGGACGGCGCGCGCCAGCAACGAGTAGATCGGTTGATGGTAGCGCGCGATCAACCACGCAAAAGCCTCCTCGGAACCGGATTGCAGCTCCGCGATCAGAGCCGTCTCTTCGGATTCAAAGGTCAGCGCAGTAGCCAAATTGCCCATGGTGAGGTCCGCCTGCATATCAGAGTCCTCCCACCTTACCGCAGCAGAAGCACATTTGGATGCTACCAAATATGCGCCGGAAAAGCCGGTTTCAGGTTGCGGCCACTCGCTCCAACGGCTGAAAAAGCGCCGTCGTAAATCCGATGCTGCCTCAGAGTGCGCGGGAGACGGACAATGGCTTCCCAGCCAAATGTCCCACGCTCTCTATTGTCTTAGACACCGGAAGACCCCTAAAGTGTTCCCGGTCACGCTAGATTTTCTCTCTGGAGAGGTTGCAGGTGCAAGGGCGGAGAGGACCGGGGGCGAGTTTTAGGGCCGGGAGCAGGCGGGGTTTGACGAATTGCGTCCCAACGGAGACAATAGAAAAGTTGCATCCTTCGAGCGTGTGGGCCTGTGGCGCAGTTTGGGAGCGCGCTTCCATGGCATGGAAGAGGTCGTCGGTTCGATCCCGACCAGGTCCACCAATAAAATCAACAATTTAGCGGATTCTTCAGTTTCGCCTACTTCCCTCTCCAACTTGTCTCCCCAGCGAGGTAAAATCCAGCGATCAAGGAGGCTCTCGTTGACTACAGAAGTCTCGTGAGCTTGCATCCCAATCCCCAAGCTCAAGTTCCCGAAAGTGTTCCGCCAATTCCCGGAATGTTGGTTTGTATCCCGAGTCCTGGTTAATGTTGATGTCAAGGCCGAGGCGTCCCACTTCCTTCCACGCTGCGGCATTCGAGCCGCCGATGTCCTCCACCAATCCAATCGTCTTGGTGTTCTCCACCCGCAATCGGACAGTCTTTTGGCTACGTCAACTTTCAAGGTTGTAGTGTCTACGGTGTCAGCGCAGGTAATTGACCGAGACGCCTTCTTCTGAGATCCGTACAGGTGGTAAAGCGAAAAACATCGCTCAGAAATGCCCTATGATGCATTCGTTTACCCCTCCACATAGATCAGCATCACCCTATTTTGTGTTACACGAGTCCAATAGTTCATTACAATCGGAAGCGACTGTCAAAACCCGATGTCATGCAGGCGTCCCGTTGTCATGCAAAACAGTGGAACAGGAACGTATTGAGGCAACTATGGCGACTAAGGCGACGAAACACGCCTGAGTGAAGTCGATTGTTTTTGTGAATTATCTTTAAGTAACTACATGGCAAAATATGGCGGAGGACACAGTCCTGAGAGAAGTTCTCTCCAAGCAAATTCCCGTTAACAGGGAAATTTGCAGGGAATCTTCGCAATTCAGATCTTGGATTCCGGCTTGCTGGTCATCGATCCTACTGAATATTAACCAGTTATGCCCATCCGCTTCTTATCCCAGCATACAAGAAACAGGGAATTATAATCGTCTTATCAGGGAAACAAATTCCCTGATAAGACGATTCAGATCGGCGAAAGCGGCCGTATCCATGATTTCGGAGTCTGCATTCCCGTTTCCGCCGCAAAGCCTGCCACCGGTCTGTCTGTTCTCGCCGCGGCCTTCTCATGGAAAACCTCGCACTGTGGCAACAACTCGCTGTTTTGAAACAGAGGCATTCTCAACTGCGCTTTACCGCGCTCGACAAATATTTTACGCTATCATCACAGTTATAAGACAACGGCAATATACGTCCTCCACATTTTGCTAAACAGTTCATACTAACGCCAAGCGGCGGAGCCGTGAAGCCCCGCCGCTTTTTGCATCATCTACTGCCTGATGCAACATCTATAGGTTACCGATGACCACCGCCACCTACATGTCCACCACCACCGCTGGGATGTCCGCCACCGCCACGCGCAGGCGCTGCGTGAGAGGCACCGCCACGCGAAGCTGATGCATGACCAGCGCTGGGACGCGCGCCGCCTGAATGGTTAGCAGCTGCGTTGCCGCGAACCTGTCTACCGCCGCTGGCGCGCGCTTCCCCGCCGCCGCGCGCATAACTGCTACGGCCGGCCGCCTCGCCGCCGCCGCCACGATAGCTTCCGCCGCCACCGTTGCTAAAGCGATGGCTACCCCAGCCGTGGCCGTAGCCCCAGCCAGCCCAGGGACCCATGCCCAGGAAGACGCCGCCATAGAAGTACCCCGGTCCGTAAAAACCATAGGGCGCGCAGGCGTAAGGCGCGTAGTCGTAATAGCCGTACGAACATACGGGTGGAGCGCCGCCGATGTCAACGACGACTTGAGCCTGAGCCGCTGGCGCCAGGGCCAGGCCCGCCAGTAATGCTGTCATTCCGAGAAGAGTTTTGAGTGCTCGCATATGAGACCCCCCTTTGAGGTGTCTGTGTGACCGGTGTTATGTGGGATGCTCTGCTGCCTTTAAGAACAGCTTGTCAACAGCAGACACCATAAGGGGTTAAGTCTGTATAAGAAGGTCCGAAACATGATCGGACCAACGTCTATCTACCCTTACATTGCTGACTCTAACCTCTGGGAACGTCAAAGTCTGAGCAAAAGGAAGCACGCGATAACTACTCATTGTGTTTCAGGGATTATTCGCATCCGGTCAATATTGGGCAGCTATTGAATGATCGACAGGAAATACTGACATATAGTACACGCCACGGGATAGAAGGCTGCCGGAGTCTCCGGCATGCGAACTCTTATGAACCCGACAACATACAGAGGCCGCATTTTAACCGCCGTGCAAGTGGGTCGGAGGAAGTAATGGAAAAACAATGACACTGCTCAAAGGCTTAGGAACAGGACTGTGCCTTACCGTGCTCTGCTTGCTCGTCGCGCCGAAAGCGAAGGCCGATGATGAAAACAGAAAGTCTATCGTCACATTTAGCGCACCAATCGAAGTTGGGGGCACTGGCGCCCAGATATTGCCCGCGGGGACCTATGTTTTCCAGGTCATCCATCCAGGAGCGTACAGCCATATCGTCCAGATCTCGAACCAGGACGAAACCCATGTCTTCACCCTCATCGTCGCAATGCCCAACTATCGTCTGAAGTCCACCAACAAAACGGTCATAACCTTTAGCGAGCGGCCTGCCGGACAGCCTGAGGCTCTAAAGGCTTGGTTCTATCCAGGCCGTGAATGGGGCGAGCAATTTGTTTATGACAAGCCCAAAGCCATCCAACTGGCCCAGGAAACCAATGAGACTGTGCTATCAACCCCCATCGCATTAACGGCCGCGCCCGTCGAGGTTTTAAAGACGGCGCCCGTCGAGGCAGTCACCCCGGCCGGCGAAACAGTTGAAACCGCGCAGGTCGTTGAACCGCCTCCTGCGCCTGTCGTAGCGGCTGCTGCTGCGCCAGCACCCGTGGAAGTCGCATCTTTGCCGGCAACCGCCAGCGATCTTGGCTTGATTGGACTGTCTGGACTGATGTTATTGGGCGCCGGCTTTCTGGTCACCGGCCTTCTCAAGAAGTCTGTCTAATTCTGGAGCGCGACTCAGTATATGAGGCGGTGCGAGAGCATCGCCTCACTTTTTCCTTGGAGCACGCTTGTAGATTGATTGCGGAATTGCGTTAGGCCAAGATAAAGGACAAGACAGATGACGGAGATGACCACTTTCAAGAGACAACTAGAGAAAAGCGCCGGCTTGTCTACTCAGGGGAAATTCTGGACAGGTATGTGCATTGTATTGACAGGGAATTATTTGCTTTTGTGCCTGATTGCTCTTGCTGTATTAATTGCATTACCTAATAGTGTGTGGTCCCAAGTTTTATCTTCTTATTCACAGAGTCCGTCAAGCGACGGCTACAGACTCAGAGTGAACACAAATCTGGTTATCTTGAGCGCGACGGTCGTGGACCGTCACTACGCGCTTGTTTCCGGGCTCGATAAAGAAGATTTTCAGGTCTATGAGGATCACGTACTTCAACATATCAAGGATTTCAGCCATGAAGATCTCCCGGTTACAGCTGGCCTGGTGATCGATAATAGCGGAAGCATGGCATCGAAGCGCACGGATGTGATAGCCGCGGCAATGTTGTTTGCTCATTCAAGCAATTCGCGGGACCAGATGTTTGTGGTCAATTTTAATGAGCATGTGTCATACGGCCTGCCAGCCGGGATTCTGTTCACAGACAAACCGGATCAGTTGCAGCTCGGGCTTTCTGATGTTAAGGCAATTGGGGAAACCGCTCTTTACGATGCGATAGCCACGGCACTCGATCATCTTCAACAAGGCAGTTGCGACAAGAAAGTTCTTATCCTAATCAGCGATGGCGGCGATAACGCTAGTAAGCATAATCTTGCCCAGGTTATTGAAATGGCCAGGCATTCCGGCGCAATCATCTACGCGATCGGCATCTTCGATGAAATGGACGGCGATCAAAACCCAGGCGTGCTTAAACGATTTGCAAAAGAAACAGGCGGCGAGGCATTTTTTCCAGAATCATCGAAGGAACTAGCCTTAATCTGCGAAGGGATTGCACGCGATATACGTAATCAGTATACGTTGGCCTACGTTCCCACGAATCATAAGCAGGATGGCGAATATCGGGTTATTGACGTGAAGGTTAGTTCGCCGGAGCGTGGTCACTTATCGGCTCGCACACGAGCTGGTTACTTCGTACCATCGATACTTCCAGTACCTGGATTTGGGATGGCCGGCCATGATCCCCATAACTAAGCATAATAATGTCACAACGCGAAACCAGCGATTCCTACGCTGGACGCGGCTCATAATGCTAATCACCGGCATACTTGCACTATTATATGTTGCGATTACTATGATCAGCGCAAGAATATATCAAATAAACGCCTTGTCGATCCTGGATAAACAGATTCAAGTGGAAGAACAGCACAATGTAGAGCAAACCACACCTTCTGTCAGAGAAGGAGATGTATTGGGGCGAATTGATATTCCAAGGATTGGAGTTTCTGTGGCTGTTCTGCAAGGGACGACATGGAGAACTTTACGACTGGGTGTAGGTCACATCAAAGGGACGGCGCTCCCCGGCGAGCCGGGAAATATCGGAATCGCCGGGCATCGGGATACCTACTTTCGTGCGCTGAAAGACATTCGAAAGGATGACGAGATTCAGCTTCATACCTCTGCTGGAATCATCAGGTACGAAGTCGATTGGATCCAGATCACATCGCCCAGCAACATAAGTGTATTGGCCTCAACAACTGAATCCTCTCTAACTCTCGTTACCTGCTATCCGTTTTACTATATTGGAGCAGCCCCGAAACGGTTTATTGTTCATGCGCACAGACAATAACAATGGTAAATCGATCCATCGTCCTATCATTGTTCGCCTAGTTCATGATTCAACCGATTTCTCAATCTCCCGTCATAGCTGAATGTTTACGTTTTACCGCTTCAACTATTGGGATGAATGGCTTCAATCTTGCTTTGACTTTCGGGATAACTGGCTTAGATATGGTTTCGACTTTCGAGAATGCGAGTTTCAGATCAGTTCTGACTGTGGAAAGAAGTGGTTTTTGGGCGTTATGATCTGGCAATTGGTCGAGAAGAACCACATTGAGCAGCGACTTATTTACCTGTATCCGGCCATTGTAATTGATATAGCCGAGGGCACGAAAGCGATTCATAAAGAAGCTTACCCGCGACCGTGTTGTGCCGATCATTTCCGCAAGAGTTTCCTGTGAAATGGGAGGGATGAAGATGTCCCGTTCACCAGGCTTGCCGAATTCTGCCATGATCAGGAGAATCCTCGCCAGACGTTTTTCGCTGGAATTGAAAAGCTGATCAACAAGATCTGCCTGGGTGCGCATACTGCGAGCCAGCATGAATTTCAGAAAAAAGTCCGCAAAAGCCGGTTCATCATGCATCACGCGGGCCATCTCTTCCCTGGTGATCTTGAGCGCCGTGCATGAGTTGATAGCTGAAGCCGTCGCCAGACGCAATCCAGGAATGGACGCCAGCGACTCCTCTCCAACGAAATCGCCAACAGAAAGGAGCGTGATGGTGGCTTCTTTGCCGTTTTCCGAGACGACAGTGAGTTTTGCCCTGCCAGTCTGGAGGTAGAAAACAGCGTTGGCCTCATCTCCCTGAGAGAAAAAGGTCTCTTTAGGCTCCAATTGAACGATCTTGCGGCCAAGCCCTGCATTTGCAAGAAAAGCGGCGCCGTCAAATGTACTTCGGGTGCTTCTGTGTTTCAAAAGATTGCCCCATTCTAAACTGTTTGTCTGGTTTGGTGGATGAACGCCCAGAAAAACGTCTCTTTATTGCATGAGGGCGTTTACAGTCACGTACTTACAATCATCTCGTTTGGGTTTAGCTTACGTCTGGTCTTTTCTGCTCACATGGAACAGTATTATCGAAACCTAATATAGCGAGGTTATCTGAAAAGCTAGTAATAAAAGGCATATCCCAAGCCCCAAGGGCGTCAGGATCATGCGGTCGGACTTCCGCAGGGCAGTGAATGATGACTTGTCAAATAAGCTCCATGTAAGCTGAGAAAATCATTGAATGCGCCCGCGGGTGTTCTAAAAGTGAGCAAAACGGAGCATACTAGCACCACAAAATTCGATGATTCTATGAGGAGCACGTTGCCAGCAGCGTGGGCGCGGAGTCCTGCATGCCTGAGTACGAAGATCAATCGAGTGTTCACCACATTGGCGCAGATCATCAGTTGTCTCAACCGCTTCCCTGGTATCGAAGGCGCTGGATTCTGTGGACAAGCCTGCTTCTGCTGCTGCTACTGGTCGCGATCGTTATCGTGGTCATCCACAATAACAACGCCAAGGCAGCGGCTGCCAAGCGCGCGCTGGCTGCCGTAAAGCCATCTGTCACTGCCACGGTTTCCACTGCCACCAAAGGTGACATCGGCATCTACCTCGATGCCATTGGCACGGTGACTCCGGTCTATACAACTTACATCACCGCGCAGGCCAACGGAGTCCTGACTGCGGTGCATTATAGCGAGGGGCAATTCGTTCAGAAAGGGAGCGCGCTGATCGACATCGATCCGCGACCTTATGAGGCACAGTTGGCCCAGGCAGAAGGCGCGCTGGAACGCGACACCAACATTCTGGCTCAGGCTCAGATGGATCTGGATCGATACCGAACCGCGTGGTCGCGAAACAGCATCAGCAAGCAACTGCTGGATGATCAGGAGAAGATCGTATTGCAGGACAAGGGCACGGTGAAAAACGATCAAGGCACAGTGACTTATGACCAGGTGCAACTTGGCTTCTGTCACATTACCACGCCTATTGCCGGCCGGGTTGGTCTTCGCCTCGTTGATCCCGGAAACGTGGTGCAGGCATCGGGGACCACTGTTTTGGTGGTTATCACTCAGGAACAGCCTATGACTGTGGTGTTCACGGTTGCAGAGGACAGCCTGGGACAGGTGCAGGCGCGGATGAAACAAATGCATACGCTGCCTGTCGATGCGTGGAATCGCTCCCAAACCGCTAAAATTGCAACGGGTAAATTACAGACCATCGACAATCAGATCGACACCACGACAGGAACGGTCAAGTTACGCGCGCTTTTCGATAACAAGAATGGTGCTCTCTTTCCGAACCAGTTTGTCAACACGAGGTTATTGGTGAATACCCATACGGGCGTCACGCTGGTTCCCACCGCGGCTGTTCAGCACAACGGGCAGGCGGAGTTCCTCTATGTGATTGCGAACGGAACGGCCAGTGTGCGCAACATCAAGACCGGCGTTTCGGACGGCGGCATGACGGAGGCACAGGGAATCAACCCCGGCGAGGTAGTGGCCACCAGCAGCTTCGATAAGTTGCAGGCCGGAAGTAAGGTCGTCGTGTCGAAGCAGGCGGCGCCGGCAAATGCTGTTGAAGGTAATACTCCGTGAACCCATCCGCGCCGTTTATTCAGCGTCCTGTTGCTACCGCGCTGTTGATGGCCGCCATTCTGCTGGTGGGTATCGTTGCGTATACCCAGTTGCCGGTCTCCGCCCTGCCGGAGGTCGATTATCCCACCATTCAGGTTCTGACCTTTTATCCAGGCGCCAGTCCAGATGTGATGGCCACTACGGTGACCGCACCCCTTGAGCGTCAGTTCGGCCAACTGCAAGGGCTGAGCCAGATGACCTCAACCAGTTCCGGCGGATCGTCTGTCATCGTACTGCAATTTGATCTCACCTTGAACATCGATATCGCCGAAGAAGAGGTTCAGTCTTCGATTAACGCCTCGCAGAGCTTTCTGCCCTCGAATCTTCCCTCGCCGCCGGTTTATAGCAAGACCAATCCCGCGGATGCGCCGGTCCTTACGCTGGCCATCACATCCGACTCCATGCCGCTGTCGCAGGTTGAGGATTTGGTGGATACGCGCCTTGCGCCCAAGCTCTCGCAGTTGAGCGGCGTCGGCCTGGTGAGCATCAGCGGAGGCCAGAAGCCGGCAGTGCGCATTCAGGCCAATCCCACGGCGCTGTCGTCGTACGGGCTTAACATGGAGGATCTGCGCACGGCGCTTACGCAGACCAGCGTCAATCAAGCCAAGGGCAACTTCGACGGAGCTCACCAGGATTACCAGATCAATGCCAACGATCAATTGATGACCAGCGGCGACTATCGAAAGGTTGTAGTTGCTTATCGCAATGGCGCGCCCATCCTGCTGACGGACGTTGCACAGGTAGTCGACGGCATCGAGAACAACAAGCAGGCAGCGTGGATGAACAAGACGCCCGCGGTAATCCTCAATATTCAGAGGCAGCCCGGCGCCAATACCATCAAGGTGGTCAAGGCCGTGAAGGCGATTCTGCCGCAGCTTGAGGCAAATCTGCCGGCATCCATCAAGGTCACGCCGCTTACCGATCTCACCACGGCCATCAACGCCTCCGTCGCCGACGTTGAGTTTGAGTTGATGCTGACCGTCGCTCTGGTGGTAATGGTCATCTTTTTGTTTCTGCGAAACGTATACGCCACGATTATCCCCAGCATTGCGGTGCCACTCTCATTAGTAGGCACCTTTGGCGTCATGTATGCGCTGGGTTATAGCCTGGACAATCTTTCGTTGATGGCGCTCACCATCTCCACTGGCTTTGTAGTCGATGACGCGATCGTGATGATCGAAAACATTACTCGCTATCTTGAAGCAGGGGACACGCCGATGCGGGCGGCGATGAAGGGCGCGGAACAGATCGGCTTTACGATTATCTCTCTCACGGTCTCGCTTATCGCGGTGTTGATTCCGCTGCTCTTTATGGGCGACGTTGTCGGCCGCCTCTTTCGCGAATTCGCGGTTACACTGGCAGTCACCATCATTCTCTCAGCCGTCGTGTCGCTCACTCTTACGCCCATGATGTGCTCGCGGATTCTTCACCAGACTCCTAAAGAACAGCAGGGACGATTCTTCAAGGCCTCGGAGCGCGTCTTCGAGAACGTCATCGCCTTTTACGGCCGTACGCTCAAGTTTGTTCTGGGCTACCAGACCATCACGTTGCTGGTGGCCGCCGCCACCCTGGTGCTTACGATTGTCCTCTATATCGTCATCCCCAAGGGGTTTTTCCCCACGCAGGATACGGGCGTCATTCAGGGTATCTCTCAGGCTCCGGAGACTATCTCCTTTGCGGCCATGGCGCAAAAGCAGCAGCAGCTTGCAGCCGTCATTCTTCAGGATCCGGCGGTCGAGAGCCTCTCTTCCTTTATTGGCGCGGACGGGACGAACACCACGCTGAATAGCGGAAGAATGTCCATCAACCTGAAGCCGCTGAATGAGCGCGACATCAGCGCCTCCGATGTGATTCGCAGGCTGCAAACGAGCCTTAAGCCGGTCGAGGGCATCGTGCTTTACATGGACCCGGTGCAGAACATCACGGTTGATGATCGCGTCAGCCGCACCCAGTACCAGTACACGCTGGAGGACCCGGATGCGAACGAGTTGAACCTTTGGACCGGCCGGCTGGTTGACAAGATAAAGCAGTTGCCGCAACTTGCCGATGTGGCTACCGACCAGCAAACCGGAGGCCTGGCAGTATCGCTGGTGATTGATCGCGTCACCGCATCGCGGCTCGGAATTGCGCCGTCCACCGTTGACAGCACGCTCTATGACGCTTATGGCCAGCGTCAGATCAACACCATGTACACGCAGTTGAACCAATATCATGTGATTCTGGAAACCGATCAGAACTTCCAACAAAGCCCCGGAAGACTTCAGGACCTGTATATCCAGACCAACACTTCCGCGGGAGGCTCTGGGCCGGGCGCTTCCTCGTCCTTCGCATCCTCGGGGTCATCGTCCGCTGGTTCAAATGCGACCACGACGACCGTGGCATATACTCCATCCTCCGCGGTGCTCAGCACGCCGTCGAATGCGATTAAATCCAATGTGGGCGCGAGCAGCGCTTCATCAGCCGCGAATGCAGTCTCCTCGACCGCGGCCTCCAATGCCGTGCCTCTCAGTGCGTTTACTCATATTGAAAGAACGGTTGAGCCGCTCTCGATCAATCACCAGGGCCAGTTTCCAGCAGTGACAGTATCGTTCAATCTAGCTCCCGGCGCAGCGCTGGGAGGCGCAATTACGGCCATCGAGAAGGCGCAAAAGGACCTGAACATGCCGGCCAGCGTCCAGTATGGCTTTCAAGGCACCGCCGCTTCCTTCCAAGGGTCGCTCGCCAATGAGGGCCTACTGATTCTCGCCGCGCTGGCTGCCGTGTATATCGTGCTGGGAATCCTTTACGAGAGCTTCATTCACCCCATTACGATTCTTTCGACGTTGCCGTCTGCCGGAGTGGGCGCATTGCTGGCTCTCATTCTCTTTAAGCAGGACCTCAGCGTCGTCGCCATCATCGGCATCATTCTGCTGATCGGCATTGTCAAGAAGAATGGAATTATGATGGTCGACTTTGCGATGGAGGGAGAACGAGAGCACGGAAAGAACTCAACGGATGCGATCTATGATGCCTGCCTGCTGCGTTTCCGTCCCATCATGATGACCACCATGGCTGCACTTCTGGCGGGTCTTCCGCTGGCTCTGGGACAAGGGATGGGCTCGGAACTGCGTCGCCCGCTGGGAATCGCCATGGTTGGTGGACTTCTGCTGAGCCAGGTGCTCACGCTCTACACCACGCCTGTCATCTATGTATTCTTTGATCGCATCGGCCAGCGCTTCAGCCGTTCGCCGAAGACTATCGTTAACGGCAACGAGCCACAACCGGCGGAGGAATCATGAATATCTCCGCCCCCTTTATTCGCCGGCCGGTAGCCACCACGCTGCTCACGGCAGGCATTATTCTCGTGGGTGCCATCGCCTTCAATGTTCTGCCCGTCTCTCCTTTGCCGCAAGTGGATTTCCCGACGATCTCGGTTTCCGCCAGTTTGCCTGGCGCAAGCCCCGAAATCACCGCTTCCGCAATCGCAACACCTTTGGAGCGCCAGTTCAGCCACATCGCCGGCATCACCGAGATGACCTCATCGAGTTCGCTGGGCAGCACCTCGATCACGCTGCAGTTCGATCTGAGCCGCGACATCGACGGCGCGGCGCGAGACGTGGAGGCCGCTATCAACGCGGCGCGGACCTATCTACCGGCAAATTTACCGGCCAACCCAACTTATCGCAAAGTAAATCCCGCGGACGCACCGATCATCATTTTGGGGCTTACATCGGATAAGTACGACAAGCCCACGCTCTATGACGAGGCATCGTCGATCATCGCGCAGAAGCTCTCGCAGATCGAGGGTGTCGGACAGGTCTCGGTCGGCGGTGGCTCCGGCCCTTCAGTGCGCGTGGAAGTGAATCCTACTCTGCTCAACAGCCAAGGACTCACAATCCAGAACATTCAGTCCGTATTGAGCCAGCAGAACGCTCATGAGCCGGCAGGCCAGATTTCAGATGGAAATACGACCGCGGACATCGTCACGAACGACCAGATAAACCGCGCAGACGATTACAAGCCGCTGATTGTGGGTTACAAAAACGGAGCCGCGGTGAGGCTGTCGGACGTTGCAGACGTTACTGAAGGACAGTCGAACATCCGCAACGCAGGATATCTGAATGGCACGCCGTCGATCACCATCATGATCTTTCGCCAGCCGGGCGCCAATATCATCGATACCGTCGACCGCGTCATCGCGCAATTGCCGTCGATTGAAGCGTCCATTCCACAGGGCATCAAGACCACCATCGTTCTTGACCGCACCACCACCATTCGTGCCTCGGTGAGCGATGTGGAGAGTACGCTTATCCTCTCGGTCATCCTGGTCATTCTTGTCGTATTCGTCTTTCTGCGCAACTGGCGAGCTACACTCATTCCTACCGTCGCTGTTCCCGCTTCGCTCATCGGCACCTTCGCCGCCATGTACCTGTTTGGCTTCAGCATCGACAATCTCTCTCTGATGGCGCTGACCATCTCGACGGGTTTCGTGGTAGACGACGCCATTGTAGTGATGGAAAATATATCGCGTCTTCGTGAAGAAGGCATGCCACCTATGAAGGCTGCCTTTCAAGGTTCAAAGGAGATCGGCTTTACCATTTTGTCTATCAGCATGTCGCTGATTGCGGTGTTCATTCCAATTCTTCTCATGGCCGGCATCGTCGGCCGGCTGTTCCGCGAGTTTGCTATCACGCTGTCGACGGCAATTATTATCTCGATGCTGATCTCGCTGACCACCACGCCCATGATGTGCGCCTATCTGCTCAAGGATGAGAGGACGATCAAGCACGGCCGCGCTTATCGGATAACCGAGCGTGGATTTACGTGGATGCTCTCTTCTTATAGCCGCACTCTAACATGGGTACTAAAGCATCCAACGCCCATGTTGATTCTGCTGCTGCTCACCATTGCGTTGAACTTCTATCTTATTGACATCATCCCCAAGGGATTCTTTCCGCAGCAGGATACGGGAGTCCTGACAGGCAATGCGCGAGGCCCGCAGGATTCATCGTTTCCGATCATGGACAACTCGATTTTGCAAATCGAGAAGGTCATCCAGGCTGACCCGGCAGTCGCGAATGTCATCGTCCATACGGGCAGCGGGAACACCGGCAGTATCAATATCGCGCTAAAGCCGCTCAATGTGCGGAAGATTTCGGCGGCGGATGTTATCAGTCGTTTGCGGCCCAAACTGAACCGGCTCCCAGTTGCTTCCGCGTTTCTACAGGCGGCGCAGGATTTGCGCATTGGAGGACGGCAGAGCAATGCTATGTACCAATACACCATTCAGTCGGATAACGTGCAGGATCTTTCGCACTGGGGTCCCATTCTGTTAGCGGGGATGCAGAAGCTGCCCGGCTTCCAGGACGTAAGCAGCGATGCGCAGAATAGCGGCCTGCAGGAACTGATCAGCTATGACCGACCCACCGCCGCGCGACTCGGCATCACTCCGCAATCTTTGGACAAGTCCCTTTCCGGCGCCTTTGGCCAGTCGCAAGTATCCCTTATCTATACACCACTGAATCAGTATTACGTAGTGTTAGAAGTAGCGCCACCGTACTGGCAAAGTCCCGACGGCTTGAAAAATATCTATCTCAACACCTCGGGCAACGGTATTGTCCCGCTTTCCACGGTCACCTCGGCGCAAGCGAGCACCACGCCGCTGACCATCAATCACACCAGCTCATTCCCATCCGTCACCGTGTCGTTCAACCTTGCGACGAATATGTCATTGAGCGACGCCACACGCATGGTTGCCCAGATGCAGGAAAAGCTGAATATGCCGCAAACCGTTCGCGGCTTCTTTGCCGGAACGGCGGCAGCTTATCAAACCTCGCTGGCCAGCGAGCCCCTTCTCATCATCACGGCTATACTCGCGGTCTACATTGTCCTCGGCATTCTGTATGAAAGCCTGGTGCATCCTCTCACCATCATTTCCACCTTGCCTTCGGCCAGCGTGGGAGCCATGCTCGCGCTCATGCTGTTCAAAATCGACCTCAGCGTGATCTCGATCATCGGCATCATTCTGTTGATTGGCATCGTGAAAAAGAACGCGATCATGATGATCGACTTTGCGCTTGTTGCGGAGCGCGAGCATGGTAAGACCACCACCGAGGCCATCTTTGAGGCCTGCCAGCTTCGCTTTCGTCCTATCCTTATGACAACCATGGCCGCCTTATTTGGCGCGTTGCCGCTGGCCTTCGGTACTGGCACCGGCTCTGAACTCAGACGCCCGCTTGGCATAACCATAGTTGGCGGTTTGATTGTCAGCCAGATGCTGACTCTCTATACCACGCCCGTCGTCTATCTGGCCTTCGATCGCTTGCGTCTGCGCTTCAAGGGTAGACAGCCAGTTACTTTACGCCCAGAAACCGCAGAGGCATCCTAACAAACGATGGTTTTGGAGATATCGTGATGAAAAAGTCGATCGTACAATCCTGGAGGCTGTCCACGGCGTTGTCCGCGCTCGCCGTCGCTGTGTTCTGTGCGATGCTGGCTGGATGCAATGTTGGGCCGAAGTATCTTCCCCCCGCGATGACGGCGCCTCCGGCATACAAGGAGTCTCCCGCGCAGTTTAAGGAGGCCGATGGGTGGACCGTCGCACAACCCCAGGATGCAGCTCTCCGCGGTAAGTGGTGGGAGATTTACAATGAGCCGGAATTGAATGCGCTCGAAGATCAACTTAACATCGATAACCAGAATATCCAGCAGGCCTTCGAGAACTTTATGGTGGCTCGCGCCATGGTGCGAGAGGCACGCTCGCATTATTTTCCAACAGTAAGCGTTGGAGGTTCCTACACTCGTTCACAGACATCATCAAATGTCGGGTCTGCGTCCAGCTCCAGTACCACAGCCGGTAAACAGTCGCAGGTGTTTTCTCTTCCGGCCGATGTTTCGTGGGAGCCTGATCTTTGGGGAAAGGTGCGCAACGCGGTGCACGCCAGCCAATATACCGCGCAATTGACTGCGGCCGACCTTGAAAATGAACGGCTGACTGAACAGGCCAGCCTTGCCCAATTCTTCTTTGAGATTCGCGGCCAGGACGCACTGCAACAAATCCTCAATGACATAGTGGAAGCCGACAAGAAAGCACTCGAAGTTGTTCGGTCTGCCTATGACACTGGCGTGGCCGACCAGATCTCCGTTATAGAAGCGCAGACAACTTTGGAAAGCGCGCAATCTGCGGCAATCAATATCGGAATTGCGCGCGCGCAGTATGAACATGCGATTGCCATGCTCCTCGGCAAGCCGGCCTCGGCGTTTTCCATCCCGGTCGAACCAAGAACGAGCGCACCACCGCCAATTCCAGTGGGCTTACCGTCCCAACTGCTCGAACGTCGGCCCGATGTTGCCGCCGCTGAGCGCAATATGGCTGCCGCCAATGCGCAGATCAAAGTTGCTTATACAGCTTATTACCCGGCATTGACGCTCTCAGCAACGGGCGGCATGGAGAGTTCGGCCATCAAGAACCTCATGGATTGGCCTAGCCGTTTCTGGTCAATTGGCCCATCGATCTCTGAAACTGTTTATGATGGGGGCCTGCGCCGGGCGACGGTAAATCAGTACATCGCAACTTACAACGCAGATCTCGCCGCATATCGTCAATCTGTGTTGATTGCATTTCAACAGGTGGAAGACTCTCTCGCAGCGGTTCGTATGCTGTCGCAACAGGTACTGCGGCAACAGGAAGCTGTCGACTCTTCACGGATCTTTCTGAAGCTGGAGTTGGGGCGATACGAAACGGGCATTGATCCATACATCGATGTGATCATAGCGCAAACCACTTTGCTTACTAACCAGCAGTCTCTGACGAATCTTAAAGTGCAGGAGATGACGGCGTCGGTTCAACTGATTGAATCCCTGGGTGGAGGTTGGGATCGGTCGCAATTGCCGACGCCAGCTCAGGTCACGCAGAAGCCTTCCAGGCTGGAGACCAAGATTCAGCATTAGGTTTCAAGCGCGACAGGTATGCTTGGGGTTACACTTTGTCCTATTATCCGCTACCTTCCCTACCACCATTCCATAGAATGCCTAGATGGACTCTTCGCGCTATTCTCAGGCTTGGCTGAGCGAAGTAGCAAGAGCGGACATTGCACCAGCTTGACGACCTTCTTGGCAATCTCGCGAGCAAAAGCTGTGCTCTTTTGGACATGTATCCGCAGTCACAAACGCTGACAGGGGCAGGTCATGTTTGTGCAGCGTGACTTGGGTGAGGCACAAATGCCTCCATACGGCTGCGAGCAAATGTGACCATCCAAAGAGATTCATACTCTGTCAACATCTATTAAGGTTCAGCTAAACGCCGCATTTGTATCAGAAAGTGCCGGATGTATCAGGGGGTGCCGATGCCGACCGAAAAAGAAACCTTGACGCCATTCATGAGAAGACGGAATTCGCAATCGTTGCTTGCCTTCTACGGCGAGTTGGCGGGAGTACTCGGATTCCGATCGATTAACGAGCCTATCGACAAAAAGGTTCGCCGAATATTCTTTTTACTCATAATAGCTATAGTCCTGGCAATTTTGTCAGTTACGTCAGAATCGCAATCACTCCCCTATGAGGGAGACTCCTCCGCCACTCAAGCAAGCACGACCTCGATCCCGATTGATCCGGCGTACGTGCGCCCGACGCAGAAAACAAAGGTTATCAACTACCTTTTCGACGCGTACGGTCCATATCCAATCGCTGGAGCCGCGTTCGGCGCCGGCATTAACCAATTCAGCAATGCTCCGCCAGAGTGGAATCAGGGCGTTGAGGGTTATACCAAGCGACTCGGGTCCGACTACGGCATCGCAATGGTGGCCACAACGACGCGTTACGGACTGTCAGAGGCTTTCAAGGAAGACGCGATGTACTACCGCTGTCAGTGCAGAGGCGTGTTTCCGCGACTGCGCCATGCCCTTGTTTCCACCTTGACAGCGCGCAGCGGAGAAGATGGCCACCGTGTCTTTTCCATCCCTGCGCTCGTCGGGCCGTATGCGGGCACGATGACTGCCACCTATGGTTGGTACCCCAACCGCTACGGCGCCAAGGACGCGTTTAGGACGGGCAACTACAGTCTGCTGTCTTTTGCGGGTGAGAATGTTGCCCTGGAGTTCTTCTATAGCGGACCCCACTCCCTGCTTTCACGCATGCATCTGAACAATGCACACGGCTCGCCAGAACCAGGTCCAAACCATTGAGCAACAGCGGATTCACTACCGTCGCAGCCATCAGCCCGCCGCTCCCGGGACAGCGGACCGTACTTATCGATACCGCAGTGAACTCTACGATGGGACTAATCGGTGGATTATTTGAATGGTTCGGCAACCTGGGAATATTCTTCTGGCAAGTATTGCGCGCAGCTGTAACCCCACCGTATGAGTGGCGTGAGTTATTCCGTCAACTCGATGAGGTTGGATCGAAGTCTTTCCCGGTGGTCGTGATGGCTGGCTCCGCCATCGGCGTGATTATCTCGTTGGAGGCGCGTTACAGCTTAAGTCGATTCGGCGCTAAATCGCTGTTCCCCGCCACTCTCGTGTACACCGTGATCCAGGTCATGGGTCCGATCATCACCGGCCTGGTAGTGAGTGGGCGCGTGGGAGCCGGCATTGGCGCGGAACTGGCATCGATGAAAGTTACCGAGCAGATCGACGCCATCGAAGCATCGGCAATCAACCCCTATAGGCTGCTGGCAGCAACGAGAATTCTGGCTTGCATCCTAATGCTGCCGTTGCTGACCCTGGTCTCCGATGCATGTGGCCTATTGATGGGCTGGTTTGCGCAAACACTGGTAGATCCGCTCTCGTTTCATCAGTTCATCCAGGACGGCTTCAAGGGAGCAACCTTCAATTCTTTCCTGCCGCAGACATTCAAGACATCCGTGTATGGCCTGATTATCGGGCTTATAGCTTGCTTTCAGGGAATGCGAACACGCGGCGGAGCGGAAGGCGTTGGCCGCGCAGCCACAAACTCGGTGGTTCTCGCATCGCTCTTCGTAATTCTTGCCGATGTTGTTTTGGTGAAATTCATTCTTGTTGTCTTCCCTTAACCCTCAACCGTTGATGCAGCATTTTGTGAGATAAGAATGGCCACAACCTATGACATCGCGATGAAGCAAGAGCGATCTGAAGAAGACGGCAGTGCGCCGGTTGTCGCGGTCAATAGCTTGCGGAAGACCTTTGGAAGTCACATGGTTCTCAACGGGATTAGCCTGAGCGTGAACCGTGGAGAAACCCTGGCCGTGCTCGGACGTAGTGGCACAGGGAAAAGTGTGTTACTGCGGATTATCATCGGCCTCGAAACACCCGACTCGGGATCGATTTGCATTCATGGCCAGAATATCGCCGGTCTGGCTCTTGACCGGATGGGCAAGATCAGGAAAAAGATGGGCTTTTTGTTTCAGCATGCAGCTCTCTATGATTCGCTCACGGTGGCTGAAAACGTGGCGTTCCCCCTTGTGCACCATCGTAAAGATATGTCCAGATCCGAACGCGCCAAACGCGTGAAACAGTTGCTTTTCGAGGTGGGCATGGAAGGCAACCTTGATAAGATGCCTTCCGATATCTCAGGCGGGATGCAAAAACGCGTTGGTCTGGCGCGCGCGCTTGCGCTTGAGCCGGAGATTCTGCTGCTTGACGAGCCTACTGCAGGTCTTGACCCCATCAGCTCGGGCGAGATCGACGATTTGATTCTCAAGCTTCAGCGGGAGCGTCGAATGGCATCCATTGTGGTAACTCACGACCTGCACAGTGCCAAAACAATTGCGAACCGTTTGGCCCTGCTGGATCAGGGAAATGTTGTAATCGAAGGCACGTTTGAAGATCTTCAGCAAAGTGACATTAAATTTGTTGAAGACTTTTTGAAACTGTCGTAGGAGGATTTATGTCGAGAGTAGCGCGGCTAGGGGCATTTATCGTTTTGGCGCTAGTAGTTCTGGCTGTCGGGGTCTTCATTATCGGAAGCAAGAACTATCTGTTTCGCTCTACTTACCAACTGAAAGCGCAATTCGACAATGTGGCGGGTTTGGCTAATGGCGCCGACGTGCAGGTGGGCGGGGTTCACAGCGGAACTGTGCATAGCATCGATTTACCTCACAAGCCAGGAGAAAAGGTCACAGTAGTCATGGATCTCGATAATTCGACGCACGAGATCATTAAGCGCGACTCCGTGGCTTCGATTGAAACGGAGGGAGTACTGGGCAATCAGTTCCTGGCCATTTCATTTGGTTCAGCCGGACAAGCCGACGTAAAGAATGGCGATGTCATCGAGAGTGAACCTCCGCTTTTGATGGCGGATATGCTCAAGAAGGCGAACGGAATGCTGGATAGCAGCCAGCAAGCCACGCAACATCTGAATTCTGTTAGCGCCAAGATCGACTCAGGCCAGGGAACTGTGGGAGCGCTGGTTAACGACAAGCAACTCTATAACAACCTGGAACAGACAACGACTACCCTGCACGCAACGATGCTTCAGGCGCAGGCCGGCGTGACGGACTTCCAGGAAAATATGGAAGCTTTGAAGCATAACTTTCTCTTGAGCGGGTATTTCAGAAAGCGAGGATACGAAGACTCCGCCAGCCTGACAGCGAACAAGATTATCAGGCTCCCACCGGATACGCCTCTGAAGGCGTTTACGTATACAGCCAAGCAACTCTTCGATACTCGCGATTCGGCCAAGCTAATCAATCATAAATATCTCAACGCTGGTGGCGAATATTTGGCAGGGAATCAATTTGGATTTGCTGTAGTAGTGGTTTCAACAGGCATGGAAGGCGATACGCAGAAGGACCAGGTTCTCACCGAGGCCAGAGCCATGGTGGTACGCGAGTATTTGGTTGATAACTATGGATTTGACGACAGCCAGCTTAAGACCTTGGGTCTGGGTAAGCAGACAGGTGCAAATCTGGACGCAGACTGGGGCTCAATCCAGATCCTTATATTCCCGGCAGGAACCGAGATTCCTGTGAATAAGCCGACGCCGGTTGCTAGCTCACCAGTAGCAGATTTCGACAGGCCGACTCAGGTCACTTCTGCGGTTGTTCAGCAACCATAGCAAAGAACGAGATAAGCGGAACCAGAATATGTTGACCTCAAGAGAAGCCTTCTGCTTAAACTTCGCTCGGATTTTCTGAAATGGAGAACTGATGACCGGAAGCAAACACAACCGCGAAGGAAATAGTAGCAATAGTGGCGAGCCCGATCCTGGACCATACTGGAGGCGCATGCATCGCGACTGGCGCTTCTGGGTTGGCGCAGTCTTCATGATTACGGCTATCGCTATCTACGTTCTGAGTGGAGACCTGGCGTGGGTTCCGCGCGGTATGCCGCGGCATTCGCTTCCATAAAGAATGAGCAACTTGCGGCCCGTGTAAGTCCGTGTTGAGCATTCTAGCTCAGTCATTTCGTTATTGTTCTGAAAGTATACAGATGAAGAAGGTTGAATGTTCTTCTCTCTCCATGGTTCCTGAGCTAAGGCAGGCCATCGGATGTGTGCTTTCTTAGCTGTCCGTGTTGCACAAGAACCGAGCGGAGATTCACATTCTTGCGTAGACGAACGCCTGCTCTTCATGCATATGCGATCGACGTAGTCAACCAAGGCAAGAAGTAAGCAATTCAACACGAATCTACGAACGCCTCGAAGATTCTTTGAGTGTGGATCAAGTCCACAAAATGATTGGAGAACATCAAATGCCGCTTTACCAATTTGTTATTACGCTTGCCATAGTGGGCCTGTTGTTATGGCTCGTGAACCGCTTCATTCCGATGCAAAGTCAGATCAAGGGGATACTGAACGGCGTAGTAGTGATTGCCGTAATCCTGTGGATCGCGAGCTTATACAAGGAATTGCTGCTCAGTTACATCTCTCAGCTCGGCGCTGGACCACGACTTATTACGGCCGTAATCACACTTGTCGTAGTGGGCCTCTTGCTATGGCTGGTGAACCGGTTCATTCCCATGCAGGGTCAGATTAAGGGAATACTGAACGGCGTGGTAGTGATTGTCGTAGTTCTATGGCTCATGGGGTTGTTCGGGCTCTTCGGTTACATCTCTCAGTTCCGCGTCGGGCATTGAAAAACCAACCTGCCGAAACCTGGCAGATCGTGCCCGCCAAAAACGAATGTCCACCGCAGTACGGCAGACCCCTGCCTGTAGGAGGAATCTTGAAGCACATGCTTTTGTTCGCAATGGGAAGTGTCCTTAGCTTGAGCGCGTTATCTCAAGCCAATCCGCAAGCAACAATGGTCCTCGAATCCGCAGGTCCGGTGTCCACATATCGCGTGATCGTTATTAGTCGCTCGGTCGAGGCGGTCAACTATCAACATCGCAGCGGAGCCACAAGTGTGGATTTCGCCGGAACGGCCTTGTTGCCTTCAGCTAACGGAAATGCCAAGGTGAGAAGCAAGCGTGGCACCATGGAAGTCGAAGCTGAATTCGGGAACCTGCAAAACCCGACAACCTTCGGGAACGAGTATCTCACTTATGTCCTGTGGGCGATTTCGCCCGAAGGCCGGCCAGTGAATCTTGGAGAAGTGCTGGTAGGCGGCAATGACCGAAGCAAGCTGACTGCAACCACCGATCTCCAGGCATTCGCCCTGATTGTTACTGCGGAGCCTTACTACGCCGTCCGGCAGCCCAGTAACGTCGTCGTTCTCGAGAACGTAGTTCGCGCGGATACTAAAGGAACCACCGAAGCAGTGAATGCGAAGTATGAGCTGATGGAACGTGGGGGCTATATTCCCACTGGCTACAAGTTCGACCCGGTTGTTCTGAACGCCAATCTTCCGTTGGAATTTTACGAAGCGCGAAATGCGCTGCGTATTGCACAATCCGAGGGAGCTGAACAGTATGCGAGCGCGAGCTACCAGCATGCTGTTCAACTGATGGATCAAGCCAATGCGTACGCCATCGACAAACACATCGATAGAAAGCCGCTGATTGCTGCCGCACGTGAGACAGTTCAAACTGCCGAAGATGCGCGCGAGATCGCGGTCAAAAAGATTGATGAGGACCGCCTAGCAAATGAGCGCCAGGCTGCAAGCGACGCGCAGGCTGTATCGCAAGCCCAAACCGACGCCGCTACCCGCCTGAAAGATCAAGCGCAGTCCGATACGGTAGTGGCGCAAGCCAATGCAGAGAAGGCTCAGGCTGACCTGGTCGCGAATCAAATATCATCGACAGCGGCAGTCACAGCCGCCCAATCTGATACGGCTAGAGCACAGGCTGACTTGACCGCCAATCAAACCGCCTCGGCCGATGCAATCTCATCCGCCCAAGCCGATGCTGAGCAGTCACGCATTGCGGCCCAGAAGGCTCAAATGAATGAGCAACAGGCCGATAGTGACAAAGCTGCAATGCGTGCGCAATTGTCCGAGCAGTTGAACAGGATTCTTGCTACCCGCGAAAGCGCGCGCGGACTGATTGTCAGCATGTCCGATGTATTGTTCGACACTGGACATTACACGTTAAAGCCCGGAGCGCGGGAGAAACTGGCAAAGGTTGCCGGGATTCTTATTGCCTACCCAGGGCTTAACATCGAAGTTGGCGGCTACACCGACAACGTCGGCGGCGACGATATGAATATGAAGCTATCAGAGAATCGCGCTGGCGCAGTGCGTAATTATCTCGTGGAACAGGGCGTAGCGACAAACTCCGTAAGCGCCAAGGGCTATGGTAATACGTTGCCGGTAGCCTCCAATGACAATGCTGCGGGCAGGCAGGAAAACCGAAGAGTAGAGTTGGTTGTTTCCGGTGAAGCGATTGGCAGCTCGGTGAATGTAACGACGGGAAGTCTGCTCTAGCAAGGCTGTTTAACCGCCGCGGCCTTGAAAGAGGCCGCGGCAACTTTTCAGAGATCCCAGGTGTTTGCAGGATCGCGAGGAGTACATATGCTTGGAACGATATTGATCACAATTCTGTTTTTGTGTTTATGGGTGCCTTGTCGCAATGGCCGCATAGCAGAAGTTGGGGATTTTATCCGAGCGCAGGAGTGGGACTGATCCTGTTGATAATGTCATTCTTCTGGTTCTTGGCCGGATTTGAAGTTGAAAGGAGGACATGATGTTGCTTCCTGAGATGATGCATTCTGAAAAGCCTGGCGTAAATCCAGATCCCGAAGCACATTCGCATATCACCACAAAAGCGTGCAAACTGCCTTTGCCAACTCGCATTGCGTTTATTGGAAATTACCAGCCGCGCGAGTGCGGCATTGCCACGTTCACAACCGACCTGTGCACGGCGCTCGCGACCGAATACGGAGAGGGACGATTGTTTGCCATTCCCGTCAACGACCCCGATTCAAGCTATCAATATCCGGAACAAGTTCGCCTGGAACTAGAGCAGGAGGATCTGTCCTCCTATGAGCGTGCCGCTGATTTTCTCAACTTCAATGGCAACGATCTTGTATGTCTGCAACATGAATATGGCATTTACGGCGGAAGCTCGGGCAGCCACATACTTACCATGCTGCGTAAATTGAAAATGCCGCTAGTGACTACCCTGCACACGGTGTTGCGCGATCCGGCTTTGGAGCAACGAATGGTGCTTGAAGAGATTGCACAGCTATCTGATCGTATGGTTGTAATGAGCAAACTGGCAGCCCAAATGCTGCGCGAAGTTTATGCGGTGCCCGGCGAGAAAATAGACGTGATTCCACATGGCGTACCAGATCTACCCTTTATGGACCCTAACTATTACAAAGATAAGTTCGGCACGGAAGGCAAATCGGTTCTTCTGACTTTCGGGTTGCTGTCTCCTAACAAGGGAATTGAGAACGTCATTCAGGCATTACCCGCAATTCTGGCTAGACAGCCAAATCTGGTTTATATTGTCTCCGGAGTAACACATCCGCATATCCGCCGGCGCGAAGGCGAGCGTTACCGGGAAGAACTGCAGGCAATGGCAGAACAACTTGGCGTTTCCAATCACGTAATTTTCAATAATCGCTTTGTGAATGCGGAGGAACTTCTAGAACACGTGGGCGCTGCCGATATCTACATCACGCCCTACCGGCATGAAGCGCAGATCGTCTCCGGCACTCTTGCAATTGCGCTCGGAGCGGGAAAAGCGATTGTCTCAACACCTTACTGGCACGCTAAGGAATTACTTGCGGAGAATCGCGGCGTAATTGTTCCGTTCCAGAATCCTGGCGCAATTGCAGAAGTGGTTTTGGGATTGTTGGAGAATAATGCGGAGTGTCACGCTATGCGAAAGCGCGCCTACCTTCACTCTCGTAGCACTACATGGGTAAATACGGCGCGGGCATATATGGCGAGTTTTCAGCGGGCGCGATTCGAACGCTCTCTACATCCGAGAGCCGCCCAACAAGACGATACTGCGATGAATATGGCAGACCTTCTTCCTACTTTGAATGCAGGTCATCTGTTGACCCTGACTGACGATACCGGCATCCTGCAACACGCAATCTTCTCAGTGCCGAATGCGCGGGAAGGTTATACAACCGACGACAACGCACGTGCTCTGGTCGTATCAATTCTTTTGGACGAGAACCCTGAATATGCGGACAGGAGGGAATATCCGAATCTGTCCCACCGCTACCTTTCCTTTTTGTGGCTTGCATTTCATGCTGATTCCGGGAGGTTTCGAAACTATCTTGGGTATGACCGCAGGTGGCTTGAAGATGTTGGATCAGATGACAGCCATGGACGCGCATTGTGGTCGATAGGGAAGGTGCTTGGGCTTTCACAAAATGCGGGATTGAGAGGCGCGGCGGGGAGGCTATTTGAAGCGGCTGTTCCTGCGACACTAACTTTTACCAGTCCACGAGCCTGGGCGTATTGCATTCTGGGTATGCAAGCCTACCTGGACTGGTTTCCGGGAGACAGAGCCATCCAGAGCGCGCGTAATATCCTTGCTAATCGGCTCCTTGACATCTATGAAAGAAGTCATTCAGATACCTGGCGGTGGTTTGAGAAGAGTCTTTCCTACTCAAATGCAAGGCTCTCTCAGGCGCTTATTCTTGCAGGATGGCGGAGTGACAACTAGCGAATGATAGAAGCTGGAATGGACTCTCTGAAGTGGCTTGTTGCCGAGCAACACCGTGACGATAAGGAGATTTTTGTACCGATAGGATCCAATGGATTCTTCATTGAAGGGAATGAAAAGGCGCGCTTCGATCAGCAACCAGTGGAGGCATGCGCAACAGTTTCTGCCTGTCTTGAGGTGTACAGACTGACGGAGGAAAGCCTATGGCTTGAGGAAGCGCGCAGAGTCTTCGGTTGGTTTCTTGGCAAGAACGATTTGCAGGTTCCGTTATATGATGCATTGACAGGTGGATGCCGTGATGGCCTTCATCCAGACCGTGTAAACGAAAATCAGGGAGCTGAATCCACGCTCTCGTTTCTCATGGCACTGCTTGAAATGCAGACGGCCAAAGTGGCAAGCGCAGACGAACTGCATCATGGAATGAGTGTCTCCTATTGAATCCAAATTTCTTTCCGGAGAAATCACCGGAGTCTATCGCCGAGGAACTGCCAAAATTATGTGACGATTATTCACTATTTACGCGCTATTCCGGCAATCCGCTCCTCAGCCGCGAACACTGGCCCTATCCGATCAACAGTGTCTTCAACGCGGGGGTTGTACGGCTGGCCAACGGAGACACTTTGCTACTCTGTCGCGTTGAAGATCGCAGCGGCCTGTCGCATCTTTGTGCCGCGCGTTCAGCAAATGGTATGGATGGATGGAGAATAGACTCTCAGCCAACATTGTTGGCGAATCCCAAGGAATTTCCAGAGGAAATCTGGGGTATTGAAGATCCGCGCATTACCTACGTCCCGGAACTTGAGCAATATGCCGTGGCATACACTTCCTTTGCGCGCGGCGGTCCTGGAGTTTCTCTGGCGCTCACTAAGGACTTTCGGAGCTTTGAGCGGTACGGCGTAATCATGTCTCCAGAGGATAAAGACGCGGCGTTGTTGCCCCACAGGATAGGCGGTCGCTGGGCGTTGATTCACCGGCCCATGACAGCTCTTGGCGCTCATATGTGGATATCCTATTCACCAGATTTGCGGCATTGGGGAAGCCATAAGATCATTCTCGAAGCACGGCGGGGCGGATGGTGGGACGCCAATAAGATTGGCCTTTGTTCGCCGCCGATTGAAACCGCCAAAGGTTGGTTGATGATCTATCACGGAGTGCGGCAAACGGCATCGGGAAGTATTTATCGCCTGGGCCTGGCGCTCTTCGATTTGGAGCGGCCTGATGTTTGCCTACAGCGTGGAGATTCCTGGGTGTTTAGTCCAGAGGCCAGTTATGAGCGCGGCGGTGATGTCAAGGATGTTGTGTTTCCATGCGGACAGACCATCGGAGCGGACGGAGACACCATCAATCTGTATTACGGAGCCGCCGATTCCAGCATAGCCTTGGCGACAGGCAGTATCCGCTGTCTGCTCTCCTGGCTGGACTCGAACTCTAGCCGCGCACACGAAGGCGTACATTAGCGTGCATTACTGCATAACAGAAATGGATGGGCAGAATGAGTAACATAAGACAAAACTTGCCTTACTGGCTGCCGCATCTGCTTTGGATACGGCGAAAGTGCCCTCGCTGTAATTCGGTGAAATTCAAGCAAGCGGAGTTGCGCTCGCTCGATGGCCTGTTGGCTATGTTTGCTCTTAGGCCCGTTCGATGCTTATTTTGTTGGCGACGGTATTACTGGTTCACTTTGCACGACGCGATTGCAGAATAGGTTTTCTGCAGGTTGAAGTTATTTCGGAACCTTGGCATTCATACGCGAATCTAGAGACAGCCTTGTATGATATGTTTGTTCGACAACTAGTGCTATTGTCGGCGCCGCTCATGCATCAGCCGTTGGCGCCGCACTGGCTCACGCACCTGGGAGCACTAGGTCTTTTTTCTGTTGCGGTGATCGATTCTTCCGTTATTCCTCTACCTTTGCCCGGCAGCACGGACCTGCTGTTGATGTGGCTTGTAGCGCACAGCGGCGACCCCTGGCTGCTGGCTCCTTGTGCAATAACTGGCAGCATACTAGGCGGATATACGACATGGCACATTGGACGCAGAGGCGGCGAAGAAGCGCTGCGCCACTACGTGCCGGCGCGCCTTCTTGGACCTATCGTTGGATGGGTAGAGCGTCACCGAATCCTCGCGGTCTTTCTTCCCGCTTTGCTTCCTCCGCCGATTCCGCTCTTACCATTTGCGCTCGCCTCCGGTGCGCTGGGCGTTACGCGTAGCCGATTCCTTGCCGTCTTTGGTGCGGCTCGCATCTTGCGTTATACCTTTATCGCGTGGCTCGGTGTAACCTATGGGCGCAGGATCGTACGTCTATTGTCTGGAACGCTCCAGACGTGGTCGACTCCGCTGCTTAGCGTCTTCGTTGGCCTGATAGTAGCCGGTCTCTGTTTTGTGATATGGAAGATTCGCGGCCTTCGCAAGATCGATGTGGCAGAGAAACTCGCATTGCAGGACGAAGCAACTCAAGTGAGCTAAGATCCCCAGGCCGCTCTGCCATACTCTTTCTGGCTTGTATATTAGAAAGAAGAGGTTACAGGTTGCTAATAATATTAGTAGATGGTCAATTCTGCTCAGAAACGCGCGACTTTCTGCTCAAGTCGAGTAGAAAATGAGCATTATGATACAGACTCCCAAATTGCCTCTTGATATTTTTTGCATATTCATATTGTGTCGGCATTCCCATCCGAGCCGGCCAATTGACGAGTGTTGGACGCTGTGCCACCAAGGCCGGACGAGAGGTTTCAAATGCGCAAATTCAGGATCGGATTCATGAGTATTCTGGCGACCTTGATGGTCGTCTTTGTGGCCGGTTGCGGTCAGGAAACGGTAACCCTTCCCAGCGTGGTGTCAGTAACCCCCGCTCAAGGCTCCGCAAATGTTGCCGTAAACGCGACAATCAGTGCGACCTTCAACGAGCCGATGAGCGCAGCGTCGATTAACGCCACAACCTTCACGGTCTATGCTCCGAACGGCGTTGCCGTAGCTGGAACCGTCTCGTACTCCGGCGGGGTTGCGACGTTTACGCCGACAGGCGGCGCTCTGGCAAACAGCACCACCTACACGGCCACGATCACCACCGGGGCGGCGACCCCAGGCGGCGCTGAGCTGATTGGCCCCTACGTGTGGAGTTTTACCACGATTACACCGGCGCCCCTGGTGGTATCGACGATCCCTGCGAACAACGCCACGGGTGTGCCCATCGGCCAGGTGCTCCGCGCGAGATTCAACGAGGCGATGCTCTGCTCGACTCTGCAATCTCCTGCAACGACCTTCACGCTCAAAGGCCCCGGCACGACTACTGTAACCGGCACAGTCACTTGCTCGGGCAGTGTCGCGACCTTTACGCCGGGAAGTCCACTTCTATATAACACCCTCTACACGGCCAACATCAGCACTGCGGCCCAGGACCTGGCGGGCACGGGGATGGCAGCCGCTTACCAGTGGATATTTACTACAGTTGCGGCTCCCCCGCCTGCGCCGGCGGTCATCTCCACCGTGCCCATCAATTTGGCAATGGGAGTGCCCATCAGCCAGGCCCTCAGCGCGACATTCAACGAGGCAATGGATCCTGCCACGATCAACTCGGCAACCTTCTTGCTGGTTAAGACGAGCGTGCCTGGGACTCCCATCAATGGCGTGATCACTTATGTACCCGCCGGCTCGGTAGCAACCTTCACGCCGAATGCTCCCCTTTTGTATAACACCAACTACACGGCCACCGTCACCTCGGGGGCGCTGGATCTGGGCGATGACGCGGGGGTCACCACTTATATCTGGACTTTCACCACCGCCGCCGCCCCACTTCCCGTCGTGCCAACGGTCATTTCAACCATCCCTGTATCTTCGCCCGAGGACATCACCGTGCCCCTCAATCAGGCGATCAGCGCCGATTTCAGCGTGGCGATGAACCCCTCCACGATTACCGCGACGAGTCCGCCAACCTTTACGCTGACATACCTGGTAGGGAGCGTCGTCACTCCCGTGGCCGGCCTGGTTGCTTACTCGGGTACTGGAAATGAACTGGTGTTCCTGCCGACAGCGAATCTGTTGCCCAGCACCACGTATACAGCCACTATCACAACCGCCGCTCAGAGCCTGACCGGCACTCCCCTGGCCAGCAACTACAGCTGGATCTTCAAGACCGGTGCGACGGTGAGCGCCATCGGGCCGGAACTAGTTATGTCGGTCCCCGGAAACACGGGCGTAGGCGTAGAGGCCACAAACGTAGCTCTTAATCAGGCGATCAGCGCAACCTTCAGCGAAGCGATGAATCCACTGACCCTCACCAATGCAACCTACCAACTTTATGCGGGTAATAACGTCACGACCGGAACTCCGCTGCAGGCAACCATCACCTATGATCCGGTAAACTTCATTGCCACACTCACGCCCACCAACCTGCTCGTAGCCAGCAGCTATTACACTGCGGTAGTGACCACGGGAGCAACGGACCTGGCAGGCAATCCGCTGGGGAGCTCGCCCACATCCCCTTATACGAATCCCTGGATCTTCCAGACCGGCACGTCAACGATTACGCCGCCAGTCGTCCTTGGACCGACCATAACGCCGTTTGGCGGTTTTGGCGGCTCCGGGGGGATGACCAACATGGGAACCTCAACGGTGATCAATGGAGATATCGGGACCACGGCCGCCTCTACCCTGGTAACCGGATTCCACGATGACACCGTTTTACCGGTGATCTCAGCAGCTGGTAGCACAACGGGATGCACGTATACGGAAACGTTATCCAATATAGGGCTGGTGACTGGAGTGATCTACACAGATACGCCACCTCCTACCATTGGGTGCCCCAATGAAGGAACCGCCGCTACAGACACCATCGCGACCGAAGCTGCGTCGGAAGCTCTAGCCGCTTACAACGCTCTTCAAAGCAACACCAACCCCGCCACAGGCACCACACCCGCCGCTCCGCAAGGCTCCAACACGATATCCGCCGATTTGGGCGGTACAACCCTTTACCCTGGCGTCTACTGGTCCGCAAGCACAGTTGATATAACCTCGGGTGATCTTTATCTCGACGCTCAGGGCGATCCCAATGCGTACTTTGTCTTCCAGGTCGGATCGGCTCTCACCGTAGGCGAGGCAGGGCATCCTCGAAATGTCATCCTGGAAGGCGGCGCCCAGGCCAGCCACATCTTCTGGGTGTGCGCGGCCGCCGCGACCATCAACGGGGCGGGAGGCGGGACCTTCAATGGAACCGTCCTCGCCGATGCGTCGATCTCGACTGGGACTTCCGGAATTGTCACGGTAACGACGATCAACGGCAGGCTGATTAGTTTGGGTTTGAGTAGTCCGAGTGCATCGACCACGCTGGTGAACACCGTCATCAATGTACCGCCCGCACCGTAAGATTCCGGCTGAGACCGCCCTCCCCAGGACGGTCTCAGCCAGGTTCAGGAGATATGGGGTCTGGCGTGTTCTTTTCGCGTCGAGTTCATCCGGCGCTGAGGCTTTTGATAATTGCGACGCGCAGTTCAGGAGACGACAATGAGATCGAGTTTAAGGATGATTGCCACAGCGGTAGTTGCTGTTTTCATCATGCCTGCGTTCTTGCTCCACGCAGGCGAGGCCGCTGCTCAGGCCGCGACAGCCACGCTGAATGCGGGCGGCCGGAACCTGGGCACTCCCAAGGCTGAACTGTTTGTGGGCTACTCCTATCTGCGCGCTGTGCCCGCGCCGGCCGCCGGAAACCGGCTGATGTGGATGAATGGCGGTAGCACATCCCTGGCTTTGAACTTCAACCGCTATCTGGGGATCGTAGGCGACTTTGGCGCTTACACAAACTCGGAGATGAGATTCCAGGGCGGATATGTGGGTACGGTTGACGTGGACAATGCAAACGTGGGCGCCTTCAGCTATCTCTTTGGTCCGCGCATTTCCTTCCGCAACCACGGCAGAGTCACTCCCTTTGTCCAGGCTCTGTTTGGCGAAATGCACGCCAATGAAGTGACTCTAGCCAATTGCACATTCAGCTGCACGTTCCTCCCTTCCCAGAATACGTTTGCCTGGACCGCTGGAGGCGGCCTGGACATCAGAGTGCGGCGTCACTTTGCCATCCGTCTGATTCAGGCCGAATACCTGATGACCAGGTTCCAGGATTACTCCACCGGGTTAACCGCGTCGCAGAATGACATGCGCCTGTCCTCCGGAATTGTCTTCCGCTTCGGTGGAAATGCGGCTCCCCCGCTGCCGCCTCCCGCGCCGGTAACTTATTCCTGCTCGGTCAACCCATCATCCGTGTTCCCCGGAGAACCGATTGCAGCCTCGGGCACGGCTCTGAATCTGAACCCCGCCAAGACGGATGTTTACACATGGCAAGTGGATGGCGGAACGGTGACTGGGGTCTCCAACACCGCGAAGATCGACACGACGAATATCGCACCTGGCGCCTATACGCTCAAGTGCCATGTTTCCGAGGGCGACAAGCCGAGCGAGAATGCGGACGCCACCGCTCCGTATGTTGTAAAGGCGTTTGAACCGCCGACCGTCAGTTGCGCGGCCGTTCCCAGCACCGTCAACATTGGCGACAAGAGCGTGATTACCGCCGCAGGAGTGAGCCCGCAGAACCGTCCGCTGACTTACAGCTACTCTACTGCATCCGGGACCATCAGTGGCGCCGGCGCCTCGGCTACCTTCGATTCGACGGGCGCTCCGGCCGGCGCTGTAGGCATCACCTGCAACGTGGTCGACGACAAGGGTCAGACCGCAACCGCCGGCACCAGCGTGAACGTCGTAGTCCCTCAACCCCTGGCGGCGGCGGAAGTGCAGCAACTCGAGTCTCGATTGGCGCTGCACAGCGTATATTTCCAGACGGATGAGCCCAGGATCGAAAGACCCAATGGCGGCCTGTTGGCCAGCCAGGAGAAAACTATAACCACCCTGGCGACGGACTTTAAGAGGTACATGGAATTAAAACCGGATGCCTACCTGACCCTGACTGGACATGCGGATGTGCGCGGGCCAGTGGAGTATAACCAGGCGCTTTCCGAACGCCGTGTTACTCGCGTCAAACTCTTCCTGGTGGAACAGGGTATTCCCGAAGCCAAAATTAAAACTGTCGGCCTTGGCAGCGGGGATGACCTCACCAAAGCCCAGGTGGAAGATGCGATCAAGCAGAATCCTGAGTTGACAGACGTGGATCGGGAGAAATTACTTAACGAACTGCCCGTCTTTGTTCTGGCAAAAAACCGCCGAGTCGACGTTACCCTGAGCACTACAGGCCAACAATCGACGCGCTGGTATCCGATCAACGCAGCCGATTTCCTGCCTCTTCTAGACAGAAGGAATCTGACGCCCGGCAATAAGGATAAGAACGCAACGCCCAAAAAGTAGTAATTAAAGCGCCGGAGCAGGTCTGCAGGCCTGCTTCGGCGGCAAAACGAATTTCACCCCGGGCAAGTATTCATGAAAGCAAGTGCCCCAACAATGAGGGTTCCCCACAGTCACTACGTTCTGTGCGGTTAAGGTGGAATACTTACAACTATAGTTCTATTTATTACGGCTCATTCCAACTACAACCGGTCTCATAAATGCCAAAGGGATCATTTCGACGACTTTGAGTCCCGCCAACAACCGGGCCCCCGGTAAGCGATTTGTGCTCGCTGGGGTGGTGCAAGGCGGGGCTCAAGCATTCTGCGAGTCTATGCAGATGGTTGATGAGACCGGTTCTAGGGCCTGGGGCCTGTTCACACTACCCAGGAGGATAGCCCTGCTTGTGAACATCGGGCCAGACCGGGGCCCCCGCGGATAAGTCTTCATCCGTGGGGTGGAGACAAGGCAGAGCCTGAAGGCTTTGGTGGTTCCAAAGTCGAAGCCGACAACACCGTATGGCACGATTTTCGCCGTAGCCCGAAGAGCTAGTGCCAATTTTCCCCATCTCTTCGTCAATCGTCGCTAGGATACAATCGGTATCCGCCGCTCCTCACTTCTCGATGTGAGATAAATGGCGCCAGCCACCACCGCTTGAGTAGTGTGAACAGACCTTTATGCAGAAACTGCGTTCGCGGCCAGGTAGAGGGTGCCCGGCCGCGAACGGCTTCAAGGGACAATCCTTGTCTTCACAGAAAGCGGTTCTGCTACCTATGGCCCCCTCCTCCCGACGGGCGAGTCTGAGACTGGCCCGACGACGAGCGAGCCTGAGGTTGGCGAGTCTGTAGCGACTGCTGCTGAGATGTGTGTTTTTGCACCAGATTCTGCGTCTGTTGCTGGTGCTTCTGTTCCAGTTGCTGTGTGTTGGCGTTCGCCTTCTGCTGATGCTCCGTGTCCTGCTTCTGCTGAAGCTTCTGCCGATCCTGGGTTTGCTTGGCAATCAACTGGTCCTGCTTCTGCTCGTACTTTCTGTCCGCCTTCGCATTTCCTGAGTTGGCTGCCGAGGGGCGAGCGATCGGAGGAAGGTCTTTCGGATGGACTACGGCGTGAGTCTCAGTTGCCGTGCCCCTGACGCCTACCGCTCCGTGCTGCTGGCTGAAATCTCCGGGCTTTGCAGTTGCTGCGATTGTCGGGTTGCCATGGTTCACCCCCACACGCTGCTCCGGAGTGCCACGCGCAGCCTGCACATGCTGAGCTTGAGCCGCGACAGCCGGAATATGCCTCTGGTTTACCGCGGCCTCTTGCTCAGAGGTTGGACGCGACTCGGTTCCGCCTCTTCCGCCGTTGAAGCTGACGCGGCTCTCGTTTTTGTTCTCGACCCTTTCGTTGTAAACATTGTGAAAATTGCCGCCACCCAGGTTGTTGACGGAGCTGTTATAGAAGAAGTGTCCGTTGTTCCAACGGCCTCCTCCGTACCCCTCGCCCCAGTAGCCGAAGCCGTAATTGATCCCGCCGTAGAAGCCGACGGTAGGCCCCCAATAGCCATCATAGAAAAGATATCCGCCGTCGCCCCACCCCCAATAACCCGGCGTCCAAAGATAGCCCTCTTCCGGCGCCATTACCCAGGTTCCGGGTACCCAATAGTAGTCGGAGACGGTGTCGTCATAGGCCCAATAGCCCGGCGTCCAGATATAGCCGTCTCCGGGGCAAAGGGGCTGCTCGTAGACCGGTAGCATGGGCGGGCCAATCGCGATCCTTACGCCAATTTGTCCGAATAAGGCGGCCGGTATGGCCAATGCAAGAAACACTAACAGAGTCCGAATGGTGCGCATATGAGTCCTTTTGCCGATCGTCCTTCGATTGCCCGACTTTACTGCGCCTATCGGAGCTGCGAGGATTGAAAGGCGGCGCGTTGCGCGTCAGAATTAAGATATTTCCGGATGCTTTGCCGAATCTGTGCACAACTGCTCATTTTTTTGCGGATACCGCGAGATCGGCGGCCTACACAACAAACATCGCAACGCCTGCCGCGAACATGGCAATTGTGGTAACCGCGACGACAATCCATCCAAGGCGGGAACTCGGTTGGCCTTGCATCATCTTCTTATCGGAAGCAACAATCAGAATCGCGACGAGAAGGAAAGGCGCAAGCAATCCGTTGATGACCGCCGTCCAGTAGAGCGCCTTCACGGGATTGATGCCAATAAAGTCCAGCCCTACGCCCAATCCCGTTGAAACCAGAATCAGTGCGTAAAACCAACGCGCCTGCCGTAATTTCTTATTAAGACCCTGGCGCCACCCCAGAGTTTCAGCAAAGGCGTATGCGGTCGATCCAGCCAGTGTGGGGATGGCGAGAAACCCGACGCCGACAATCCCCAGGGTGAACAGGGTCGCGGCGAAGTTGCCGGCAAAGGGCCGCAGCGCTTCGGCCGCCTGACGTGAGGTTGCGATCTTTGTAATGCCGTGCCGGTTGAGTGTGATGGCAGTGGTCAAAATGATAAAGAACATGACCATGTTCGAGAAGAATGCGCCAACGCCTACATCGATATTTCTTAGCTCAAGCTCCTCCTGAGTTGCTCCTCTGCGCAGAGCAAGCGTGTTCTGGCCTGACGACTTTTCTTCTTCAACTTCTTCACTCGCCTGCCAGAAAAATAGATAAGGGCTGATGGTAGTGCCGAGAATCGCGACCAGCGTCTCCCATTCAGCTCTGCTGTGCGGCAGCGACGGAACCAGCGTATCGCGCAGCACCTGGCCCCAATCGGCCCCCACAATAAATGCGGTAATGGGGTATGCGAAGAGCACAAGGACCAGCCATTTGAGGACACGCGCAATCTGATAATAGTGAAGCCGGATCGTTGCCCATGAAATCAGGAGCGCAAACACAACCACGAACCAGTGGGAGTTGATTCGCGACAGCATGGCAGCCGCATCCGCCATGCCGGCCAGGTCCGCGCCTATATTAATCGTGTTTGCGGCCAGCAGGGTACAGACAAAAATGAGTAGAAGCCATCGTGGAAATCGATGCCTGAAGTTACCGGCCAGGCCCTGTCCCGTCACCTTGCCGATACGCGCGCACATCATCTGAACCGCGGCCATCAGAGGCCACGTAATGAGTGCGGTCCACAGAAGCTTGGTTCCGAACTGTGCGCCAGCAACGGAATATGTGGCGATGCCGGAGGGGTCATCGTCCGCGGCCCCGGTGATGACGCCGGGGCCGATCGATCTCAGCAGTGATCGAATCCATCGAGATGGAGACTGCGCGGCTATCGACTTCCCTTCATGCTTGTCAGAGTTACGGCGCGGCAAAATGCCTACTTACACTTTTTGCATTCGGCATCCGCCGCTGAATTCTTCATTTTCAATGTCACGTGAGTATCGAGATGCACCTCGCTGCCCGCAACGGTATCACGAACCGCATCTTTCGTTTTGCCCCAGGCGTTTTCAACCTTGCCCTTTGCCTGCTGAACCATGCCTTCGAGCTCAAGCTTCGTATTGCCTGTCAACGCACCCGCTTTGCGCTTGGCGCTTCCCGCTACTTCGTCGATAGTTCCCTTCACTCGATCCCTATTCATTGTTCCACCTCCGTGGATTTAACGTTGATTGATTTGATAGAGGCGCGAGAATACTATTCAAGCGTTCCTACGTTCTTGAGAGTAGCGGTTTATACTTCCTTTATCTGAGCTATTGAGACCATAGTAAATAAGGAAGACGCGGGCCTTTGCCGCTTCCTTGGATTACCTGATAGAACATTGATCTACGCGGAAGTCAGAACAGTCTATATGCATGCTTTATTGCTTATTTCTGCGGGATCTAAAATGGCGGTGAGACGGCCCCTGCTCTACACGCAGGCCTCGGTGAAAAAGGTACAGGACAACCGCGATTTGCAAGATGGTCATTGCAGCCTCGCCTGCTCTGTCCTGGCTAAAACCAGCATTTCCTTGAGCTGGGGTATAACGCTTGCAAAATGCGGATACAGAACCTCTGCATGGGCGGGCAGTCGCCTCTGCCGGGGGCTGACAGGAACAACTTCGGCTGTATCGGAGACAGGCAAGACCGCGCCTTGCTGAATGCGGAACGGATAGACCTTGACCCTGGCCAGAAAGAACCATGGATACTGCGTCAACTCAATATGCTCAACTTCTGCGGCGTTAAAGTGTGCGCTAATACGGCGAAGTGCCAGCCGGAGCGCGCTGGCGATGGCTTCCTGCGATGTTTCTCCCACGCCGCTTCGCAGCGATTCTTCGGCAATACTGATGAAATTCCATCCACGCAGAACAATCTGTTTTTCAAGCCGGCGAGCATCGAAAGTCCGCACTAACCCCCATCCCTCGCGAAATTCATCGGTCGCCAGTTTCAGGCCGCCGGGCAGTTCAGTCCCGGCGCGCAATAGCATATTCCGTTCGGCGATGGTAGGCATCGTCACTCTCTCTTTTGCTGAATTCAGTAGCCGGGATTGGGCACGCTTTGCGGAAAGCGCAGTACCGCTGCGGTTTGTCTCTGATATGCCTGCAAAGGCATCCGGGCTGCGTCCTGCACGATTGCGTAATAAATTGAGCAGCGGCAATAGATGCAATCTGTCTTGCGCTTCAGGTAGCCTGTGCCGAGAGTCTGGGAGAAGGAACGCAGGCACTCCGGGCAGGTTATCGTAATGCATGCATCCGGCGATAAGTCGTGGCTGTTGTGATGAATCCAGAGGAGCTCGTCCGGGCTGGTGGGCGGGTGTGCATTCCGCTCTGTTTGAGGCAGTGTTTCCATAATCCGCAACAGGGCGCCAATGCTGCTGCCTTTTTGATAATACCCATCGGCGGCAACTCCGGATGGAGCCTCGTTGCCGGAGAACGAGCCGCTCATGGCAATCGTCCGGATCGCGGGGAAACGGCGCCGGATTACAGAGAGCAACTCGAACCCGGACATATTGGGCATATTGAGATCGGAAAGAAGCAGCCTGGGAACCTCATTCCGTATTTCGCGCAACGCGCATAAGCCGTCTTCTGCGGATCGCACGTGGTAACCTACTTCTGTAAGTACGTTCGACAGCGTGAGTCGAACGGAAGGCTCGTCGTCGACAATCAGAAGTGATGCTTGCGTAGCTGGCATATTTCACCCCACAAATACTGCACAAAAAGTAGTGTGAAAAGTATCCCATTCAACGAATATCTATACTGTTCAATTTTGGGCAGAACCTGCAAATGAATCGCTGACCGGCTTTTCGGCATTGCTGTCCGGCAATTGATCGTGCAGAATCACATTCAGCAAAGATTTGTGTACGCGTATACGGTCTTTGTATTCGATAAAGCCGAGCTTGCGAAAGCGGTTCATGAAGAAGCTGACGCGGGACCGGGTGGTGCCGACCATCTCCGCCAGAGTCTCCTGCGAGATCTTCGGAAGCAACGCTTGCGGCTCACCCGACTGGCCGAATTCCGCCATCAGCACGAGAATCCGCGCCAGTCGTTTTTCGCTGGAGTTGAAAAGCTGATCGACCAAATCGGCCTGGATGCGCATGCTGCGTGCCAGCAGAAACTTCATAAACAGATCGGAGAACTCAGGCTCCTCGTGCATCGCGCGGATCATCTCCTCGCGTCCTATCTTGAGCGCGGAGCAGGCTGTAATGGCCGTGGCCGTGGATAGGCGCAGTCCGGGTATTGCCGCCAGCGCGCCCTCTCCTATAAACTCGTCCTCACGAACAAGCGCAATGGTTGCTTCCTTGCCGATTTCTGAAACGACAGTGACTCTTGCGTGGCCTTGTTGAAGGTAGAAGACTGAGTCCGCGGGATCTCCCTGTGAAAAGAAGGTCTCTCTGGGCGCCAGTTTAACGACCCTGCGCCCGAGGCCGGCGGTAGCCAGAAAGGCGCCGGCATCGAAGGTGTATTTTGCAACTTCAGCCATCCTTTGGTCTCCTCTCGCATACGGCTATCACGCGGGAATTACGGAAGGATGCGCAACTGCACATCACTGCTGCTCAAAAAGCAGTTGCGCCGATGAATACAGACTCATTGGCAATCATCAGGATCGTTTACTGCCGGGAGCAGTGAAGCAAGGGAAGCCGCCGCACATGGCTGACATTGACTCGCACCGACACCTAGTTAAATCATGCCTGTGGGGGGGGGGGGCAGTCTGTCTCCTTTTGCACACTATTGAAAAGATATTTTTAGAAGGTATTTGCTTGGTGTTTCACGCCGGTTATTCTCTGAGCGTTCTTGCTCAGACGGAACAACACTCTGCCCTTAGTATGAAAACTACCTTGTGCGCCTCGAATGCGCGTAAAGCAGGTGAAGCTGCGCATGGGTAGAAAAGGTGAAACACATGAAAAAACTTGTGACGTTAGTAGCAGTACTCAGCTTGACGAGCATCGGCTGGGCGGGATCGCATCGCGAAGCGACTGTAGATCGTTTGGATCATGCCGGCGCGGTATTACACGAGATTATGGCTGCCCCGGACAAGGGCATTCCGGAAGAAGTTCTGGATCACGCAAGATGTGTGGCCATCGTGCCGCATATGATCAAGGGCGGCTTTGTCTTTGGCGCGCAAAATGGCAGAGGCGTTGCCACCTGCCGGAACGCAAACGGATGGAGCGCGCCAGCGTTTTTCGCCATCACCGGCGGCAGTTGGGGATTGCAGATCGGCGTCGAGGGCGTTGATCTGGTCATGATTATCCAGAATGAGCGGGGCATGCAGCATCTGATCAACAGCAATTTTCAGCTGGGCGGGGATGCTTCCGCGGCAGCTGGACCGGTTGGACGCCATGCATCCGCCGATACTGACTGGAAGCTGGATACCGAGGTTCTAACCTACTCGCGGGCCAGAGGAGCCTTTGCCGGACTCACTCTGACAGGCTCTTCAATTCGCCGCGACGACGATTCCACAGAGGCCATCTACGGCCGTGATGTCTCTACGAGCCGCATTCTCAAAGGCGAAGTTGCCGTGCCGGCCGCCGCTGCCTCGTTCCTCGAAGCGGTTAGAAACGCAAAGGCTCAGGCTGTTGCTTCCAACTAATAATCAAACGTGAGTTCTTGCGGGCGCCTGAGACACCTTGCACCTCTCAAGCGCCCGCAACATCCACAAGGAGTAACTATGCTTTGGACAATCTTTGTCATTATCCTTGTTCTATGGCTACTGGGTTTTAGCTTCCATATCGCCGGAGGCCTGATTCACCTGCTGCTGGTCTTAGCGCTGATCGTTCTCGTCTTCAACCTGATCTCCGGACGACGAAGTAATTTCTGAGGCAAACAGTGTCTGAGGATTATTCGAAGTCCTCAGCGCACAGGAGTGAGGTATGCTTGGAATTGCCTTGATCGTGATTCTGATACTGGTGCTGATTGGCTCGGTTCCCACATGGCCGCATAGCAGAAACTGGGGATATTATCCGTCCGGAGGGTTAGGGTTGGTCCTCGCGATCGTAGTGGTCCTTCTGCTGCTTGGCAAGATTTGAACAATACAAAGTGATGGCTTCCGCACCCTTATCCATAAATCAATTTCCCAGACTGCAATGAGCGTAAGCTTGCTGTTCGCAAGTCTCTTCCACCCGCTTTTGTGCCGCCTGCTGTTGCGATCGGGAGAACTGCGCGGCTGGGCATTGGCACAAAGGGATTCGTCATGTTAACCTATGACCGAAGTTTGGCTCCCCTGCCAAACCGACCTGAATCTCAGGAGGCTTGCTATGCCCCACGCCAAGCCAATGTCCAAAGTCGCTCGCCCTTCGCTCGCCAAGGTCCCGACAGGAATCAAGGGACTGGATGAAGTCACAGGCGGTGGCCTGCCAAAAGGCCGTGTCACGCTGGTGTGTGGCCGCGCGGGATGTGGCAAGAGCTTACTCGCAATGGAATTTCTGATGCACGGCGCGGTTCGATACGGCGAGCCTGGCGTATGCATGAACTTCGAGGAAACCGAGGAGAAACTGGCGGCCAATGTCGCATCGCTGGGTTTTGATTTGCGCAATCTTGCCAAACGCAAGAAGCTGTTGGTGGATTACGTTTCCATTGAACGAAACCAGATTGCCGAGACCGGAGAATACAACCTCGATGGCCTGTTTATCCGTTTGGCCCACGCTGTCAAAACGATCAAAGCGAAGCGCGTTGTCCTGGACAGCGTCGAGGCGCTTTTTTCCGGAATAGAGGACGCGTCGATACTGCGATCTGAACTCAGCCGGCTCTTCCGCTGGCTGGAAGATCAGAATCTTACCGCGATTGTTACCGGGGAAGCCGGAATCGACACGTTGACCCGTCACGGGCTGGAGGAATACGTCGCCGACTGCGTGATCTCGCTGGACCATCGGGTAACGGAACAGATTTCCACCCGGCGGTTACGAATCGTGAAATATCGGGGTACTTCCCACGGCACCGATGAATATCCGTTCCTGATCGATGAAGACGGCATCTCGGTGGTGCCCATCACCTCTCTGGTACTTACTCACAAAGCTCTCACGGCCCGCGTTTCGACGGGAATTGCCACTTTGGACGAGATGATGGAGGGTAAGGGATTTTTCCGTGGAAGCAGCGTGCTGGTGACCGGCACGGCGGGAACAGGGAAATCAAGCCTGGCGGCGAACTTCACCAGCGCCGCCTGCGCCCGCGGCGAACGCTGCCTGTATTTCACTTTTGAAGAATCACCCAGCCAGATTCTCCGCAACATGCGCTCGGTTGGCCTTAACCTGGAGCGGTGGGTAAAAAAAGGCTTATTGCACTTCAACGCAATGCGGCCAACCAGCACCGGCCTGGAAGGACACCTGGCCATTATTCACAGGCTGATCACTCAGATGCGACCAAGCATCGTGGTCATCGACCCCATAACCAATCTGGTTTCGGCCTCGGGCAGTTATGACATTAAATCGATGCTCGTGCGCCTGGTAGATTTTCTCAAGATGGAAGAGATCACATCGATGTTCACGAATCTGACATTTGCAGGAGACCCCCAGGAGAGAACCGCGGCGGCTGTTTCCTCTCTCATGGACACCTGGATTGTGTTACGGGACAGCAAACCCAATGGACGGCCGCGACGTGAGCTTTATGTGCTGAAATCACGCGGCATGGCACATTCGCGCGAAGCTCGTGAGCTCATCGTGAGTAAGAGAGGCCTAAAACTGGGCACCATTTTGAAGGATCACCCGCAGGCCACGATCGTTTGAGGCCCAAGCGCAGTCGTGGCGGACGAGTAGCATATGGGCCAGAAACCGAGCACCGATATGAAGAAGAGTTCAGCAAAGAAGAGTCCGGTAAAGAAGGGGCCAGCCAAGGCCGGCAAAAGCGACTTTTACCGGTTGCGGCTTTATATCGCGGGCCAAACCCCTAATTCGGTTACTGCAATCGCCAACCTCAAGAAGATCTGTGAGGACAAGCTGAAGGGCAAGTACCGCATCGAAGTCGTCGACTTGCTTGAGAAGCCGCAACTGGCAAAGGGCGATCAGATCATCGCCATTCCAACCCTGGTGAGAAGGCTGCCGCCGCCGGTCAAGAAGATCATTGGGAACCTGTCAAAGACCGAGAGCGTCATTGTGGGGTTGGATCTTCAGCCAATAAGCTGAATTAAGGGCTTGAATATCAGATGTCCAACAAGCGAGCGCATTCCGATGGTCGAGTCCTTAAGGGAGAGCTGCGCGGCAAAGTTGGTGAGCCGCAAGGACCTCACAAAAAATCCGGACCAGATCTGCGCAAACTGCCGGCTTCCACACCTTCGGACCAGCAAACAAAGCTTCGCGCCCGGCTGATAACAGCGGAGGAAACACTTCGCGCAATACAGTCCGGTGAAGTGGATGCCTTGATGGTTTCCGGTCGTCGCGGAGAGCAGGTGATTTCGCTGAAAGGCGGCGAACCCGCTTATAGGATGCTGGTAGAGGCCATGAGCGAAGGCGCGGCGACTCTGTCACGGGATGGTGCGGTGCTCTACTGCAATCGCGGGTTTGCAGAAATGTTGGGCAGATCTCCAGGGAAAATTCCCGGAAATGCGATGCAGTCGCTGGTTGTGGATACAGATCGAGACAGATTCGAAACTTTGCTTGCTGACGCTCGAAAGGCGGCTGTGAAAGGCGAATTCAATCTGCGTCGCACAGATGGAACGCTGCTTCCGGTTTATTTGTCATTGAACCGGTTGCGTGGATTTAAGGGCCAGGCCCTGGGCATGGTGATTACCGATCTGAGCGAGCCAAAACGCAAGCAGGCCGAGGAAATCGAACAGGGCAAAGCGATGCACCGCCTCCTGCTGGAACACACGATTTCGGCACAAGAGGAGGAACGACGCCGGATTGCGCGCGAATTGCATGACGAAGCCGGCCAGTTGCTGACCGCTTTATTGGTCGGCCTGCGAACCCTGGAAGACGCCAGGAAACTGGCAGATGTTAAGGTACAGGGAAATCGGCTGCGGGAGATCACTGCCCAGGCCATCGATGAGGTCGGCCGGCTCTCCCGCGGGCTTCACCCAACGGTGCTGGACGACCATGGCTTAGGTGTTGCACTGAGCCGATACGCTGCAGAGTACACAAAGACCCACAAGATAGCCGTGGATCTCGCCCCTGATGAGATTGATTTCAGCAACCTGCCCTCTACAATCCAGATCGCGTTGTATCGCATTCTCCAGGAAGCCTTGACCAACGTGGCCAGACATTCGGGAGCCAAGGCGGTCAGCATTCGATTTACCATTTCGGCCACGGCTGTGGAGGTAGAAGTAATCGATGACGGATGTGGCTTTGACGCTAAGGCTGTGGCTGTCTCCTCGCACCGCCTGGGGATTCAAAGTATGCGAGAGAGAGCGGCAATGTTGGGCGGGACGATCAATTTCACATCCTCGCGCAAGGGAACCAGGATTCTGGTTCAAGTTCCACTTGCCAACCATGGCTTCCAGCCCCGAGTGGGGCAGAGGAGCACTTGATATGCCGGCGCGAACACACAAGATCAGAGTCATGATTGCGGATGATCACGCAATTCTCCGCGCAGGGCTGAGAATGCTGGTGAATGCCCAGGCCGATATGGAAGTTGTCTCGGAAGCTCCCGATGGAGAGAAGGCGGTTCAAACGGCGCGGGAATCGAAACCGGATGTAGCCTTGCTGGATCTCACCATGCCTCGGGTTGGGGGTATGAAGGCGCTGCAGGAGATGACGCGAGATTGCCGCGAAACCCGGGTTCTCGTCCTCACCATGCACGATGACCCTGCTTACCTAAGATCGGCGCTGGCTGCCGGGGCCTCTGGTTACCTGTTGAAAAGGGCGGTGGATGCGGAGCTGATTGCCGCCATTCGAGCGGTGCATCGCGGAGGAGTCTTTGTGGATCCGCGTTTGGCAAACATTCTTGTCCAGGACGTGCTGAAGAAGAGAAGTAGAAAAGCTGGTTCCACTCGACCGGCAAACATCCTTAGCCACCGCGAGTTGCAGGTTCTCAGGCTCGTGGCGCGGGGTTACACCAGCGCACAAATAGCACAACAGATTTTTGTGGGCGTGAAAACCATCGAGACATATCGTTCACGTCTTGCTGAGAAGCTTGGACTTCGGACGCGTAGTGATGTAGTTCGCTTTGCCGTGCAGATGGGGCTATTAACCCCGGAAACGCTGGAGAGTGAGCCGGGCCGCCCGGCTCAGTAGAGATTCTGTTCCGGGCAGCTTTTCTGCCCGATATATAGCGCGCAAGAGCCTTTTGTCAGGGTTTTTCCGGACAAAGCCCACCATTATTAGCAGCCTCCCCGATATTCAGATTATTCCATTTATCGAATACTAATTACAGCCTGTAAAAGTGCGGCTTCCCCACTCTTATCGACACCAGGCCGCGAAGGATACATTGCCTTTCTGAAGTGTCCCCTCCGTAATCTTTAATCGAGCCGCCGCAGTCCATGGCCTGCATTCGAACCACCTCGAAGGAGGTTCTATGTTAATGACCGAAGTGAACAAATCGACATTCGACCCAGCCGCCTTTCTTACGCACGCCGGCATCGGTCGAAGAGTGATTGACATAAAGCCGAAACAGACTTTTTTTACTCAGGGTGATCCCGCGGACTCCGTCTTCTATCTTCAGAGCGGACGGGCAAAACTTACTGTCGTATCGCAAAGCGGCAAAGAGGCCACAATCACGTTCTTCTCCGTTGGCGACTTCATTGGAGAGGAATCGCTGGCCTCAATTCATGGACAGCATCTGGCGACGGCCTCTGCCGTTAACTCGAGCGTGGCGCTCAAGATAACAAGGGAAGAGATGGCCCGCGTAATGCATGAAGAACCTGCGTTCGCCGACTTCTTTCTGAAATTCTTGCTGGCCCGCAGTATGCGTACCCAGGCAGACCTTGTCGATCAGCTTTTCAACTCCAGCGAAAAGCGCTTGGCGCGGATTCTCCTGTTGATGGCGGAATTTGGCAAGCCGGGTGAACCGGAATCCTTTATTCCTCCCATTTCGCAGGAAACCCTGGCGGAGATGGTTGGAACCACACGATCCCGCGTCAGCTTCTTTATGAACCGCTTTCGCAAGCTCGGCTTTATCGATTACAACGGCCGCATCCAGGTGCATAGGTCACTGCTCAATGTGGTCTTGCTCGATCAATTACCCGAACACGACTCCGAGAAACCGCCGATTAAGTCTGTTGCATGAGCTTCTCGCGGTAAGCGATTCGCCGGGCCCCATCACGCGCACAAATGAACCGGTCATTGCCCTCTTACGAGATGCAAGCGTGCCACCCAACCAGTGACTTCAGATTTGAGCGATCTTTCGTGCCTCGAATGCTCCGGGGCAAAGCAGGAAAGTTTTAAAATCGTCCTCTAGCGCCGACCTTCTACTCTTCCTAAGCGCAATCCCTCCTCAGTCACGGCTGGTATCGAACTGCCTGCGTCAACGCAGGAACCAGCCTACCGCCAGCGCCACGATCATAAGTTTTACGAGCCATCCGGTCGCGTAAGAAACCACAAACACCCGGTGCATCTTGATGAATGCGGCATTGGTGAGAATCAGAGGCAGCGGGCCGATCATCCACACCGCAACCGCCAATTTGACCGCTCCCGATACAGAATGAATACCAAGCCAGGCGGCGACAAAGACAAATACGCCACAGGTCAAAAACGGCAGCGGACTGGTCAGGGCAATCGCTCTGCCTTCTGCGCCCTTTCGCCAGATTTCGGGATAAGTGAAGCGCCGATGAATCCAGTCGCCGGCGAAGAACCAGTCGGTGAGCGACGAGAGGATACCCGCGCCAACAATGATCGCAACGAGTCGCATCCAGTTCATAACGTCCCTCCTTGATACCCGCTATGCTGGCATCTTAGCTATAGATGGCCTTGGGCTTAAGAATGATTCTCCGTTTGGCCACCTACTTCTAGTTGTTCGACTCCCGCGCTTCTCCGGCGATCAACTTGAGCGTGATTTTCTTTTGACCGCGATAAAAGGTGACACTGACCGTATCGCCGGCCTGATGTTTTTCCATGATGGCGTTGATCTCCTGGGGATTCGTGACCCTCTGTCCGTCGATGGCCACGATGAGGTCGCCGCCCAGCAGGATGGGAGTATTGCCCACATAGGCCTGCTCCGTGCCGCCATGCAGACCGGCCTTCTCGGCCGCTCCGCCGGGAACAACCTGCTCAATCAAAATACCCGAGTCAACGGCCAGGCCCATCTGCTCGGCCAGGTCGGGGCCAACCTCATAGGAAACAATGCCCAGCGAAGGCCGCTTGACGCGCCCGTAGCGAGTCAGGTCGGCCAGCACCGCCTTGGCCGTGTTGATGGGAATGGCGAAGCCGATTCCGGAGCTTTGTTCGGCGCCGTTACTGGCGATCATGGTGTTGATGCCGATGACTTCGCCGTGAGAGTTGAGCAGCGGGCCGCCGGAGTTGCCGGGGTTGATGGCCGCGTCGGTCTGGATGGCGTCCTCGATGGGCGCGCCCTGTGCGCCGCGAATCGACCGGATGGAGCTGATGATGCCCCGCGTCATGGTTCCGTTGAGGCCGAAGGGATTGCCGATGGCGTAGACCTTCTGTCCCACTGAAAGCGCGCTGGAGTCGGCCAGCGTGACCGGTTGCAGGTCGGGCGCGGTGATTTGCAGCAAGGCCAAGTCGTGCGTGCGGTCGGTGCCCACCACCTTGGCGTCGTAGCTACGCTTGTTGCTCAGTTGTACTTTAATGCCGCGGTTGGCGCCCGCGATGACGTGGAAGTTGGTCAGCACGTGGCCGGCCTTGTCGAGGATGAAGCCCGAGCCCTGGCCCTGCTGCGGCACTGTTCCATAAAAGAAGTTGAAGACCAGCGTCGTCGAGGTGATGTTGACCACTGAGGGTAACACGCGCTTGTAGATGGCGATGTTGTTCTGCTCCTCGGCATCGTATGTGGGCGCGGCCTCGGCCTCGGTGAGCTGGAGCGCTGTATTGCTGCGGTGGAACAGTGAAAGATTGCTCGGAGACAGATGGGCAAGATTCGAGGGAAGATGCGTGGTGAGAAACCAGAATCCTGCCACCAGCAGAACAGCCAGAAGAACCGGGCGCAATTTTTTCATATGCTTGTGATCCTCTATAGTCTTCGATTATCTCTATTCTAAAGACTCTCCTGCGGCAAAGTTGTTGCCTTCGGACTGAAGGCGCTGCCATAATTTCTCTACCTGGGCGAGGAGTTCGTCTTTATCTCCTGAATTATCAAGAACATAATCGGCGCGGGCAACTTTCTCTACGTCGGGAATCTGGCGCGCGAGGCGTAGCCGGGCATCGGCTTCGGCGGCTTCCCGGCCAGCTTCACCCGGGCAGGCGCGGGCGATGTAGCGGGCGATCTTCAGCTCGTCGGGCGCGGTGACCACGACGATGCGGTCAAAGCGGCGCAGCCAATTGGCTTCAGCAAAATCAGAGTCACTGTACTTGGAAGCAATCCCGTCAAGTGGCTTTTTTCTCAAGAAAAAGCCACCTCGTAGGCTCTTATCAAGAGCACTTTTACTCTGATTTTGCTCTAGAACCGTCTCGCTTTCGCCACTGGCACGGGCATCGCGCTCGACTTCAAAAATGAGCGCCGATTCGACCACGGCTACAGCGGCTGGGTTGCGCGCAAAAACCTGCTCCATCCAGTGTTGCTGGGCGGCAATCACTGCAGGATGGATGATGGCATTCAGCTCGTTTATCCGCCCGCCCTTGAAGGCCATATCGGCCAGCCACGAGCGGTTGAGACGTCCGTCGGGGCCGACGGCCTCCGGGCCAAAGTGCTCCACAATCGAGGAATAAACCGGCTGCCCCGGCTCCATCAGCTCCCGGCCCAGCTCGTCGGCCTCAATGACCTCGGCGCCCAGCGCGCGCAGCCTGGCCGCGACAGTGCTTTTGCCGCTCCCTAACCCGCCGGTAAGACCAACTCTCAGCATCTAGGCCCTCAATAACTCTTCGATTGAATCAAGATGGTGGCGGCGATGCAAGTATCGGCTGGGAAAGTTGGATCTTTCCCCTGCACAAATCTCTGCAGCCAAATCGGGAGTGGTGCTTTCAGCGGCATGGTCGGCGGCTTCGGCGGAGTCATGAACCCATTGCAGAAGATCAGAGACGGGAATCATCCGCGCCATGGCATCAACCACCTGATTGATAGCATCGTAAGGCTCGTTGGTTGGATTGAAGCCACTCTTCGCCCACTCGTGGAGCATAATTACCGCAAAGGAATCCCAGAAAGCCATGTGAGCTAAAGCGTCCGCGACCGTCCAGCCGTTGGGAAGTTCTTTTCTCAAGTTTTCCTCGGTCAATCCTGACAGCAGATGAATCAGGCGCCCCCGCTCTATGTTGTTTTCTTCGATGTAATCGGCCATTACGGCTCCCTTCCTGTATGGACTGTATTACAGCCCCCGCCGCATCTTCGCGGCGCGCACCGTGTTGGCCATCAGCATCTTCGGCTTTGAGACCGCATCAGGGCGGAAACCGATCTGCCGGGCCGGCTTTTCCGGTGGCATCGCGAGCACATGGATCGCCTTGATGATCTCGACAATTCTTTGGTCGTGTGTCTCCAGCCGTTGCTCCAACTCGGCAAGTTTGGCAGCGAGCTCCTTATGGGTGGCGAGCGTCTCCCGCAGGCGCAGAAAGGCGCGAACAACGTAGATGCTCATCTCTACCGCGCGCGGCGAGTTGAGTACGCTGGCGGCCATGATGGCTCCGTGCTCGGTAAAGGCGTACGGTGCGTAGCGGCGACCGCCTTGACCGCTCTTTGAGGTCACAGTTTGTGATTTCAAAACCAAGTTCTCATCCGCCGTGAGCTGAAAGACGAAATCCGAGGGGAAACGTTTTTCGTTCCGCTTGACCGCCTGATTGAGCGCCCGGACTTCTACTTCATAGAGCGCTGCCAGGTCGGCGTCGAGAAGGACCTTCTGCCCGCGAACCAGATGGATTTGATTCTCGATGGAATAGGGTACAAGAGCACTTTCGCTTGTCATTCCGCCTCCTGGCTTGAGAACACAAACAGCCCCCGCCGCATCTTCGCGGCGCGCACCGTGTTGGCCATCAGCATGGCAATGGTTAACGGACCCACGCCGCCGGGAACCGGAGTATAGGCTCCGGCCTGCTCAAATGCCTTTGGGTGCACGTCGCCTATCAGGATCGAGCCGTTTTTGGCGAAGGCAGCTTCGCGTTTGGCATTACCGGCAAAAAAGCGGGCAAATTCCGTTGGATCGGTAATGCGGTTCATGCCGACGTCGATGACGGTCGCCCCCGGCTTGATCATCTCCGCGGTGATGAAGCCTGCACGGCCGATGGCGGCCACCAGAATGTCGGCCTGGCGAGTGATCGTGCCTAAATCGCGGGTCTTCGAGTGGCAAATCGTTACGGTCGCATTCTGGTGCATCAGCAGGATGGCCGCAGGTTTGCCCACAATGTCGCTGCGGCCTACCACCACCGCGTGTTGGCCGCTGATGGGAATCCCGCTGCGCCTGAGAATTTCAATAATTCCCGCCGGGGTACAGGGTACAAGCGCCGGCCGCCCCTCCAGCAAGCGGCCCGCGTTCACCGGGTGTAATCCATCCACGTCCTTGGCGGGAGAGACAGCGTCAAGCAGAGCCCTGGTATCGACATGCGCCGGCAACGGCAACTGAATGAGAATGCCGTCGATCTCGTCGCGCGCATTCAAACCGGCTACCAGGTCAAGCAACTCAGCGGTGGTCACTGTCTCCGGCCGCGTGATCAGATCGCTGTAAATGCCCAAGTCAGCGCAGGTTTGCACCTTGCTGCGGACATAGATCTCCGAAGCCGCTACGTTGCCCACCAGCACCGCCGCGAGGCCCGGCCTGACGCCCTGCCCAGCCAGCCGCTTCACCTCTTCCGCGACTTCCAGTTTGATCTCCGCGGCAATCACCGCGCCGTCGAGCATCCTTTGCATCTTGCACTCCAAAGATTCATCGTATCGCTTTCTGGCCCGTTGCGGCGCATTGCCCACTGCCTTGAAAGGAATGGAATCTTATTTACTTACCTAACATCCAAGACGTATAGAGGTATTCATGCTTCTCCTCCGCACGCGCTTCGTCAGCGTGCAAATTCTAATCATGATTGCCACAGCCGCCAGCGCATTCGCGCAGGCCGCCCCCGTGCTGGCCGTTGACGGTCTCGGCAAGGGCACGGTCTCTCTCGACGGCCCCTGGCAGTTTCACTTGGGCGACAACCCCGCCTGGGCCGCGCCCGCGTTTGACGATAGCCGCTGGGAAGAACTCGCCGCCGACAAGCCCTGGGGCGTGCAGGGGCACGAGAGCTACACCGGGTTCGCATGGTATCGCCGTAGTATTTCGTTGACGCCCGCACCTGGAGCCTCGCCGGAGTTCGATCTGATCGTGCCGCGCATCGACGATGCCTACGAGGTTTACTGGAATGGCGCGCTCGTGGGACGCCACGGCAAGCTGCCGCCTCACCCGGTCTGGTACGATCGCAAATCGCCGCAGACCTTTGAATTAGGGCAGGCGCGGAGCGGCGTGCTCGCGATGCGCGTGTGGAAAGCGCCGCTGCTGTCCATCGACAACGGCCGGCACGGCGGCATGGAAGCGCCTCCCGTCGTGGGCAGCCCGGAGGGAATCGCCACCTACAAAACCACGCTCGATTACCAGTGGCTGCGCAACCGGCAATTCCTCTACGCCCAGGCGTCGCTCTATGGGCTGGTTGCCCTGTTCAGCCTGCTGGGCTGGCTGCGAGACCGTAAGCAATGGCTCCTGTTCTGGATGGCCGGCTTTTCGCTCGCTCCGCAGTGCCTGGTGATCCTTTACGACTTCAGCAATACCCTGCCATTCGCCTATTCGGGCATCCTGAACGAGCTTGCCTGGGCAATCAGGAACATTTCGCTGTGGTTTCTGCTGCTCTGGCTCCTCAATCTCCACGAAGACCGCGCCGTACTCCGGCTGACGAAGGTGGCTGCGGTTGTCCGTTTTACGGCAGCCGCTTTGGCCGGGTTGCTGTACACCATCGGCTGGACCTCAGAGAGCTGGAACCGGTATGCGCACATCGGAGGAGCAGTCCAGACAGCCCTCTTTGGACTTCTGGGCGTTCTTGAAGCTTATCCGCTGGTGCTTGTGGTCTTTGCTGTTGCCTTGTACCGCCATCTCGACGCCGTTCGTTGGCTGGTGGCCATCTCCGCGTTCTTCGCCGAGATGATTGATGTGGTGCGATTCGACGTAATGCTGAGCAGCCGGTACACCCACTGGACCTTTGGGGAGAGAATCACGGCGCCGCTCTTTACGCTCAATGGCAGTCCAATCTCCGTCCCCGACCTGACCAACACGCTGCTGCTGGTCTCCATCGTATACGCGGTCTATCGCTACATGGTTGCGAACAGCCGCCGCCAATCCGCCCTTGAGCAGGAGTTCAGGAGCGCCCGCGAGCTGCAACAGTTACTCATTCCCGAGACCCTCCCCGAGGTGCCGGGCTACACGCTGACCAGCGCCTATCGCCCCGACCAGGAGGTTGGCGGCGACTTCTTCCAGATCGTTCCTCTGGAAGGCGGCTCCACGCTGGTTATTCTCGGCGACGTCAGCGGCAAAGGGCTCAAGGCCGCCATGGCTGTCTCGCTGATTGTGGGCGCGATCCATGTCCTGGCGGACGAGCACCCCGACCCGGCCCAACTGCTGTCCCAGCTCAACCGCAGCCTCCACGGCCGCCTGCAAGGCGGATTCGCCACCTGCGTCGCGTTGCGCCTCGAACCCGGCGGGAAGTGCGCAATCGCCAGCGCCGGTCAACCCGCGCCCTTCCTCAACGACCAGGAACTGGCACTGCCCGGCGCGCTCCCGCTGGGCCTGGCGCTCTCAGCCGGCTACGAAGAAACCCTCCTTCAACTCAGCCATGGCGACCGGCTCGCCCTCTATACCGACGGCATGCTCGAAGCCCGAAATCAAAGCGGCGAACTCTATGGTTATGCGCGCCTTGAAACCCTCTTCGCGTCCCGGCCCAATGCGGAACAGGCCACCAAAGCCGCCATCGACTTCGGCCAGGACGACGACATCACTGTCCTCACGCTGACCCGCCTTGAAACCGCTCTGGCGTAGGCTGCTTTACCCACAATTCTCCCAGCAAACAGGCGTGAAAACCACTTTAAGCCAGGGCTGTTTCATAATCGGCGAGCGTCCGGTTTCCTGTCGTAGTGTGATTTAGCTCACATACACTACATGACGGCCTCCAATAACTTCAAACCGGCGAGAAGCGCGCTCGAAACCGCGGAATAAGCTCGCGGAACCCCGGCGAGGTCGTCATAGAGAGGTCTTGATGAGTGTTTTCAAGGATGCGGGGCATCTTTTCCGGTTTGCGGGGCTATTCGTCCTCGCCTTCCTGGTCTTTCTGGTGGTGCGCCATTACGTTGTGCCCAAAAGCTTTGGGCAGTATGGGCACTATCGCGGGGCGGCCATCGATGAAATCGCTGCGCGGCCGGTGAAGTTTGCCGGACATGAGACCTGCGAGACATGTCACTCGGATGAGGCGGATAAGAAGAAGATCGGCAAGCATGCGCATGTAAACTGCGAAGCCTGCCATGGAGCACTGGCCGGCCATGTCAACCACATGATGGGAACGGATTCTCAGGCACCCACACAAGTTGCGGACGACCCTTCGTTGGAGAAACCGGTTCTGCCGGACACGGCCGTGCTCTGCGCCCGCTGTCATACGGCCAGCGCCGCCAAGCCCAAGGGCTTTCCGCAGGTTGATCCAGCAAGCCACTACCAAGGCACTCCGTGCAATACATGTCATCATCCACACAGCCCCGGCATAGATGCGGGAGGTGCAAAATGAAGATTTCCCGGCGTCAAATGCTGATTCTGCTGCCGGCAGCGGCGGTCGCTTGGGAGTCGGTGATGGCCGGAACCCCGGAAGACGCGCCCAACTACAAGATGACCGACCACTGGTGGGGCATGTTGATTGACATCTCCAAGTGCATTGGCTGCGGCAACTGCGTACGCGCCTGCCAAACCGAAAACGATGTGCCAGATGGATTCTTCCGCACCTGGGTCGAACGCTACCACGTCTCGGACGAGGATATGACCGAGCCCGAGGTTATCTCGCCCGACGGCGGCAAGGAAGGCTTCCCGGTTGCGCAGCAGGATGACAAGAAGTACTTTTTCGTTCCCAAGTTGTGCAATCATTGCGCGGATTCGCCCTGCACCCAGGTCTGCCCGGTGGGCGCAACATTCATCAGCCCGGACGGCGTGGTGCTGGTGGACCAGAAGTATTGCCTGGGCTGCGCCTATTGCGTGCAGGCCTGCCCTTATGGGTGCCGCTACATTCATCCGGAGAAAAAGGTCGCCGACAAGTGCACGCTCTGCAAACACCGGCTGGTCAAAGGGCTCACCACGGCATGTTGCGAAGTCTGCCCCACGGGGGCGCGCCAACTGGCTGACCTGAAGGATCCAAATGACCCGATCCACGCGTTTCTGAAGACGCACAGCGTGCAGGTGTTGAAGCCGCAGATGGCCACCGGCGCAAAGATCTTCTACAACGATCTGGACGGCTCGGTGCGGTAATACAGTGAAACAGTAAAGTAGTGAAACAGTGAACAGTTAGGAACTAAATGGGCGAGGAATTATGAGCGGCGTTGAAGGCTTCATGTATCCGAATGAAATCGAGCTCCAGTGGAGCGTGCTGATCGTTTTGTACCCATTCATCACGGGGCTGGTGGCGGGCGCATTCATTCTGGCGTCGCTGGAGCGCGTCTTCCGCGTGGATGCAGTCAAGCCCACCTACCGGCTGGCGCTGCTGACGGCGCTCTCTTTCCTGCTGGTGGCGCCGCTGCCGCTGCAACTGCACCTGGGTCACCCGGAGCGCTCGCCGGAGATGTACTTTACTCCCCACAGCACCTCGGCCATGGCCATGTTCGGCTATGTCTACCTGTGGTACCTGATGGCCGTGCTGGTGTTGGAGATCTGGCTCGATTACCGCCGCGAGATCGTGCTTCTCTCGCAGTCCAGTAAGGGCCTGGTGCGGTGGATTTACAAGCTGATGACGCTCGGCTCCAACAACATCAGCCCGCGCTCGCTTGCCATCGACGACCGGGTCGGCTGGATTGTGACGCTGGTCGGCATTCCCTCCGCCTTTCTGCTGCATGGCTACGTCGGCTTTATCTTCGGCTCCATCAAGGCCAACCCATGGTGGTCCTCGCCGCTGATGCCGGTGGTCTTCATCTTTTCGGCCATGGTGTCGGGCATTGCCGGGGTCATGCTGCTTTACATGGCCATCACTAAATTGCGCAAGCAGAAGATTGACATACGATGCGTGGACTCCATCGCCATGTACCTCTTCTACATCTTCATCATTGATTTCAGTTTGGAGATGCTGGACCTGGTTCACCGCATCTACGAAGCTGACGAGTCCTTCCGCAGCCTGAACTTCATGGTTCACACCCAGCTTTACATTCCGCATATCTTGATTCAGATTTGCCTGGGCACGCTGACGCCGTTGATCTTGCTCTTCCTGACACAAGTGGTCAAGTTCCCTGAGATCGTCCGCAAACGCATTTACGCCATCTCCGGCTCCCTGGCCCTGATCGGCATCTTTGCCATGCGCTGGAATGTGGTGATCGGCGGGCAGTTGTTCTCCAAGAGCTTTCTCGGCTACACCACCTACAAGATGAGTCTGGTGACCAAAGAAGGATTGTTTGTGGCAATTTTCCTGACCCTGCTGCCGCTGGTTTTTCTATGGATATTGATAAAGCTGCTGCCGCCGTGGCCTGAAAGAAACGCGCACGCGCCGGCTGCCGGAGACTAGGACGCGGCAGGAATTTTTCCTCGGGTGACACTCATGGGCGAACTTCCCGACGCACTCGACCAACTGAAGGCGCGCCTGGAAGCACTAGAGCGGCGCGTCGATGCACTCGAACGCCCCTCCGCTGCACCTCGTGCGCCGGAGCCGGTCGCGCGGCCCATGGCCGAAGCTAGTGAAGGGCTCTCCCTTGCGCATGCCGGCGGCGTCTTCTCCGTGCTGGGTATAGCCATGCTGGGCATTGCCGGCGCATACCTGCTGCGCGCAGTGGCCGAGTCCAGCTCGCTTCCCCGTTTGGCGATTGCCGCCGTCGCCATTGTTTACGCGCTACTGTGGCTGGTGGCTGCGGCGCGCGTCCCGGCAGCGCAATGGTTTTCCAGCACCATCTACGCCGGTACGTCGGCCATGATTCTCGCTCCCATGCTCTGGGAACTAACCCTGAGCTTCAAGGTGCTGCCCGCGCCCGCCACAGCTGCCATCCTGGGCCTGTTCGTGAGTGTAGCCACCGCGCTGGCCTGGAAGAAGGATCGTGTGCCGCTCCTCTGGGTGGCAAACTTTACCGCGGCAGCGGTTGCGCTTGCCTTGTCAGTCGCCACGCACCAGCTCCTGCCCTTTATCGCGACTCTGCTGTTGATGGCGCTGATCTCGGAATACGCAGCTTTGCGCCGTCACCTGCTGAGCGTGCGATTCTTGCCGGCCCTGACCGCGGATGCAGCCATCTGGGCTCTGATTTTTATCTACTCCGGCCCCGTAACCTCACGCGTGGATTATCCGGCATTGGGCACGGCCGCCTTGGTCTTGCCCGGTTGCACCCTCTTCCTTATCTATGCGGCGAGCGTTGTCCTTCGAGCCTTGCTGCTCCACCAGAAGATTACCGTCTTTGAAACCGGCCAGGCGATGATCGCATTTTTGCTGGCCGCGTCGAGCGTGCTCTACTTTGCGCCGGGCAGCGGAGCAATCGCCCTAGGTGTGGTGTGCCTGCTCTTCTCGGCTGCATGTTACGCGGCAGCCTTTCATCTGTTGAGCAATGCCGCTGAAGGCCGCAACTTCCACGTCTTTTCCGCGTGGGCTGCGGGCCTCTTTCTTGCCGGAAGCCTGCTCTGCCTGCCGCCCATCTGGCTGTCGGCGATTCTCGGCCTGGCAGCGATTGCCGCCACTATTTTCGCAACTCGCCTGTCGCTCCGCTTTCACGGTTTGTTCTTTCTGCTGGTGGCAGCTATAGCGTCGGGACTGCTGGAGCATTCCTTCCGTGTGCTGTCCGGAGCCATGCCCGGGCATCTGGACGCAAGCGCCGGCATCGTCTCACTCTGTGCATTTATTTGTTACGCAGCCGGCAAGCATCTTCCTCAGGAGAACTGGCAGCCGCAGCTTCTTCATCTGGCAACGGCAGCTTTGGCGATCTTCACGCTGGCGGCGCTGCTGGTCGAGGGCCTGCTTTGGCTCTCCGCTCTGCGCATGACTCCCAGTGCGCCTTACGTTGCATTCATCCGCACGCTAGTCCTCTGTGCCGTAGCCATTTTGATGGCTTTTGCCGGCTCCCACTGGCGCCGCGTGGAGTTGACGCGCATTGCCTATGCCACGCTGGGGCTGGTTGCCGCCAAGCTGCTCTTTGAAGATTTGCGCCTTGGCCACCTGGAGTTCATCGCCGCTGCAATATTCCTCTTCGCCATCACTCTCATCGCGGTTCCGCGCATGGCACACAAGAAGAAGAAAGCATAGTCCACGCCAGCGCAATGAACGATGGCTTATCAGCAAAGCAACAAAAACCCCAGATCCCGGAATCGAGACCTGGGGTTATCAGAATGTAAGCCAGCCATCAGCGATAGATCTGCGGCTCATAATGCGGCGGAGGAAGCTCCGGCCGGATAATCGGCTCATGGGGAATGGGGCGAGGCTTTGGCGCGCGCCATGCCACTTCTCTTAGCTTCAGCTTGCTGATGTGCACATCGTAGCCGGTTCCGGGCAGCAGTGATTCCAGCACAAAGGTCTCCGTGCCTCCGGCGCGCAGTTCGCGGTAACGGTAGACGCCTACATCTCCCTCGCTGGGTTCAGTGCCTCCCGCGGGCGCATCAAGAAAGCGCTGCGCATCGGCCACGGTGGGCGCGTCGTGGCTTCCGCCCTCGGTCAGGCTCTCGGCGGCATAAGAACGCACCAGCTTGGTCCAATAGCGGCTGAGCAGATCTGTATCGGCAAACAAATCTGCCCACACAATCTCGCCGCGCACCGCCACCACCACTCCGACCGCGCCTTCCTTGCGTAGCTGCGCGATTACCTGTTCCCGCGCCTTCATCACCGGAGCCGCGGCCTCATCCACCTTGGCGCTGACCGAGTTGTCTTCCATGACCCGTGCGTAGCTGGTGGTTCCCATCGAACGATAGTATCCGCCCGATCCGCTATTCATCGCCAGGGTGGAGGTTGGAGCAGCCGCGACTTCCATCTGATTAATACTTCCCCGCACCGAGTTCCACACCTCCTGCTGGTCCTTGGCAACCATGGCCCGCTCCCGCACGCTGGGCTGCACCATGAAGCTGTGAGCGGGAGCTTTGGCCGATGCGCCAAAGGTCTCCGAGCTCGCCGTCCAGCGTCCCGGCTCGATGCAGAAAACTCCCAGGTCGATGGGATCGCTGCCGGCCGGCACAATGCGATCCTTGGCGATCACCCGATCCTGCTTGCCCCCGGTAACAATCTCTCCGGCCAGCAGCAGCAGTGGCTTGTCGGAGTTGTTCACCAGCACCAGCGTGTTCACTTCGTCGCCACGATAGCTGTCTCCGGGATAGTTGTCGCCGTGATGCGGATACTGGGGTAAGCCGTCGCCGCGATAAGGCGGAACGCCGATGATCATGTCTCTCTGCCGCACCAGTCCCCGCGCGCGGCCTGCCTCGGTCACTTCCACCTGGCCGCTCTTGATGCCCTCATCCAGCGTGATAAACGGTGTTGCGCCGGGCGATTTACTGTTGGCCCGCACCACCGGGAAAAGTAACAAGTTCCCGCTCTCGATGGGGGCCAGCACCTTGTAGTAGCCATTCGCCGTTTCCTGCGGCCCGCCTGCCGCCTGCACTCCACTCTGTTGCACATATGCGGCGAGCCCCAACACCAGAACGCCCGCCAGCCCCAACCTGCCCAGATTCTTCATAACTCTCCTCCGCCGGGAATGATCGCCGGCTTATGAACCTAGAACGCCGCCCGGCTATTTTCTTGCAAAGTTTTTTTGCGGGTCATTCTGGCGTATCTTGAGAACGTGGGGCTAATGTCCTCCCAACCCGTTGAAACGAACTCTCTAGCCGGCATATCCGCCCTGCCGGAGACGATTCATGTGCTGGATAAGCTCTGGCGCGAATCCGACGCAGACGCTTATGGGCTGGAACGCGAGCAGTTCAACGAAATCCTGGAACGCATCGCAGCGGCACAGAACTTCGGCCTGGCGGCTGGGGTGATAGCTTCGCGGCAGCAGCAGGCGAGTTTCTTTCACGGTCTCCGGCTCGCCGACCTGGTGCTGGCGCGAGCCTGCGCCAGCGGCCACCAGGGCGCGTGGGAGCATTTCCTTGCTGTCTACCGCCAGCCGCTGACACGCGCCGCCATTGCCATTACCGGCAGCGAAACGCTGGGCCGCGATCTGGCCGATCAACTCTACGCGGAGCTGTATGGGCTGAAGACCCGCGACGGCGTGCGGCGCAGCCCGTTGGACTCCTATCGTGGCAAAGGTTCACTTATGGGCTGGCTCCGCACCACGCTTGCACAGCGTTACGTGGATCATCACCGCCGCACTCGCCGAGAGCTTCCGCTGGACGACCCGGCAGACGGCTATGAACCTCCAGCATCAATTCCTGAGCCCGAATCTCCCCCTGCCGATCTGCAGCTTCTGAGCAAGGCAATTGCAGAGGCTCTCCGCCAACTGGACGCGGAGGATAGATTTTTGCTGGCTTCCTATTATTTGGATGGGCGTACCCTGCTGGAGATCGCCCCGCTGCTTCACGTTCACGAAGCAACGATCAGCCGCAAACTGCACCGTGTGACCGGAGGCCTCCGGAAGCAGGTCATCCGCAATCTGCAAGGGTTGGGACTGAGCAAGCCCGCCGCCCAGGAGGCGCTGGGGGCCGATCCCCGTGATTTGAACCTCAATCTGAAGAAAATATTGCAAATTTCCTCGCTGGATGCGTTCCAAGAGAAGGCAGCATCGTGAACACAACTTCCCAACTCGATCTTCATCCCGACGCCGAGAGCCTCAACGCCTTCGCCGAGCAGGCGCTTGCCGCGACGGAGCGCGAGCAGATTCTCGCTCATCTCGCCGGGTGCAGCCGCTGCCGGCAGGTGATTTTCCTGGCACAGCAGGCAGCAGCCGAGGCGTCAGAAGCTCCGGCCCGGGTTCCGGTAACCCGGCCTTCAGCGCAACCTAAAGAGTGGTTCTGGAACTGGCGTTTTGCCTGGGTTTCTGCCGCGGCGCTGGCTGCGGCTCTGGCGCTGGTGATCACCTTTCATCCGAGGCACAACGAGCCTGCACCGGAGATGGCGAAGGTCGAACCGCCTGGTGAAGCGGCTGTTCCAGTTCCCGTCCCACAGGAACCGATAGCCGCTGGCGTGTCGCACAAGCCGGCGTTCGCGACAAAATCCGCTTCCGGAAGTGCTGGATTTACGACATCGCGCGAGCTGCCGGACGTGCATGCGCATGAGTCTGCTCCTTCCGCCGCGCCCCCGTCTGAACCAGTCACAGTCACGGCTTCGTCTGGAACAAGCAATGCGTTTGTACCATCATCCGTAGAGTCCGCGCCACAGACGGTAATAGCAACCCAATATCAACCCGAACCGGCTGTGACCGCCTGGCAGCAGGAGCAGCAGCGAAGCTCTGGCGGCGCGCCCTCGACCAGCGCCGATGCCGCACAATATTCACAAAAAAGTCTGCGGATGGAAGCATACTCGGCTCACACCAGCCGCCAGGCTGCCTCGGCGGGGCCGCGCATGGCACAGCAATCCCAGTCCGCGCCTTCCGCCAACTTCGACCTTGCGACACAGCAGCAACACGCCGAATTATCTGTCGCTCGCAAAGCAACTCCGCCAAAGTTGCCTAGCGGCCTGGAGGCTGTCTCCCGGGCTACCGCCCAGCATCTCATGCTGGAAATCGATCGGGCGGGCACGCTGTTTTTGAGCGACGAAACCGGCGAGCACTGGGAACCCGTTGCTCGCCAATGGACAGGGCGCGCCATCGAGGTGCGGGCAAAATCAGTTTTGAGCGGCGACACTGCGACGGCATTTATTTTTGAACTGAAAAACGACGCCGGCTCGACCTGGGCGAGCACGGATGGAAAAACCTGGACGGCGCAATGAAATCACTTTACGCGCCGGGAGATCGCTCCTGCCGTTTCTGAAGAGCAAGGTGTAGCACCAGCCTCAACGTGCGGCTCCATTTTGGCAATGCGTTTGCTCTAGCCAAAGCACAATTCTTAGATCTCTCTCATCCAACAAAGGCCTGCTCATGGAATCTCTCCGTCCGCCGAAAAGGCTAATACCGGGTATTTCCTGTAAAGCTTGATGCGTTGTGGTCAGAGTGTTGCATCGGCAGAACAATCAGCCAGTTTGCGCTCTGTGTCTGACGAGGGGAGAGATGTGATGTTGCAGATTGAGGGTCGACGGAAAGAGGGAATCACTCCGTCCTGGGCACATCTCCGCCTCCCGCCTTTTCCTCAGGTCGCCCTCCGGGTGCTGCAACTGGCCAACAATGAAAACGTGCAACTGCACGAGTTGAGCAATCTGATCTCCTCCGACCCGGCTTTTGCCAGCGAAGTTCTTACCATCGCCAATTCGCTCTTGTATGCTCCGCGGTTTCCCGCCAGCAGCGTTCTGCAGGCCATCGCGGTGCTGGGCGCCAATAACCTGCAAGGACTCTGCCTGACAGTCGGCGTGCGCGCATATATGGGCAAAGCGCTGAACCAGCCTGCCATGCGGGCTATCTGGCGTCACAACCTGGCCTGCGCGCTGATCGCCGATCAACTGGCTTCTGTGGGCTTCCTTGACAGGGATGTTGCATTCACCTCGGGAGTGATGCACGATATCGGGCGATTGGCGCTGGCTGTGATCCGGCCCAAGGAATATAGCCTCCTGCTGGGGGCTCACAGCGGCTCTGCCGCCAGCATTCTCAAGGCCGAGCGGGATCTGTTCGGTTGGGATCATTGCGAGGCAGGCCGGCAACTGATAGCGGATTGGATGATGCCCGCGGAGTTTTTACCCATTGTCGCCGAGCATCACGCGCCACGGAAGAAGGAGGGCTCCTGGGGCATGGCCGATGTGATCAATGTCAGTTGCCGCTTGGCCGATACCGTAGGCTGCGCCGCGTTTTCCGGCTGCGAGATCACGCTCTATCCCGATCTGATGGACGAACTGCCCGAGCGCGAACGCAGGCTCTTCCATCCCACGGTCGAAACCCTCACTGCCGAAATCGCCAGGAAGATCGATTCCGTAGAGTCCGCGTGAGCGTGAGAAACTCGTTGACGGTCCCCCCCTCGCCGTTTTTCGTCTGCCTAGAACCGGAAAAAGTTTTTAGCCAAAAACAGCACATTCGCCGGCCGCTCGGCCAGCCTGCGCATGAAGTACGGGTACCAGTCGTCGCCGAAGGGAACATACACGCGCACGTTGTATCCCTCCTCGACAAGTTTGCGCTGCAGGTCGCGGCGTATCCCATAAAGCATCTGGAACTCAAAGCGGCTGCGATCGATGCCGTGTTCCCTGGCATAGCTTTTGGCGGCGGCGACCATGGCATCGTCGTGGGTCGCCAGCCCGTGATAAATCGGGCTCTCCAGCAGCAAATTCGCGAGCTTGATAAAGTTCGCGTCTACATCGGCCTTGCGCGGAAACGCAATCTCCGCCGGCTCCTGGTAGGCGCCCTTGCAAAGCCGCACGCGAATGCCGTTGGCAATCAGATCCTCTATGTCCTTCTGTGAGCGGTAAAGATAGGCCTGTATCACGATGCCAATAGCCTCGCGCAACTCAGGTTTTGCATGAAGCCGCTTGACGATCTCCAACGTTACCTGCGTCAGCGACGAGTCCTCCATGTCAATGCGCACAAAGCTTTTTGTCCTGCTGGCACGCTGGACCACGCTCTCGGCAATGCTCTCCGCCAGAGGGCGTGAAAGGTTCAGCCCCATCTGGGTCAGCTTCATGCTGATGTTGGCGTTCAGCTTGCGCGCGGCAATCGCATCCAGCAGCTTGTGGTAGACTTCGGCGGCGGCCCTGGCCTCGGCCTCCGTGGTCACGCTCTCGCCCAGCGAGTCCAGCGTAACGCTCATGCCCTGCTTGTTGACCTCTTCGGCCACGCGCAGGGCGTCATCAATCTCCATGCCGGCAATAAACCGGGAACTGAGCCGCTTTCCCACCCTGGAGTGTTCGCTGAAGCGCCTCAGGGTGCGATTGTGAGAAAGTGCAATAAAAAATGAACGTAGTACAGGCATTTTGTGATCCTCCTGGACAGGCCATCTGATCGCGGCCATTTTCCAGCCCAAATAGTTTCGCACATAAATCTCAGGTGGGCTGTGACGGGAAAATCCCGGTATCTGACCGGCGCCGGCCCTGCGCTGCATCGCATTTTATTTATCACGGCAGGCGCGCATTCTCTATAATGCGAGAAATCGACATGTCGCGAAGGAGCACCCTATGAATCGTACTCAGTCCCTGATTATCCGCCTTCTTTTTGCTCTCGGAGCGCTGGTCCTCTTATTGCCCGCCGTCCTGGCCCAGACCGTTCCAGCCACGGTCTACATCAAGGCCGGTCATCTCTTCGATGCCACCAGCGACAACCTGCGCGACAACATAGTGCTGGTTGTCGAGGGCGAGCGCATCACCAAAGTCGCGCCCGCGTCCGAGGTAACTATTCCTGCCGGGGCCACGGTCGTGGATCTCTCCCAGGCCTGGGTACTGCCGGGGCTCATTGACTGCCACACCCACCTGGAGGCCCGCGCCGACCACTATGACCCCATCTGGGCTGTGCGGGAAACTCCTTTCATGGGCGGCTTTAACGGCGTCATCAACGCCAACAAAACCCTCCAGGCCGGCTTCACCAGCGTCCGCGACGTGGGTTCCCAGCCCTTTTTCGCCGTTGATTTGCGCCGCGCCATTGACGAAGGCCTCTTTCCCGGCCCCCGCGTGGTGGCCAGCGGCCCGGCCATCTCCATCACCGGCGGCCACGGCGACATGAACAGCTTTGCCCCCGGCGTTGAGAACATGATGTATCCGGCCGAGCGCGACTATCAGCTAGCCGACGGCCCCGAACAGGTTCGTCATGTGGTCCGCGAGCAAATCAAGTACGGCGTGGACGTAATCAAGGTCATGGCCACCGGCGGTGTGCTCTCCCTGGGAGACAAGCCCGGCTCCGAGCAGCTTACATACGAAGAGATGAAGATGGCCGTTGATGAAGCACATCGCGCCGGACGCAAGGTCGCCGCCCACGCCCACGGCACGCAGGGAATCAAGGACGCGGTGCGCGCCGGCGTCGACTCCATCGAGCATGGCAGCCTGATCGACGACGAGGGCATCGAGATGATGAAGGCCCGCGGCACGTATCTGGTCGCCGACATCTACAACGACGATTACATCCTCGGCAAGGCCATCGAGTTCGGCCTGCCCAAGGAAAGTATCGACAAGGAAAAGTCGCTGGGCCGCCAGCAGCGCGAGAACTTTGCCAAGGCTGTGAAATCGGGCGTCAAGATCGCCTTCGGCACCGATGCCGGCGTCTATCCCCATGGCGACAACGCCAAGCAGTTCCACTACATGGTCAAGTTCGGCATGACCCCCGCCGGAGCCATCCGCGCCGCCACTTCAAGCGCCGCTGACCTCATCGACCGCGCCCACGACGTGGGTACCCTCGAAGCCGGGAAGTACGCCGACCTGATCGCCGTCACCGCTAACCCGCTGGAGCGCATCGAGGTGCTGGAGCATGTTTCATTTGTGATGAAGGGCGGCAAGGTTTACAAAGACGAGCTCGGCGCAGCCAAGCAATAGCCGCGCTAGAGTATTTTCAACGATAGTGTAAGGAAGCTCCGTGCCCCATCCATTTCACGTTCTTTGTGAAATGGGTGGGAAACCACAAAATCAGCCTCACAGAAACTTTGAAAATGTTCTACCCACTCACTGGCCAGCGATAATGCCCGGTTGCGCGATGGGGCGCGAAGGCTGCAAGTGGACTTTCTTCCACTCCGCGGCCGATATTGTGTACTACCCTCGGTTGCCGGCCAGCGCTCACCACAATGCCCACATGCGGCAGCCGCGCGTCCAGCAGCCAGGTGAGGATGTCTCCAACTTCGATGGGCTTTGGAAAGCCGTCGCCCGGTGTTGGCTTATTGGCGGCCCACAGTCGCGCCCCTGCCCGCGTCCAATATGCCTCCAGGTTCAGAACCCGCCGGTGATCGATGTTCGCATCAGGCTCCCGTGATCCCCACACCTTGCGCGCCGGATATGCATCGAAGGCCTTCACCATGTCCTCATGCACCAGCTTTTGCAGGTCCAATCCCAGCCCGTCGCGAGCCGCACGAATCACCACGTCGGCGCAAACTCCGGTCGCGCGCGGCACATCGCCTCCGGGGTAGCTCAACTTCCTATAGGCCGGATCGTAGCCAGTGGTCACGCCTAATTGCGCCCGCGCAGCCTCGGCCAGTTTTTGGCCGTTGGTCGTGGCCGCAAGCGCGTGCCGATCAGACGTAATCCAAATCGCCGCCAAACCACAAAGAACACTACGTCGCTGCACGGTAAAAGCCTCGCCTATCGAATCTCGTAAACCGCGCTGCCGTGCGCCGGCAATGTCACTTTAACTTCCTTCGATTCCTTGAAGCCGTCTTCCTTCCACATATCCTGGGCCAGGTGCTTCTTTCCGTCCAGCTCAAGTTGCGCCCAGCTCACGCGCAGCGTCAGCGGCTTGTCGTCCAGGTTAAAAAAGCCGAAGTATTCCGCATAATTCCTGGCCCCCGGAGCGTTGATCGTTGCCCGCCACACACGCGCGTTCTCAAATCCAGCTCCCAGGCTCGTCAGATCAACCGGATGGCTGTAGGTCACATTCTGGTTCATGAAGAGAATCGACTGGTTGGAGATCAGCGACCGCGTAAAATCATCCAGCTTGGTCAGATTCGCGCCCAGAATCAGCGGCGAGCGCGCAATCGCCCACAGCGTGAGCTCGGTCCTCTGCTCGTCATGCGTCAGCCGCGACTGCCGCGCCTCGCCCATTCCCGGATGCGGCCCCAGCCAGCCCCACGGCAGCATATCCGCGTCCGGCCAGTTGCCCTCCCGCGCATAGGTAAACCACTTGGCCAGCCGGTCGAACTCGTCGCGCAGACCGAATGGATACTCGTCGTCTCCGGGATGCCGGGGGAAGCTCCAGCCGTCCCAGTGATCGTTGGTGATGCGCCACATCTGCGCCAATTCGGCCACTTCGGCTGCGTGCTCCAATTGTGTAGGCCCCGGCGAAAGGCTCAGCACAATCGGCCGTCCTGTCTTCTTTATCGCCGCCGCAATCTGGCGAATCTCGGTAGGCCGGTAGGGGTGGTCGCTGATGCAGTCCACCTTGAGGAAATCCAATCCCCAGCCCGCATAGAGCTTCAGCATCGAGTCGTAGTAAGCCTGCCCGGCAGCGTTGTCGGCGACGCCCCAGTTGCCGTCATCCCATCCGCAGGGCGAGTTGAGGTCCGCGGCATCGGCGGCGTGGAAACTCGTCCCCGCGATGGGCAGATTCGCTTTCACCGCATCGCGCGGAATGCCGCGCACAATATGGATGCCGAACTTGAGCCCCTGCTTGTGAACCCAGTCGGCCAGCGGCTTGAATCCCGCGCCGTCCGCAGAAGAAGGAAAGCGGCTGGGCACCGGAAGCAGAATCCCGTTCCCATCCAGCAGATACTTCCTCTCGGCCAGGTTGCGGCCGTTGGGGTTCTCCATGTACCACCCTTCATCGATCACCACATACTGCCAGCCCAGGTCCTTGAACCCGGCCAGCACCTTGGCATTGGCCTTGAAGTCAGCCTCGTTGATGGTCAGCCCATAGGCGTCCCAACTGTTCCAGCCCATCGGCGGCGTGAGCGCGGGGCTCTGGGCGTAGGTGAGGGTTGCGGCGAAGACGAAAACAAGAGCGGCGAGAAACAAGCGTAAGCGTCCCATGCGGGAACAATACCACAATCGCCGGTGATATCGCAGCAACCGGGTGGAACTATTTCTCCGGAATGTGCCGCGCCAGGGATTCGTCAATGCCACGTTGAATCGCGCTGAGGTTTTGCTCGTTGTAAGGAATGACGCCGCAGTCGTTGATAGCAACTTCTTTCTTGCCTGATTCGTCTTTGCCGATATCGGCAAGCAGAATGTAGCGCCTCCCGGCGACCATATCCGTGGAACTCCAGCCCTGAATCTCCTGCCCTCTGTCGTATACCATTGCATCCTCGGCCTTGTTTAACGGCCAGTCGATCCCACCCTTTAGGATGCGGGCCACACGCAGGCGGGCTGTGATTTCTACGCTATCCGGTGCTCGGGTCGCTTGGCGGGAGATGACGTCTGCAACGGCAATGTTTTCTTCTTCCCGGCCAAAGAACTCCAGCGGTACCTTGCATTGGTTGAATGCCTCTATGCGTGCTTGTCGACTTGGCAACTCTTTCTGATACTGCCTCCAGACTGAAGGCATAATGTCCGCTTCACTGGTGCAGGAGAACCAGCGCGTGATGCAGGAGAAATTAAAATCAGTAAGTTCACTAATCTTCTCCCGTCCGGCAAGAGGAGTAAATTGTGTCATAAACTTGATGCAGCCTTCACATCCACCCGTCACACCAATCCAGTATTCCGGATGCAGTAAGCGATCGACCCGAAAATTGGGGCCAAATCCGTATGCTGATTGCGAGGTAATTCCAATCAAATCGTATCCGCCTGTTGAAACTCTCGAATTGCCATAGAAAACGGAAATGCAAAGTTCATATCTGCTCTCTTCTACAACTCCACTTTTGATTCTCAGTGTTGCATACACGGATGCCCATTTTTCGCCAATCAGAGAAAACGGGTAATAGAGCAGATGTAGGATAGGAATTTGTTTGTAATGGCTATGGATAAACGTATTGAGCGAGTCTTCAATCTCTATATATCCGGTACAATGTTCCGCTGTGCAGGAACCTTCGTAGCTGCCCCATGCGCCCCATTTCGTCATGAGATTCTGTGCATCAGTCCAAGTGCTCTTGTGGCTTTGCAACTCGCGCATATCGGCCAGCAACCGCTCCGCCCGCAAGCGGAGAATGCGCTGCTGAATTTGCACAAAAACAGCCAGTCCGGCAATCAGCGCCAGCACCACGACGCCGGTAATCCGAAGCAGTCTATTCCAACGCCATCGCAAGGTCATGTGTAGGTAGACACCGGATGCGCGAGAATTGTTCCTGAGGGATGAACCAGCCGCAAAAATCTTACAGCGCCTACAACTGTATCTTCACCGGCCAGGTCTTCCAGATCTCCGCGCAGTAGTCGCGAATCGCCCGGTCACTGGAGAACTTGCCGATGCGCGCCACGTTCAGGATCGACATGCGCGTCCACGCTTCATGTTCTTTGTAGGCCGCGCTCACACGGTCCTGGCAATCAATATAAGACTGGTAATCGGCCAGCAGCATATACTCGTCCGAGTTCAGCAGGGAGTTCACCAGAGGCTCGAAGAGCGTCCTGTCGCCGCGCGAGAATTCGCCGTTGGAGAGCGAAACCAGCACATCGTGCAGCATGGGGTTGGCCTCGAAGATTGCGCGCGGGTTGTAGCCCTCCCGTTTGCGGCTCTCCACCTCCGGCGTGGTCAGCCCGAAGAGGAAGAAGTTCTCCGCGCCCACCTCCTCGCGGATTTCAATGTTGGCCCCGTCCAGCGTGCCGATGGTCACCGCGCCGTTCATGGCAAACTTCATGTTCCCGGTTCCCGAAGCCTCCTTGCCGGCCAGCGAAATCTGCTCGCTCAGGTCCGCCGCGGGATACACCCTCTGCCCCAGCTTCACGCTGTAATCGGGCAGAAACACCACCTTCAGCCGTCCCCGCACCAGCGGGTCGGAGTTGATGGCCTCGCCCACCGAGTGAATCAGCTTGATGATCAGCTTGGCCATGCGGTAGCCGGGCGCCGCTTTTCCGCCGAAGATGAAGGTCTTTGGCGTCACCTCCGCGTCGGGCTCGCACTGCATGCGCTTGTAGAGGGTGAGGATGTAGAGAATCAGCAGATGCTGGCGCTTATACTCATGCAGCCGCTTCACCAGCACGTCAAAGAGCGAGTCTGGATCGACACTGATACCCAGGCGCTGATGAATGAAGACCGACAGGCGCAGCTTGTTGTGCCGCTTGATGGCGCGCCACTCCGCGCAGAACTCCTGGTCGTCGGCCAGCGGTTCCAGCTTGCGCAGCTTTTCCAGATCGCGAACCCAGCCCGAGCCGATGCGCGCGGTCAGCAGTTGCGCCAGTCGCGGATTGCTCAATCGCATCCAGCGCCGTGGCGTCACCCCGTTGGTCTTGTTGCTGAACTTCTCCGGCGTCAGCGCGTAGAAATCGCTCAGCACATGCGTCTTCAGCAGTTCGGTGTGCAGCGCGGCCACGCCGTTGATGGCATGACTGCCCAGCGCGGCCAAATGCGCCATGCGCACAAACTTCTCACCCTCTTCATTGATCAGCGAAAGCCTGCGCGCGCGCTCCTCGTCGCCGGGAAACTTGGCGCGCACGTTCTCCAGATGGCGGCGATTAATCTCGTCGATAATCTCCAGGTGACGCGGCAGCAGCGCGCCAAACAGGCTTCGCGGCCACTGCTCCAGTGCCTCCGGCAGTAGCGTGTGGTTGGTGTAGGAGAGCGCGTGCTCGGTCACATGCCAGGCCGCATCCCACTCCATCTCATGCTCGTCCACCAGCAACCGCATCAGCTCTGCCACAGCAATCGCCGGGTGCGTATCGTTCATCTGGATGGCGAAGTTGCGATGCAGCTCGGCCAGCGGGCGGTGCTGCGCGGCCTGGATCTTCACGATGTGCTGCAGGCTGCACGAGACAAAGAAAAACTGCTGCGCCAGCCGCAACTGCTTACCCTGGATGCCTTCGTCGTTGGGGTAAAGAATCTTCGAGATGTTCTCGCTCGAGACCTTGTCGGCTACCGCGCCCAGAAAATCTCCATGGTTAAAGGTCTCGAAATCAAAGCTCTCTACCGCCTGCGCCGCCCACAGGCGCATGGTGTTGGCCGTGTTGGTGCGGTAGCCCAGAATCGGCGTATCGTGCGGAACCCCGCGCACCAGCTTTTGCGGAATCCAGGTGACTCGTATGCGCCCTTTGGCGTCGGTATGCTGTTCCGTGCGACCGCCCATCTTCACTTCAAACGCGTCCTCGGGCCGCTCCAGCGCCCAGGGGTTGCCCAACCGTAGCCACTTATCGGTCGACTCCACCTGCCAGCCATCGCGAATCTGCTGGTCGAAGATTCCGTACTCGTAGCGGATGCCGTAACCGATCGCCGGAATATCCAGCGTGGCCAGCGAATCCATGAAGCACGAGGCCAGCCGTCCCAGTCCGCCGTTACCCAGACCCGGCTCTTCTTCCTGCTCGATCAGTTCATTCAGATCAAGACCCAGCTTCCGCATGGCCTGCTCGGTCTCCCCGTAGATGCCCAGGTTGATCAGGTTGTTGGCCAGGTGCGGCCCGGTCAAAAACTCCGCCGAGAGATAGCAAACCACCCGCACATCCTGCGCCTGGTAGTTCTTCACGGTTTGAATCCACCGCTCCACCAGGCGGTCGCGCACGGTGTGTGCCAGCGCCATGTACAGGTCATTCACTGTCGCCCGCTCAACGCTTCGCCCCTGCACAAAAAACAGGTTGTCTAAAAACGACTGCGCCAGGTCCTCAACCCTCAGTCCGGTTCTCTGGCTCACATGCGATCCGGCCTGTGGCGGCGTTACAGTTGCAATCTCTGTCATGGTTTCCCCGTCTCCTCAAATCGGCACACAGCTCCCTCCAACGGAGAGCTGTGCCCTCAACATAAGGCCGGAGGCGCCAGGCATAGATGAAAATGATGTCAAATACGAAGGGAATATGCACTTTTGGTTTATTTTGAAATTCTAATGCCGTTTTGGTGACAGCGCCTCAGGCTCTCCGGAAGGTGGCAGGCCGCCTTCACCCTATATAATCCGTGAAATATTATTGGGTCTTTTCAATCCCCTAAGGAATCTATTTTGTTAGCGGACTTATTCGCTACACAGGCCTTCCCGCCATACATATGGTCCAGCGGTCAAGGATAAGAGCTTTTTAGCCCCAGGGCACGGTTCTACTCGGAACGTTGGTTCTCTCTCTGTTTCCTGCCGCAGCCGCTGTTCATTCCTCGAAATCACCACTGAGCCGTCTCCAGTAGAGTGACGGCAGCAACAAGGATCCCTTTTAAGGAGGGCGTTTATGAAAAATGGTATGCATGTTGTGTTCGTTGTGTCCTTTGCTGCTCTGCTCAGCGCCTCGTCGCTTGCGCAGACGGCCGTCCCGCCTCCGCCCAGGCCCGCTGACAGTGGCCCATCACTAGCTGACACCATGAAGTTCATTCAGGAAAAGTTGAACGACATCGGCAAAGTCAACTTCGTCACGTTTTTTCAAAACACAACCGACAATAGCAACCTCAGCAACATCCAGACGAACGAGGTGAGCAATGTGGTGGCTGATCCGAACCAATGCCGAGTCACCTACCATTGGAAGGTGACTCGCGACGGTGCAACTATGATGAATGGTGATTTTTGGTTCTCCCTCCGGGACGTTAAGGACATCGTGATTAAGCCCTACACACAGTATCAATCTGAGCTGAATGCAAGTTTGGGCAATCCCAACTTTATTATCACATCCACCAATCCGCCCTTAAGTGCGATGATGGTGCGCCGTCCTCACGACGTAGTGAACCTCTTCCCGTTCACCGACGCCGATACGGCTGACCGCGCGGCCAAAGCCTTCACCCACGCCGTCGAACTCTGCGGCGGCGGCAACAAGGACCCCTTCTAAGGAGCAAGTCCGTGAAGTATTTTGTGCGCGTTTTGTCATTTGTAGTTCTGCTCAGCGCCTCGGCGCTGGCGCAGACGGCCGTCCCGCCTCCGCCCAGGCCTGCCGATAGCGGACCTTCACTTGAAGTCACCATGAAGTTCATTCAGAACAAGCTGAATGATATTGGTAAAGTCAACTTAGCCTCTTTTTCACAGCACACAACAGACGGTAGCACTTTCAGTAACATCCTTGTGCTTCAGGTCAGCAACGTCGTCGCTGACCCGGTCCACTGCTCGATCAGCTACCACTGGACATGGAATCAGGACGGTATGAATGTTTGGGACCTGGATATGTCAACCATGCTGCCCATTGTGCAGAAGGTGTTAGTAAAGCCATTTGTGCAGGCTCAAAATGATATGTATGCAGTCGGGGGGCGCCCCGACATTGTCGTCACCTCAACCAATCCACCCGTGACGCTGCTGATTGTGCCTAGCATCGATAAGGGGGGGCGTAGCTTCGCTAAAGGGGGGTGGATCGGCGGCCTTCCTTTCACCGACGACGATCTCGCTGATCGCGTCGCCAAAGCCATGGTCCACGCCATCGAACTCTGCGGCGGCGGCAATAAGGATCCCTTCTAAGGAGCATGTCCGTGAAGTATTTTGTACGCGTTTTGTCATTTCTAGTTATGCTCAGCGCCTCGGCGCTGGCGCAGACCGCCGTCCCGCCCCCGCCCAGGCCCGCCGACAACGGTCCGTCGCTGACCTTCACCTTGAATTACATCCAGGAGAAGATCACCGAAGTTGGAAGGCTGAACTATATGTCTTATAACCATGACAATGCCGCCAACACGGACTCGACGAATCAGTTCACTGTTGAGGTAAGCAATGTCGTCGCCCATCCGGACATGTGTATTCTCAGCTATCACATCAAGGCAACTAGAGATGGCGCAATAACCAATGACAGGGATGGTGGATTCCCGTTCAAAATAATTCAAAAGGTGATGGTCATGACCGGAGACCAGGACATCAACGCTGCGAATGTTGCAGCCGGTGTGCCATCCCTTAACTCCAGGGTTGATCCGCCCCACTTCGCACTCATCGCGCAAAGAACAGGTGGTGGAACTAACACTGTGTATTTCGCCGATGAAGATACCGCCAACCGCGTGGCCAAAGCCATGGTCCATGCCATAGAACTCTGCGGCGGCGGCGACAAGGATCCATTTCAATGAGCGAGTTGATGAAGAACATGGTGCGCGTTGTGTTTGTCTTGTGTTTAGCTTCTGTGGTCAGTGCCCCTGCGCTGGCGCAGAAGGCCGTCCCGCCCCCACCCAGGCCCGCCGACAGCAGCCCGTCGCTGGCCGCCACAATGCAATTCATCCAGGAGAGGGTGACCCTGCAGGGCAAGGTCAATTTCGCTGACTACGTCCATGACAATTCGGCCGGAAACGACTGGACCGTGCAAAATGCCTTTGAAATCACCAACATCGCGCCTCATCCGGAAACCTGCATCCTCAACTACCACTTCAAGGGATGGACGAACGGCACGATTAGAACGGATCTAAATAGTTGGATCCCCTTTCACGACGCGGAGGACGTGGTCATCCTGCCCATCGAACAGGATCAAAAGGAAGTTGACAGCAAGGCTGGACACACCACCTTGAGCTACCGTTCCGACCCGCCCGTCTTTGCCCTGCGGGTGCGCCGCAAGGTGGGCTACAACGAGTTATATTTCACCGATGAGGAGATAGCAAACCGCGTCGCCAAAGCCATGGTTCACGCCATCGAACTCTGCGGCGGCGGCGACAAGGATCCCTTCGCACCTACGCCTGAGGAACGCGCGGCCCGTGAACAGGAACGGCAGCATGCGGAGCAACTCGCCGCCGAACAGGCCCGACAGGCGGCAGCCCAGCGAGCCGTGCAACAAGCGCGGTTGCAAGCTCAACAGGCACAGCAGGCCCAGCAACAATTGCAGGCCCAGCAACAAGCCCAACAGGCACAGGAAGCGCAAGATGCGGCTCAGGAGCAGGCCGCCGACAATTGCAGAAAGCAATGCGATGCGGCCAATGACGCGTGCGAAAAGGATGTCAAGAAGCAGTTTCATGGCGCGCTCTTCCGTGGAATTCTGGGAGCGATCGCGAAGAGCCCTACAAATGAAGCGGACACGGCCGCGGATGCCGACAGTGTGAGTGCTGCGGAGAAGGCATGTGGCGACACGTATTCCAGTTGTACAGATGCATGCCAGTAAGCGGCGGCGGCAAGAACAACTTCTAACCCATCCCAAGGAGCGAGTGTGATGAAGAATGTTTTGCGTGTTGTGTTAGCTATTTGTTTTACAATCCTGCTCAGCGCCCCCGCGCTTGCGCAAACGGCCATCCCGCCCCCACCCAAGCCCGCCGATAGCGGACCGTCGCTCGAAGCCACCATGCAGTTCATCCAGGAAAAATTGAGCCTGCTGGAAGAGGTCAAGTACACCCTTTACGGTCACACCAACGAGCCCGTAACAAATCAGGTCATCCCGTTTGTCGTTGAGATCACCAACGTCACGATCGATCCGGAAAGCTGTAACATCGGCTACCACTGGAAGGTGTCGGTTTACGATGCAACCGCGAAAGAACGTGATATGCAGATTCCCCTCCGGGATGTACAAATGACTGCCCTCTCTACCTTGGAGCAGTATTCGAAGAATTCATACGGCAGGGACGGGAATAATATTTTGGTTGACAGGACCGACCCTCCGGTCTTTGTCCTGCAGGTGCTGCGGAAAGACGGCCCGGCCAACGATTTTGATTTTATCGACAAAGACTTGGCCAACCGTGTGGCCAAAGCCCTGATGCACGCCATGGTACTCTGCGGCGGCGGTAGCAAGCCGGAACCCTTCTAAGGTGTGAATCTCTGCAAACTCGCCTCAGCCCCCGCCCCCCATGCGATAAGCTGGAGATTCCAGTAAGCGAGGGAGCAAGCAAGCGATGAACCTGATCCTGGGAATCGACGGCGGAGGAACGCACACCCGCGCCTCCATTCTGCAAGGGGAACGGGTTCTGGCTCACGCGGAGAGCGGCTCCATCAAGCGTCTGCGCGTGGGCAAGGAAGCCGCCGAAGCCAGCTTGAGAGCCCTGCTCAAAGAAGCCTTTGCCAAGGCGGGCGTAAGCGGCGTGCGCGCAGCTTGCGTAGGCGTGGCCAGCGTCTCCATGCCCGGCACGACAGAGTGGATCACGGCTGTTTTTAACGACTTCGGAGTGGAGCGTTCGGAGGTTGTCGGCGACGAGGTCATTGCTCTCGATGCGGCCTTTCGCGGCGGTCCAGGAATCCTGCAGATCGCCGGCACCGGCTCCAACACCATTGGCCGCGCGCCCGACGGCAGCCGCGAGTGCGCCGGCGGCTGGAGTTCGCGTCTTGGCGATGAGGGCTCCGGCTACTGGATCGGCGTCAACAGCCTGCGCCGCGCACTCCACGCCTATGACCAAATGTTTGATCAGGCCCAGCCCCCGCAAATCCTTCAGAAAGTTGGCGAAATCTGGGGTACGCCTAACCTGGACGACCTGATCAACCTGGGCGACAGTACGCCCGGACCGGATTTTGCAGCACTTGCCCCGGCCATGAATGACCTCGCTAACGCCGGCGATCCCGTCGCCCGTGAAACTCTCGCCCAGGCCGCTGCCGATCTGGTCGATTTTGTCCTTCTCGTCCGCGCCAAGCTGCGCCGCAAGCACGCCATCACCGGCGAAGTCCCTGTAGCATGGACCGGTGGCGTCATAGAGCACATGACTCTGGTTCGCGAGGCTTTTTTTGCGGGATTGAAAGCCGCCGCGCCTCAGATGCCGGTCAGCCGCAAACCGGCAGTCCCTCTGGAGGGCGCACTGTGGCGGGCGCAGCGGCTGGCGGATACCGCTGGTTAGCGCACCGGCGCGCCGTTTACCACTGACCCAACCAGCTTTCCAGCCGCATCCACGGCCACCAGGCTGGCCGGCATTCCTACTGCGACCGAACCCGCTTGATCGCCCAACCCTGTCATCGCTGCCGGGTTCGCGGTCAGGAGACGCAGAGCCTGCTCCAACGGCACGCCGGTGAACTTCATGAAATTCTTGAGGGCGCAGTCAAGCGACAGCACGCTTCCGGCCAGCACTCCGCGAGCCATGGCTCTTCCTTTGGCCACCTGCACGGCAAAGCCTCCCAGCTGGTACTCTCCGTCCGGCATTCCCGTTGCGCTCATCGCATCGGTCACCAGAATCGCCCGCTCCAGCCCCTTGGCCTTCCACCACAGCTTCACCATCTCTGGAGCGGTGTGGATGCCATCACAGATCAGTTCTGCAAAAAGCGAATCGTCGGTGAGAACCACACCCAAAATCCCCGGCTCGCGATGATCAAGCGGACGCATGGCATTAAAAGTGTGAGTCGCGCTGGTGGCTCCGGCCTTGATTGCAGCGCGAGTCTCGGCTGCGGTAGCGTCCGAATGGCCCATGGAGACGCGCACGCCGCGGCTGATCGCGTGCGCAGTCAACTCGACGGCTCCCGGCAACTCTGGCGCCAGCGTCATCAGCCGGACATGCCCCTCAGCGGACTCAAACATTCGATTAAAGATGGCGATATCGGGCTTGAGCAGGTGCTCGGACGGCTGCACACCGCGCCTGGTGTGCGAAAGAAACGGGCCTTCCAGATGAATGCCGATGGCCCGCGCCCGGCCTTCAACCGCCGGCCGCGCCAGCAATTTTGCCAGCCCTGAAAGCGAGCGCAAAGTTGCATCCAGCGGCGCGGTGACGGTAGTTGCCAAAAAGCTGCCCGTGCCGTGCTGTGCCAGGAAGCTGCCCATGGCGCCGAGCGCCTCAGCCGAGGCCTCCATCACATCGTGGCCCTTGGCTCCGTGGATGTGAACGTCGAAAAACGCAGGCGTTAGCGTCGCGCCGGGAAAATCCAGAACCCGCACCCCACCGGGCACATTTTTGCCCGCGCGCGAGGAAACGGATGCAATCCTGCCGTCTTCAATCTCCACCAACGGTTGGTCGAGCAGCTTTGCGCCATCCCAAAGCCGCTCCGCAGTGAGCACAGTACGCATACAACATGATTATTGCAGGCATCGCGGCCTTCCGATCATCCGCTCCCCGCCTCGGCGCATCGAATTCGTAGGCGCGGCTCAGTGGATGATCATTTTGTACACCGGCTCCAGCGTGCCATTTTGCTCATGAACTGCCATGAACGCCGCTTGCGCAGTCGCCACCTCCGCCCGGCAGGCAGTCAACTGTGCCGACAGGTGAGCGAATTGCGATTCCAGATGCACGCGCAGTTCCTCAATGGCATTCTCCAGACGGTCGTTGGCGGCAATCTGCTCCGCCTGGCTCACCTGCACGGTTTTCAGATTGGGCAGAATGACGTCGATCAGTAGCCTTGAAACAGCATAAATGGGTTCGCTCATGAGGAAATTCTAAGGATAATTCGCAAAAAGCGCCTGATTACGGCTGCCCAGCCATTGGTAATGTACAAACGGTACTTGTCGGCGTGCCTGCAACGTAAAGCACAAAACTTGTTGAACCATGCTCTTGCGGTCATTCCGCTCGCGCGTTACATGGCTGTAACGCGCCGTCAACCATGGATTTGCTACAGTGTGGTTATGCATAACACGGCGCGGTCTTCGTTTTCCTTTTCAGCCTTCATTCTTTTTACCGGCATTCTTGCGGCGCAGACCATCGATCTGCCCACCAGCAAGCAGTTGATCGGAGAGATTCCTGGTCATCCACAGCGGCTGAACAGCCTGCCCATCTCCATGGCCGTCTCTCCCGACAGCCGTTACGTGGTCACGGTCAACGCCGGTTATGGCGTCTACGAGTCGCAATATGAGCAGTCGCTGGCGGTGTTCGACACGCGCACCGGCGCATTGGTCGACTTTCCCGACCCTCGCACTTTGTTGCGGACGGCCAAGCAGACGCTGTACTCCGGGCTGGCCTTTAGCCACGACGGCAACCGTATCTATGCAAGCATGGGTTCGACATCCGATCCTCTTGGCGATGGCAAAGAAAAGATCGGCAACGGTATCGTGGTATACAGCTTCGCGGAGGGCAAGATTGCGCCCCAGCGCTTTATCCATCTGCCTCTCTCGCAACTGGCTCCGGGTCAAAAGACAACGCGGATCGGCGTAGTAAAAAGCGATAAGGGAGTGCCCTTTCCGGCGGCGATTGCCGTCATTGGTTCCGCGGATGCCGAAAAGCTCCTCGTGGCCGGCAACCTCTCTGACGATGTTCTGCTTCTTGACGCCGCCAGCGGCAAAATTGAAACTCGCTTCGATCTGGCCGAGAGCGACTCTGTTCCCACCACCTATCCCGTTGCCCTGGCGGTCTCCAGAGACGGCACGCGCGCCTATGTCGCTTTGTGGAACGCATCGGAGATAGTAGAACTTGACCTGGTCAAAGGAACCGTAGGCCGCAAGCTCGCCCTGCTCAAGCCCACCAGCGCTATTGCTCCTGGCGCCCACCCTTGCGCTCTCGAGCTCTCGCCCGACGGCAAGACGCTCTTCGTAGCGCTCGCCAATCGCGATGCCGTGGCCGCCGTCAACGTCAGCGGCGGTCACTTCTCCGTGAAGGGCTACTTCAGTACCCGCCTGCCTCATCAGAGCTACTTTGGCGCGGAACCTGTGGCACTGGCTCTGAACGCCAGCGGCAGCCGCCTCTACATCGCCAATATGGCCAGCGACGCCGTTGCCATTGTAGACACGAAAAAGCTGACGTCGAGGACAGCACGAAGTGCCATGGTGGAACCCATCGGGTTTGTGCCCACGGAGTGGATGCCTATCTCCATGGCCTTTTCGGGCGGAAAGCTCTATGTTGCCACCGACAAGGGTAAGGGAACCGGGCCGAACAACTTTCCTCAGCGCCAGACGGATGCCTCGCCGAAAAATCGAGTTCCGAGTTCAACCACGTATATCGGCTCGCTCCTGTATGGCTCTCTGGCGGTACTGGACGAGGACCAAATCGAAAAAAATCTGCCGCAATGGACCACAATCGTGCTCGACTCCAACCGCATGAAGGTGGCCGAAGAGAAGATCGCTTTTACCGGCGGCCGCGAGAACCCGATAAAGCACGTGATTTACATCATCAAGGAGAACCGCACTTACGATCAGATCTTCGGCGACCTGAAGCAGGACGGCAAGCCAGTCGCCAACGGCGACCCCAGCCTGGCCATGTATGGCGAGGCCATCACGCCCAATCAGCACAAGCTGGCTTTGCAGTTCGGCGTGCTGGATAACTTCTACGACTCGGCAGAGGTCTCCGGCGACGGCCACGTCTGGTCCAACGCCGCCATCGGCACGGATTACCTGGAACGCACCTGGCAGCAGAACTATCGCGGCGGGCAGAGAACCTATGATTACGAGGGTGCGGTGGCCAATAACTATCCGCTCTTGCAAAAAATTCCCGATGTGAACGAGCCGGCCAGCGGCTATCTCTGGGGCAATCTGGCCGCCCATGGAAAAACCTATTACCACTTCGGCGAGTACATCTCGACAACCTTTTGCAATGAAGCCCGCGTAGCCGACCCGCAAATGGGGCCGCTGATGCAAGGCCGCGATTGTGCCCATAAGACCATTGCGCCGGGCGAGGCTATGCCCTTTGAGTGGGGAGGCGGCGTGAACAAGTGGCCCTGGCCTATCCCGTTGATTGCCGCCAACGTTCCCACCAAGCCGGAGCTGGTGGGCCACTTCGCGGCCGAATACCCCGACTTCAACCTGTTGGTGCCCGACCAGGTGCGAGTGGAAGTCTTTCTCCGCCACCTGAAAACCTGGCTCGCGGGAACAGACACCATGCCCAACTTCGTCATGCTGCGCCTCGGCAACGACCACACCGCTGGCACACGGCTCGGCAGTCCCACTCCTAAAGCATCGGTGGCCGATAACGACCTGGCCGTAGGCCGCGTCGTCGATGCCGTCTCCCACTCGCCCTTCTGGGACGACACGGCCATCTTCATCCTTGAGGACGACGCGCAGAATGGCGCCGACCACGTGGACGCACATCGCAGCATCGTTCTGGTCATCAGCAAATACTCCCCGCGCGGCACAGCTACAAATACTCCAGGAGCCGTACCTTCGCCTGTTGGAACCTCCGAAACTCAAGCTCCATTTATCGACAGCCGCTTCTACTCCACCGTCAGCGTGATCCGCACCATGGAGTCGCTGCTCGGTCTGCCGCCCATGAACAACAACGACGCCTTCAGCTCGCTGATCTCCACGCTCTTCACCGGTCCCGGCGACCAGCCCGCCTACACAGCCGACTATGCAAACCGCGACAACGGCCTCATCTACACCGCCAACCCTCTCACGGCCGCCGGCGCGCGCGAAAGCATGAAGATGGACTTCAGCCACGCCGACCGCGCCCCTGCCGACAAGCTGAACATGATTCTGTGGAAAGACGCCATGGGCGACAAGCCCGTCCCAGCCATGCTCAAAGTCCATCATAAAAAACCCACAACGGACGATGACGATTAGGACTGAGTCTTTTGTTCATCGATATAATGACTGCGTGATACAGAAGGAGTTGGTATGCAGAATAGGCACTTTCAAGCTGTCCTTTTTCTGACATTCCTTGCGATTCCGGCAATTGCTCAGACTCCCAATGAGCCGGTTGTGGCTTATGTGAGCGGAACGACTTTGACTTTAGCCGCATCTTCCGGACAAGTCACACAGAAAATTGAACTCAACCATCCTGTCTACGACTTCACGCTGTCGACAGATCGGAAGCTGCTTGTCACGGTTTCTCCGGATACTGAGCATGGCGGAAATTTGAGTCTGCTCGACTTGAGGTCGCATACGCAGACTCAGTTGACGAACGGGCACTTGTATTTCAGGCATCTGAATGAGGGAGAAACTGAGGTTTACGCCGATCTGCGGTTCTCTCCAGACAACAAAAGTATTGCGTTTGGAATTCATGGCAATATGCCCGGCGATGGAAACGACGCGGAAGAGAATAGTGGCCCATTTGCGGTATACGACATCGCAAGCCATACGATTCGGGTACTGAAGTCGACCGCAAACATCGATGGGCATGGCCCATGCTCAGAAAATAATCCGATGTGGTCGCCGGATGGAAAGTGGATCCTGTTCAATTGCGAAGACGGGGCGTTCCTTACCGATGCTTTGGGAACAACTCTTCGAAATTTGAAGCTTAGCACTGACCAGGACGCCTATACATATGCCGTATCATGGGTGGGAAATGGCTGTGTATTGTACGTACAGTCGCATACAAACGCCTCATCGCTCGATCAGAAGCGTGACGGGTTTCGATTGTTGAATCTGCGTACGTCCAAATCGCAGATTTCCGCTGCATTGCCAAAACTTCCGAAGCAGAGTCTCGCGGGACTGAGGGAGTCATCAGACGAGGCCGCAATCATGGAATCGAGTTCCGGCGTAACCATAGAAACACGTGAGAAGGTGTGGACTTTTCCGGAGATTGAGCAGGTATTTGATGGATACCGTTCGCGGAGAGCACCGGCTGCTCATATCATCGGTGGCTGGAAATCTTCCTCAATCCCTTCTGAATGTAAATAGCCGGGTGCCCAGGTCCGGGGTCCCCGCGGACAGGTCTTCGTACGTGGGGTGGAGGTCCCTCGCATTTGGGGACCCGGGATACCACGAACCCCATGCGAGCGAATAGCGAGCGTCCGCCCGGACGGCAAGTCCTTTGCAGATTAATTCAATACTTCGTTGCACAATGATCCTAGAAG
>Ga0181533_1000080_pt1 | contig 113760 bp, 108 predicted proteins | sample PEATcosm2014_Bin_45_FD_119772 | JGI IMG/M metagenome (GOLD analysis project Ga0181533, IMG submission 119772) | Peatland microbial communities from MTU Mesocosm Facility, Houghton, MI, USA - PEATcosm2014_Bin11_60_metaG | ecosystem: Environmental > Terrestrial > Soil > Wetlands > Peat | place... | reverse complement strand
TCAAGCCCGCGGCGGGTTCGCATTCGTGGAACTTCTGAGCACATGCTCAATCAACTGGAAGATGTCAGTGCTTGACTCCAAACGGTTCGTTTACGATCGGATGGTGAAGAAATTCCCGTTGGGATTATACAAAGACAGCTTCGGAGTTGAAAAAGAATGACCAAGACCAAGTTGCTGGTAGCAGGCCATGGTGGCCAAGGTGTCCTTCTACTAAGCGACTACATAGCCTACGCCGCAATGTTGGAAGGGAAACATGTGGCGTATACCCCGTCATATGGGCCGGAAACACGCGGTGGCAAGGCGAAATGCTACGTGGTAATTTCGGATGAGGAAGTTGACAACCCAATCGTAGAGGAGCCCGATGTCGAAATAATCATGAATCAACCTTCAATGGAATTTCTAAACTACCTCCGTCCCAATGGGCTAGTCCTCTACAATGCATCGCTAGTTGATACCGGAGTTGACCGCGATGACGTAAAGAGCCTCGGGATTCCAGCAACTGAAATAGCCGACCAACTAAAGGACGAGATCCAAGGAATCAATGATACCAAAATGTTCGCAAACGCAGTGATGTTTGGTGCCTTTATCGGACTGTGTGCCCCGAAGATTGACGACGAGCTCATCAAGGAATCTTTGAAATACTTCCTCTCGGGCAAAAAAGAAGACCTGATCGGTCTAAACTATCTGGCCCTGAAGAAGGGCAGGGAATACGTTAGGGCAAACCCAATCCCTGAAGTCAGCGCAAAATCCCCATTCCAATGCATTCCCGCTTGGGCTGACCAATAGGCAACCTTACCCACACCAATAACGCTGAGCGCCCAGCCTCCTTTCTCTCTCCTGATCTGTTAAGCGGTTGATGCATTCCGGGCAGAAGTTGTTCAGTCCCGTTTCGAGCAGACCCGAAGATCGGTCGTGATGTGATATCCAATAGAGAGACCCGCATCTAATACATCTCCTCTTGCTCGTCATGATCTTTGTTCCGAGCTTCCTGGATTCCGTCATCGCGATAGATCGGGCGATGTTCTCTCTGACTCCGAGTGCCAGACATCGTTTCGGTTCATCAGATGGAAATCCCATGTCAGTAATGAGCAAATCGTTTTGTTCGGTTAGCCAGACGTCAAACCCGCCATGAAACTCGCATTTCCCATCAGAATTCTTAACAGTGCCCCCGCGCTCACCTAGGACGCATTTTCCACCGAATAGGTGACATCCACCCCCCTCAACAAAATTCAGACACACAGCCCTGCACCAGACCTGAACTCTACCATCGACCCGGATCTTCTGGCGCTTTCTACTGGTAATACCCGCTGGTTATCAAAGTTGGGGGATTATCACACTGCATATACCTTAAGTTCGAAAGGGTTCAGCCAACCGCAGAAACCAAGCGTGAGATGGCAGGCATCGAGAGATGGTAACGCTCTCCGATCGCGTTACATCACTGCACATTTCGCCTATCCGCCGCGTGTCCGCACTTCTCGCAGAAGCAAACCAGCGGAAAGAGATAATCTCATTCGGAGGCGGCGCCCCAAGCCTTCCTCCACCGAAGGAAGTGTCAGAGGAAATCGTTCGAAGGATGTCTGGGGATCCTCAGGGAACGACCGTATACTCAGGAACTAGGGGCTACCTAGATCTTAGAAGGCTTGTCGCAGACGATTGGGCTCGCCACCAAGGCGAAACCTATGACCCCGAAACCGAAGTTATACTGAGCGAGGGTGCCACGGAAGCTATCTTCGCTGCTTTCCATTCGATACTGAACAAGAACGATGAAGTCATCCTGTCAGACCCGACCTACCTCGGTTACCCAGAGGCGGCGCAACTCGCCGGGGGACGAATCGCACGGCTCCCGGCCTCCGTCGAAGACCAATACCAACCGAGCCTGGAAGTGCTCAAGTCGCTCGTATCTCGGCGGACTAAAGCCGTCGTATTGCTCAGCCCCGACAACCCGACAGGGAGGATTCTCCGGCTCCCTTTTGTGAAAGGCTTGTTAGACCTTGCAGTTGACAATGATTTTTGGATCATCTACGACGCAACATATCGCGACATAGTCTACGGCGAGAACATTCAACCCAAACTGACCTCATTCCCCGGAGCACACGAGCGTGTGATCTCAGTTGGTAGCTTCTCCAAAGAAGCTTCCGCGCCGGGATTGAGGCTAGGTTACGCGTTGGGGCCACCCGATGCAATTGATGCCATAGAGAAAATAAAGCAATACACGACGCTGGCACCAAACACGCTAAGTCAACGTGCAATGCTGCGTTTCTTGACGGGGGATGTTAAACAGAAATATCTGAGAGAAATTGTTATTCCAACATATGCGACGCGAAGAGATTTCATGGAAAAAGCTATCCTCAAGTACTTGCCTGATGCGACTACGGTCCGGCCAGATGGGGCATTCTACTTTTTCGTCGATATGAGGAAGTATCTGGCTGCGATGGAACGTACCGACAACGAGTTGTGCGACCACTTGCTGAAGCAGAAGGGCGTTGTTGCTATACCTGGCTCGTACTTTGGAGACAAGGGGGCAGGGCATCTCAGGCTGACATTTGTCAGTGAACCCGAGGGGAGAATAGATCTAGGAATGAAACGGATAGGGGAATTTGTTTTCTCCTACGCGTTCTCCTTGGCGAGGTAGAGAGAGTAATCACTTCTCCCAAGCGGGGCATTTTCTCGGTAATGTAAGTGGATCTCTATAGTTGACTTAGGTTAGTTTAGACTATGAAAAACACTATAGAAGCATATATTCTACTATGAATTCTATATTGTCCGGTGCGGGATTTTGGAAGCTCGTAAAGTGCAACGTGTTGGGTACTCCACCCTCACAGTCTCCCTTCCTCGAGACTGGGTTGAAGACGTCAAACTCAAGGCCGGTGACATCGTTTCCATTAAACGAGAGGACGATGGATCGCTGAAGCTCGTCCCCGGCACCGAACATAAACGGGACGAAGTCAAGAATTGTGTCGTAAACGCTGATCTGTGCGACTCAAACCATCTCCTGACGCGCGTCATAACCGCTAACTATATTCTCGGTCACGACACCATTCAGATCGTCGCAAAGGATGAATTGAAGAAGAACCATTTGGCCGAGATACGAGCCACCACACAACGTCTGACCGGACTTAGTGTAGTAGAGCAAACAATCAAACAGATAACGCTGCAGAGTTTCGTTGACCCCACACGCTTTCCAATCTATGGACTTATTCGCCGCTTACACATTATCATCACATCCATGGTCGACATCTCAATCAAAGCCTTGGTTGAGAGACGACCGGAGCTTGCGTCTGAAGTAACTCACATGGAGGAAGAGTCAGATAGGATATATTGGCTCATTGTGCGACAGTTGCTGCTCGCCATACGCGATCGGAGCGTAGGCACTAAGATAGGAATTGAATCCCCAGTCCATATCGCAGGGAACAGAGTTGTCGCTAAGACACTTGAAGAAATGGCTGACTGTGCAGAGAATATCGCAAACGAAGTCCTAGCCTTGAAGGACCGAGAAATCAACAGCGACGCCATACTAAACGAAATAGCAAAATTCGGAACCCAGACAACAAAGATCTCAGAACAGACAATCAAAGCCCTTCTCACAGGGGACATTGCATTAGCCAACGATGCGGTGGAGATGGTCGAGGCCGCGGAAAGTGACGAGAGAAAGTTGACCCAGAAGGTTCTCGCCTACGTGAAGGACCCGACCCTGGCAGCTAGCCTGAGGATTGTGGTCTGGAACCTAGCGCAAATTACGAAATATTGCCGGATGGTTGGGGAGGTAACCATAAACCGCATCTTAGAGAAACCCTCGCCAATATGCGAGTACCTACCCATCCCTGAAGCGCGAGCAAGTTGACCCGTGCTGATCGCTAATTCTCCAGATGCTTCCCGACCATTACTAGGTCTGTATGAGTTTCATAACCGCGTGCTTTGAAGAATCTCAGGGAGTTCGTATTCGACTGGTAGATTTGAGCATTAATTTTCTTCGCTCCCTTCTCAACCAGACGTCTCTCAACCTCGCTTAGGAGAGCGGTCGCTATCCCTTGCCTCTGATACGAAGGTTTCACGGCTAGGTGGTAAACCCACCCGCGTCTCCCATCCCACCCACCGATAATGCAGCCTACAACTTCACCTTCTAGCCGCGCAAGCAGGAATAGGTCAGGATCTCGAAGCAATTTCATTCGGACCCCACTAATGTCGTCGCCCGGCCTAATGACCAAGCCAGCTTCTTCCCATAGCTCAAGAACCACATTGTAATCATTTATCTGAAATTCATGAATCTGTACTCTCGACAATCCAGTCACCTAGGATTCTGTATATTGTTGGCGCCGCCGGCAGGGCTCGTGTCTTTGCCTTCCTCACGGAAGAAGTCTCGCTGACGGACCGCCTAGATTTAGATGACGATTCTCCTTTAGTTTCAACTAAAAAGTAGCGGGGGTATTCGTTCTTGCGAACTCGAATATCCCCCCCATGGTCAGCGGTCTCTTTCTCTCGAAGATTCTTACCCCCAACCTTGCCTCTCAAGAAAACGGATTATTGCTCGTCTAACGAAACGCTCCGACATTACCATTTAGACAACCGACCGCCGCAATTATCGTGCAATTATTAGCTATACACAGCTAAAATTTGGCTAGATTTCGATGCGGAATAACGTTACTTAAATGCGTAAGCATGAAAAATAATTATGCCCCACCTTAGACGGGTTAGGCTACCTCTTTCCAGGGGGGCTGGCCGAATTACACTACCCTGCTGGTGGAGCTAACACTTTAGCTTGAATCTATGTAGGTTGTAGCTAACTAACTTAAGTGTGTTCTTTCGGTAGGAAGAGCACATTCTAGGCTTTCGGCCTATGACGCTCTAAGGCTTGGCTTCGGCTACGAATTGAGTACCCTTAATGTCAAACCACTCTTTCTCTGTCCAAACGAACAGATGTGTGCCTTCCCTCATGTGGCGATGTGGAATGCCGACTGTCCATTCGCCAGTTTGATTTGACTTCCATGACATGAATTCAATTGCTTCGGATGATGGAAGAACGTCACCAGAATCTTTACAGTGTTCTTGGAACTTCGTGTTAGCTTGACGCTTTGCTTCTGCTTCATCAGGCTCCAAGGAAAAATCACGGTACTACTACTGCTACCGTTCACCTATCTGCTTTTCCGTTGAATTCTTAATATTTTATAACAGTAAACTAAGAATTTGCATAGTTCAAAATAATTCCGACAGACCGCTCTTTCTTGTGTGTGTGTGGTAATTTCTAAGGAAAACAGAAGTTGTAAATCTCTAACCAAATCATAATGGTTTGGAGGGGTAGCTATGAGTAGGTCTAATGCAATTGTTCTTCTCTTAGCATGCTTCCTGCTGTCAACAATAATTGGAGTAGTTCACGCAGCTGGGTGTACTCCCAGCCCTCAGACGCCCATCTGTATCACCACCGATAAGACCACCTACAACCCGGGTGATACTGTCCACGTGACAGTAACGGTAAGAGTTCCACTCACTGGGGCCACAAGCATCAGCGTTGAAATCGTGCCTGTGTCCGGGGGGTCAGTTTTCGCCCCTACTGTGATGGGAACCGTCTCCGTCAGCGGAGGCACCGTAGCATTGACACTTCCCGACAGCATAACGCCCGGCCACTATGACGTTGGGATATTAGTGGTTGAAGGGATGACGTTCACATTAGACCCTCTCGTTGGAATCGTCGTGACAAACTCGACACCCGTACCTGAATCACCATCTGTTCTAGGGTTACTGCTTCCGGCATTCCTAGCAGGATTCTATGTTTTGAAAAGAAAGAAAAGAACTAAAACCGTTAGTTGTAATTTATACGTGTAACAAGGGCGATTCGGTTTCAGTCGAACGGTTAAGGTCTTAGGTTTCCTAACTTGGATGCCTGCGTCTCCTTTCTAGGATGCAGTAAAGTGCAGCGAACGACAAAGAGAAGACTATGAGGGTTCCATTGAATTCAGGCACCGGCGTACTAGATGACACCGTGAAGCTCTGGCACAAACCATTTCCCGCTGGAGTGTACCCGGCAAGAACATACGACCCTGCGGGCAACCCTCCTGAAAGGGTCACGGTGTAAGTTCCTGTAAGTTCGTTCGCTATGGCAGTGAATCTAGTTGACGCATAAAGTATGACAGGCCCACCTGTGCAGCAGGAGCCAGGACAAGGCCATTAATTCTCTCCGTAGATACCAAAGTAGACGGGTGTTGAAGGAGATTTCCCAGAGAAAGTTATAGGTTGATTTGCGAGTGGATTTGTCGGCGAAATCGCCACGGTGAATGGTATCTGCCCATACGCTGCTTGAGCAGGAAGCAACATGAAGAACAATAAGGCGCCGACAGACACGCACCATCTATGAATACGCAATCTTATCCAACCTTATCCAGTTTGTTTTGTTCCGCATTTATTGCAGAAGTCGGAGCCCGGAGGCAACTCGGCACCACACTTATGCATTTTCTTGTTCCGTCAATTCTGCTTGTCGTCTGGTCCATTCGCTCAGGTTTGAGCAACAGTCGTCGTTTCACCTTCCGTTTCTTTGGGAAATGACAATTTGTATTCAAGGCGTAGCTCCTTCTCGATTGAACCAATTTGCACTTCAACTCCCTCTACTAGAATTGATAATGAGAGTGTGGCTGTGACGGTGCCGAAGGATGCGGACACAATTCTCCTGTTCTCAACAACTACCTTGATCTCTTTAGCGTCCACTCTAGACGCTAAGTCGAATTCAGAACGGGTTGTGGCTAGCTCTCTTGAACCGTAACTGAAAACGAACTCCACGTATGCCCTCAACGTTGGGAGATCTTTGCTTAGACTCAATTCAAATTCTCGATATCCTCTTTGCAGAGCGTCTTGATACTGCTCGGTTTTAGTTACCTCCTCCACAGAGAGTTGTATGAGGCCATCGCAAAGGCTGTTCGCAAGACCTTCTGCAATATTGATAATTAGCTTCTCTTCCGCTCTTTCGAGGTTGATTTTGCTGAACCATTTCTTTGCCTCAGCAAACTCTTGAGTACCATGTTTCTTGAAGAGGCCAATCAAGCTCTCTGCTAGCACTGTTCGTGGCAGAAGCTGATCTGACATCAATCAGCGTCCCCTAATCGCTTTGTTCCAGTTCTAACTTGAAAGTTGAGTGAATCGCCCGGTGGAGGACGTTGGTTTCGGGTCGATTCTTCACAGTGCTTCAGCGAGTCTTGAAGGCGTCTTATCATGCCATTCTTGCCTATAACGTAAATTGCCGTCGCCAAAGCGACGAATCCTGATCCCACTACTGCTCCTAAGATAATGCCCATAATACTGATATTGCAACTGGTGGTTTTTGTTTGGAAAATAGTTTGGGTGACTGTAGTCGAGCTAAGGGTCGTCGTGGTACGGGAACTCGTCGTCGTACTGAGACTTGTTGTCGCTCCTGACACGTCAATCCAAGTATAGTCCTCTGGGCAATTTGACTGCTCAGGCTTCGGGTTTTGTGGTATCGATGTGGGTGGAAGAGACGGCGTAGTCGTTATTGGGGGGCCCACGCTCGGGCAGACTTGCAAGACAAAATAGTGTTGACCAGATGGTGACCCAACCGTGTTCGGTCCAAGTGTGTAGGTTTGATAAGCGACCACTTGCATTTCGGTTATCTCATTGCAGTTGTTCATCCCTCCGTAGCATACTGCGACAATCGCTTCTCCATCGAAGCTCGATTGAATGTACAGGGTTATGCTGTCACCGATGCTATAGGCACCTCCGTACTGTTCGAATCCCTGACCTCCGTGATCGGTCCATATGTCAACTTGGCCGTACTGCGCGGGTTGCGTTGTTGCAAGACCGTTGTGAAAAGAAAGGACGGATAAGATGGAAACAAAACTCAATAGGAGAACTGTCGACTTTCTAAGCAATAATTCACACCCAGAAGCTTACAAATCTTGTGTACTTCGCTGAGGGCAAGACCTAGAAACGCCAACACCGTTACTGCTAGAATTAGACCTGTAACTAAGGCAGGTTTTGGTATCATTGGATTTGACCAGCCAACTATAATCCTAATCGAGACCGCTTAAGACTTTGCAGTTTTATGGCTCGCATTTTGAATCATGGTAAGCCATATGTTTTTTGTCAAATTTAGTTGGCCTCTTCGAGGCCACGGCCGGAGGCTCTAATCTGGGATAATAAAATAAAGAGAAACACGGCGGAGCTATTCCGCCGGTTTAGCAGCCTTATGATACGACTTCCTCTTGCTTAATGTTCTTGTCGTGCTCAGTACCTAGTTTCATCCTAACTTTCTTTTTCGGCGCCATCTACAAAACACCTCCAATCATTGACTGAAAGCCTACTATGTGTGGTTAAGGTATTTAACGTGGCTTGGAGAACAAGTCGTAAAGGGTAATTATGCTCCATTTCTACCTAGTAGAATAGGCTGTTTGCTAACCCTACGATGATTCAGTTGCTGGTCGGTAACTCTAATTAGAGATATTCGTCGGTGTGCGTCGTTGTGGGGTTTGGGAATGAAGAAGGTCAGTTTATTCCTTATGATGATGGGGCTCATCGTTCTTCTGTTTCTAGCTGCCAGTCTGGCGAATAGCCCCGCTTATGCAGCAGGTTCATGGACTTGGCCCATGTTCGCCTTAGCCATCATCTTGTTCATCGTAGGAGTCGCCTTGTACTTGAAAAGCTCGTTTCAGATGAGCCGTGAGTTAACAGCCCAATCCCAAAATTCTAGCTTAAGCTCGTGTTAGGGCTTCGGTTTCCATTCACCCCATTTTCCTATAGCCATCAAGCACCAACTGTCGTCCGACAGGGTCAAATTGGAACCACTGGCTGTGGTGTCTAGTCTTTACTACATCATTTGACATCCAGATCACCGGAAACGAAGTCGAGTTCGCCTTCGGAGTAAGATCAACGAGTCAAGGGCCTTTGAGGCTCTAGATGGAACTAGCGAGTCTGTTAGAATGTGCAGAATTGCTGCTAATGACGCATATTTTTCTTTTGAGACTGCTCTGGCTACCAATACGGAGGTTAACGGGTCATGGAACAGGGCTCTATGTTTGGAACCTAGAAATCTGTAAGGATAATCGATTGCCTTATGCACCTTGTCATGCGGCTTACCTAGGATCTGAGTCGTAATTGCTCTATGGATACGATGACTTGGCATGGGGCTGCTCTCATCGATTCACGTTATCCAGTAGATTGTGACGGTCCAACTACTATGGTCGATGTGTTATGAGATTCTCTGAAGCTCCCCAGATTTGGGGATTGTACCATCAAGAAAATGTTTGCAGATAACTAGACTGGTAGAAATTCGGGTAAAATGTCATCAAATGCTGTCTGGGCATCGGGAGCACGCGCAGCTTCAGCTAGAATGCTTTAAAATGAGAATAGTATTGCGTTCCTTTGTGTCCTTTGCGCGCGTTGTTCGTGACCGAATAACCACTATGTAATATGATGCTATTTCTGCTCTTCCAGAGGGAATTTAGAGGCAACTAATTGGCTTCACAAAGCCTTTGAATGTTCTACCGGAGTCATCTGTACACATGTTGCAGGATTGCTTACCCAAGGTTTGGAGTATCCTCAACCCTGGCTACCATTGCAGAGTCTTCAACGAACCTCTCATAGTTCGCTTGTTCTTGTGGAGGGCTTGAATGAAAAACTTGCATTTGATTTTGAAATAACGGGCAACCCGCCCGAAAACATGCGAAAGAACATTGAAGAGTACATTTGCAACCACGATTATGAGCGCGACCAACAACCAGCTACACCATAATTGAGAGAGCCGAGTTCTTCCCACAAGAGCTTACTCAACAAGGCAGAGAAAGCCTACGTGAAGCAGTTCCTCAATACCTTCGCCTCTTACTCGAAGCCCCTACTAATGCAATGAAAATAACTACAAGAAAGAAGATAGCCAGTCCATTTCAGTACCTTCTTTGCATTTTCCCATGTCAGTATCTTCTTTTGTAATGAGCGTGAATAGTCTTCCTTGGCATCCCAAACAGGTTCAGTTTCATAATCAACATGTGAGACTCTTCGGGATGGTTCACGGCTCTGACGTGTTTCTTTCCTGACCCTTCTCCTTGATTCTCGATGTCGAGACTTCGTGGGCGAATGCTGAGGAGCTGTGCTTTTGTTAGATAGAGGTTCGCATTTCAGCGTCTCATCATATTCTTGCCGTCTAATAGGGTCCGACAAGATCTCCCAGCCCGCGTTGATGCGCTGTGTAATTTCAGTTGCCATTGAACTCTTGTTGTGATCTGGATGATACGCTAGAAGCATTCTGTATCGCTGCGCCTTTATTTCGTCAATCGTTGCTTGAGGATCAACACCCAGAATTTCGTAATAGTTTACTAGGGTATTTGGCATTCAGATCACCGGAAACGCGAAAGTCGATTTGTCCGTTTTCGGAGTGAGATCAGCGAGTCAAGGACCTTTGAGGCTCTAGATGGAAATAGCAAATCTGTCAGAACATGAAGGATTGCTGCTGATGATGCGCCTTTTTCTTTTGAGACTGCCCTGGCTACCAGTACAGAGGTTAACGGGTCATGAAAGAGGATTCTATGCTTGGAACCTAGAAATTTGTAAGGATAATCGATTGCCTTGTGCACCTTGTCATGTGGTTTACCTAGGATCAGAGTCGTAATTGCTCTATGGACGCGATGACTTGGCATGGGGCTGCTCTCATCGATTCACGTTATCCAGCAGATTGTGACGGTCCAACTACTATAGTCAATATGTTATGAGATCCTCTGAAGCTCCCCAGATTTGGGGATTGTACCATCAAGAAAACGTTTCCAGATAGCTAGACGGGTAGAGAAAATCCATTGCATTACCTAGAAAACTACGCTTTGAAATCAGGACGGGTAAAATGTCGCGATATACTTGCTGGGCATCGGGAGCCCGCGCGGTTTCAGCTAGAATGCTTTAAAATAGGAATAGTATTGGGGTTCTTTGCTCCTTTGAAATCCTTTGTTTGCAAGTCCCTTACGTCATATTACATATAGGAAGATGAGGGCTTTCCAAAGAAAATTTAGAGGCGACTAAATGGCCTTACAAAGCCTTGAGCGTTCACCAGAAGAGACATTTGCAGTCGGACTGACACAGATATAATGACTAACCGCTCTTCAAAACAAAAGCCATCCTCAAAGCAAATACCATTATCCAGAATGCCGCGAGAGAAAGGTAGTCCTAAATTATTCGGACATGAATTTCTTCCTGAGTTGAAGCCTCTTAGCCGCTAACTTGGGATCCTTGACAATGTCGCAAATCGACAGCACATCTCTCTTCCAAGTCTGAAGCCATTTGCCGAATTCTTCTTTCGACACGACATCAATGTAGAAGTCCTGCGGTTTGTCCGCGCTCGGAGATTTGTAATCAGTTTTGACTATCACGTGATTAGTACGAGTGAGATTCAGAGCTCCGTTGGACAGATGGGCCTCGTACATTTTGCCGTCAAAAACGATTGTAGGGAAATACAAGAATATGATATCATCTCCCACTAGGTGATCGAGTTTGCTCAAACGCCTCACATACTCCCACCTAATGGCCTTCACCAACTGGCGAGTTGCTTCGAAAAGCTCAGAGTTTTCGACTATCTGAGGCTTGTCGATTCTCACTTGACAATAGCTGGTAGCAGCATTGCTGAGTCTCCTGTACTCAGAGTTCTGTGTCAAATCGGCATACGCAAATCTCAATTCAGAAGTTGGTGTAGCAATCAGTTCGAATGTGTCGAAGTATTCGCCCCTAGTGTTTAGTGGAAGTGGAACTTTCTTTACGAAGAAAACCCATGCAGCATTAGCACATTTCTTGCATTCAAAGAAGATCGTTGGAAGGACTCTGAACCGAATGTTCTCATCTTTCTGGCGACGCGAGTACTTAGTCGCGGCGATATCAATCTCACGATCCTTTGACTGTTCTTCATCTAAGTAGTAATTGTTGTAGTAAATTCCCCAACTTTCGTCCCTCGTTAGCTCTCCTTCGACTATTGACCCAATCTCCAATTCTAAGGGAAAACCAGTCTTTTCGAGTGCTTCTCTAATATTCCGTTCCTCGGTAGTCAAGTCAAAGCTTACTGAGTTCTTAGTGGCTCTTATGACTTGTTGCCTGTGAGTAGAGGGTTATCTTGAGTAAGGGCTAGGTGATGGGTCTTGCAGTCGATTTCTCAGACTCACAAGTGAGGATCACTTGACATTACCAAACGGTTTGTTACAGAACAAATTACCAAACGAAGACGTTACGTTACCTATACGAAGGTAACGTGAAGTTGTCGGTTGACGGCTTAACCTGTGAAAAATCGGTTGACAGCAGCCTTCTCAATAGTTCCACAGAAGGAAAAACAGCCTAGCCAGTGAGCTTCCGTTTGATCTTGACAAAGACCGATTCGTCGATGAGCATATCCATGTATTTCCTTAGTAATTCGTCGCGATCATGAAGCAGAGCTTCATGTAATTTCTCCGTAACTTTGATGAATTCCTCTAGTTCGAACTCTGGATACAGTTCGCCAGTTGTAGCCGCAATAGCAAGGGGTTCCCATTGAGACCAGAGCATTCTAACCGAAGGACTAACGAATCGAGTGCCTGTCTGGATAACTTCGTACATCTGTCCTCTTTTCTCTTGCAGAGAGTCATTTGACCAAATATACTTCTGACGAGATTTCCTGAACTGTGCCCAAGACTTCATGATGTCGAAGTATTGGAGCATCGGAGAATAGAAGTTGTCAAGGCCTTCTTTCGCGAAAGCAATGCGATGCTCTCGCTTGAACTTCTCTACTTCAAGAAAATAAGTCAACACGCATGTTAGAATCGTAGAAAGAAGTGAGCCTATTCCAATCAGTCCCAACAAATAGGCTATGTCCAATTCCCAAACACCGAGGATAACTAAGTGCCTTCACATATTTTTTGTTTAGTCACGATTTTCGGCTCGCATTCTGAATGAGTGTCAACCACTTGTCCGTGCCTTCAACTTTGATTCCCGCTGCTTCGCTTGGATAGCATTCTATCGGACTCATAAGACAACTAGGCTTGAAGGAAGTCATTGAAGGATGCGAACACGATTTGGCATTGCTCAAGAAACTAGTCAATAAAATGTAACTTTCTGAGTTCCTTACATCTCTTGAGAACCTTTCGATTCTCTTTACCGAAATCCTTCATGTACCTTTTGTCGTTGCGGTCATTTACGGCCTGAGAAAGATTCTCCAATACTTTGTAGAGGTTAGGATTATCAATGAGCGAAGGTTTGCGTGCATGGTCAATATTCCGATTCCAAGAGTCGAACTGTATGTCAATGCTCTTATCCGCCGTTTTTGCATCTGCCTCGATTTGACGAACATCACGGTTGACTCTGTCCTTGTACTGGTTTTTCTCCCATAACCCGATTACCATATTCTCTGAGACAGTTTTGTGTCGCTCATACCTGCCCCAAATTACTCCAAAGCTGATTGAGAAGACGATGAGTAATAGGAAGAAAGCCAATACCGTCGGGAGTGGAAGTGGCTTGGGAAAGAGTGTGGGGAGCGTAATGGTAGTCCAATGGGAAGTTGTAGCATTTCCCTGTGGAAGTGAAAATGAAATCGGGTGATTCCCAAAATAGTTGAGAGCTTCGAATACAAAGCATCCTACAGTGAATATGGTTATGATGATTTCCAACACGTACTCTTTCTGTTTTCTGTCCAATTTAGCGTCATTACCAGAATGGAGCCTACGTAAGCTCCATAATGTAAGTCCTATCCAAAAAGAGATTAGAAATATGGTAGCGTCCACTAGGAGATAACTCCATCAACCGAAAATTTACAACCCGAAAAGCCTAGTTCATCAACCGTCATCTTGACGTTACCATTCCGAATATCCTCTATCACGAGTTACGCTGGGTAAATGGCGATAGCCATTCCGTTGGATTCAGACAGTGTAAGTCGGATAGAATTGCTTGACTTTTCCTTTCGAATCCACGCCTAGTAGAATCAAGCCTAGTTTGTCGAAGACTTTAGAGTCAATATGCTTCGCATTACGCGATGTTGTAACCATCGCCACATAATTGTATCCGTAGGCTAATGCTTCTGATAGCTGTCCTATCCCGCGAGTAATATCGTCCCGCGGAGTCTTCAGTTCGAGAGCCATCTTCCAGCCTTTTCCTAGAACTTCACCATCAATCGCGACATTGCCCAATCTTATCGAACGTATCTGAACCTGTAATCCTTGGTCTCGGAAGTGCTTAGCTGTAGCCCATTCGAGCCAGCGAAGGTTGGTCATTTGCGTTTCCTGAATAGTTGTGAGTCTTGGATGTCTGTTACGAATTCGAATCCAGATTCGATCAGAGATTTTGCTTCTTCAATTGTCTTAGCGACTTTGCATATGTAATCGTCAGATTCGAAATTGACTAAGTGCGTGTAAACCAGTGTGTTTCTGATGTTCTTGTGTCCAAGCAGTTGCATTACGTGCAGAATGTCTTTTGTGCGATGGTATTCTGTAGTGGCTTTCCAGTGGCGTAGCGTGTGGAAATGGATTTGGAGCAATCTGGGGTTCTGAAGTGCAACAGCTAGTTTCTTTCGTTTCTTCTCGAAGTTTCTTCTGATATGGCATAGAGAGGTAAGTGGGTCAGTGTGATCGAGGTGGAAGACGTAAGTTGCGGTCTTAGGTAGCGTGTTCAGCATTGCTATTAGCTGGCTGGAAATTTTCAGTTTTCTGGGTTTTGAGTTCTTTTCCGGAGTTGCGTTGACGAATCCTAACTCACTGTCCACATCTACCCAACGCAATGCCCATGCTTCTCCGCATCGAAGTCCCGTTTGTTTCAAGAGCATGAGAAATGTAGCAAGTTTCCTGTTCATTCCGCCGATTAGCTGTTCGAGTTCTTGTTCGGTTGGTAGGAATGGGAGTTTTTCGATTTTTCTGTATCTCGGTTTTTCGAATGGGATGTGGTTGTATCTGTAGAATCTTAGTATGTCATTGCTTACGCGTTCTTTGCGGCCTTCTGAGACTTTGGCTCTCGCTAAGTATGTTTTCACGGCTTCGGAGTCAAGTAAGTCAGCGCGGCGTGCAACGGATTTCAATGCTTCAATGGCTGAGCGGACTGTTGCTGGTCTGTAGCCTTCTTTCTCCATCCAGAAACCGAAGCTTAGAATTTCACCAATCTGCGTGGAGAGTTCGCCGGTAGAGGCGTTGGCGCCGCCGGCAGGGCTCGAACCTGCGACCAACGGGTGTCTGCCCGTTTAACAGCTTCAGCTCCTTCTTGCGAAGGATCCGCTGCTCCACCACTGAGCTGTCGTCTGCGCAATATTTGCATACGGCGGCTCGGGTATACGTTCGGCGGCGTTCGCGTCTTTTCCCGTTAGCTCTTTATTTGTTCTCCGGAATTGGCTGTTGCTGCTGCCATGAGCCGCAAAACGCGCATTTGCGTACGCCCTCGGGTATTAGCGATCCGCACGATTTGCAATTTATCAGCTTCTCGAGTTCTATAATTGGCTCGCTGTTTTTCTCGCGAAGCCTTCCAGTCCACCACGCTCGGCTCAACAAGAGGGCTACCACTGTAGCGAGAGCAAGAATTGCGAGCGTCATAGTTAGGGGTAATTGCATAAGCGTCAGGTCGTGTTACATAGGGCTGAGGATAATATCTTCGCTTAGGAATGTGTACCGTTGGAGCCTATGCACACCGAAGGATTCCGGCAGCTCACCAAAGTAGAGGACGCTATGCATGTCTTTTTCGAAGCCGTCGGGAACATGGAAATAACCGTCGAAAGTATTCTGATTCAGGATGCCGTGGGGAGGATTCTCGCACGAGAGGCAATCGCCCGGAGTTACCTTCCGCCAGCTGACCTATCTGCATTGGATGGGTACGCGGTTCGATCAAATGACCTTCGAGACGCTTCACAAACGAATCGTGTGGTGTTAAGGATAGTTGGGGAGAGTAGACTCGGCGAGCCTTGTCACTTGAGGATTGCGTCAGGACAAGCGGTCGTGGTTGCGACGGGAAGTTGCATGCCACGGGGAGCTGATGCCGTTGTGATGGTCGAGCACACTAGCAGACTACATGAGAACGTGATCGAGGTGACGTCAGCTGCGGCTCTAGGACAGGGGGTGACGGAGAAAGGGACAGATTTTGCGCCAGGTCGGCGGGTCCTTCGCAAAGGGAGAAGGCTGCGGCCTGAGGATATTGGAGCCCTCAAGGCATTGGGTTTATCGAAGGTCTTAGTCGCGAGAAGGATTCGTGTTGGAGTTCTATCGACGGGCAACGAGCTCGTCAACTCACAACGAACACACGTGGGTGCGAAGATCGTCGACGTAAATCGTCCCATCATTTCCGCCATGTTGAAAGAACTAGGGGCAGAACCCGTAGACCTTGGCATTGTGAGGGACGAGCCACGAGAAATAAGGCAAGCACTCCTCAAGGGTTTACGGGCCTCAGATGTGGTTCTGGTCACTGCGGGATCTTCGGTGGGTAAGAAGGACCTTGTTCCGGGTTGCATCAACAGCCTTGGAAGGCCCGGGATGTTAGTGCATGGGATCGCGATGCGGCCGGCAATGCCAACCGGATTGGCGGTTGTAAACCGTAAGCCTATAGTCTCATTGCCTGGTTTTCCAGTCTCAGCGATAGTCGCCTTCAAGACGTTCGTCCGTCCACTTCTGGCTAAATTATCTGGATTTCCAATGCCGGTCGAGCGTTCCATAAGGGCGGTCCTTAAGGAGAGGATTTCTGGTGCGCCGAATCTGCGAACGTTTGTTAGGGTTAAAGTCGAAAAGGTTCAGGCAGGTTTTCTGGCCTCGCCATTGAGAGTTCAGCGTTCGTCGGTGTTGACAAGCATGGTGGACGCCAACGGGATCGTGACGATTCCCGAATCTGTTGGAGCCATTGAAGCGGGTGAAGAGGTAGACGTTAGCTTAACGAGTGATATTTGATCGGCTAACTCTTTTTGTCTTTCTCCTTTGTGGCTCTCTGCTTTCGGATCTCAGATGCGAGAGAGCGCAGGAGTTTGGATTGAGGAGTTGCTTTTGGAACAATAAGGTAGCCTCCCTTCTCCCACCAGGTACTAGGTCTTGATTTTCCAGCTACGACTTCATGCTCAATGGAGAGCTGGTTGGCTGCGTCTCTTAATTCTTCCAGCCTAGGAGTTTGGAGAGCGGGGCCTTTCGCGAGTTTTCGTCCCCCTTTTCTTGATTTCGTTGAATCAAGATTTGCCGGCCAAATCACTGCCTTTCCATGAAGTTTCAAGCCTCACGCCTCGAGCACGGCGCGAACGCTCACTTTTGGGTGCTCTGTATGAGAATCGCGTTTACGACCCCGTGTTGTCCAGGTCTCGAAGTGACAACAGCCTGACCAAGAGGGGTATCGAGAACTGCGCCTTTGGTAATAACACCACGGCGCTGGTAGTCAACGTTGGCTGGGTTCTTCACGACGCCTTGAATCTCTGTCTTTTGACTCTTACCTGTTGCAGGGTCGGTTATGTTGACAGTGTTAATGGCCAGAGCGGCTAGTTTGATTCTCCCACCGCGGCCCCTCCTTACCGAAAACCGTTTCTCTCCGACAATGGTTTGCGCTGGGTCGCTACCCATCTCAAACGCGCGCTTACCGCGGAAGATATGCTTCTTACCGCCAGTCTTCTTTCTCTTGTGCAGGTCTCCATGCCATTGGGGCATTCAAAGTAGCTCCTGATCGCGATTTTGATCACAGGCATTGCGCGGTTCATTTAAGCATTGTGAGGTTCGGTTCTGTAAAGTTGGCGTTTGGGGTCTAGGGCTGTAAAGTTTCGTTTGGTGGCTGGTAACCTTGTCGCTTGGTCATGCTTTTGTGGGACGCTGTAACAAAGCGTTTGGTGACTTCCAGAAGGAATTGAGGACAAGACGATTGAGGCGGCGAGTTACAAAGCACCTATGGAATGAGCTGAAATCTTGGAAACAATCCTCAAAATGGATGAAAAAGACGCAAAAGCTTTTCTGGAATGGTATATGAACCACCCTTACCGTGCAGGGATAGAGGGAGTCCTTAGGATTGTCAGAGAAGGAGCAAATGGACAGGCTGAAGCGAGTGGCGATAAGCCCCCTTCCGAGCTACGCGTTAACAGCAGACTATGAAGCCAGAGAATCAGCGGTTGATGCTGTCGCGGCATTTGGTCTAAACGCCGTACCTACACTAATCGAAATCAGTGAATCATCGAATGTTGGTTTGGTGAAGAAGAGAGCCCTTGACTGGATAGCCAAACTCAAGTCTTCAAATCCTAAGAGTTTTCCTAAGGTCATCAAGGATTTGGATTAAGTACGCTTGCTTGCGTTCTGAATTAGCGTTAGCCACTTGTTCTCACCTTGAACCTCAATTCCCGCTAACTCAGCAGGGGTCTTACCGTTCAAGCCCATGTGTGGGCGAATGTAGTTGTGAAATATCTGGTAGCCCGTCAGTATGGGCGTGTCCTCTTTCTTGAGTGACCGCATAACTTTCTCACGGTCACGAATCTCTCCATTTAGCCGTTCCATCTTGTTATTGTGGATTTGACCACCGAATCTTATGTCTTGGATATGCTCAGTTCGATTCTCAAGTTTGTGAGAATAGAGTTCTTCTAAGTATCCTTGGTGATACGCTTTCAAACCGTCAGTAATTAGAATGCGAGGCTTCTTTTCAGCTACTTCTTTGCCCATTCTGAATAGGTTGCTTGTATCATGGTTGAACTTCGTGTTCGCAACTTCTTTCGCTATCCAGAACCTTGTCTCATCATCCATTAGCGCGAATAACCATTTCAGATTACCTTTGACCTTTAGGCTCATTTCATCAGCTCTCCAAGTCTCGCCTACTTGCGGGGTAATCTTGTCGAGATACCTTTCCATCAGGTTCACATATTTTGTAATCCAATTGTAAACGGTTTGATGGCTTACTTTTACGCCAATTAGCCGTAAGGCTTTGACAGTGTTTCTGAGGCTCTCTCCTGAGAAGTATAGTTGCATCGCGGTCGTTATCCCTTGTGGGCTGTGTCTCATTCTTTCAAAGCCGATATTGACTGTGAAGAATTTTCCGCATGCTTTGCATGAGAACTTCTGCAAGTCACCACATTTGTTATGTCGAATACCGAAGTGAATTAGCTCTTGTGAGCGGCAGTAGATACACGCCTCAATGTTGAGTGGCTTGATTACGTGGGCTTCTACTTCTTTGTGGATTGCGAAGCTAAGTCTAACTGCCCAGATGTGTTTGCACTCTACCTTGCGGTGAACATGGTCGGGGCATTTGCATGTCCAACCAGCAAAGCCATGTTGAACCAGATATTCACCATTTCCAGACTGAGACTTAACAAACCAGCCACGAACACCAGAATCTACACGCCGAATCTGAGAAGGCAGAGCAGCAATCATCTTGCCTCGAACTTCTCTTAGGTTCTGCATCACACATTCACACAAATACACATACACACGGCTAGCCTATAAACTGTGTGCTTTCACACAAACCCTTAAGAACACGATTACACATACGGGTTATTCGTGGCCAATATGGGTAGGTTAGATGTTGAGGTCGAAGACAAGCTAGAACAAAGACTCCGAATGGCCGTCCTCAAACGCTATGGTGGTCGAAAGGGCGACCTGAAGAAGGCGGTCGTTGACGCGATTGAAAAATGGCTCAAGGAGGAAGGAAAAGGTGAGTGAGTCAGACAAACGCACACCGCGCCTAATCTTCTCTGACGAAGAAAGACGACAAATCGTAAGAAACTTCGTTGAGGCTTTCTTAGCGAACGAGGTTCAATTGGACTGGCCGACAAAGGAACACTATGCACAAATGGCAAAAGAAGGGTACCTTTCAGGCAAGTTTGCTCCAGTAAAGTTGGAAACGGGAATGAAACAGTCGTTCAATGAATCGGTTATACAAGTGACAGGTTACAAGGAGGCAACCTATGATGAAGTCGAGGCTGCATTCACCGAAATTTTTGACCTTATAATCCTCGCTAGGATAGGTGGCAGAATAAAGGGCTCGTTCTTCAAAGGCACAAAGGTTGAACAACGGCTGAAAGACCTAGAAGATAAGGTTGCTAGTCACGGCAGATTGATTGAGTCTCTACGTATGCTAGAACACGTGGAAGGAAACGCAAATGACAATGTGCCCCAAGTGTAACCAAGCCACACTGTTTGAGGTCAGAGACATCAATCCTAAACTTCTCGAATACGTATGCCCTGTCTGTGCCTATTATGAATCAAACTCAGAGGCGTATCGTTCTTCAAAGGGACAAATGTTCGACAACTTAGGAAGAACCATTCTCAAGAGGCTAGAAAACGAACTCGGTGCCCTCGGCCTGACCGTCGAACAAACCCGTGCTTGGGCGCAAAACGAACCGACATTCACCAAACGAAACTTTACAGCCCTAGACCCCAAACGCCAACTTTACAGAACCTGCGTGTATAATATAGTCTATACACGCTTTTTCTGGTTGGCGATGAACTCTGCTTGTTCAGTTTGGCACAGAGTTTGATATCTGGGCTTTCTTTGGCTCTCTCTGCATCTTGATGTCGTCGAAGAGGCGTTCCAGCTGCTTCTTCTGGGCTTGGGGTTCATGGCTTAGATTGAAGTAGTCCGCAAAGTTTGGAGTCGTGCGAAGAATCTTCGTTCGCCCTAATCTCTCCTCAGCAATTAGGCCTATCTCACGAAGCTGTTTCACATGCGAGTAGGCTAGGTTTCCACGGACCTTCGCGAGGTAAGACTGAGTGACTGGTTGCCGGTAAGCGATGAATGATAGCGTCTTCATCGGGCCTGGTGTGAGCAGCTGCCTTGTGGCAAGGCGCTTTACATGGCGAACATACTGTGGTTTGAGTTGCATTACGAACCTTCCGTCGCTCAACTCCAAGACTTCAAGGCAGCTACCGTCTGCCACATACTTTGCCTTGAGATACCGGGCTAGTTCCCTGAGTTTGTCTTCCGATCTGAATCCCACGACCGAGCCCAATGTCTTCAGGTCCAAGGGCTTGCCAGTGACATAGAGCGCCGCTTCGATCAAAGCGACTTTCGTCTTAGCTTTCGGGATTGAAAGCTTAGGTTCTGGTGGGGGCGTGGGTTCAGACAATTGGGGGCGAGACCTCGCCTAATCTTATGTATAAGTCAGAGTCGCCCTCGTTCTGAGTTAAGAGTATCTTCTTTTGATTAGCCAGAAAAAGGAGCATGATGAAAACTCTTACCGCTTGCAATAACGTTAGGCCCTCTACGACCTTCCTGAATGAGAGTGGTAATCCCCTGATGCTGAGTTTGATCAAGTGGCCGTAGTAGGTTTCAATATTCTCTTCAATATTGGCTAGGAACTCGTCGAACTGTTCGAAGACTGACGGTGGGCTCAGAATGAAAGACCTCTTCGCCAAGACCGCTTTTTCATTCGCCAGCACGTCTTGAAGCGTGCGCAGGACTTCTGCGACAGATGTAGATGTGTATTCGAAGCGGAGAGGAAAAGGTAGCGGGGGTGGTACTTCCTCGTTTGGCCTAGGCGTCGGAGGTTTCGGTGGTTCCTCCATCTTCAGAACGATTTCCGACTTCATTCGGTGAACTACTGACGATGAGAGCAAGGCGGTTCCGGAGGCGGAGAAGTCGACATAGCCGTTCTTCTTCATCTCCCCCAGGAAGGAGTTTAGAAGTGCTGTGATGTCCACATCCCAGGGTTTGATACGGTGAAGCCTGAGCAGGTCGAACAAGATCAGGTAAGGTGGCCGTAGCCAGAATGGCTTACTTAGCTCTTCCAACCGTCCTCACCTCTTGCATCGGTAACCCGACGACCTGAGATACTCCTTCTTGAATGAACACCCCGTAGACCGCATCGGCGCGAGCAATTGTCACATCTTTCAGTGAAACGATTATGAATTGTGAACCTTTTGACTTTGATTTCAAAAGTTCGGCAAGCTTCTGAGCATTAACTACATCTAGATGGGCGTCAATTTCATCCATCATGTAGAACGGCATCGGATGAATGGCTTGAAGCGCTAGTATGAAGCAGACTGTGCCGACAGATTTTTCTCCGCCGCTGGCGCTTCCGATCGTCATCTCAGTCTTGCCTGGGAATTGAAGCCTAATGTCGGCCCCCGCCTCGAACGGTTTTTCAGGGTTCTCGAGGAATAGGCGTCCGGCTCCACTTGTGACCGTGGAGAAGATTTCATTGAATGAGGCGCTGACCTGGTTGAAGGCTTTCATGAATGCCTCTAGTTTCTGCCGGTCTATTTCATTCATGAACTGTACGATAGAGAGTTTCTCTTTCTCTAGGTCGTAGATCCTTGAGGCGAGGTGCTTGTAGTTTTCCTTGACTTCGTCGTATTGTGAAGCGGCAAGTTCGTTTACGCCGCCTATTGACGCTAATTCCTTCTTGAGGACTGGTAGGGTCTTCTCCGCTCTTTCGATCTCGGCGTCTGAGACTTCGGTTACTTCTGTGTAACCTAATTCCTTCAGTTCGCTCAAATGAAAGTCGATCTGCATTTGCATGTGCTTGTTTGAGGCTGTTACGTCGGCGAACTTGCTATTTGCTGGGTCAAGTTCCTCGAGGATTTCGGTGATTTCCCTCTCTAATTTCCTGAGCTGCTGGTCGTACTCGTCACGTTTCTTTTTCACTCCTGTCAATTCTTCTGAGAGCTGATCGCGGGTTGCATTGGCCTCTTTGAGATGGTCTTCGAACTTAGGAAGTTCGGCCTCTGTTTGGATGAGTTCGTTGCTCAGCTTTCCTAGTTGCTCGTCGATGCCTATGATCTGTGTCTTGGTCTGGTCGGCTGTGGGTTCAATTGCAATAATCGTTGATGATAGAGCTTGCATGCGGCCTTCGGTCTCGATCTTGTGTCGAAGTAGGTCGTTTGCTTCGCTTGTTAGTCTCGAATGTTCATTCTCCCTTTCGAGGAGTGTTGTGGAGTGTGAGCGTATGCTGATGGAATCTCTGGTATGCTCATATGAAGACAATGGGGCCTGCAGTTTCTCTTTCCTCGACTTGCAAGCTTCAAGGACCGTCTGTTCGGTTGTTATTTCGCGGTTTAGTTGCTCGATTCTAACGGTAGTTTCGTCGACTATTTTGTGGGCTCGCTCTACGCTTTCGTTGACTGTTTCAATTTCTCTTTCTGTTAGGTGTGTTAGGTTGAGGCTCTGGGTCTTGTTCTTGCTTTGGTCAAGTACTTCTTGGCTGATTCTCGTGATTTCTTCTCTCGCTTTGAGGGTGAGTTTTTCGAGGGAAGAGAGTGTGTTTCTGAGTTCGGCGACCGTCTGGCCGTTAAGCAGGAGTTTCGACATGTCGAGTGGCTGTCTAAAGTAACCGGTCTCCATAGCGCCTCCCGGCTCGTATAGGTCGCCAGTTGCGGCTACCGCTCGAATACCCTTGAGAGAGGCAAGGAAGGCGGATTTCTGCGTGGTTGTTAGTATAGTGTCACCGAAGACGTATTCGATCGCGGGCCGAATCTGGTCGTCAAACTCTAACTGTTCTGTCATGGGCCCAATAATTTCTTGAATTTGGGTGGGTATCTGCTTCTTCTTAGGCTTTCGAAGGCTTTTTAGAGGAATTAGTTTAACACGTCCGATCTTGGTCTTCTTCAATACTTCAATGCAGTAGATCGCTGTTTCCATGTCCTTGACTACTATTGCCTTGAGCCAGCCGGCGGCCGCAGCTTCGACTGGTTTCAGATCGCCCCTCTTCACTTTGATGAGGTCTGCGAGTCTGCCATATACGCCGGTGACGGTGCCTGCTTTTGCCATTTCTTCGATTAATCGCAGGGCCTTGTCGTCTGACGCGAAATTCTGAGCTATGTTCCTCTGGGTATCAATTTCCGCTAATGCAACTGCTGCTCGCTTTGCAACTTCATTTGCGTTCTCAATTTCTTTCGATCGTTGCTCCTTTAGTAGAGTGTAGTCAGCAACCTTGTTCTCAGCCTCTGACGCTCTCTTTTCCTCGTCCTGCTTGGCTGATTTCAGGTCATCAAGCCGATTGGTAATGCTTTGCAGGACAGTCTCGTACTCCTCCTTCCGTGACCTAAGCGTTAGGAGATGGCTGCTGAGAAGCTCAATTTTTGTTGCGCTGGCTTTGATTTGGGCGTTGAACCTGAGGGTTCGGCTGTTTAACCCACTTATCGTTCGTTCCAGATCCTCGGCTTCCTTGTTCCTCTCTCCTAGGTTCTCCCTTAATCCTGTGAGCGCTTTGAAGGACGCATCTGCTGACGCCTGCTTGGACTCTAACTCTTTCAGTATGGATGCGTGCTGTGTTTCGAGTTGTTGCAGTTCCTTCCTTGAGTTGGCGATTTTCTTGTCTATTTCTGCTGAGTTCTGTTCGAGTTCAAGTTTCTGGGTGCGCAATAATTTCGAGTTAGACTGTATGGCGTCAGCTTGGGCTCGAAGTCTGGCGATTGTGGCATTTATGTCGCCCATTGTTCGTTGAACTTCAAGCAGCTTGCTGCTGCCCTTCTCTCCCACAGCGTCTTCATATTCCCTCTTTTCAGATTCGAGTTTTCCTTTTTGTTGGATTAGTTGGTCTCGTTTGGTCTTGAGGCCTTGGAGCAGCTGTTGGCTTTGGGTTATTTGATCTTCTAGGCCCGCTACCTCTTCCTTGGCTTTCAGAATCTTATGCGAGACGGCCTTGGCTTGAAGTTCGTTCAGCTCGTTTCTTATTTGGACAAACTTCAGGTAATCGTTGCGTTCCTTTTCAAGGGATTCAACCCGAAGCCGAACTTCTTCGATCTTTGCGGATGCGACTTGAAGGTTGACGTCGGCCTTTTGCAATTCCGCTTGGGCTGAGGTCTTCTTTACATCATATACGGCTATCCCAATCATGTCTTCAATTATCCTGCGGCGTTCTTCGGCGGTCACCTCAGCAAGCCTGGTTATGGCGTGTTGTGGGACGATGTTGTAGCCCGAGACTTGGATGTCAGCTGAAGAGAGGATGTCGGTTAGTTGTTTCCTTGAGATCTTTCTTCCATTCAGCCGGTAGATGCCTTCTCCACCCCGTCGGAACTCTCGAGAGATCGTTACGGCTTCGGCGTCGATGGGTATGCGCCTGTCATGGTTGTCAAATTGTACGGCTACCCATGCTGAGCGCGTAGTGGCTGCTTGGGCACCTTTGTGGATCAGGTCGCCTATGGTTTCCCCTCTAAGCTCCTTCGGGCTAAGTTCGCCTAGGGCAAACTTTACGGAGTCTATAATGTTGGATTTGCCGGATCCATTAGGCCCGGTCACTATCGTAAGCCCGCGTTCGAGGTGAACGGTCGCCTTCTTTCCGAACGTCTTGAAGCCTCTAAGGTCGATCCTTTTGATGTATACCAATGGTTGTTCGACTCGTCGCGGTGGATGCGCGGGATTTTGCTACTTTGGCGACTCCCGTGTTACCTCGGCTGCTAAGAAGGTGCGAAGATAAGGCTTGGTTACATTTTCATGATGATTTGTATGGATAAGGCCGTGTCAACTTTGGCATGGCGCTGCAGGTGAAATCCAGCGTGAAACAGACAAGTTCGGATAAACCCGGAAGACCGACCATACGGGATTCGGAACCTACACACCCGTGGTGATGATCGGCAGGGAAGCGAAACAAGACAAACAAGCTTCGACTTACTTGACGCCAGAGGAACGGGAAGAGTTCAAGTTTTTCTCTGAGAGGATCGAATGCACGTCGTGACTATGGGGGCAGCGATTGCTACCACAGAGTTCTACGGTCCCCTAAACCAACTTCTTACACGAATCGCCAGTGAACCAGAATTTCACGGCCTTGTTGGTGCCGGCGCGTTCAGGATGGACTCGGGCCGTTCGATCCTTCGCTTCCACCAGGTTAAGCCCAGGCAGAGGCATGGGTTGTAGCGCTGGCTATGTTGGCTGTGGCTGTACCCCCCCTGGAGGGGGGTGGGGTCCAACCCGTCCAGGCTGGAAAAACGAGGGTGACCTACACCGTGTGGCCTCCACCCTAGTTTTTTCATGAATATAGCCCAAAATGGGCCAACCCGTCCATGTTGCCCAGAGCGTCCCCCATTAAAACGGGACGGCGGCTTGCTGAACTGAATTTGTTCGCCAGAACACAAACATCTACACTGGCCTGCACAGCGCGCAATTGTAGCACAATTGCGCCGGAATTGTAGCACAATCGTGTGTAACGCTTCAACTCGTTGTGAATGCTCCTTGGTAGTTTGTTCGCTGGCGAACAAATTTGAGCACAGACCCTGGCCACCTGCACCTAGAAGCTCAAAGTATCTTCCCTGAACCAAAGTGACGAGAACTTGACCCCAGAACGGCTCGGCCTAAGTTTTCTTCATGATGTACTCATACGGAGTGGAGGAAGGCCGAAATAGGGTAGGTTCACGCGCCAAACCTTCTTTTTCGGCGTTGATAGGTTCTTACTGCTCTCAATAGGTCGATCTTGCGAAATTCAGGCCAGTAGACGTCCAGGAAGACGAACTCGCTGTAAGCTGATTGCCAGAGAAGGAAGCCACTCAATCTTTCCTCGCCTGACGTTCGAATTATGAGTTCAGGGTAGGGGTTCGGTAGATGAGAGGTGTACAGGTACTTTCTGAACGTGTCCTCGTCGACTAGGTCCCCATTTAGCGTGCCGCTTTTGACCTCATCAATTATTCGTTTGGCAGCATCGACGATTTCAGCTCTGCCCCCGTAAGCCACGGCTATGTTCAAGTAGTGCTCGTCGTAATCAGCCGTTACCTTCTCAAGTTCAGCCAACGCACTCTTCAACGTGTCTGGGAGCAATTCTAGCCGCCCTATCGCTTTCACATGTACTTTGTTTTCATGAATTCGCTTATCGGTTATGAGCTTGCGGGATTCGTCTTCAATCAGCTTCAATATTGTGCGGATCTCTTCCTTCGGCCTGGTGAAGTTTTCTGTTGAGAAAACATAAAGTGTGACGGTTTTAATCCCTAGATCAAGACACCATTCAAGAAAATCCTCTCCCGTTCGTGCTCCGTACAGGTGGCCATTGAGTTTGGCCCCGTATTTCTGGAACCCCCATCGTCTGTTGCCATCAAGTATTATTCCAACGTGCTCTGGCATTTCATCGGAGCTTACCTCATCTTCCAGCCTCCTTTCATAGAAACTGTATGCACCGATCGCTTTGAGAAAAGTTGGAAGCATTGGCTACACTTTAGCCTGGTGTGTGGCCTTGGCGCACATGCAGGCCCTCTCGGTGGGAATTCTCTCGATTGCTGCGTGTATTACTTTGAGCATTGATGGCATAACTTGTTTACCTACGTTCATAACTTCAACGGCTGACAACCGCTCCTGCATTCCAGCTGCCTTGTTCGAGATGAAGCAGAGAGTTGAGTAGCAGATCTCGAGTTCCCTAGCCAGAAAGACTTCCGGTGCGCCAGTCATCCCCACTATATCGCCTCCGAGTTTGCCGAGCATTCGGATTTCGGCCGGTGTCTCGTACCGCGGCCCTTCGGTCGCAGCAAGGATAGCTTTGGCTCGGCAGTTGACACCTGTCGTCTTGCAACACTCAGCCAAGACGCTGCAGAGTTCGGGGCAGTAAGGTTCCGTTACATCTATGTGGGTAACCGGAGCCGCATCAAAATACGTGCCATCTCGGGACTTCGTCATATCCAAGATGTCGGAGGGGATGGCCAACTCGCCAGGGTTGTAAGCAGTGTTAATTGAGCCCACAGCGTTGGTTGCTATGATTCGTTCCACGCCGACTCGCTTAAGCGAATAGAGGTTCGCTCTGTAGTTTATTTTGTGCGGCGGGAGGTCATGCTTCGGCCCATGTCGGGGCAGAAAGGCAATCTCCTCTCGCCCGATTACTCCAACGGAGATTGGCGGAGCTGCGCCGTATGGTGTTTCGAGACGAACTATCTTTGATCCTTGCAGGAGACCTTCGAGGCCGCTGCCTCCGATGATTGCAATTCTTGGCAATGTTGTTGCACGAGTTTCTAATCTTCGTCAGTATCTGAAACTGAGTCCTCCATTAGCGCCTGGAATTCTTCGAATGACAACTTTCCACCTGTTCGCATTTTTTCGGTTGCTGCCTCTTTGTACTTTGACTTCACTTTCTCTCCCTTCAGCCTCGGCGACTGCGACTCCTTCGTTTCCCCTATTTTGTTACGGAGCTGATCGATCCGTTCTAGGCTTTCCCTAAGTTGGCTTACCGCCTCGCGACGCTCTTGGTTCAGTCCTAGGAATCGGGCGTGTTTCGAATCTGCTTCTTTCTTCTTTTCGATGAGTTTCTTCGCTAGTTCATACATTGATTTGTGAACTTTCTCGCTTTCCTCAGCTGTTTTCGTAAGCTCCGCGTGCGTTGCTTGGGCTTGGATTCTCAGGGCCCCAACTTCGACTCGCAGCTGTACTAATTTGTCTTTAACGTTTCTGAGTCCCTTATGTTTCGCTAAATTAAGTTCCAATGCGCCAATCTTGGCAATTATGTTCCTCTCAGTTTTCGGGGCCAAAGGATTCGTTTGAATGTACCATTCGAGGCTGTTGATCTGGTGGTAGAGTTCTGATACGCTACCTTTGAGTTGCTCAGACATTTGTTGTGTTTGATCCAAGAGTTTTGAGAGAGATTCACGTTTCTCGGCAGCTTGAGTTCTGAGTTCGTCACGTTTCAGCTTTAGTTCCTTAACGCGTCCATTTAACGCGTCGCGCTTAGACTTAAGCCCCTTTACCTCGTCGGATAACCGTTTGACTTCCGCATTTAGCGCGTCTCGTTCGTCAGCGGACTCATCTATTCGTCTTCGAAGATTCGAGATGTCAGCCTTCCTGGCAGCATTCTTAGCTCTCAGGTCATCGAGTTCACGGTAAAGGCTGTCGAGAGATGTCTGGATTACTTGTGAATCCATTCAGCGACGCCCTGCTAATGGAAATGGAACACACGGGATGATAAGATGATCAGCTACGCGGGCAGGCGGCTGCAATGGGGTAGTCGCCGCCAAAGGCATGCATTTACCAACTTGTGCCAAAATGGGGTGAGAGCTGTCGGAATTTGCTAGGGTAGTCGTTGTGAAAGCAGTTTTGGCGTAGGCTGTTTTCAATTTAAACCGCTGTCTGACGGATGTGGGAATCAGCCAGTCGCACATATATAATCAGCGGATGGGGTCAATGATTGGTTAGGACAATTCTGGCGTCGACGACCGTGGCACCCTTTCCGTATACCATGACGGGATTGAGGTCTATCTGCTGTATCTTTGGATTCTCAAGCAACATCCTTGAAGTAGCCTGAATGATATCCGTTATTGCGCCTTCATCAGACGGTGGCTGCCCCCTAACTCCTTCTAGTATGGGGTACGAACGAATCTCTCTAATCATTTGGCGCGTATCCAAGTTGGTCATTGGCGCTACCCTGAAACTCGCGTCCTTCAACACTTCAACGAAAATGCCACCAAGGCCAAAGAGTACGGTTGGCCCGAATTGGTTATCTCTGAGACCTCCAACGATCACTTCCACTCCTCTGGGTGCCATGTGCTGTACTAGTACGCCATCGATCCGGGAATTTTCTTTGTATCCTCGTACATTCGAGAGAAGCTGCTCATAGGCATCTTTGACTTGGTCTTCCGAGTTCAGGCTCAAGATGACCCCGCCCACCTCTGTCTTGTGCAATATATCTTCAGAAATTACCTTGAGCACGACAGGGAACGAAACTTGTTCTGCAAGGGACATCGCTTCGGAGGGGGTGTGGGCGACTCGAAACGCCGGAGTCGGAATACCATAAGCGATGCAAATCTCTTTGGCCTCAGGTTCTAGTAGGGTTTGCCGCTGTTGCTTTTGAGCACTGATAATGATGCGCTCTGCGATCTCTTGGGCCAAGTTTTTTCCTTCGAACTTTGATCCGACACCTATCCACTACTATTTACGTTCGCGGCCGGTTTCCCGCCACTTTCTATGTGGACGGCTCTTCACCGCCCGAGAGTATCCTGGTCACTGCGGCGTTAAGTTCCAACAATCCAGAGTTGTTTTTTGCTGAGACGGGGATGGGTTCGGAGAGTAGCCCGGTTTCGAAGATTGCCCTTGCTAGGGTTCTGGAAATCAATGAGAAATTTTCTTCTTTGATCGTCTGCAGGGATTGATCGAAAGCGTCGGGCTCAGTTACCCAAGACACTATCATGTCGATATCTTGTTCATTAATCAAATCTGCTTTAGATAGTGTTAGGATTTGAGGCTGTTGAATTCGGCTGTATACAGCGGCTGAGAGGAAAATGTTAGATGCGAAGTTAAGTGGGTATTTCGTGAAAGGCGCGTCCATTAGATAAATGACTGCTTGATCGCCTTCGGCCAACTGGGTTGCAATGAAACGTCCTCCCTCTCTGAACGCGAACAATTCTATCTGGCCAGGTGTATCGACAAGGAGAATGTCCGGGTTGGCTGAATCTATCTCTGACCGAATCTCCTCTAAATGGTCTGCGAGCAGGTCAGAGGCCATGATGAGTGCCCCGTTCGGCCCAAGCCGGTAGTCCAGCATCAACTTCTCTACGTCTACATATTGGCGAGCGTCGATATCCGGGTTGTAGGGTAACGCGATAGCCCCCGGGTCCAGGTTCGCAACGAGAATGTCTTGGTCAGTACCCCTGAGCCATTGTGAATACGCAGCGGCGAGCGCTGTCTTTCCAGAACCCGCCATCCCAACAAGAAATACGGTATACGTCATGAGCATTCCCGCCAGAGAATCCGCGTAGTATCAATCAGCCCCGCTACTTCTAAGTTCAGGCTTTTCCCTTTAATAGCCAAACCGATGACTACGGCGGCGAAGGTTAACCCGTTGACTAATACCGATCTGGGTCAATTGCCAAGATGGGATCTTTCTAACGTCTATGCCGGCCTTGAGACCGATTCTCTTCGAAAGGCTGTCTCGGATCTGGGCGTTCAGGTTGACGCTCTGGACGAGTACCTTGATCGCCATAGGATATCTAGAACAACCAATCCAGTCTCCAACCAACCCGGTAGTCAGGCGAAACCACTCATCGACGGCTACTTAGATCGAACCAACAGAGCATTGCGCCTATACTCGACCATCAACGCCTACATAGCTTCATTCGTTACAACAGACTCCTACAATACGAACGCAAAGCGGCTTGAGTCCGAACTCGAAATGGTCGGGGTTCGGCTACAGAAGCAAGAGGTGCGATTCAGAGGCTGGGTCGGTACGATCAAGGACGCTTTGCCCTCGATACTAGACGCGGAAGGAGCGGCGAAGGACCACGCATTCTACCTACGCGAAACAGCAGAACAAAGCCGTTACCTCATGAGTGAACCCGAGGAAGCCTTAGCGTCCGAGCTTGAACTAAGCGGATCAAACGCTTGGAGCAAACTCCAAGGAACCATTTGCTCTCAACTAACCGTTAATTTCGAACTCGACGGAAAGCCTCAGACGATTCCAATAACTACTCTGCAAAACCTAAGCCATCATCCTGAGGCGGATGTTCGACGCCGAGCCTACGAAACCGAACTAGCGGCGTGGGAAACTGCCCGTGAACCTTTGGCAGCGGCATTGAACGGCGTAAAGGGAAGTTCCATTACAGTTGACAAACGACGTGGCCGAAAAGATGCCCTCCATGATTCACTCGATACCTCAAGAATCGACCGCGAAACCCTGGACACTTTACTTTCGGTAATGCATGAATCATTCCCGACATTTCGGCGATACCTAAAGGCCAAAGCGAAGAGACTTGGACACGATAGGCTCCCTTGGTGGGAACTATTCGCGCCAGTTGGGAAGAATGAGAGGAGATACACCTGGCAGGAATCGATCAGTTTCATTCTAACCCAGTTTCGAAGTTTTGATGAACGATTAGAAAAACTCGCAAAGAGAGCGTTCGATAATCATTGGATCGACGCTGAACCCCGTAACGGCAAACGTGGCGGAGCGTTCTGTATGGACGTACCTGGAGTTGAAGAATCTCGCATACTTTGTAATTTCGATGGTTCTCTCGACCAGGTGTCCACCGTGGCCCATGAGTTAGGCCATGCCTTCCACAACGAATGCCTATCCGGAAAACAATTGTTGCAGCGAACCACACCGATGACCTTGGCGGAAACCGCTTCTATAATGGATGAAACAATCATAACCAATGCAGCACTAGCGCAAGCAGCGAACTCGGAAGAAGAATTAGCAATTTTGGAAACCTCCCTGATCGGTTCTAGCCAGGTAATCATAGACATAACCTCACGCTTCCTATTCGAGAAGGAAGTATTCGAAAGACGCGCTAACTCCGAGCTATCGGCAGACGATTTCTGTGAAATCATGTTGAGATGCCAAAAGGCTACCTATGCCGACGGATTAGATGAAAAGTTCCTTCACAAATACATGTGGGCTTGGAAAGTCCATTACTACATTCCCAGCTTCTCATTCTACAACTACCCTTATGCCTTCGGCTTACTCTTCGGTACCGGCCTATACGCAATTTACAAAGAGCGGGGGAAGCAATTTGTGAAAGACTACGAGGCCCTGCTAGCAAGCACGGGAGAGGCGACACCTGCAGAACTGGCCGCGAGATTCGGAATCGACATACATAAGCCAGATTTCTGGCGTAGCAGCATCCGCGTCATCGAGGAACAAATTCAGCGGTACATCAAACTATAGTAGCTATGCTTACCGGTCAACTTTCGCTCCTGCACCTCGCAGTTCCCTCTTCATTTCCCTGAGTGCACCGCCAATAGCCTGTGCCCCTCTCATTGGCTTGCTGGAGAAAGTCGAGAAGTGTAGTTCAATGTGGGGTCGACCACTGGCTTCGACGCCGCGAGGATGCGACTTGATGTAGACCCCAGTCCAGTGGCTCATGACGCGATCTATGATTGGAGCAAGTGTGGACTCCATGATGCCGCTAATCTTTACCCATTTTTCAGAGAAGGTCTTCCCACCTGCCTTTGCGCGTATTCTTTTCGATATTGACTCTCGGAATATTGCTTTCATCTCGGAGGGAACTCCAGGGAGACAGTATACCTGAGCCCTACCCACTCTCAACGAGACTCCTGGGGCTGTTCCTACCGGATTGTGCAATGGGGATGAACCTGATGGTATCCGCCCCATTTTCAAACGCGGCTTGGTGAACTCAATTGACTCGTGGAATCTTCGTGCATAATGCTCACGGATCAGCCGAACAGCCTCTTTATCCAACTTAACCCGTCGCCCTAACGCCTTGGCCATGCCCTGTAACGTCATATCATCAAAAGTAGGTCCGATTCCTCCAGTCGTAATCAGGAAGTCAGGGCCACGTTGTAGCGTCTCCCTAATTGCTCTTGAAATTTCGCCCAACTTATCTCGGACAGTCGTTACTCGCGTAACCTCGCCTCCAAGAGAGGTTACCTGAGACGATAACCATGACGCGTTCGTATTGATCGTGTTTCCGAGCAGTAACTCGTTGCCGATCGACAATATCTCGACGATGCAACTCAATCTAGCTTACGCTCAGAACGAACAATCAAGAACTCCTCAGATAAATGATGTTTGTAGAAAGGAACAGATCGATGGATCGCCAGTTGGTTTCCAGTACTGCCCCGAGACTAGTCAGGTTTCTTGGAGAGCCACCATTTCAGGTACTCGTTCTGTTTGCGTCTGCGTTGTTCCTCTGGAGATTCGCGCTCCCTCAGTTTCAATCGGCCCTCCATGAGTTGCTGTGCGCTAGTTGTAAGCCCGCAGCTCTTGCAGGTGTAATGTTTCAAGGCGCTATCGTAAGTCAATATTCCTCCACATTCTAAGCAGTAGTTCGTTGTCACTTGAGGTTGGGTCTCCAAGTGGCTAGGTTTGTGGCGCGCTAGTTAAACCTGTAGCACGTCATTCTTTGGCGGCAACGTAGTAGAATTCTCCGGAACTCTTCTGCTCCTTGTCTAACTTGCTATACCGTTTGTTTATTCGCGGGCGTTGCGTGTCGGGGTCACGTCGAAATGTGATTCCCATTTCGGAGAGAAACGTGTTCATCGCCTCGCGCAATGGCATGGGGTTGGAACTGCGACCGTCGACGCTCGGTGTGCCTTTGAAGACCATCATACGGTCCGCGAGGAAATCTTGAGCGACAATGTCATGTTCAACGACAAACGCGAAAGCTTGCCGAGAGTCAACCAAATGTCTGACCGCCTTGGCCACGTTCAACCTCTCCTCAACGTCTAGGAACGCGCTTGGTTCGTCCAGCAAGTAGACTTGAGCTGACTTTCCGAGGCACGCGGTAATCGCGACCCGTTGGAGTTCTCCGCCGCTCAGTTCGGTTATTTTCCGGTCGAGCAGTTTAGTGATGGAGAAGGGACGAATCACTTCATCGGTGAACATTGCAGACGAATAGTCATCTACAACACTCATCAGAAGCTCCTGAACGTTCCCGTCGTAAGTTGAAGAGATGTATTGGGGCTTGTAACTGACTTGGAGTTGATTCTGACTTGATCTTTCGTAGTAATCAAGAAGTTCTTTTATGAAGGTTGTCTTTCCGATTCCGTTGGACCCAAGTATTCCGATGATTTCCCCGGAGGCAACGTAGCCTGGGTCAACTTGAAGATGAAAGTCTCCAATCGTCTTCGTTATCTTTGGCCATTCAAGCCTAGTTTGGGATTCGAAGTTAATCTCCCTAGGCGGCCTAACGTGGAATCGGATTGGATCGTCCCTGAACCTCATGTTTTCGTCCGGCAGGAATCCGGAGAGGTAATCATTGATTCCGCTCCGCGTCGGGTGAACATGTGACACTATGCCGTAGGATCCAGGCTGACCATAAACTAGGTAGACTTCATCCGAGAGATAGTCGAGCATTGCCAGATCATGCTCGGCGACAAGCACGGTCTTCCTCTCTTCCAGTAGTTTCCTTATGCTCCTTGCGGCTCGAATCCGTTGGTAAATGTCCAGGTAGCTCGATGGTTCGTCGAAGATATAGACATCAGCCTTTCTGCAAATGGCCGCTGCGATGGAAACCCTTTGCAGTTCACCGCCGCTCAGCACCTTGGCGTCCCGTTCGAGCAACGGTCTCAATTCAAGGTCGTCAATCAATTCCGAGAACTTGCCGCGTTCGTCTACCTTATTCAGTAGCTCACCTATCCTTCCTTTCATGACCTCGCCGAGTTTGTCGACGTGTTGCGGCTTGTGAACGACCTTCAAGTCGCCAGCGGAAATGTTAGTGAAGTACTCATGAAGGAGGGTACCGCGGTACCTGTTTAGGACGGTATCCCAGTCGGTCACAGTTTCAGGTGTGCCGAAATTTGGTTTCATCTCTCCGCCTAGTATTCGGAGGGCGGTGCTCTTTCCTGTGCCGTTTCTCCCCACGAGTCCAATGAGCGTTCCGGGGCGGGGCACGGGTAGTCTGAAGAGTTTGAATTCGTTTACGCCATAACTGTGAATGCATTCGCCGTCAAGTTCTTGCGGGAGTTTCACTATGCTGATCGCGTCGAAGGGACATTTCTTGATGCATATTCCGCAACCTGTGCATAGCTCTTCGTCGATTATGGGTTTCTTCTGTCCAGCGATGAACTTGATCGCATATCTTCTATTGAGAACTTCGGGACAGAATCGGTAACAGGGTATGCCGCAGTCGTCTGGCTTGCAATGTTCCTTGTCCAGTGTGGCGACGCGTAACAAAATTGCTTCATCCCTCGTATCCAAGTTTGACTAAGTTATGGAGTCAGATTAGAATTAGGCAGATCGTGGCTGGGTCTTATTACCACTCCTCTTCTTCTCCCCAGCCTTCGTCCTCTCCCCATTCATCGTCGGTCCAGTCGTCTTCTTCGCCGTTCCAGTTATCTTCTTCACTCAAGAGTCGGACCTGCGATGCGAGTTCGTTTAAGCCGATAAGGAGGCTCCTTTAAACTTTTGGCCGTTGAAGCCAATCGATACCGCGCAAAACGCGCCGCCACCGAGCGAGAGAATGAATGACGGACATCTAACGCAAACGGGATACTATTCTGCCTCGGAACTCTGCTTTAGGCAGTTTCATTGAGGAATTGGAGTAGGCCCAGGGCATGTAGGCAGTGTTATGGACCGCCGCGATCTTCCCCTTTCGATCAATCGCGATTATTCCCATGTGGCCGTGCAACCTTTCTGAGGCCATCCGAACGCAGGTTTCAGCCGCCTTGGTGGCGGATAACCCATCTCCCATCATCAAACACATGGTTCTCGAGAGCGAAAGTTTCACCGCGATTTCTCCCCACCCGGTTACCGTTGCAGTGCCTGACTGGTTGTCTGAATACAAGCCCGAACCAATGAGGGGCGTATCTCCAATTCTCCCTGGCAACTTCATGGCCATCCCTCCGGTAGACGCAGCCGAGGCGAAGTTTCCGTTCATGTCAACTGCTACCGCCCCAACAGTATCATGTTCCAAGATTCCTGGATGCTCACGAATCAGTCTAAGGTTCTTCTTCCGCCATGCCAACCTGCCTATGCCTGGTCCTTTCTTCATTTCATAGAAGATTTTCCGCCGTCTAGCTGTAATTGGGTTAGTCGTGGGGAGGAGAAACGCCTTGCCTAACTTTTCCGCCGTCTTGCCTGCCAAGAGTACATGGTCGGTGTTTTCCATGACGATTCGGGCTAGGTGGATGGGGTTCTTAGTGTTGCGGATCAAGGCAACTGCGCCCGCGGATAGGTCCCGTCCATCCATTATTGCTGCATCCATCTCCACCGTACCGATACAAGTCAGTGCTGATCCAGTGCCCGCATTGAAGATGGGGTCGTCTTCCATCACTGAAACGGCGGCTTCAACAGCGTCAAGTGCGCAGCCGTCGTCGGCGAGTATCCTCGATCCCGCTGACGCCGCCTTCTGCACCCCTTCTCTACCAAGTTTGATATCTCTTTTCCAAAATCCAGCTCCGCCATGAACAACAATCTGTGCGTCCAAACAGGGTCAACTATTCTTCGATTTGGTCCGAAGGCGATTGTCTGTGCTTGCGGACTAATCTTTAAGCAGTTTGCGGAAGGATTCCTCGTTCGGGTTAGGGTCCCTTTGGTTCGAGTATTGAAGGCAGATTTGGATGGTTTGGCAAGTACCGCAGATGCCGTCGCAAAGGGCGGAGTAATTTGCTACCCAACAGACACCGTGTACGGTTTGGGGTGCGATCCCCTAAATTCGTCGGCGATCAAGAGGACAATGGATGTAAAGGGAGACCGGACGAAGCCTATGCCGGTCTTGGTGAAAGGCTTAGCTGATGCTGAGAACCTTGCGTACATAACTGATCGTGCGAGGCGAATAGCTGCAAGCTTTTGGCCTGGACCGTTGACCATGATTCTCTCCTCTCGAGAGATTGTTCCTACAATACTCACTCCCGAGAGAAGAGTTGGCGTCCGTTCACCAAAGCATCCCATCTGCCTGGACCTATTGGGGCTCTGCTCGGGTGCATTGATTGGGACGAGCGCCAACCTCTCGGGAAGACCCTCAGCGACCACTGCTCTAGAGGCTTTGAAGGAACTCGGAGACCGAGTAGACGTGATCCTAGACGGAGGCAGGACACCGCTCGGTGTAGCCTCCACGGTAGTAGACCTGACTCAACCCAAAGTCACCATTTTGCGGGAAGGCCCCGTAGAGAGGTCGGAGATAATTCGTTGCCTGCGGGAGCGTAAGCTAAGATAGCTATTAATGTGCAGATATCTTTCGCTAGGTTCGGGTCATCTCGTTGCTGAAGGATTTCAACCTGGTTATATCAACTAGCCGAGGAAACGAGAGAAACACTTGCAGCGAGATGTGGTACCTCCTCGGGGAAGTTGGGGATCGGGGGTCGACCATCGAAACCACCTCGGCGATAGGTCTGGTTGTTGCCAAGACGAAGCTTGACGTTATCAAAGCGATTCATGACCTTCGTGAGCTCCTAAAGGAAAGGCCATGGGAATTCAAATACACGCTGAAGTTAGTTCCCATTCAAACTGTTATCGAAGCGAAACTCGAGGCAATTCAAGAGTCTGCCCTAACGCTGGCTAAAGGAATTGCAGAGAAAGAGACGTTTAGGATAACGGTTGAGAAGCGGCACACTGGCCTCTCGAGCAAGACGATAATTGACACGATAGCGAAGCAGATTGAAAGAACCGTCAACCTTGAGCATCCGGACAGGATACTCATGATAGAGGTTATCGGAGAATTAGCCGGCGCGGCCTTGCTTAAGGCAGAAGATACCCTTTCGGTCGAGCGCGAGAAAAGAAAATCCTAACCCTTTCAATTCTTCAATGCAAGCATCGCCGATCGCTCTATTGCCAGACGTTCAATTGCGCTAGTGATAGGTTCCTTTCCGCGGATTATAGCTTTCAACTCTTTGTCTCCAATCTCGAACTCTGAACGCACGTTCTCGATTCTCGCGCGTGGCCAGTCATCAAGTAGATCATCTCTGCCATGTTGGCCAAGCGCCTGTTCTAGATAGTTCCCTGTAGCCAAGACCTGATTTCTTGAGCTTCCGACGGCTAAAGCTGCGGTCCGATTTGTCTCCGATGTAACTCCCACGCGGGCTAGCGCTTGATTGATTTGGCTGTTGCCTGAGATGTAGAGAAGAAGTTCCATTCCTAGAGATTTCGCGATTGGTTGCGTTGAACGGTGGGATTTGAGCGCGTTGACCGTTGCCAGGAGCATGTACTGACTTCCGGGTACCCTATCCAAATCGACGCATTGAACGCTGACATCGGGATACTTCTCGGCAGCGGCCCGAAGTAGCTGCTCGATACTTTGCGGTTTAGTGTCGAATGCTGACGTCCACAAATATTGTCCGAGTTCGGGTATCTCTGAGAGCACTATGTACCGCCGTTGGCGAGTTGGAGAAGGGCGCTCGTGGTCTTCTTGTCAATTCCGCATTTGATGAGTGTCTCACGAACACTCTCCATGCTACGCCCCCCGGTCTTTGCTTCTTGAATCAGGAGAATTGTCGTTTCCAATCTTTCCCACGGAAAAACGATCCAGTTGCTCGTCGTTTCTGCGAAGAAGTCTGGTTTGAACTTGCTGTGGGGCTTATGATAAACTGTCACAGTCCTAACTTCTCCCGCGCCCCTTTCGCGAATGTGGTCTAACGCTACTAGGAGGCTTTCGCCCGTGTCAGCCACGTCGTCGACTACGAGAATCTTTTTCTTGGATATGTCCTCACTAATTGGCTGCGTGACAATTGGCTTCCGCGCGGTCTTGTTGATGCCCACATAAAATTCAATTTTGATATTCGCCGTGTGAGTGTTAGCCAGAAGGTCTGAGAGAATCCTACCAGGCGCCCAGCCTCCTCTAGAGACACCCACAATAAGGTCAGGCTTGAACCCCGACTCCTTGATCTTGATCGCTAGGTTTACGAGCATAGCGTAAATTTCGTCCCAACTGGGCGCAACATAATCGCGAGAATCAGACATTAGGATACCTTCGGAATCGAGGAGTTTCAGATCTCACTTAGTATTTCTTGCGGTCAGCGGAGATGCATCTCCTCATCTGGCGTGAGGGGCCTCGGTGCAGGTCAATCCACGTCATGCCGCGCGAAGAACATGCGCGAACCGGCATAACTACTCTTCGTCACGAATCTCCACCTCAATCCGGGAGCTGGACGGCGAAAGGTCCTACGTATGTAGTAGTAATTCCTTTTATACAGTTCAGAACCACCCGCAATTCAGCCAATACCGACATTCAGATTAAGGATGTTCAATTTGCAGAAAGCCTTCCCGACGCAAAGCCTTACGGATTTGCGGGAGATCCAGGAAGGGCTCGAAAAAGTCTTCAAAGTTTCAGAGTATCTCGACTTTCCCTTTACCGTGGAAGAAGTAGCGAATTACTTCTTGCCAAAAGTGAAAATCACAAGCGAACAACTCCGTTCGATGATAATGGCAGGCGACTTTCGTAATATTCCCTTTCATGTCAGGGACGATAACCTAGTTACAAGTTCGACCCAATCCGAGTTTTCTCGGTTGGAAAGGGAACAGATGTCCGCCGCGAAGTTGGAGTCAGCGTCAAGATTTTCGAGGTTGCTGAAACGATTAGTTCCGTTCATTCGTACTGTTGCAGTGACCGGCAGCACTGCGTACGGCAGCGCGGACAGGTGGGACGATATCGACTTGTTCATCGTCACGAAACGTAATAGGCTGTGGCTGACGGCTATGATGACATTGGTTCTTGTCAGGTTGAACAAGATCATAGAGTTGAGGCGATCGCATCTCTCTCCTTTTTGCCTGAGCTACGTCCATGACGAGAACGGCTTCGCCTTGGAGTCCCAAAAGAACCGGACAAATCCCCTCTTTGCTCGTGAACTGCTCAAAGCGAAACCCGTTGCCGGGCAGGATGAATACAGAAGACTCCTAGAGACTAACGATTGGGTAGGCTCCTTCTATCCTATGCCCTACCTCACGAAGGTCAGAGCCTTGACCAAACCCAATGGTCATCAAATCGAATATCCAAATAGTTCACGATCTTCATTGATCCTCGACTGGGCTGAAGGCATTGCCTTCGTGTTTCTATCTCGTTACCTCCGAGTCCGGGCATATCTAACTAATCTAAAACTGAAATCTCGTGGACAAGAATTTCGTGTTTTCAAGCCCAAAATAAGCGCCAGCTCATGCGTATACACATCGAACTTCTATGAATGGCTGCAATCTCTTTGGGGCAATTAGCATGGTCCGAAGATGAGTATTTCACATGATGAGCCAAACTGCTCTCTTACACGAACGCCGCCTCCTCGAAACTGGTTTTTCAATAGGCATCTGTGCTGCGGACTCAGCATCAAACCTGAACCGTTTGCTCGCGCTTATCGAAAACGAATCGTATCCTCAGAACTTGATGCTGAAGAAAGTGATTCTCGTTGCAAGTGGTTGCGACCCAACGGCCGTTACTCATGCCAAAGAAGTTGCCAATCGTGACAGGCGCATAGTCATAATAGAGGAGCCTACTAGAAGAGGTAAGGCCTCTGCGATAAATCAAATCATGACAAACTACGAGGGGCAATTTCTAGTGCTCGTGAATTCCGACGCACTTCCGGAGGCAGGCGCAATTTCCACCTTGTTACGTGAAATTGCAAAAGACGACAAAGTTGGAATGGTTTCTGCCTCTCCTCTAGTAAATGGGGAGGATAGCGTAGCGAACAGCGTCCTACAGTTGATATGGGGAGTACACAACGAGTGTTTGCTGAGGCTTAGTGACAGCCACAGGAATAACCACTGCTGCGATGAACTCATCGTTGTAAGATCCGTTGCGCTTCACACGCTGCCTCCTAACACGGTTAATGATGGAGCATACTTGGCTGGCGCAGCATATCGCGCCGGCTATTCTATCAAATTCTCAGAAGCCGCCCGAGTTGCGATAGATCTGCCTAACAGGTTTGTGGATATCATTCGCCAGCGTAGACGCATAGTCTTCGGACATTTTCAGATCTGGAAGTCCGTTGGTGAATCGCCCCGCACCTTAGAATCAATGCTCCTTGAAGATCCTATGCAGAGTCTGTCGATTTTGATCAAAACCTTAGCAAGGTCACCCAACTTGATACTAGTATTGCCAGTCGCCGTAACTAGTGAGCTGATTTCTATATTTTTGGCAGTATACGACAACCTGAGATGGACCGACAGACACATTACTTGGCAGAGGTTTGGAAGTCGGTCTTGACGACAATACTGACCAAGATTTCACGAACGATGCGTGCTCGTTGAGTTTGAGAATAAACCATGCTAACTCAACCGTACGTACCCAACTACGAGGAATACGATTACGAAGCGGAATGGCACGAAAGATCTATCGAAGACCGAGCAGAGAAGGAGATTATTGGTAGATGGCTCGAGCCTTCTCGATACTGCCTCGAGTTGGGCGGAGGATTTGGCAGAGTCACAAAGATACTGGAGCCATACTTTGAGACCGTGTTCATGGTTGACTACTCAAAGAGGCACTTGGCGAGTGCCGCGGCTCATCTCAAGAAGACTTCCATACTAAGGACCGAGATTCGACGCCTACCATTCAAGGAAGACATTTTCGACTGCATCGTTATTGTCAGGGTTCTTCATCACATTGAAGATGTTCGCACGCTGCTTGATGAGACCGTAAGAGTCGGGCGAGATGATGCGACTCTGATCATCGGTGTCCCTAACACTAAGCTCGGGCGGTATAGAGGAATCAAACTCAATCAGAGAGTTCTCATCGGTCCTCAGCGGCATCGAGCCTACGTTTATCCTTTGGAAGTATATTCTCATCCGTCCTTGAAATTGCTAGAACGGCGTGGTACCGGGTTTTTTGATAATCCGATTGGAAGAAAACTGGAACGTGTGCAGGTTCTTTCGCGTGTAGATGTCGCTACGTCTGCGATATGGACAATTAAGCCTGAATTGTTCATGAAGTTCAGGATTGAGAAAGGAAGAGCGCCCAAGGCATAAGTGACAGTCGTTCACGAGTGTTTGCAACAATGACACGACATTGGATGCGATCAAACTCGGGAATAAACTGCCAAGAAATGGTCGCCCAGCCTATTCCATGGATAACGTGTTTCTAATCCCATTTCTATTCTCTTGACAAGGCCCAGCAAGGGTTCTGGCGGCAAATATTTGATTAGATTTGATGCCGGAAGGATGATTTGAACACCATAGACGTTGGTCAGTTTGAATAAATGGTCGACGTATTTTTGCAAAGAGGCTACAGAATATGCGTACGAAGTTATGCAGAACCTTGATTTGCCGACAGGCACGGGGTTTCGAAGCCGCGCCAGAGCCATGGATGGTTTCAGCTTTAGCGAATAACCCAGGATCTCGTAGAGACAGTATTTGTTCCAAACCCCCAGTACTAGCTCGCCTCCTGGCTTTATTGTCGAATGTAGCGTGTCGAACAACATGTCAAGTCTTGGTTCTGTGTTAATTGCGCCATAGGTAGAGTAAGCGCCATCCATTCGATCAAATCCAGCCTGTTTCAGCTTCTCTTTGAGAGAATTAGCGCGCGCATGAAGTGGGACGATTTTGTCAGATACTCCTGCGTTTTTCGCCTTTCTCATGAGCACATCGAGCATCTTCGGCGAAATATCTACAGCAATTATCCTTATCCCATGTTCTGCTAACGATAGGGTTTCGGTGCCTGTACCGCAGCCTATCTCAAGCACGACTTCTCCCGGTTTGAAAATCTTGGATAGGTAATTCACGGATCTGTTACGGAGCCAAACGTTCATCGGATTTCCCAAAATGTGCTCGTCGTAGTGTTCTGCAACGCCATCGAAGGCTGCTTGCAGGTCAGAATAATACAGCTCCGCGTAGTCTTCCGCGCTCGATTCAGACACGATCTCTATTTCGACATAACGTGTTTGACCCCAGTATCTCTGTCGCACTTCATTCTCGCCGTATTTTCGAGTGAAGACGCCAAGCAGCGGATCTTTCAAGCCTGATATTTGCTTCAACTGAGCATGCCCTGCAAATGTTCTATTAGCGCCAAACAAGTTGACTCTGGGGTTTCTTCGGATATTCGCAACCCAGTCTTGCCGTCGCTCGTTCTGAGGGAAAACCACAATCTTCCCGCCAATCGTAATGAAACGAACTAGTACGTTGTGGGGGGACTGTGTTCGTCGGCCAATGGTTTCTAGGCGCAGATATTCGCCGCTTGATGACAAGTTACAGGCACGAATCAGTGATGTTGAGGTTAAACCTTGTAGGTCTTATGCTGAAATTAACTGCTAAGCTTTGAGGATGGGTCTGCGTAATGAAAAGTATAATGAAGAAACCATTAGTCAGTCCCGGTATGCTTGGTCGGAGATTGGTTGCATTACTTGTACTCGGACTTTTGATTCGCGAGTTCTTCTCGTTTTGGACAGGCCACCCATCCGACTTCGAATTATGGGTGAGATTGGGCTATTGGATGGATCATGGAGGTGACCCCTATGGTATGTTGCCGCCGGTTCCTGGTCTGAGCTTCGCAAACGTCTTTTCAGTCGATAATACACCGACGATCGCGTATCTTCCGTTCTGGCCCCTGGTAACGGGTTTAATTTACATAATTTACTCGATGGTTGGGTTGAATGACCGGTTCGTTTACTACTTCCTCTTGAAACAGCCCGCCATATTCGGAGACGTCGGCCTAGCCTATCTATTGTACTCGTATGTATCGTCAAGAAAGCCTGGTTATGGTGGATTTTGGGTGTTGTCGTTTTGGCTGTTCTCTCCTTTCACGATAATCCTTTCTGGAATTTGGGGTATCTTCGACTCCATCGCGATCAGCTTCCTAATGATCTCCGCAGAGTCGATTGGTCAGGTTAGAAAATCGTTCTGGACTGGCCTATCAATTTTCGTCAAATCCATTCCGATCATTTACGCTGCTCCAACAACACTAAGGAACCGAAAAAAAATCAGAGACCTCTCTGCTTTCGTCGCCTCTCTAGGATTACCTGTAGCTCTCTCAGCTGCAACGTTCATGATTATGGGGTGGCCACTTTCGATCGTTAGTACGACTTTGGCGTCTACCGTTGGAGAGGGGGGATCGTCTATGTCAATCTGGGGCGCTTTCTTCTACTTCAATTACTTGGGTTTACTTCCCCAGGTGCCCCCGGAGGTATATGGAACGTTGGGGTTAGTTTGGATTCCTGCTATAGTGATCTTCACTTGGATTGCCATCAGACGATTTCGAACTGAAACGGATTATGGGCTGTTGCAAGCTCTCATTGTTTGTACACTCACATTTCTAATCTTCAAGGCGCGAGTTACTGAACAGTACGCGCTTTACTTGTTCGCGTTAGCCGCCGTTGATGTCACTCTGTGGAATCCGCGGAGGAGGCGTCTTCTCGTTGCCACGGTGGTTGTTGCAATGATATATCTGGTGATCAACAACTATTTCTTGGTCCGGTTTCTTTCTCCGGTATACCCAGGTTTTGTCGGCTTCGAAAATGCAATGTATTCTGTAATCGGTCCAGCTAGGTACGCGATCAACTTCCTTACGGGAACAGCCTTCACTATCTTAAACATCAGATATTTGGCGGACGTGTTGACCGGGCGGCCAAACGGCAGAAATCTCAGGTCGGTTTGAGGAAGTGGATGGCTTGGGATGTAGCGTACATGAAAACTAATCCCAGCACAATGGCGAAGGGTAGACCTGGAAACATATCTCTTCCCTCTAACATTTTGAACCCGAGGTATGCTCCGATTAGGACACCGAAGGCGGCTGCAATGAATGGGAGCAGGCCAAAGTTCATCATTGAAATGCTCGCCAGCATCGAGTAAAACACCATGTCCCCCATACCAACGGTCAAGTCGCCGTAAGTGAAGACGGCGCCCGTGAATTCTTCTAGGTCTGTCGATTCAGCCATTTTTCCAATTGGGCCTTTGTAGACCGCGAAGAGATCGTATCCGGCTAGAGCGAGTAAAAGGACGATTCCCGTCAACGTGGGTATGGAAACGCCAAGGAATGTTCCAGTCATTCCCCCGACTATGATAATTGCAGCAAAATGCGGGGCGCCCTTCAATTTGTAAATAGCTAAACCCAGAATGACCGCCCCTAGCAGGCTAACTAAGAGCCAGGGCAATAGGGACGAAGTCAGCACAGTCGGGAGAACGTTTGCATACAGCGTCCCATACCAAGTGAACAGAAAGAAAACCAACGCGAACAGTGCTAAATTAATTAGGTATCTAACGATCCGCTTCAATCCGAATTTTATGAACAGGTACATCAGCGTCCCCATAGCAGCCATCAGAATTACGAAGATGCTTGCGTTGAGAGTGATTCCGCTTGTGGTTTCTGGGAAGATTGTGATCGGCACAATTGGGGCGTTCGATGATTGAAGACTGTAGGTCAGTATCCCTGCCAGAGCAATTGCCAGAACTTCAGGGATTAGTTGTTGCGGTTTGGCCTTGAATTTGTTCTTACTCAACTACTAACCACTTCAGATTATGATTGCATTCCGCGCAGAAGTCTTCCTGCTTTCTGTCGGTGTCTGCTAATCGCTCGGAAAAATGCATGACGCATAAGGGGTCGGGACAGTGTTTCAACCCTAGCATATGTCCGATTTCGTGCACCGCTTCTTTGGCTACTCTGGTTGCGAAGAGGTTAGTGTCGTTCGGATGAATGGGCTTTAGCCGAGCAGTGGAGATTACGGCGACTCGTCCAGGGCATCTAGCTTCACCGAAGACAAAATTCATGCTCGGGACGTAAAGGTCCAGGGGAGTAACGCCCAGTATTAGCTCCACGTGGGTCGTTTGAATTAGTTCATCAAGGACCACTAAAATGCGGGTTGAATGGTGTTGGTCTCGGAATGAATCGTACGCCTCGGCAGGTTCTCCAATGGGTTTCAGTGTCTCTACCTGGTAGCGTGGGAATCTTCGCGAAACCTGTTCTTTCAGAGTGTTGAGGGGGTAGTCGGTGGTCGGACCGATCTGGAGTAGGCCCAGCTTATCATACATCGAATACTTCACCAGGCTTTGGGGTTGCAGTCTGGAGGCTTAGTTCTTTGGACGCCCAATCCGCGAGGTTTTTGCAATTTGCTTCGTCGCCGTGAATAACGAAGACTCGTGTTTTCTTATTGAGTTCCTTGAGTGTTTCTTGGAGTTGCGTCTTTCCCCCATGGGATGAGAAGTCGTATTTCTCGACGCGAGCCGCCACTTTTCTTGTCTTACCGTGCAGTATGAAGTGGCCCTCGTCGAGTAGGATTCTGCCTGGTGAACCTTCAACTTGATAACTAACTAGGAATATGCCGTTGCCTTCTTTCAATGCGATGTTTTCCATGTAAAATACTGAGGCTCCACCTTTCAGCATGCCTGCTGGTGAGACAATTACGCCTGGCATGCGGGCAGCGCGTCTTCGTTCGTGCCAGTTTCTTATTTGGTCGGCGTCTCTCATCGCCGATCGGAAGAGTTGTTGGTCTTTCAGGGCGCCGGGGAATTCCTCTAGCATTCTAATTGCGTCCAACGCCATGCCGTCCACTGAAACCGGGTATGTGAAATTGTGGCCGGCGAGCATACAGATTATTTCTTGTGAGCGGCCAACTCCGAAGGCTGGAACTAGGACGGTGCCTCCACCTTCGACGACCTCCTTGCAGGCTAGTACGAAGTTTCGTTCCGATTCCGCCCTGTCGGGGTGGTCTTGTCCCGCGTAGGTGCTCTCGATAACTATGGCGTCCAAGTTGCCGTATTCTCGATCCGCTCCGCTTACCAAATGTGTTGGCACGAGGTTGAAGTCCCCCGTGTAGAGGACGCGTTTTCCATCATTTTCAATGATTACCTGGGCGCTCCCGGGTATATGGCCCGCATTTACGAGTGTAACCTTTGTGTCGCCGACCGCGAATTGTGAATGATAATCCACCGGAATCGCGTGGGCCAGCATGCTTTCCAAGTCAATGTACTCGTAGGGTAGATAGTAACCGCTGAGTTTGATCATATCTCGGACGAGCACGCTGGTGAGCTTGAATGTTGGTTCAACGGCGTAGACCGGCAGTTTTAGCGCATGGACATAGAATAGGGGAATCAAACCGCTATGGTCTAGGTGCGCGTGGGTGAGAACTACCGCATCCAAATCCTTGGGCGACACATGAACTGGGAAGCCTACTTCATGATTAATCATAACGCCGTAGTCCATGAGAATCTGACTGCGCGCTGTCTTCGCGGCTACGGCAGAACGTCCTACTTCCTGGCAAGCTCCGAGAAACCGTAATTGCATCCGTTATCAGCTAATTTCTTCGTGAAACGTTAACTTTCCCCAAATCGACTACGCAAATGTAAGATTACCGGCCTAGCCGTACATTCCACGTAGCGATCTGGCTGTTTGCTGTAGTCGCTTATCGATCTCTTCTTCGATGTTAGCCGCATCGTATTCTAAATCCTTTACATCGACTTTGAGGCCATAGGCTTTGGAAACAGCTTTGATCGCCGTGGCTGCGGCCTTAGGGTCTGCATGCTCAGCTGAGGCGTAGGGTAGGACAGCGACGGCGGGGAAGTTTTGTTTTTCAAATTCCCCAAGCATGACGGCCAAGGGGCCATATACGAACAGGCCAGGTTCTAATGTTGTGTGCTTCATCTTCACGGTTTTAGGTGGGTAACTGGCAGTTGGAACAACCCGTATCCCGTCCGACCCCTCCTGCAAACTCGCGTCCAAACCACCAATCATCACGGCGTCTCTGAATCTATTGCTCATGGCCCAATTGGCGAGTGTCTTTGCAAACTCTGATTCTTCGGTCCTGTGTGGTGAGAATTCCAGCTTCACAAGCACGATCCTCCCGGCCCGATATACTTCGAACGGCGTGACCAGTCCCGTCTCGGAGGTGGCGATGAACGGCGGTGGATGAGCTACATCTACGAAACCAATCCTCTTGGCGTTCAAAGCATGAACGAGATATGAAACCGAAATGTAGCCTGTCTCGCCTACACCGTGGAAGCCGGTTATCAGAGTGCTATTCCGCAGGCTCTTAGATTCAACCATGAAATTAACAGGCAAACCTACTTTCCTCAAACGTTCCCGAGAATTATGAGAACGATTTCTTGCGCATGTCCGGACGAATATAATAACTTCGCTAGCTTCTCGTCCCAGACGCAGTGAGCCTTCAAGAAGCAATTCGAAGAAATCAAGCCCTAAGACGATCACAACGGACGATTGGGAAGGTTTTCCCGCACTCAACGAGGCCCGCTTGGGGTGACTCAGAAAGATACTTATGTACCGCCGATTTTTATGCTGTAGCGTCACCTGAGGTAACAAAAATGTCGTATTTAACAGGTCAACCCGTACTCATATTGAAAGAAGGATCTACTCGCAACCGCGGCCACGATGCTCAGCGGAGCAACATAACTGCCGCAATCATCGTTGCCGAAGTTGTCAAAACCACTCTTGGTCCGCGTGGAATGGACAAGATGCTCGTCGACAGTTTAGGCGACGTAACGGTCACAAATGACGGCGCGACCGTGTTGGACGAAGTTGACATACAAAATCCTGCGGCTAAAATGATAGTTGAAGTCGCGAAGACGCAAGATGATGAAGTAGGCGACGGAACCACAACTGCCGTCGTGCTCGCTGGTGGGTTACTCAAACGAGCGCAGGACCTTCTCGACGACGAAGTTCATCCAACTACAATTGTAGCGGGCTACAAGAAAGCAGCTGATAAAGCGATCTCAATTCTCGACTCGCTATCTGAATCCATCAAACCTGATGATAATGTCACTCTGAAGAAAGTCGCCATGACCGCTATGCACAGTAAAGGTTTGGGCGGCGCACGCGAACACTTCGCGGACATCGCAATCGAGGCGGTGCAGCTCGTGAAGGAGAAGCGCGGCGATTCCTGGTACGCGGACATTGATAATATTCAGCTTGTGAAGAAGGAAGGAAAGAGCCTGCTAGATACTCAGCTGGTTAGGGGAATTATTGTTGACAAAGAAGTTGTTCATCCAGGCATGCCGAAGGAGGTCAAGAACGCAAAGCTCGCACTGCTCGATGCGGCATTGGAGATCGAGAAAACCGAAATTTCAGCTGAAATACGAATCAACGACCCGTCCCAGATGAAAGCCTTTCTCGACGAAGAGACGCGAATGATGAAGGAGATGGTCACCAAGATTAAGGCTTCAGGCGCCAACGTGGTCCTCTGTCAAAAAGGGATTGACGACACCACACAGCATTACCTCGCCAAGGAAGGAATGCTGGCTGTGAGAAGGATCAAGAAGTCAGATATGGAAAAGCTCGGCAGGGCAACTGGAGGCAGGATCGTAACAAACCTGGACGACCTCAAAGCCGGGGACCTCGGAAAAGCGGACCATGTCGAAGAAAGGAAGATTGGAGACGACAAGATGGTCTTCATAGAGGGATGCAAAGATCCGAGATCCGTCAGCGTCCTAATTCGGGCAGGCCTCGAACGCTTAGTAGACGAAGCTGAAAGAGCTTTGAAAGATGCGCTCTCAGTCGTTATTGACGTGGTTCAGAAACCCAAGGTTGTAGTCGGAGGGGGCGCAATTGAGGCTGAACTCTCGAAGAGACTCAGGGACTATGCAAGCAAGGTCGGCGGACGTGAGCAGCTAGCGATAGAAGCCTTCGCCGAAACACTTGAAAGCATCCCGAAAACGCTCGCGGAGAACGCAGGCCTTAACCCCATCGATATCATGGTCGCCCTCCGATCAGCGCACGACAAGAAAGAAGGCGTAAACCAAGGCGTAGACGTGTTCAAAGGCGGAGTGAAGGACATGAAGAAACAAGGCGTCGTAGAACCCGTCAGGGTTAAGGAACATGCGATCCGGTCGGCTGCTGAAGCCGCCTCGATGATCCTCAGAATCGACGATGTCATCGCCGCCTCAAAACCGCCACCAACGCCGCCACCAAGGGGCGGCGGAGAGATGCCTGAATACTAAAACCCACTCTCCCATCCCCTACGCACGCTTAAAATACATTGTAACCGCGTTAGTCGGCTTGCTCCGGGCATTAGGGCTCCGGTAGAAGCCTAAGCTACCGAATATAGCCCGGTCAAGGCGCGTGACGCCGAAAGTATGTTGGCCTCTCGAGTAACGGAGAGAGTCAGCGACGCGGGTTCAAAAGCGAAGAGCCGTTCGCTGAAAATCCCGCCCGGAGCACCACAAAATCGTTTTTTCCGATCTGATTCAGATATGCGTAGTAAGTTTCGAGCGAGGCAAGTTGTGGCTACCCTTATCGGTGCCTTCGGTCCCTTCCCGCCCTGTTCTGTTCTCTTTGCCAACTTCGCTTCCGGCTGGTTTCAATCCTGGTCCTGCCAGATCCGAAGGATCCTGTTCCTCCTCGGTATTGCTGGACTTGAGAGTAAAAGTCTGTGAATCCATCTGCATTGTCAGCCAGGGTTGATATGAGCCCGTTGAGTCTCGATCTCGCTTCGTCGGAGGCATTTTCATCCCAAGCCTTGGAATAAACCTCATACGCAAGATGGAACTTGAAATCCTGCGGCCGGTCAACCTCCAGCTTGAGCGGAGTCTTCTTTTCCTCGTTCCCTTCTTCCATGTCACACAGTTCCGCATAGCCAGTTATTAGGTCGAGTTATTTAACGCCACAGGAAAACCAACAAAAAGTCCTGAACTGAACAAGGCTAGCCAGGATTGGTTCCGTTTGAGTCCTTGGTTATGCGTGAGTCTACGACTTCTTTGTCCTTTTCAGGCAGTTCGTACCATTGTTTCTTTTCGCCTATTTTCGCTCTAAGCTTCCAGCGAGTAGTCTTAGGAGCATTCTCTATCCGCGTCTTCAAATCTTCAATGCGCGCTCGAACAGTCTTCTCACTGTCCTTGTCAAGTTGATACTGGGCGAGCGCGGTAGATACGTTTCCAAGATTGATGCTGAATGTTTTGTACATCCCCCAATCTTCGGCGCATAGCTTGGCCAGATATTGACCGTTAATTGCCTCTGGGGTTTCAGTATCGGTAATCTCGTGGTCGTGGATGAGCGATATTATGTCCCGGTACTCTCTCTCGGTTATTTCCACGACCTGAAGTTTCGTAGCCAGGAGGTCCGCGAGCGGGATCGTGTATTTGTCGATCAATAGACGGTCTTTGAAATCCATCTTATGGCACATTTCGAATACGTCCAAGAAAATGTCGATCCGTCTTCCATTTTCAATGTCATTGAAGATGAGCCGTGTGTCTCCATGCAATGCGTTGAAGATATCGCGCGGAGTGTATCCCAGGCCTATGAACAACTTCTTCATGCCGCGCCCCTGCTTCTTCAGGCCCATGAAATCGATGTCGGCGTACTTACGAGCCAATGTTCTGTGCGTTGCGCTTGGGCAATGAAACCGAACCGCTAGACCACCAAACAGTCGCAGGGTTATCTGATTTTTCTCGGCTTCGTCGATTATCCGCTGGGCCTCTTTGACGATGTCCGTGGCTGGCGTTGAATTCGACACTGATTCATCACAGGAGCGTTGGTATCCCGCGGAGACTCAATATAAGGCGTTTCATGGGTACAATTGGGGACATTCAACCAGGCGCTCCGTAGATCTCGGAGATTCCCTCCATGTCTATTCAAGAAAGAGCTTGCTAAGATTTTCTGATCGGAGCCTATCGAACGCCCTAACCTAAGTCACGTTGTTCCCTGATCGCTTCAAAGGTTTAATTATTCGCTCAGAACACACCGAAATCGACTCCGTATGAAGGCTACAATTAGGTTCCTAGTCACGGTAGCGGTACTCCTCCTGTCAGCCCTGTCACTAAGCCAAGGGCTTGCTCAGCAAACTCAAGCTTCGTACACTGTTAATCTGAGTTCATTCACTCTACAAGTAACGTATCCTTCGGAAGTTATGCCTGGGCAAAACATCACGGTGAACGTTCAAGCCAGTCCCAAAACAACCGGCACGTATCTCCAGACCTTAGCCGCAACAGTCTATTACGGTGACACATCAGGCCTCCATACTCTTACAACTCAGACCCTTGTTAGCAACGCCGCGAATGGTTACGGGTCTTACAGCACTGGAAGTTTCAGCAAGAGCTTCACGGTGAATATACCGCAAAATGCGCCGAGAACATCACTGGTTGCAATATTCTCTGAAACCGTCCAATCCAACAATTACTACAATTACCCTTCATACTTCGGCTATTTGTACAACGGAAACCCATTATTCTACTCTAACTACCCATCCTACAGCACAACGACCGACGATGCGATAGCACCCTTATCCTACGTCAAAGCCACTACACCTGAATATGTGACTCTGCAATCTGAGTATCAGATGCTCCAACAACAACTCAACCAAACGCAAGCTCAGAACCAACAGCTACAGACAACCATCACACAACAGAGCGCAACCATTAACCTACTCGGACAGCAACTGGCTTCCGCAAATAGTACGGCGCAAACCTACCAGGATCTCGCCTTGGGCGCCATCATCATAGCCATAGCCTTTGCAGCCTTCGCCGGTTTCACATACTATAAGAGAAGTAAAGGAAAAGATCAGGCGCCAACCCCAAAGCAAGTCAACACCAAGAAGACTGAAACCGAGACGCCCGAATAGATTCAATCGCTCCTTTTTTCCGCTGCTCGAATCTTGCTGAGGAGAACCACTCATTAGCGCTGCCTTCGCCCTCTCTCTTCCAACGTTTACCCTTGAGGATGCGAAGTAAGGTACCTGACTTTGGGAAGTGACGTACATCACTTAACACTCGCAGTTCCCAACGAAGCGTCGGTTAGTCTAGGCGATCAAGGCGATCCTGTGAACGCAGCCAAAGCAACCCAATAACCAACCCTAGTCGAAGCCGCCCTATCCGATCCAAGAAATTCTAAGAAGCCAACCCGACCCGAAAGCAGAAAAACACCCCCAGACTACTAAAATCCTACAGGGCCCGTAGCTCAGCTAGGCTAGAGCGACAGAATTCGAATGTCGAAGCTCATATGACGGATCGGAGGAACCTGCTGGTCGAGGGTTCGAATCCCTCCGGGCCCACCAAATTAAATGCTTGTTTTTCCCGATTTCTGACCGTCTATTCCCCGAACGACTCGGATTTGAGCCAGCTGGGTTTTCGGTGTTACGAGATTTCCTAATGGGTAGAAGCCCGCATAATTCTCTGAGGTGGGGCTAGAGTTAATCAGTTTCACTTAGTTTCTGCCAGGCCCACCCAACTTCTCGAGGGCTGAAATTTCTTTCTCGCAACGAAATATGAGGGGGTGGAAGCATGAGCTACGGACTGATTAATATGAGAAAGCGAACGAAACAGACGACAATGGGAACAAGTGTTCTCGCGGACCTCGCCGTGCGCGGCTTAAGGTCGGTGGGCCTCTCTTTCCTCTTGAAGGAGAGCTTGAATGGGAGAGAAAAGACAGGGAAGAGATGAAGCGTATCGCTAGGTTACGCAAGAGATTTAACGCATAATTGTCTGCTGGAGTGCGCTCTCTTTCTATTTTTTCACCCATATTTCACGAGGCTACATGAAGTCTGAGAGGTTAGTGGGATTCATTTTGAGTTCAATATTCATGGGTTCGAAGACCTGTGAGAGTGACGCGAATAGGCTTAGGACATAGTCCTCTGCATCAATCTCCTTCGCGTATGCCTGTGAGGTTGGTTTAACGGTGAAATGCCTTCCGTGTAGCCTGAACGGCCGTACTTTCACAAATCCAATAGTCTCCCCACGGCTAGGACACCTTCGTTGCTGCTCAAGCAGCCAGGCCGCTTGGTAGGGCTGCGCAAGTCTCTTCGACCGTAACTTCTCCGCCGGCTCCTCCCGAAGTTCAACTCGATATTCCAGGTCTGCTAGACTCACGGTTCTGCTCCGAAGCCGCTGGATCGCTTCGGTAACTATGTCGGGGAGGTGCTGTTTGGCGTTTTCGAATTCGGAAGGTGAACGGCGTCCTTCGGCCAGTTTGGTGAGGCATTGTTGGAAGGTTTGTTGGAAGAATCGTGGTGAGTTGGATTTGGCGATGGCTAGACCTTTGATTTCTGGTTCACCGTTTGGTAGGATGCCGAAGTAGGCTTTGATGGCGCTGAGAACGCAGACCGAGTAGACGCGATCATATGCCAGTTGAAGCCTGAATCTGCTGCCGACATCTTGAATGAGCTTCCATGCTCCCTCCTCATTTGGATTGTCTAGGAAGACGGAGTCCGTGTCGCCATACTTTGGTGCCAGCCCCGTTCTCTTCGCCATGTCCCAGGTGGCTTGGAGAACGTATCTTCCGTAGGCGGTGATTGCCTCGCCCAGGAGCGGGCTAGCTAAGCCGTGAATCCTTATGGTCACACCGTAGCACGAGACTAGGAACAATTTCAAAAGTGTAGATGCAGCCAATACATTGCCTTCAACTTCGCCAGTTTTCTTTGTCTCGGGTTTGTAGATTTGCAGACGGAGATCGCGAAGAGCGCCTACGAGAGCGGAGTATATTCCTCGTCTTTTGGTGCAGACGTGTAACTGTGGTTGGCTGGGCACTTGGTTGCTTTGACATTCTGGGTGGGGGCATTGGATGGTCTCGTATGAGAGATTGAAGACGTCGATACAACCTGGGTAGAGAGATTCGAAGTCGAGGACGTGCATGTTGAAGTAAGTGCCCGGCTCCGGCCCGATTGCTAGGGCGCCCGTCACCTGCTTTCTCGCGTCGCCGCGTTTGAGTTCTTCAGGGTTGGGGATGAGTATGTTATGGGAGCGGTAGTAGGTGTTGAGCATTGAACGTATCCAGTCGGATACGGAATAATTTCTGTAGGTTCGGACTAAGGGTAGGTTCGTTAACCGGCTCAGCAGAAAGGCGTTGAAGTAATCCTCCTCGGACCCAACGTCGCGGAGATTCAGCTTCTCTTCAGGAATCTTTGGCACAGGTTGGCTGACGTAGGCGTATGCCTCCCGAAGTGAAGCATATTTGAGAGGATTACTTCGGCTAACTCTTCCAAATAATTCCTCAAAGCGTGAACCATCCTCCCCGCCTAACGAGGCATCAGGAACCCAACCGTCGTCGCTGAAACGGTGAAGGACGCCGAATCGAAGTCTCTTATCATACGCGTAACTGAGCGCCGGATCGATGTCCAGCTCCCAACCTTTCGTCTCCTTGGCAGGCTTCCCTGTGTAGGTGACCTTGTGTAGTGTCAACTCTTCTCCGGTAAAGAGATCTAACTTCTTTACGGGTTCACCCTGCTTCTGCGTAGCGAGGTAGTATGGTTGATAATCTCTTTCAACCCATTCAATCGATTCTAAGTCGGGTGATGTGATCAGCTGAAGAGCGACTAACCCCGTTTTGTAAGTGGCCCCTACAAGCCACGCAGATTGACCCTCATGAACCAAGAGCGCACCCGCCTTGACGCTGAGGAGTCGGTTCTCTTTAGGGTTGAAGGAAGCGACGTTCCGCGTTCATCAATTTGTTCAGAGCGATGAGGCAGTTTTTCGTCAATCATATGGTCTGGGACCTCCGGCAAAAGCTTGCTGTCTTTCTCTCTTCCGCAACGTTGCCACCTCGCGAGGTTGAGGCTTAGGAGGGACGGCTGTAGGTCGTTCATAGCCGGCGCGTTGCACCTTCATGAGTTCATCGACTGTGATGAACCCAGTCTCCTCCTGCTTGTACTGAATCGCCCGCATTTCACTCATGTCAAAGTCAGGAAGGCGGACCCGGAAGACAAGCTCGCCTGCCCCTGCCTCAATAACCAATCCCATTAGATCATAGTCGTCTGAGAGGGAGAGAAAGCGGCGGATTATCTTCATCCGGTCGGTTGGCAGGGCAACTTCCTTAGATTCTACCTCCGTTTCATTGCACCATCGGCATATCCACGTGACGTTTCTTACCAGGGTGCTAGGAACCTTGAATTTCTCTGGAGTAGAGTATTCACAACCGCAGGAAATCTGTGGAGTCCCGGCATTACAACTTCTACACCATCGCTCAGTGCGGATAGTGTAGTTACTGCCTCGGTTGTATGGCATAGAACTCGCTCATCTTGGGCCTATATCGTTTCGTCAGCATTTCTTGTGTTCTAGATAGGAGTTCTCCGTTCTCTACGGAGTAGCCTTCATGGCACCACTCGCAGGTGAGAAAATCATCCAGTGGTCCGCCGCAATGAGGACAGCGTCGGTTCCGGACCGTGTCGATTTCTGCCTTATGCATGGCCATGCGTTCGGCGACAGGGTCTCGTTCGATCTTCAACTCCTTTAGCCTGCCTTCTCTGAATCGATACTCACGTTTACATGAGTCGCAGCGAAAGCCCAACTCATCAACATCGCGACCCTGAAATAACCGCTTACTTCGGCTTATCCAAATCAATGCCTTGTGGCAATCGAGGCAACCGGTCGAATTGGAGTCAATTTCCAAAACGCTACAACTCAGCGCCGCAAATGGAGTGGATCGGCCCGTAACGGTACAAGCTCATCGTTCTCTAGTTCAAACCAGAGGTTGCATTGGTCACAGCGTTTCAGAGGGTATTTCGCTTCGCCCAGAAGTTCAATTTGACAAAACGGACACTTCAAACCAAATCACCAGATTTGCCGTAAACAATGCTAACGAATAAGTTCAGAAGTCACTGAAAGGCGCGGGGTCAGTGATCGATGAAAATGAGATTGTGATTAGCAGAGAGAACTATGAAACTGTAGACTCTTCGCAGCTTAGTCATCCTTGACTCGTCTCCTTCTCCAAGAGCCTTAGTCTTGCACGCCGCAGTTGCTGCTCATCCAGTTTGTTGAAACATTCTGTTAGCGCTTGTCTTATGGCCTCAGGCTTGGACCCAACAAATCCTTTCTGAATTATATCGTCCAGTCGCCTCGCCAACTCACCGGTGAGGTCGAAGTCTATTCTAGTGCTATAGTGATCGTTCTGCATTCTCAACCTTCTCCTCTTTTCTCAACGACCATTACTGTTCCCTCACTGGTTCGGCCTCGATATTCCTCTCTGGCCGAACTTCTAGTGGGATAGCGTCTAATTCGACAAGGAGAAGCTCTAGATCAGCAACAGGGATGTCAAAGAGTTCTGGACCTTTATCGATGATAGCCTCAGGCGGCACTCCCAAGGGTTCTGCAGGTTCAGTTAGATCAGTCTCAGGTGCTTTCTCCTCGATTGTGGCCGGCCCGATCTCCATAAATTGATTCGATTCGAGGCCCATTGCTGGCAAGTTAAGCGGCGTCTCCGAGTCGAGGTGTTTCTCAGTCTGAGATTCTTGCTTCTGCTCTGAGTCGTTGCGAAGATACTTCTCCAGGGCACGTCCGACAGTCTTGTCCATCAAAGCTTGATCCGGCTCAGCGCGATAGAACGTAGGTTGACGATAGGTTTCGGTAGAGGGCCTTTCGATAACTTCGTAACGGGTTTCCGTCTTTGGAAGTTTTGCATCTCTTTCTTTTTCGTATCTAAAATCATGCGTTCGGAAATAGTTCCTCGGCCATCCATATCCGCCCCCTCCACGATTCGGAGTGTAAGGTCTCTTCGTATACGATCTCGCACCCCGCTTACGTTTTCGCCTATAATCTCCCATTTCATTACACCTTCATTCCAGAATCGTCACGATTCGGGTTTGTTCCGCTTAATGACGGCTGATGTTCGACGTTCGATCGGCTATTACTAGTACTATTTTCACGCAGGAATTCGCTTATTTTCTGTATCCTTACTTTCTTCATCGCGGGACGGGCTTTCAGGAATATTACTCCGTCCCGCAGGCTTTCCTCATCTTTCACAAGTATGACTAAGCTGTCAAGCTCGTCTATACCTTCAACTTTCTCCTCGATGTTTGTTGTTGTTAATTCTATTTCTATTCCAGCCTTCACTTTTCCATCATTGCAGTATACGTCCAGCCTTCTCCCGGAAGCTAGTTTTTTCTCTATTGTTGCCTCGTAGCCTCTCTTTCTGAAAGAATAGGCTATCAGCACTTGGTAGAGCGAATGCTCGAACCCGACGTTGCCAATCTTCTTCCAGAGGCTAGCCTCATGCCCCACATTGCGGAGAAGACTCAGCGCCTCGTTGGTTAACATTATGAATTTCACCGGCCTGAAGTTTCCCAAGGATATTGGCAGCGTAGCGACAAGCTGCTTCTTGGCAAGTTCTGCTACGGCTGTCTCGATTCTTCTTCCCGATATCTTCAGTCTGTAGGTCCTTGAACGGATTCCCATGAAGGGATGTTCACAGACATTCACCAGCACATTCCAAGCGTCAGGTGAAAGCTGTGGCGGAACCACCTTCGGAGGCTCGACTATTTTCGGTCTCGGCGCGACAACTACTTCCTTCCTCTGTTTGTCAAGTTGTTCGACGAATCCTCTCATTCTTTGTTGTAGTTCTTCATCAGTCATGTCCTTAGGAATCGGTAAGTCCTCTGTTTTGACCACAAATGGCTTCAAGCCAGCCTTCTTCGCCAACCAAAGCCCTCGTTCTCCCATTTTCGAAAATTCTTCACACTCGTCCTCTGTGAGAGTGAACGCATCGGTGCATGCTTTAATGTCATCAGCGTGCGCGAGATATCCGGCAAAGCGTGTCCTTAGGTTACTCATCAAACTGTGAGAAATCATCGAAACGTCCTGACCTGCGCATAAAATTCCTTCCTTGTAATCACGAATTATCTGCGGCACGGTGTCAATGAATGGTATACCTAGCACAGCCGTAGTTTCGCTGAATTGTCGTCCCTTTGGGAAGAGCCTACTTACCTCATCGAAAACAAGAAGGTGAGCAATGGTGCCTCTATGCAAGTTCGCAAGCCTATAGCAGAAAATGTAGGCGAGAAAATAGTCAACTAGAAAGTTAGCTTCATCCCTCCTTAAGCCGTCTAGTTCTATGACGACGTTCTCGTTCAGCAATTCATGAACGGGGAAGCTGGCTTCAGTGTTGAGAACGTCTCCAAGTATTATCAGCATGGAACCGATACGGTTTAGCGCTACTGTTTTGTAGTCCTCGGCTCTTCGACTGCCTGTCTCCTCGTTAAGCAGAATTATGTCGTGTAGGTCTTTGAATGTCGGGTAGCTGTTCGGCTTGGCGTCGTAAGCCCTCCTCATGGCTTCCAGAATCAGGTTTTCTGAGGCCGAGAAATATCCGAACACGTGTGCCATGATATCGGATAGAAAGCTCATCCATTGCACCAATGGCACATTAGGAGGAGGCTGGAGAGGGTTCACCTTAAGCCAGTCGTAGCGCAGAACCTTAACATCATAATTTCTCGAGAGGCCACGGAGGTCGCGTTTGAAGTCGAAAGCCATCCATGGGATCGGGTTTGGCAGCTTCGTTAGCTGAGTCAGGATGGTAGCAATCAAAGTTGTTTTTCCGGAATATGTTGCAGCAAAGATACCGGCGTGCTGCAAATCCTCCAAAGAAATTTCAAAGTCACCTTGAACCCTTTCGCCTTGAACGATTTTGCCAACTCTGATCTCGCCCTTCGGAATTTCTGGAACGTAGAAGGTAGGTTTCCTCGATAGAAGCACTTGATCTGCGTGAATGGCAACGAGTTCATTCAAATCCTTGAGAGATTGCGACTTTGAGTCCCCGTCAAGGAGCGAGTCGACAGCTAACGCATCAATTAGGCTTTCAGGAATGGCGAGGTTGGCCTTGAACAGTAGTCGCCTAGTCTCTTCAACATCTTCGTAGTTCATTTCTCATTCCTTCACGAATACTTTGGAGCCGATAACCACGAAGATTAGCATCAGGAGACCAAATACGATAATGTAAGCGGCGCTGGGCATTCCAAACTCCGCGAGCTTCAAGTAAGCCCACGACAGGACGCCGTACCAGATTATGACAATCGACGCCAAGATCAAGCAAGAGACGAGAGCTGGCTTAAGCTCCATCGTTATCTTCCTCAGTCTCAACTTCCAGTCTTTTCATCATGTCAACCACGTCTTCGTCTTTACCGAAAACCTTGGAGTAGATTGAGAGAATTCTGATTCCATCAGCAGTAATTTTCCTGGAAAGAAAAGACAAGACTCCTGAGGTTACGATGTACTTCGATTCCGCTAGAACCGCAAGAGAAGTCCTCACGTCGTCCTTCTTCAAGCGGCAAATTTCAGCTATCTTTGAAACAGATTGAACATTGGAGTTGACGCAGCTGAGGGTCATATAGCCAGTTCTCGAAAGCCAAAAGATTTCAGCCAAGTGAGTTATGCAATACGGGCGGCCGTCAACCTTCACTGCGCAGTCGGAACACAGCTTCTCACCGCGTGCGCGGCATAGGAGGAAGTGGTCTAGCGGATACTTACCGCAATAATCGCACGTCATAAGGAACGTTGTGCGTTCTAGTTTGCCGCCATTGGTTTCTAACTTCTTGCCTCCAAAAAGGCCGCGCCGTTCAGGAACTGCATGCTCTTCCAGAAGGGGTTTGTCTTCGCTAGAAGGGTCACTCAAAAATCATCATCCTCAAAGCCGGTGTCATGCCATCCAGGGTCTTTATTGCGAAGGCGAGAGCAAGCGCCGCGAAAATGAACGGGAAAAAGAGGAGGAAGAGGAGCATCCTCAGAATTTTTCTCGGAGTCAATCGTCTTCCTCAAAGTGTCTCGGTCGGCGTTCGATGTGCACGGTTCGGCTGTATGTTGAGGTGTGTGTCCGTCGAGGTTCATGGTAGTCCCAGTCTCCGGATTCCTCCATGAGGAGGCCAAGTATGGTTAGACCGCCGACTCCGGTGATCGTGATGAGAACCCAAATGGCTGCGTTGTAGCCATTGACAAAGCCTAGGACTGCACCCCAAAGCATTACGAAAGCCATTGCAAAACCAAAAGTGATGGGGAGAGTTGGGAGGATTTCCAATTTAGTAATCCTCCACTCTGCCGCTCGGGTAGTGCGTTAGCACGGTTGTCCTTTCAGTGATGTCCTGACTTGTGGGTTCGGATGGTATGTCGTCGCCATCGCTGAGGGCCTTCCCCAAGCCCGCGCCGATCGCAGCCAGTATTATGAACCAGATCAAACAATCACCCCCTCAGCAGTATGCGCAAACCTCGCGCTCGTAATCTTCGGTTTCTCTGTAGCTCTTGGAGAGGCTGCCGTAGAGTTTGTAGTCCCACCGTTCACGAATTACGACAGTACAGATACGTGTGTCGAGTTTGTCTCCGAAGAGCTGTCGCCATGCAGACTCATTGTGAGAGTTGGTCAGCAAAGCAGTGTAGGGGTCGCTGTATCTCTGAAGCTGATATTCACTCATCGCCATTTTCTCCCCTGCGCGATCGCTCACTGAGCGGTCGGTCCAGGTCTCTCCGAATGTCACGGGAACCGAATTGATCGAACATATCTCGCAGTCGGCCATGCACTTGGGATCCCAAGGGTTCATTCTCTATCTCAATGACCCAGCGAATCTTGCCGTTTGCTTCGGAGCGGCTAACGAAAACCCGCTTCCTTTCGACAACCGCTTTTTGCACGTCATGGAAAACGTCTTCAGGATTCATTCGTCGTTGGCCTCCATGTCCACGTTCTCTCGGGTTTCTTCCTCCTCATGTCTTTCTTTACGGCTCAAGATGCCCTTCTTCATCTCGTACAGCGACCAGCGGCGGTAGTACTCGTAGTGGAATACTTTCGCCAGCCCAGCTGCCACCATGTGCTGCCCCCGTTCGACAACGTCGTTGCTCATTCTAGCTAGGTGGGCTGACTTCGCCATGTCCCTGATTCTCTGCTCGTCTTTGAGTAAGCGGACTGCATCGCTTTCACGCTTGGAATTTATTTCAGTGGCTGCCGCGAGTTCTGCAAGCGTTGGAGTTTTGCCGAATCTGCGCCGTCGTCTTCGTTCTTCCTCGGTTTCGTGGCCGTCGTAGGTTTCTTCGTATTGACTCATTTTCCATCGCACTGATTCATCGCACACGTCTATTGCGATAACAATTGCCGCGCCAAAAATCGTGCAAAGTTAGTGTAATTATTGTGTAAACCCGACTGGAACGTTCAAAATCCGTACACAAGCCGCGTGACGTCCGGAAATTGTGCGAATAATGTCTCAGGCGCGATGAGCGCCTTCCTGAGGTACTTACTGGGCGTCCGATACGCTCTCAATGATGTGACGGAAGTGTTTCTCTGAAACTATCGGGAAAGGGTACTTCGCGATTGCCTCGCCCGCCTTCTTTCCCCTGGTTGTCAGAGCTCGCATTTTGCCATCGAGCAAACCTGATTCTTTCAACTTTTTTCTCAGCAAATAGAAATCCGATCGTGAAATTTTATGCGCCGGGTCCGTGCTGCAAGCGCATCTCCATTGTTCGACGGTATCGAAGCACTGGCTACCCGCTGTTGCGAGCGCCATGGTCAATGTGATCCCTCGATAGCCTCTCGCTGCATTGATGTACTCTGCCTTCCACCAGTTCGCGGACTTAACCGCGTCCTTTGGCTCCTTGATTATGTTCTCTATCCGGTTTAACCTGTCTTGAATCTCCTTCAACGATTTCATTACTGCTTGGTCGCTCAAGGCTTGCTCATTGCTCGTTAGCAGCTTTTTTTTCAGCTAGTTTCCCGTTTCGCGGATTGCTGTAAGTGCAAGGTACAATACCAATGCCCTTTGTACAGTTCCAAGTCGCCCTTCGATCCGCACTCGACGCAGTGGGGCATCTAGGTAGTATGCTCCTTTTCGTAGTCACTGTCTGCAAGATGCCTGAAGGCGAACATCCGATACTGCAGCCGTAACGTTATGCTCTCTTGATGGCTTAGTACAATGATTCTTCCGCAGCGTTTGTGCTCGATTAGCACCCTGCCATCAGGTAAAGCGGGATATTCCTTGACCTCTGTTCTTGACGGTATAGCAAAGTCCCGGAAAACGTTCCAGTCAGGGAATTTTTCAATGCGTTCACAATACGGGCATTTCAAATGAATTAGATTAGAGAGTTCCAGATTTTGCTCGTGTTCAGGCTCAGTCAATTTTTTCTTCTACCTCGCACAGGATGAGAGCGTAAGCAAGGGGAGAATCACCCTCATCAGTAATCGTCACTCGAGTAGCGCAGGAGAGATCGCGCGCTGATTACACTAAGTTGACCGCATGCATGCTCAACTACCAACAATTCTTTGCCTAACTCAGAGATGCCAAGACGGGCTTCACAAGTGACGAATCCATTGCCTATGTACCCGTCGACAAAACACCAAGGGCAACGGTAATTTTTGTTCAACAGGTTCTGAGATACTGATTCAACTTTGTATTGTGGGCTTGACTTACCTGATGTACGGTTCTCGGTACCTTGAGTAATATGCGGGACAGTGAAGATTTTGCGTCTTCGTTTTTCTTCGGTTTCTGGATAGTACGTTTCTTCACTCAAATTTCTTTCACGCCTTACTATGGTTCGGGCGGCAGTAAAAGTTATAGGCTATAACTGTGGTAACAAAGTAATACTCTTGTGAACATGTGGGGGCATTTATGGAGAAGAAAACGCTCGAATTAGGAGTAAGGACTGTATCGAAACGGGGAGGGTCTTTTCAGGTCACTATTCCCAGTGACGTAGTGCGCCTAATGAAGATGGCAAATGGAGATCGAATTGCTTTCTCCTACGATAGAGAATTGCAGAAGGTGATTGTGGGAAAGGTTTCAAGGTTGGATCTCGAAAAAGCAGTATCCTTGCAATTCTCGATTAGCAAAGAACTTGCAAAGAAACTGCTAGAAGGACAGAAACGTGCCTGAGCCAATGGGCGCCGATCAAACTTAAACTTGAAGCTCTGAATAAATGAATATGGATCAATAGCGAGGACTGCCCGGATACTGCAAATTGTCCATGCTCGTTCGAACTGACGGCGAAGTTGACTCTGCAAGAGTGTAAAGGTGGAAGCTTGGCTTCGGACAAAATTGACCAAGCCGTTAGTCTATCATCTGTTCCACACGGTCTCTACCTTGCCTCGAACATGGAACCAAAGGATATTTTGGCCGAAACTCTCGTGGATACGGGCGAAATATACCATTATGTTCCGGCAGATATGAGCATGTTTCTCGGAGTGCAAGCTCACGAATCAGCGCATCTGGTGGACAACGATCTTACTGACTTTCAGAGATTAACAATTCTGATGGATGTTTTCAGGAATGTGCCAGAACTCGACTTTCGGGGTTATGCTGATTACGTCCGCAGTCGTTTCCCCGCGGTAGTTACCTTCCTCGACGCAGACTGGGTTCCGTTCACGGAGGCGGGAGCGTTATTAGCTCAGCTTAGGGAACCTCTTATTCATCCTCGTCTTCGCGAGGCAGTGTCCGAGATCGTGAAAACGCGCGAAAAGAAGACGTTCGAACTCCTTGAACAGTTGGGTCTCATTATTCGGAATGTCACGTCTAGATTTGTCCCCGGACATATGTCACAAGGTAGCCGAGCCCTCTGGGAGATTAATTTCGAGCTCACGAAGGAGGAGGATCGATATAGACGGGTCTACGGATTCAAGGATAAGTTCGATCCCACCCGGCATACACTATTCAGGTTGATAAGATTATTCGTGATGAAAACGTTTCTTCAGAAACTTGATTTTGGGTTCTATCCCATCAGTCCTCCACCTCTCCTCAAATGTCTGGATTATTTGTCTAAGCTCTCAGCACATGAAATTCCAAGGTGGTCAAGTTTCGAAGAGGTCGAAGAAAACTTGTTCGAACGAATTCGGCAAAAATTTGACCTCGCCAAGCACGACAACTTCCTGGACGCTCTTATGTTGCTGAAGATGTTCCCCGAACTAGCTAGAACGGCATCCGACAGTCAGAGCTTAGAAAATCATGCGTTCACTCTATGTCGCTTCGTACTGGCCCTATTTCCCAATGTATCTCCGGGGTCGTTCCCAACAATCATTTACCGTGCCAAATCTGCAATGGACCGAAGTTCACGAGTTATCGATGTCTGCAATCAATGCTCCTCTCTCTCTGACCCCGACGCACTCGCGACCGTCGGCAAATACAACAGGCGTAAAGACAACGGACTTGTAACAGTGGATTTTCTCTGGAAGGAAAATCGAGCAGCGCTTTCCAATTGGAGTAAGGATCTAAGACAAAGTCTTAGTCTTGAGGCTAGGGCTCTGGACCAGATTCTTGAGATAAGGAAACGCGTTTTTGAAAGCCAGCCTGAACCGTGTATTGGCTTGGCCTATTGCCGAAAGAAGGAACAGCTTGCTAGAGAGCTTGCCGCCCTCTTCAAGAGGGGCCCATTCTCAACCATCGATCTTTTCGAAACTCCAGACAAATAGATCGAAAGATCGACCTTGTCCCGATGCATAGCAATCTGAGAATGTTTTCGCGAACGTGGACGCCACGGCCGTCAGAGAGAGTTATGCAATCGGCCGCTATGCCCAAACGAAATTAATTCTTGCCTCTTCCTTTCATCAAGAAAGGAGCATGTCTTCTCAATGTCGTGGTCGAACAATTGTTCCTGACAACAATTTCCGCCGCCAAGTGCATAACCTCTGGTTGGAGAATCTCAGTGTGCAACTTCACTAGAGTGCTACGCATGCAAGCCATGAGATCGTCGGTATAGCGTTTTCTCGCGCTTAGACACCGCATCAACAACTCAAATGCATAAGATTTTGAGAGTACAGATTGAGCAAACTTTTCGGCGTTCGCCTTGCCAGGACCCACATAGAGAGGTAAGATGAAGAACAGATCCCCCGTTTCCTCTCGCGAAACGAACAGCTTCTGATACTTCATGAGTTCCTGAGCGGTCTCAACTTTAGCTGTTTTTCGTTTCCCCCGTTCCATTCTTAGTCTGATTACTTTCCCAAATTTGACGCGTAGAAATCTTGGCAAGCTTGAGTGACTGAAAATCCGAAGAGGCTCTTCAGCAATTGCTGTTCCTTGGTTCTTTTCCATCATCTCCAGTTGTCTTAGAAGCCGTCTATCGGTAGATGTTCGGATTAGTCGCTTGTCGGGGTCGAGGTGACTGTTGAGCATGAGGTGCCTGAACTGATCTGTGGTAACGCCTACCAAATCCACGTCTCTGAGATCGATGTTCATACAGTGAAGCGGCAAGTGACGCACATAATTTACATCGCCGTAATTCTCTCTTATCTTGTTACCAATCAAGAGAGCTAGTGTGTGCTCAGTCGTCATTCCGTGATGCCTAGCCCGGTTGGCTGATTTGACATTACCGAGTAATCTTTCACCGATATTTTCGGCTAACTCAATCATGTCTGATTCGGTGGCCTTGGATTTCGGGAAGAAACGGGTCAACAGTCGGTAGGCGAATTTCGCCGACATATTGCGGGTGCTTTGACTTAGTTGGAGGTACGTGGGTGCTACCTCTTTGGAGACTTTTGATACCTCATGGAATACCGAAAGCTTGGTCACGAGTTCCATCGAAAGCCCAATCCACTTCAACCCTTCCGTCGGACGTTTCTTAGATATCAAGTAAAGACCATAATCAGCAAGTTCTTCGGACAGTGAATCTATTGCTCCCTCGTAAATTCCCAAGTTGCAGAACGACGAATCTTCTGCATGGACTAATTCGTGCCAGACTGAATAAGCCCACGCAAGCTCAAATCTCTCTAAGTGTTTCAGTTTCGTCGGCACAAACATATACAATGGAGAATAGAAAAAACCCGCAGGATCGTTCTGGCCTTTGGAGACGACTGATGTAATGGGAAGCGAATGAGACACAGCAAAGGTATTGGCCGTCTCGTCGCACAGCGTTCTTTCTCGGAATGTATCCACGTTTCCAACACAAACCCGACTGTCACAATATATGATTTCGCTTGAATCAATGTTGGGTGCACGAACGCATTACAAATCGATCTTAGGTTTAGAAAAAGTGAAGAATGGGAGGGGGACTCCCATCTTCTTACAAAGTCACGACTTGAATTCCGTCTACGAGTTTCCCTGCGAAGTTCTTCTTCACGACGATCAGGCTAATCTGCTTACCTGTCCATAGATCAGTGTCGTCTCCATGTTTCTCTGCGATTATCTTGCTGTTCGTGTTGTTCAACGCAAGCTGCTTGGAGGTCTCGTTAAAGGATAGAACGACCTTATTCCTTGCCTCTTCGCCTTGACCTAACTTCTTGACTTCTGCGCTCTTTATCGTTAGCATTGTGTTGTTGAGGTTCTCGGACACGATATTCGTGGAGTTGAGGTAGTTCCAGTTATCTCCAGCGAATGCGTTGTCTTCGTATTGACGATACACTTCCATTACATTGGCCACATTTTTCACACTCCTTGGATTCTGTTGCTTTGACCCATCAGAACCCATTTCCCTTGCTGAAACTATCTATCGGCCTCACTTTCTTCAGCGTCTTCTTGTCTCGCAGCAACGATGATAGCTTAGCATTGAGCTGCTTTCTCAGCATCGACCGTTGCTCTTCCAAATCCCTAATCTGTATCTGAACCTCTATTATCTCATCTTGAAGTCTCTGTAGTTTGCTCATCGTCTCATATCCTTTAGTTAATAACGGGAGCCCGAGTCTTCTTCGTTTCAGCGAAGCGTGGTCGACGTAGGAGACCGAAAGGAAGAAAGAACTCGGCGACGCCGCGGATCGGAATTTTGTCGCTTTGACCGGTAGAACATAGGTCTGATTGAGTTCATGCGACGTAATTCATCCATATACTTGAAACTAGACATTAGACCATAGAAATCAATTAGCAAACATCTTCACATAATCACGAACATCTCTCTAACTCCACGCGATGAAGGACGAAAGTCCTGAGCGTCTTCACATATTTTCCAACCTGAAAGTGAGACTTCGTCAAGCAGTTTTCATTAATGATAATTTGTTTGAGGTTTGCTAAGTACTAAATATCCTGACTGAAGACATCTTTCAGGATCGAAGTTTGAATCGTCGCAGGTTCCTGAAGTATGCTGGGGCTACTGCGGCTGTTGTTGGAGCTTCCGCGCTGGGGTTGGATTACCTTCTTTCTCCAAGACAAGGGAGCCCAAGTCTAACGAGTCTCTCAGAATCTGTTCAATCAAGTTCTTCTCAATTATATTCGTTAGAAGGCAGACTTTTTTTCGATTACAATGGAAATGGGAAACAAGATGGAGATGAACCTAGTGTTCAGAATGCCGACATCACCATCACGGGCTGGGATTTATCAGACACTCCATACGTTGCTGGTACGACTACCACAGATTCTTCTGGAGATTATAGCATTGATCTACCTGCTGCAAACTACAAATTTCTGATTAAACCAGATACCACTAATCCAAAAAATCCTATTTTCAGATATATGTGTCAATCAGATTCTTATGTCACGGATATTGGGGAAGGTTATCCTCTTAGTGTTATTGGTCCTGGTAATTTCAATGTGGGATTGATGGAAGGTTTTCTGACATTACCGTTTCCAAAAAGTATACCTCTTTATGTAAACCCTGAAGAAGGAGACTATTTCTTTCATGGTCCTGCAGAACCAAATGCGATATGGTGGAATGGTCAAACGGAACCTGGGCCTAGATTTCATACGCCAGCGTACGCAAACCCAGCAACGGACTTTTACATGCCTGAAGGAACTGAAGTTAAAGCAGCTCTTCCAGGAAGGGTTAGCACCATATACATGAAATCTGGAGATCCTTCCTTTATAACTTTGGATCACTTTGACGGGTGGGAAACTACTTACGTACATCCTTCGAGATTTACTGTTCCTGTCGGAGCTTTCGTCGAGCGAGGTGATACCATTGCCTTATCAAGCAATATTGGAACAGGAAGTTCTGATGACTATCACACTGCATTTCAATTATGGAAAACGATGAGTGATGGTAGGAATTACTATATTGATCCTTTTTCACCTGTTAACGGAGTCCCAAAAGGCGCTTGGATAGCTCCTCCGCCTAATCGACCAAACGGTGTTTACATTGGTGGTACATGGACATGGCATCCCCAAGGTGAAAACGAAGAATGGATATCACAAGGCTATTGGACCAAGCTTAACGATCCTCAATACCCAGACTCTGAGTAATGAATCTTGTACTCGATTAACTCGAAACAGTATGCTGTTCCAGTTCTGATATGAAATCTTTCTGCAACTGTTATATCGCTAATGTGAGACTTCGTTCTGCCAAGTGGGAACTACGCATAAAGAGAGTTACATGAACTAGCAAGAATTCGCTATCAGGCTGCGCAAGCCGACAAAAGCAGTTGGAACAGGTATTCTCTTTCAGATCCGACAAAGCAAGCAAAATTAGCCGAATACTCCATGCTCCTGTCTCAGATTGTTTTCTCAGGTGGACATTGCATTCGTCGATCGCGCTGAGTCATGAAGTGCATCCAGCTGGCGCTTTTCATTATAAGTCTGCCAACGGACAACCTTCCGCGTGAACCTTCATAGCAATCGACGGCTTTTTTCGCTTCAATTGTTTCATCGTAGCTATTGTTGCCAAGAGCACCATCATTTCTCCAAGCTCAACGCAATCTCCTTCGCGTTCTCCCCAATTCTCCTGTCTTAGTGACATTTGCAGTTCCTCACATCTTTCCGCAATGGCTCTCCCGGTAGCATTCAATTTTCGAATGTTCGACTCGACATATAGAGCGAACAAGTCTTCCATCTCACATGCAAGTCTGGAATCAAATCGTCGAAGGCGCATGGCCTATCATCTGTTCACATTCACATAAGAATCTAGTCTCGTTTCATTTTGTATGCCAGGCGATCAGTCACTAATCCCACGGTCCAGGAATAATGGCTCAACTATATGTGCTCTAAAGATCAAATATTGAATGATGGCTTTTTGGAATCGCTGGTTCAGAAAGGAATCGAAAGTCAAGAATACGCAACCTGTTGCAAGTGGTCGGGAGATTGTCATGCAGTGGGTTCAAAGCGTCAATGATTCTCTCATAATTATCAGAGAAGAACTAAGAAAGGTGCCTTCTGAAACTGCCGCCATCTACAGTCAAGATCTCGAAAACAGCAAACGAGACGTTCTAAGAAAATTAGACGAACTGCCTGAAAAGATAACAGGGCCTGTGAAGGAGATGATATCCATCTCGAAACAGGAAATACTAGCCGAACTAGTTCGCATCAGTGCGGACTATAATGCGCATCATTCGCACGATTCGAGTAGTGCGCAGATCCTAAAACCCGTTCAAGAGATAACTAATGGTTTGACGGGTAAGCAGAGGAAACTTCTGGCCATACTTCTAGATTCGGGATTCCTCTCATACGCTGACATCGGAGAGAGGCTTGGAATAACCCATGAATCCGCCAAGAATCTTGTGAATAGGCTCCTAAAGGACGAAGAGAAGGCGAGACTGTTCACAAAGCAGGAGACGGAAAGAGGCGTAATCGTGGGTGTGTCGAACGAGATTCAGCATGAGATATTAGAGAAAAAGTACCGAACCACCGCGAACGATTCGACATGATTCGCCGAATGGTTCGAACGATTCGCACGATTCGCACGATACGGATGATTCGACGATTGCTTATGATCACTGACGTCCATCACGTACAACCAGCAGCTCATTTCATGCACATTACAGACAGAAGTTAAAGTCACGCGTAGAGAGCGAGAGATACTCTTGATGGTTCAATGAAATAGTCACGAAATACGGGCTGCAATTTTTCCAAGACGTAAGCCCATGCCATTAGATCAGCACGTTCTTTTGGAATTCGGACAACCAAAGACTTGCTCATTGGATTTCCTCTTCTTTTCCAGCCTTTCTTAGGACTAACTTGATCGAACCGTTTGATCATATTCGTAAAATGCCATCGTAGTTGTTTCGGCAAACCTTCCGCCTTCATCTGTCTCTTGGATTTAACGCGCAGTCTGCCTCTCGAATCTCTTCCTACTTCAGCGATTCCGAGCTGATGATATAGGTAACGTCTATCTTTTGCCTCTTCAAAGTCATGAGTTTTGGTCATACCCCAAAATTGACTGTGCCTAAAATCTGTGTACTCTGATCCGACGACTTTGACTACAGCTTTCTTTCCGTTCTTATGTAGCTTGACCGAAATTAACCATTGTCCGGACCGTTTCCCTTCCGCCAAGTATAGCCACACTCTACCCCGCGTCTTATGATCGGTGACATCCCACCATGTAGCCTTACTTGATCCAAGTTCCTTAAGCGGCGACAGAGGAAGCGACTTACCGACACTCAAGGTCAGTTACACCCATAAGGAGACCGGCAGCATTACTAATCCAAGGACAAAGAATAGCCATTGTAGTTTGGCTAAGTGAGTCACTGTGCCCTCGTATACATCTTCGTTTGACGTCGAGGTCAGATGAGAAACCATAGCCCCTTGAACAAGCAGACCGAAGATTACCGAAACTATCTCTAAGAAAAGAGCTAATGCTAAGTACCATACTGCAACCTGTGCTACAGATTTCAGCAGACCAATGACTGCTGCAAAAACAGTAATTACCCCAGTTGAGAGCGTAATCAATTGTTTCGTCATGTCAAGTGCTATGTCGATAGCCCGCTTCACACGATCTGACAGCTACCATCACCTACAGAAAGGCCAAACATGACAAAAATTACTTTCGACGGCTCTTTCAACATCAGACCCTGTCACGATTGATCGCCCTTCAGATTTGGCAATATTGCATGCTGACCCAGAGACAGTAATCAAGCCCTGAGCAAGATTTGTCGCTGCCTGTGGCTCTTGACGTTCAATGATCCGAACATACGGCTGACTCGTGAATTCACTAACTTTCGCCTGCCATGTGGTCAATGCGTCGTCAGATATCTGTACATTTGACGCCATACCTTCGAAAGAAATGATGGCCGCACTTAGGTTCGTTAGAGCATTTCTCCAAACGCGCTCTCTGTTAGAAGACATTATGCTTACGCCCTCGATAACCTGTCATAGAGGACGAGTTACGGCATATCTGACTTTCGATTACGTACGACAAGTAGAGATAGACAAATGCGTCTTCCCTCAAGCTTCAACCAGATTTTAGGGCGTGATAGGAAACAAAACTGTAACTGATTCGAGGACCCCCTCAATCACCCCATCTAAAACAAAACTTTCTCCCTAACAATTGGAGTCTTTGAGTATGTCACAATCCCAGATGGGTCTTCGTACCTGAATATTATCTGCTCCACGGTCATCTGTTCCAGATACTTGTGAACCGTCTCCCATCTGAGACGTGGCCTCTGCAGTAGCGCTCTTAATCTGAGAGTCACTGTCCAAGCCCTAAGATCGATACCTGTTTTCTCCAGAATTTCCAGTATTTTCGGTGCTAGGATTCCGCCAATTGGTTTCGGGCCAGTCTTCATATCAATTATCTAGTTTTTCAAAAATAAATAGGCGAAAACAGTCGTACCGCGTAACAAATCGGCGAAGATATGCGAAATGGATAACAGATATGAGAAGAGTACGAAAGACAGACAGCCCATCCAAATCAAAAGAACTTCGACTTGAGCGTATATTAGGACAACTCTTGTTGCTACAGTATAGTAGTACTAGTAAATTACGTATACATGGTTAGTAGTAGGCACTTCTTCAGGACAATGCCTCGTAAGGGTAACATTTCTGTTAAAGGTTTCTATGATTTCATGAACTCTTCAGTGTTCTTGAAGTAAACTATCTTCCTAACCAGCACTTCCTGACCCTTGGCAATTTCGTAGAATGCTGGATTTGTCTTGGAGAGTTTCCTCAGTAATCCGAGGACAACAAATTTTCCGAGCCTTCGGCAGATTGTCATCTTCGAGATTTTGATACCCCTCAGCGTGAACAGCAACCAAATGGAATGCAACGATTGAGTAGTTGTGTCAAGCGGATAGTCAAGCTTCGTTAAAAAGGAGCTCAGGATTTTGAAGTCATACCAATCAAATTGACTGCAGAACTGTTCAAATGATGATTGCTGATGGAAAATATTTTGTGTTAGTTTCACTATTCATTACTGGTTATCTGAGCGTAAATAATTGAGCCACACGTCAGAAGTTCATTATGCGGAAACGTCGTCTTTAAGCTTCTAGAAATCAAAATAATTTGTGTCCGATCCGTTAACTAGCATATTCCAACTGATAATCAGCATAGTCGGGCAGCCATCAACGAACACTGCCATACCGTTGTTCGACCCTCTTTACAACTTCACTGTTTTAGTATGGATGGGTGCAATAGCCGCCATTATCGTTTCACCCTTCTCCAAGCGATTCCGAGGATTTGCAGCATTTCTGACCTGGATAGCTCTTTTCCTGACTTTTGTTGGAAGGGGGTCCTCATCGCAAGGGGAGGAAATCTCAACTCTGACTGCGCTGTTTAACATTTCCTCATCCGTGGTCTTCCTGATCGTTTTCGTATTTCTGTCAGTTTGGATCTTCAGCCGGCTCTTGGGCAGAAAGAAGCTTGTCCCAACACCTTCGGTGAGCAAGTGAGTAGCAGAATCTTTCACACGCTTTCTAGGTCTGTGCTAGCCTTCTTTTTCGAAATCGGAGCGCTAGTGTTGGGCTACTATGCATATCTCATTTGGACTGGCGTGTCGGTAACAGGAAGTTCATTCAGCGACATACTTCTGCCCGTGTCTCTAACCATGATGTTTGGCCTCAACGTTGCCATAGCCTCTAGGTGGCATGGCAGAGAAACTGATGAAACTGCAGCTACTGAAATCTCACCAAGCGTGGGGGCAACGAAGAAGGAGCAGGCCCTCAAATTCCTCAAAGTGTTAGGCAGCCTCAGCTCAAATCAGCTTGCGGCTCTCCTTGAGGTAGATGTACGTAATCTCTCGAAATTCATCAACCCCTACATTCATACAGGCATAATCGCGGCCAAGAAAGAGGGCAAGACCTACATCTACAGCCTCAAGAATCCGCATAATCTTCTGCCTACACATAATCGTCATACTCCTCAGGAAGAAACAGAGTACGCAAGTCAGATCACTCTACCAAAATCGAATGTCCAGCTACCCTCTGAGGGCAACGTACTAGGCAGAGTTGCCCTTGACGATTGGAAACCAGGGGATTTCGTCTATCTCCCCCTCAGAAAATATTGTCAGAAAGGCATCCTGGTCTCAGGCTCTAGTGGTAGCGGAAAAACGATAGCTGGCAAAGTAATCGCTGAAGAGCTCCTCATGGAACACATTCCTGTAGTCGTCTTTGATTACACAAAGCAGTGGGAACGCCTCTTCCAGAGAAACACAGATCATACAATGCTGGAAAATTATAGGCTGTTTGGAATGCGTGGTCCCAAAGGTTTCAGAGGCAAAGTAGTCAACGAGGTTTCAGATATCGCCGACCTTCTAGGGAATGGCGAGGGTATTGTTGTAGACCTTTCTACGGTCACGGAGACCGATGAAAGAGTTGGCAATGTTGCCAAGGCTCTGGACCAAATCCTCGAATACTTTCAAACACAAGAAGATTCGCAAGATCTGAGGCTTTTCCTAGTCGTTGAAGAGGCGCATCTATGGACTTCTAAAGATGTGCCGAAAGACGCTGCAAGTTTCTTGGACAGAGTGGTTAGATTGCTCAGAAAGAAAGGGGTCGGAGTCATGCTCATCTCTCATAAGATAAGCGATTTCGATCCGGCAATGCGTTCGTCAATGAACATAAGCGTAGTCTTCAGAACAAAATACGAGGGTGACCTTGATAGTATCGCACGAACTCTTGGCGGCGACATTGCAAAGATCGTGCCTTCGATGCCAGTCGGGTACTCAATTTTGCATTCAGCAGATCTTGGAACGCCATTCGCGATGACCTGGCGGCCGCTCTATTCACAACCATAGACTCCAGATACTTGGAACACTGAACCTGGAGATCTGCGAACGGTTTGGGCCAAGACAGCTGTTGGTCCTCCGGGCCCCGTGGGTTCAAATCCAACCCTGGGGGGTTTCCGACGAACCCAGGGGGGTGAAACTCCCACCCCCGGCGCTCCCATCCAACCTATCGGAGATCCTATCCTACGGCTTCTGGATGCGCAAGCAAGGCTACCGACCCAGCACAATCCAAGCCGCCATCAGCACCCTCAAAGCCCTAGCCAAAAACGCCCACCTACTCGATCCCGAAGCGGTCAAGACCCACCTCGCCTCGCGTAAGGTGAGCGATAGCAGGAAAGAGAAAATCTGTGTGGACCTGGCGAGGTTTTACAAGTTCATGGGAATCCCCTTCCAGACGCCCAGATATCACAGAATCGACACCATCCCCTTCGTACCTCAGGAAAAGGAGCTTGACCAGCTCATCTCGGCTTGCGGAAAGAAAACGGCCACCTTCCTACAACTCCTCAAGGAGACGGGCATAAGACCGGGTGAAGCCTGGGCGCTCAGATGGAAGGACTTGGACTTCGAAAGAGCGTCGGTAACCATCACGCCGGAGAAGGGAAGCAACGCCGACAACTCAGAATATCCAGCCATCTCATCGCCATGCTGAACGCCCTCCCCCACCCATACGAAACCTGCTTCCGCAACTCCAAAATCGACCCTGAAAAATCCATGCGCACCTACCACAAGACGTTCGAAGAACAACGAAGGCGAGCCGCCGTCAAACTTCAGAATCCGCGACTAAACGCAATCACCTTCCGCACACTAAGACACTTCCGAGCCTCCACCCTCTACCACAGAACAAAAGACATACTGTTAGTCAAATCAGAACTCGGACACAAATCATTAACCTCCACACTCGTCTACACACACCTAATCTCATTCAAGGACGACGATTACGTATGCAAGGTCGCAAAATCGATTGAAGAAAGCACATCGCTAATCGAGAGCGGATTCGAATACGTAACTGACTTCGAAACGGCTAAACTCTTCAGGAAACGGAAATGACAAACGAAAAGTGGCTTCGATGGGCAGTCGCCAAACATTTCAGGGATAGAGGCTTCCATGTCAATATGAAGGGAGTCAGAGCAGGTAACGCAATAGTTGACGGAGAAGTGGTTGGCAGGAATTGGAAGCTCGCCCTGGAAATCAAGAGTGGCCACGACGATGTGATCCGCGGATTAGGACAACTGTCGGCAGCGCTGGCACACGGATACAGTTCAGCCGCCCTAGTCGTATCACTAAGGCACGCTAAGAAACTGAACCTCACGGCGTTCAACAAACACAACATAGTCGTACTAGGCGTCGATTCGAAGGCACACGTCCGCCAGGTCTACCCTTAATGGACGATTTGCGTCGAAATATCATTTAAGCGGCAATGGCCCTGAGGTTTGGCAACCCCCGCATGTTTTCATATGAAGGTTTGACCATTTTGGAAGGGCATTCGCAACCCGACCAAGCGTTCGAGCCCACGAATATCGTGGGTTCGAGAGGCATACCCGATCAGGCCTCCCTTTCGGGCCGTGCCCTAAGTGTTCTGCCTAAACTCGAACAAGTCATGGGGCCAATGGGATTTGTACCCACCAATATCGTGGGTACAATCGGTTCATCTTCGGCGACTCATGAGCGTTCCAGATATCCACAGTCCGGCGATAATGACGCTAGCAGTTATCTAGGAAAATTGTTTTTCGCCGATCCCTGAATCCGCATTCGCGGCAGACGGCACAATCGCTGAATGCATCAGGCTCGAAGTGGGAGAAGTTTTTGGGTCATATGTCTCTCGTAGGCCCTTTTAATGAACGTTGGCTGCATTATGTTCCAAGGCTAACGAAGTCCAATTTTCTGTCTTTGTGTAGGTAATCTCTTATCAAGCCCATCGCGGATTCGCTCTTGAAGAATTTTGTGTTCGAATATGCCTCGTCTTCTTCTTTCCTTACCTCGACGTAGTCCGAAATCAAATCTACGATTTCGTCGTACATTTTCTGGACCTCCTCGTCATGGACTTCCGCCTTCGCTATCAGTTTCAGACAATCATCCTTATCAAATTTCGACCCGGCCCTACGTAAGAAGTCGAGGTATAGGCTCAGAATGAAGAAATCGCTATGGAGGACGAAATCGTACTTGTATGTCTCGTCCCGCTTGTCTTCAGACAGGTCTGGCGCTGAATAGTACGCCTTCATGTAATCTTTGGTTCTTGATTCAACGAATCTAAGAAGCTCGTACGCCAACAACAACTGTTCCGGAATGAGTTGATCAGTGAATATGTCGTTGTAGTATCCACCTTCTCCAAGAACGAAGATTCGTCTTTTCCTGGTCTTAGCCTGTGCTGGCTCATCGAGAAACATGGCAAGGTAGGCTTGTGATGCGCGTTCATTTGGGATTACCTTGTTTTTCCAGTCCGATCCGAATTCCTTCACTCTAATCGCATCAGTCAGATATCTTGCCTCGAATTCGCCGCGCTTGCGTTCATAGAAGTATCCCGACAGTTTCAGCACATTCTGGATCTTGACTTGGTCTGTTTGGAGTGAGGCCAAATCCCTTACATTTACGGGGTTTTGGCTATTCGTGTATAACGTAACAGAATCGATGAAAGCGTCATCGGTTGATTCGATTAACCGGACCAGGACTTTCGTATCGTCTTTCAATTCTCCTTTATTGTACGCCTCAAGAAGTGAGTAAGTAGTCTGTGCACCGTTGATAACCTGCATCCGATTTAAAATTGCTACCTGCTTGTTCGGTGGGATATCGAAATGACTGCAGACAATAGTCACTCCATTGTTGTAGTACCAGAAATTCTTACTGTCGCTTGGATCCGAAGCGGTTGCTTGGATCTGAAGATTGACTGATTGCTTCCCTCTGCCTCGAATGAAATATCGGACATTTCGCTGGAATATGCTTGTCCGATAAGTCAACAATAGGTTAGCCAGAGTTTTGCCGCTTACGGAGAATACGCGAGCCCTTATCTTCCCGTCATTAACCAGAATTGCTCCTTCATGTCCTCCATCAATGATTTCGATCGATACAGTGGAAGGGGCTTTTTCTTGAGAGATCAAGTATGATTCATATGTTTGCTTAAGGGTTTGAAAATCGGCGAAAACGACTGGAACAGATGAGAAATCAGAATTGAATTGAGTCACATAGGTCATGGATGCAGGTTTCTGGCTCAAATGAACAAAGACAAATTTTACTGACGCTCCAGTCTTTTGCAGTTCGTGATACTCCTTGAGGAGATCTTCAAGAAGCGGGTTCACTTTTCCTCTGTAATCTCCAATCGTAATGAGTCGGAAACCTTCGAAAGCTATTTTGAGATCAGTTTCGGGAAGGTTTTTCGTGGTATTGCCAAATGTGTTTACGGTACAAGCATTCACTACCCAGATCACCCCGTCTTCATCGACAAAGATCCCATCTATTCCCTCGTCATTTGGGCCATCAGTTATGCGTGTCTTGATCTCGTCATCATCATTGACTCCAATGAAGTTCTTGGCGAACCAGAATATCATAGCCTTCGATCGATCTGCAAATGAGTTGTCTGCAACAATCTTATCGAGTTCCTGTATGAAGAGCTTATAGAAACTATCATTGTCCAAGTTTAGACACACACCACTCTTCTTCTAAACAAAGGGCAATGCTTTCTTGCCTTCGGGTGTTGTGAAGAGTTCCTCGTCGCTTGCGTCCCAAATCAACTGTATATGCCGATCGTTGTTAAGGTAATCCTTGAGCCATTCATATTCTTCAGTCAAAGGGTTCTCTATCGCAAGTGTAAGCGTCGAAGACGTTGCACCGTAGAGGTATCTGTACTCATAGAGTTGAGCAACTCCACGCCTGATTTGGCTTCGAACGTTGCTAGCGGTTGTGGATTTAATCTCGATAATGTGATCAACTCCACCGATCCTTGCCGCAAGGTCGATTAGTTTGTTGCTTGATGAAGTAACACTACATTTCGCTGTAATGTTCCGAGAAACAAGTCCGCGTAACCTCTCATGAGCCTCAGATCCACGCTCTCTCTTTACTTCATCGACTTCATAGGTCACGGTGGAGTGGGCTTTCTTAAGCCGCTTAGGAACTTCTTCGTAGGGTTTAAGGTCGCTGAGTTTGGGTAGGATTGGCGTTTGGTCAGGTAGTTCAATCACCGTTTGCGGTAGAGATTGAACACTTACCGTTGAGTTATTGATTTTGATCAACCCTACGGCATCAAGCCACGCTAGAACCGTAGAGATTCTGCGCTCTACCATACCGCCTGTGGTTTGGGTCGCAGCAGCAAGAGCCATCATTAAACTGCGCATACTCGCAGTAGGGTTGGCCGCAAGAATGCCCAGAACCGGTTGAACCGCCTGCAAACTAGAAACGCGTGGAGCGAGAAGATCCTTCCATTTATCTCCACTAGCAACCACTTTTTTCCCGAATGGAGTTATGATATCGGTATTCGTTGATGCCCTCTCGATAAGCCCTAACAGTTCGGCAGCGCGTCGATAGTATCTACCTTGCCGTTCGACCAAACCTATTCCTTTTGCTATCGCTTGATACGACTGGGCGCCACCGCTAACCAGTTTTGCTGTTAGAACGACGGTGTCTAGTCGATCTGCCTGTGGAATGTCCCCCGTTGGAATACTGGATGACAAGGATCGACTTCACGCCGCGACGAATACGTACTCTCTGACTTTATTCTTAATCTTCTGTTTCGCGTGAGCTTGGTTAGCGAAGCTATACCGATGGTCTGTCTCGAAAACGGTCACTTTACGTTTGACGCTTTCGAGCATTGAAAGAAGTTCTGATTTCGAAGGAAGACCATTTGAGGAGTAAGAAACTATGATCGTAGAGTCCGAATATCGCTCGAAAAGCTGTGATAGGGCGTTTCTAGCGGCACCTAACTGGGAAAATGGGCTGAGATAGGATTTGAACTTCCTCGCCTTGGTATTCATGTCTATGTCCAGTCCTTCCCAATAACGGGAGTATCCCTCTATGAAGTGATAGCGCCTAACATAGTCATTGTCTGAAAGTGGGCTCCAGTACGGTGGGTCAAGGTAAACCAAATCAAAATCAGTGTCGGGTAGATTCATTATGTCTGACCATACGGCCCGGTGTGCTTTGCCGTTGTCAAATACTGAGTTGTTGAATATTCGAACAGCGTTTGCGAACTGCTCTTGAAGGGACAGCTTCAAGTCTTTACGGGCATCCCATCCTTTCTTACCTATGACCGTGAATATGCCGCGTGGTCGTTTCTTCTGACAGGCACGACATGCGGCAGCAAGTGCAAGATTTCTCTGATACCCACTTGACAAATCCTGAATATTCGCCCAGAGTGAATCCAGAAATTGGCATTCCGACTTAGTAAAGAACAAGTCACTATAGGTGTCGGCAACTTTCGACGGAGTAATTGCGTCATTTCGTACGGTCATCAGTTTCCTTAGAGCTTGATCATCAATCTTAGTGCTATTATTCTCAATAAGAGCCTTTGCCGTCACAAATGAACAGTGAAGAAAATCATTTGATACGACTGACTTTCCTCTTCTTTTGAATTCGTAACTCACACAACCAGAACCCGAAAAGGCATCTAAAACGGAATCGTATTTCACCCTGTTTAGTGATTTGAAGATAAAGGGAAGTAGAGTTTGTTTACTGCCCATGAATTTCGTAGGAGGGAAGAGTGGTTCCTTGGCAGGCTTATACATTAGTGACAAGAAGCTCTGGTACACGCCCTCTTCTATCTCCTTTACAATTCACGAATCTGGGTGCTTCAACTGATTTCTTCCTGAATCTCGAATAGAGCTCCAATATGAGAGGGTGATTCGCATTGCTGAGCAAGAACTTGTTCCCTCGTCTGTCGAGTTCATGCACTGCTTTCGCTAAACGAATGTGGTCTTCCTTATTGAAGAAAGCCTTCGTATACCTCTTGAAATCAGAGTACTTTCCGATTGGTGGGTACGGAGGGTCCAGATAGAAGAAATCGCCAGGTTGTGACAAATCGAGAAGTATCCTAGCAAAATCCGCTGTCAATAATTCTGCATGTTTGAGGGCTGAACTAGCAGCGAGTATCGTTTCTCTGTCGGCTAATTTCACATTTCGATAGCCGCTGTATGGCGTATTGAATTGCCCTTTCTTATTCACACGGTAAAGTCCATTATAACAGAGTTTGTTTAGATAGATTAGTCGAGCGGCGCGCGTCAGATTGTCCAAGTTTGCAGGGTCAAGCTTTCTGACCTCATAGAACTTGGTCTTTGAGATGGAGAATATTCTTAGCAATCGGAGCAAATCGTCAGGGCGATCACGCACAAGCGAGTAACAGTTCATCAATTCTTCATTTGAGTCAGACAGAAGTGCGCGATGAGGGTTCAGCTTGAAGAACACTGCTCCTCCACCTAGAAAAGGTTCGACGTATCTTTCGAACGTCGTGGGGATAGAACTCATTATTTCCGATAGAATGGAGGTTTTCCCGCCAGCCCATTTTAAGAATGGTCGTGGTTCAACCTCGGTTTGAATCGCTGAGACGGTTGTGTTCTGACGCATAGTTATCGCACAGATTAAGCTACGTTTGCAATGCGAATGGACTGTCTTATTGAAGATAAATTAACTTTGGTGGGTTACGAGGCGCAACGAAACGTTGTATCCAATAACAAAGGTTACCCACGCATGATGACTGATATACGAGAACGGAGACTATCTATGCAGAAGATGAATGGCTCCCAAAACAAGAAATGCGATTTTGGAGATTTACAGGAGAGAGAAGCGTTCCTTATCACCAAAAGAGGCAGCTGTTCTCAGCAGAGTCAATCCGAATACTGCACGTCGCGCAGTCCGTGAACTTGCGAAGATTGGTGCTCTCAGAAAGATCGAAGGTACGCGTGTGTACAATGCCACCTGACTGGCGATTCAGCAGAGATGGCTGTAACCTTGGCTTAGCATGACCCAAACTGGACGGATTGAAGGGTTGCGGATCCCCTCTCGCGATATCCCGCAGGCAGATTTGCTAGACGATGTCTTGGCTTGTGCGCGGATCGTGTCTAATGGCATCATGCAGGGGCAGACCATGTCGTACCAACGGATTGCAACGGCACTTCGTAAGACAGAGCGACAAGGAAGGTATTATCGCCGAGCAGCGGAAATACTTGGACTAATCTTGTCGTCCAAGAACTCATCGCGAATTACCCCTTTAGGGCGCCGGGTCTTGTCAGCTGATGATGAACATCGCAGAGCGATGCTCACGGAAATTGTTTCAGGCCTCGCAATTTTCCAGACAATCCTCCGTGCGCTAAGAGAGTCAGGCGGTTCCTTGAACAAGGACGAGATTGAGGAGCTTCTTGAATCTGAAACATTGCTTGGAACTAAAGAGATGAGACGACGAAGACGAACGACAATAATAAGCTGGCTTAACTCTCTCCGATTAGTCAGAGAATCAGACGATATAATCTCCCTGAGAGGGATTAGACCGAAACTGTAATCTGACGATGTTGCAATACGCCACCTCGCAGGTACTATCTTGAAGGGTGACCAGAAGGAGATCAAAGTAAAGGATTTACTTCTCGATCCAGATAATCCCCGATTTTTGGCAATTAAACAGCTTCATGGTATGACTGATCTTACACAGAAACAGTTGCTTGAAGAAATCGAGAAGGACGATGAGATCCCCACTCTCTTGAAATCCATCAAAAAGAGTGGAGTTAAAGATCCGATTTGGGTTCGGGAGACAGACGGTCAATATTTAGTGTTCGAAGGAAACCGACGGACCTACATTTTGAATAAACTGCTCGAAGAAGGCGTCAAACCTCCTCGTGGCGTGAAGTATGACAATGTCATGGCCAACATAATTCCGGAGAATACGTCAGACACTGAGATGCTTTTGCAGAGAGTTAGGCTCCAAGCCGGTAAGAAGACGTGGGGTCCTTTTAACGAAGCTGCGGTTACGTGGGCACTGCGCCATGATCACCATCTTGAGGAAGAAGACATTGCTGCTGAACTGCAAATTTCCTTACGTCAAGTTCGCGAGCGTCTGGAAAACTTTCGGTTGTTTACGGAGTACGTAAATACGACAAGGAATGCCGACCCACACAAATTCGCCTTCTTTGCTCAAGCTCCCAAGCGGGTGAAAGATTGGGTTCTGGAAAGTCCCGACACTAAGGCAACATATTTCCAACTTATCACGCCCACAAACGGAAAGCAAAAGATTCGATCGGTCGCTACCAAAGGCGGTCTCAGAGACTTTCAGCATATCTTGGATGATCCTGACGCGCTGAATGCGTTGATTAAGGAAGATTATACCGTAGAGGACGCGCTAGACCTTGCCAAGGAAAGCGACGTACGCAAGTCGATGCCGTTCATTAAGAGGCTAGGCAATCTGGCGACAAACCTACAAGCTCTTAATCGTGCTCAGATTGAACAAATTCGGAAAGACAGACGGGTTCAAACCGACTTGAAGAAACTCAGAAGAGCTTGCGATGAAGTCATTGCAAAAATCGGTAAGGAATAGACAAAACGACGGAACTGCAATCGATTTTCTTCGGCTTCTCACATCTGGGCTGTCAGCTCGAGACCCTGTTCGAATCCCTAAGAGGGAGTTGTTGCAGCACATATGCGAATGGCGAAAATGCGATCGCAAACAAGCAGAAGTAATCCTTGAAGAATGGGAGAGCGGTCTTAGGAAGACAATTCTAGTCGGCGATTGGGCAGTAATATACAATATCTTCACCGAAAATCTTGTTGTGGAAAACCTCCCGAGCGATGGTCAAATTGCTCGCGCGATTGAACTGCGTTCCAGCAATGTGCGTTTTTCTCTTCGAGATACGCTCGAAGCGTTGTCTCCTCACGAGTTTGAAGATTTGCTTGCTGAATTGCTTTCTCGCGTCCCATGGGCTAAGAACGTTAAAGTCACCAAGAGAAGCCGGGATGGCGGCATCGATTTTGTTGGGAGTTACGTGCACGAAGATGCGGATGAGATACCCTTGTATGGTCAAGCGAAACACTGGCAGACCAAATTGGACTCACCCAGTGTCCAAGGGTTCATCGGTTCCTTAGCAACGCACTCGAAAGGAAAGCCAATAATGGGATTAATCTATTGCACAAGTGGATTTTCTGCCGACGCTGAAAGCGAGATTAAGAATTCTCCAATAATGATCATAGCGTATGACAAAGACAAACTGATTGACTTGATGCTCCGGTATGAGGTTGGAGTTGTAAGAGCCCGCGTGGAAAGCGTTTCTTTAGATGGGAGATTTTGGGATGAAATCAAAGAATGAAGCTATCCGCCCTGCGTCATATCAGCTTGTCCCGTTGACCAAACTCCTGACAAATGAGCTAAATGCTGTTTTGATATGCGATGGCGTGGGCGTAGGGAAGACGATTTCGGCGGCGTATGCAATCCTCTATCTACTAGCGAAATGGGGCAAACCATGCGCTGTCGTGTGCCCTCCCACTCTTCTCGCAAAGTGGATGTTTGAGCTTAAGTCGAAGTTCCGTCTTGAAGCCCTTCCTGTCAGATCACAGGAAGATTTGGAAACTGCAAAAGAAGAATCGAAGCACAGAGGACAAAACACCAACGTGTATGTAATCGCCAATTCCATACTCCTTGGCGCTGAGTCAGACGACTATCCAGGGTTTTCACTGGTCGTCTTTGATGAGATTCATAATTATCGTAACAATCAGACAAAAGCCTATCAAGGCGCAATGAAAGTTGCCAGAACCGTTGATTGGCGTATTGGATTAACTGCTACCCCAATTAACAATTCGCTCAACGATCTCGCCTCTGAGTTAAGTCTCCTCATACCGAATTACGAATGGGAGACCGTTCAAGCAGCCACTGAAGATCTCTGGCGAACTAATCGACCAAGACTCACAAATGCCTTAGTTACAAGATTCTTGAAAGATAAACTTGGCATTCACTTCGCCGAACGTAAGGTCGTTTGGAAAGAAGTAGTCTACCCACCAGGCTATGCAGCGAAAGTCCGGGAAATAGTCCGGGCATCGCACACCTCTCACAGTGCATTTGACGCAATAACGTATTATCGACTTGCTGCAAGCAGCCCGGTAGCCTTCGCGAAAGCATTTGGCATAAAGCAGCCATTGATCTCCTTTGATCCCAAAATCGAGGTTCTGAAGCAAATATTGGGGGACCGAACCATCCAACAGTGGCTAGTATTCTGCGAGTTTAGGGAGACGGTTGAGTATATTTCGAATACAGTGTCAGAACGAGAAATACTTACCATGACGGGGGAGTCACCAATGTTTGAAAGGGAATCAATTCTAGAAACATTTTCAAATACACCGAACTCTGCGCTAGTTATGACGTCCGTAGGATCTGAAGGACTCGATATGCAATTCTCGCAAGGAATAATCAACTACGACCTACATTGGAACCCAATGAAACTTGAGCAACGTATTGGACGAATTGACCGTGTCGGACAGAAGAAAGAGTGGATCCAAATCGTCAACATTCTGGTGCAGGGCAGTATAGACGAACGCGTACTGAACGTCATAAACAAAAAACTCGAAACTATATCCGGGAGCGTCTTTGCTGCGGACGGAATACTTCAATCCACAACAACACCTGATCAAGCCTTGTATGACTCAACGGTGCTATCAGGAGAACTGAGCGAGAGTGAAAGATTAGCGCGAACCTTTGATCAGAATAATCCGATTACAAACAAGGACTATGAGTGCCTTCACACTGTCAAATCAGCTTACTGCCAACCTGAGCTGATGCAAACGGCAACGCAAAATGATAAACTCCCATGGATTAACGAAGGTGGAGTCGGCGAGCAGTGGATCATGAATGTAAAGAAGGACGGCCACGAGATTCGAACATTGTTAGACTATTTCGCTTGACTAACGGGTCTATTGCTTAAGCATGCAACACTGTTATCGTCTATCATACTTGTTGTGAAGAAAGAAGATCTTTTCGCGTTCATCTTCGTTTCGACGCGTTCCTTCAACCAGGGTCGCGCACTTCTGCAATTCCTGTAGGCTGACAATCGATCTCGGAATCCAAGTGCCGCAGGCCTTGCAGAACTTCTCAGATTCTGCCTCTCTTCCACACTTTGGGCAAACACGCAGCCCGAGTCGCCTAATCAGAGCATCCACGGATTTGATTACTTTTTTGATGCTCAATCCAGTCCACAGGGGCTGCGATATCAACTGATCTAACTGCAGTCGTTCACCGCACATAGTGCATGCAACGTAAAAACATCCTAGGCAGACATAACTCCCGACATGTCCAGTACCAGTCAAACCAGCATCAGCAGCTTTTGTTAAGAGTCTTCTACTCTTGAAGAGAACATCCTTCTGTAGTTTGAGATCATAGACGAGTGTCTCCAGTTCATTCATCCATACGTTGATGAAATCACTTTCCTTTGCCCAGCTCACGGGCTATCGACCCACTCGTATTATGGCCGCGGTCAGAACGAAAATGGGACGCACCTCAGCGTCGATGTTGTCACCGATCTCCCAACATTGATTATGCGGGTGTGGGCTCGGTTTGTGTCGTGTTAATCTTCGTGAGTACCGCTGCACAAGCATTCTGCAGTCTTTTCAAGTCTACTTGATATTTCTTCTGCGATTTGAGTTTCTCAATCTGAGCGTCGTTAAGTGACAAGAGATTGGTGGCCATTACGCCTATCCGTTGCACGAACGGCGCCTCCTTAATGATGTTATTATCCCTCACTATTTGCAGAGCATCCTCGACCGTTGTCTGCGGATTGCTTGCCAGAGCTTCCATCGCTTCTGAATCTTCTAGAACTTGAGCAAAATCACGAAGACCGCCGCGAGTTGCTGCTGATCGTATCTTTTGTTTACCACGCGTCGGGGAAATCAAATCGTAGTAAGTGTGAAGGTTCTTGTCGGACTCACTGATCCAACTCCATACCTTAGGAGGAGCATCGTGAAACATCGAGAATCTCTTCGGGTTAATGTCTTTAGTTATCTCGCTATACTGCTTGAACATCTTGAAACTCTCAATGCGATGCCTTACTTCTTTCTTTGACTTCTGTAGTTCAACGGCAATGTCTTCTTCCTCCATGTTGTATTTGAAACGCAGTTCGTAGATCAGAATTGACTCGTTGAAAGGTCCCCACTCTTTCTTTCCCGCTTGTAGTCTGACCCTTTGGAGCAACAACTCAGTTTCCGAAATTGTTGAAGGGACTACATTTGCCTTGACAACATTATACCTCACACCCGGAGGCGGTTTCTCATTTTTTGCGAGGAGCTGTCGGAGTATGTATGTGCGTCGATTTCCTTCCAACACCAGGTATTTTTTGTTTCCTATGTCTTTCACCCATATTGGATCAATCACTCCTGAACGCTTGATCGTTTTCTCCAGAGTTGGGATCTGATCGTCGTTCGACATCTCATTCATGAGTTCCTCCTGAGTGAGAGCTCCCTTGCCCTGTAGCACCCTAAGATCGTAGAACCGAGGATTGTCAGGATCGAGAAGTAAGGCTAAGACCGATATTTCCCTAGGTTCAAATTTGAGATGTTCAACGGGTCCTTTCCTCACAGTCGTCTCTCCTTCGCTGGACATGACGGCTCAACTCGAGATCCTAGTAGGCGATAACTCGTCCTAATGTGTTTGGATAACAACTCTCAAAAGCTTCCAGGTCATTATTAGACAGGTTTTTCCTACTCAAAATCGAGCCTGAGCTAGTGTTAACCACACCGATCCTCATTCTGATTAGGTTATGACCGAAGCCGATCAAGGAATTCTCCAAGGATATTCAATGTCAGGAACTCAGAGTCAATAATCCTCTCAACTTCTCCTTTTTTTCCCCTCCTTTGCATGTTTGCAGCTGCCGCGGAGTACGGCAAATGGAAGACGCGACTACTCACAAGACTCGACAGATCAGTATATGACGCAACGAGACTTCGGAGCTATCAGAAATCCGAACTTATTCGGAGTCTTCCGAGAACTCGAAGTTTTGATCTTCTAGACCACTATTTATGGGTAAGCTCGTCGATCTCCTGCACGATGTGGGCAGGTATTTTGATCTTGGCGTCTCCGTCCCTTTTGTAGGCGTCTAACAAGAACAATTCCTGCATCTCCAAGACGCCGTCCAGCCGCATCAATAACCGCGTCTTCCAGCGTCCGTACGCCTCCTTCGATTCCCAGATACCCAAGAGGCCAACGTTGAATTGGTGAGCAAGAGTGAAGACCGACAGCACACGCTGGTCCTGTAATTCCTCACACTGAATGTCTTTAACAAAATCCTTGATCGGTTTCGGTCGCAATCTAATTAGAATCAGAATAGGCGTTGTCAACCCAAGTTTCTCGGGGTCAGTTTTGATGGTGAAATTTTTGATGACACCATTCTCCTTCAAGCGTTGAACCCGTTTCAGGACGCCGACTGTGGAGATTTCGATTGCGAACTTCGCTAGGTCGGTGGATAATTGTTGGTAGGTGGCACGGGAGTTTTCCCGCAGCAACTGTAGAATCGCCATGTCCTTCTGGTCTACCTCGGTCAAACGAACACCTCAAGTTAACAAAACTAACTCGCCGACCGCGCCGTACCGGCGACTTTTGCGTTTCATTAAGTACATGTGTCTAATCGTGGATAACTATTAACTGATTAGCATAAAAATGTTTATGGAATTAATCGCTATAATAGTTGTTTGAGTGATTTGACATGAAATCGATGGAAAGAACGGAATCCTTTAGCACACTCTATTCTTACTCGATTGCAAGCTCCTCTAATTCTCAATTCCCCTACGAAATTGTTACCGAAACGCCCGCAACTGCGATTAGTATTTCATCGAAGCTTGAACTGACAGCCCCAGAGTCTATCGCTGAGACGCCCGCGAGTTTTCGGGTTAAGGATTGCGTCAAGCAAGAGCTGCCAACTGACTCGACGATGAGAGTCAAAGAGAAGGAGGCGAGAACGCGATGAGCGAAAATCTGAAAAAACTGGCGATTGTGGTTCTTCTTGTTGGAATCGTTAGTGGTCTCTTCTCGCAATCGGTAACAGGTGTCTTCGCAACAAGCCCTACTCCCGCTGGCCATTGTCACTGGTGGGACCCATTCTGTCATAGAAGTTCCAGTCCAGGGTACGGTCAGAATCCTGGCTACGGTCAGAACTCAGGCTACTGTTCATACAACCAATATGGATCGTCCTACTGCTACGGCTCAGGTTCAAGCTATCCGTCGAACTGCGTAACCTACGCTTGCAGCTACCCCTCAACTCCATCCTACCAGTATCCCTCGTACCCTGAAACTTGCTCAAATTACCAGTACCAATACTGTCCGTCAAGTCCCTCATACCAATACCCATCCACGGATTACCCACAACAAACTTCAGCCTCCCTCTATGGCTTAGTATCATCGAGCAACCTAGGGATCGTGCTGCAAACCCAGCAAGGCTGCTATGTAACCCTAGTTGGTGGACCAAATATCTACGTCACCGGATACAGTGGCCAATACGCAACCGTCACCGGATTCGTCACGGTAACTAGCAACGGCCTATGCCCCTACACGACTATGACCGTAACCTCGATAACTCCCGTTCAGCAACAAATCGTTCAAGCAACTACAACCACAACTCCCTCGATTACGACAACGACAGTAACTCAGTCCCCGACCACTGAAGCCCAGGTCTACCAGGAAACCTCAACGGATTACGGTCCGATTCTTCTGATAGGCACATTCGTCTTACTTGCTATCGCCATGCTCGGCTACATCATGTACGTAATGCGAAAACAAGCAGCAGCGCAACGAACACAATCGCAGCAAACGGCGTGATCGAAAATGACCATGACGACAACCTCGACGTTACCTAACGATGCGAACGTCGAGGTTCCACCCACTTTACCCTCTTTTATTCAAGACTGCCTGAACAACTGCAAGCACTACTTCCTTGTTGGTGACAAGGACCAGGGGAAGTCAGCTCTCAGCTGCGCTATCCTCCAAGAACACCACGACCACACCCAAAGGCCCTGCTTCATGTATCAACCACCGAAACCTGAACTCCTTCCCAACTGGGTAACTCCGATCACGGATCTTGACAAGCTTCCTATTGGAGCCATCTGCGTGATCGATGAGGCGAGCACTGAGTTCAGCCAATACTCCAACCGCACATTAAGCAATCGAAGACTTGCAGACCTGATGCAGATCGCTCGTCACCGAGATCAATCAATTATCCTGATCTGTCAAACTTCAAAGCGTCTCAACCGCAATCTACTCTACCCAATCGATGTCTACCTGCTCAAGAGGCCGACATTGTTTCAAGTGCCTGAGGAGCGGCCTCTGATCCGGAAGGCGTACGAACGCATTGAGGAACCGATTCAGGTCAACGAATACTATTGGATGGACCAGAACCGGTTCGAGAAAGGAACCTTCACCAAACCCACATGGTATACTCCGGAACTTAGCAAAGCCTACTCAAGCCCCCCGCCGAGCTTCACAGCTATCCCTCAATCTCAACCGGCCAGTCAGAATAATCAGAGGTTCATTCAGCCTCTACCGCAATCTAACCTCCAACTACAATTCAAGGCGCCCACTTTCAAGAATACACGTGTACGCTCCAACCGAAGTCCGCACTCTTCAGGCTTAGTTAGAACAATCACAAACCATCTTCCAATTGTTCCATCTGGCCCAAACAGGGCTTTTGATCCAGCAGGCCTAATCCTGGTTGTAATCGTAGGCACATTCGGCTTCGTGAGCCTGCTTAAGGGAGCTTGGGGGATTGCTGCTATGTGCCTTCCACTAGCGTTAGCTGGGCTGTTCTTCTCGCACTCTCACTTTGACAGAAGTTGAATTGAATGTCGATCGTTGCAATTCGCTGTCTGAGATGCGGCGGGCCGACAGTACCAGCCACGAACCCTAACGAATACAATTGTCAGCACTGTGGATTTGTATCTGAGTTTGTTCGTCCAGCTGATGGAACAGTTGTCAGAGACGCGAGAACGCATCACTGTCCTCTTTGCGGGAGAGCCGTTAAACTCCTACGATCGTTCAGGTGTACAGAGTGTGGAACTGTAGATTTCTGCGAACACTGCGTTTCTTCGCTACCGAACTTCGGGGTTGAACGGTTTGTTTGTCGAGCCTGCATAGACGCGAAAGGCTGGGCCTGCCGGACGTGCGGTAGCTTCGGAGCATTCACCTGTGTGAATTGCGGCAGACGATCATGCCAGCAGCACATGGACGACCTATTCGGATTACTTCATCAAAGCCGGGATGGGGACAGCATCGAATTCTACAACTGTGCGAACTGCCAGGGCGAACTGTGTGCAAACTGTTTACAAGTAAAAAGGGGGCTTTTCTCGACGAAATATTATTGCCCCAAATGCGGACGCCAAGTGTGGAGTTCCGACTAGCATCGAGAGTGCCGCGAAGGTGTTCATGAATTGAATCAAACATTGCGCAAAGAGTCTGAGGCGCGTCATCAGAAAACGACTAAAGGGTTCGAAATTGCCGATCTTCTTCATCTACAAAATAAGAAAATGCCTTCAGGCAAAAGAAGAGGTTGAAGTTTGTTGAAAGTTTTGAGCGCTGCAAAATCGATGGCAGAACACCCGGTTTCATGTATTTTGATGCTACTCTCTCAAGCAGGGGTTGGGTCGAATAACCTATTTCCCACGCTACTTCAAATTTGCTGGTCTCTTCACATCATATCTAAAGTTGGATAGGTTGAGGCACGCTGCGTTGAATTTCAATGCGTTCCGTGGGCGAGACGGGTGGCCCTCGAGGTGACGTGGAGTGTCCCTTCAAATCCTTCACTGCAGTGATATTCACCTTGACAGGAACTTCAACATCTCAGATATCGCTAAAGCCCAAGAGAGAAAGCAAGACATCGAGAAAAATTTCACAAAGGTAGTCGAGTACGCGCTAGTGAATAAGCCGGATATCTTTCTGATAACCGGGGACCTCTTCGAGAGGTACTCTCCAAGCAACTCTGCCCGTGTCTTTGTCACTGAGAAGGTAAAGCAGCTGAAAGAGGCAGGTATTCCAGTCTTCATTATTGGTGGAAACCATGACGTTCCGAAGTTTGGAAGTTCACCTCTCGCAATAGACGTTCTCGGATCAGCAGGGCTTGCGTCTGTGTTCTCGAAATCGGATGTTATTCAGAAACAGATTCTTGAGGTTGACGGCAAAAAGCTCTGCATTGCAGGTAAGTCGTATTTCTCTCAATTCGAAAGTGAAAACCCGCTACGAGGGGTCAAGATTCCCCTAGAGGGGGACTACAACATTCTAATGATTCACGGTTCACTCCAAGGTTTGAACGTGGTCTCATCTATCCCCGAGATGGCATTCCAAAATCCATTTCGACCCAGCGATTTGGCGCCGGGGTTGAATTACCTGGCACTTGGACATTTTCATAACCACTTCGAGAGAGAACATGACGGATGCAAAATCGTGAACCCTGGCTCGGTCGAGAGGTTATCGTGGGGTGAATTGAACGACGAGAAAGGCTTCGTTTGGGCGGAAATCGACGGCTCAGATGTCTCATCCGAATTCATCAAGCTCGGAACAAGAAAGATGGAGCAATATACTCTCGATCTTTCAGGCAGCGCAGAGAATCCTCACCCTCTGAAGGACCAGCTGATAGAGTACCTGCGCACCCGATCCGACCCCGTTGAGATTACTCGATTAAATTTGAAAGGGCAGATTACTCAAGAACAGTATCGTCAACTCAAACTGAATGAGGTTTACGAAGCAACTAGGGACATGTTCTTTCATCTCACTGTTCGACACGGAGAACTCTTCATCGAAGGTTACGGCAGAGTCTTCATGGAACGGATAGACAACCCGGTTGAAGCCTTCGTGAAGCGACTTGACATCCTGATAGCTGATGCGACGACTGAAGACAAGAAACGGCAGCTCCAACAGGTGAAAGAGCTCGGAATAAAATACCTGGAGGAAGCAAAAGCGTGATCATACACTCCCTTCGAGTCTCCGGGTACCAAATCATAGGAGACCCAATTCAGCTCATATTCCCTGAATCGGGAAGAATAGGAATATACGGAGAAAACGAAAGCGGGAAATCCACCCTAATGGAAGCTGTGGAATTCGCGCTGTACGGTCTGAAAAAAGGTCGTGGAGCAATCGAGGAAGCTAAAGAGAACATCGTTACGTGGGGAAAAGAGGAAGCTAAAGTTGAAGTTGAATTCAGCTCCGGCAAAGATCGTTACAGACTCTCCCGCTCGTTAAGCTCTAGAGGCCACCACGGCAGACTTGTCTCGGCATCTGGAGGCGAACGGAACACCCAAACCGACCTGACAAGCCTCACAGAAATAGAGTCGCAGATCGAACACATCACAGGCATGGACAGAGAGTCATTCACCAAACTCGTTTACATCAAGCAAAAAGACCTCGACGCCCTCAAAGACCTCAAAACGAAACGCGAACAGTTAGTCGACAAAGTCATGGGAATCGAAATCTTTGACGACGCCGCCAAGCACGTCAAAGAAGACCACGGTGAAGTGGATACAGAGATTCTCAAAAAAGACGTCGAACTTAACCCCATCCGCAAAAACGCAAAACTGTACGAAGAAACCCTAGCGCAACAGAACACACTCAAGAAAGAGATCAACGACGTAAAAGAACGACTCGACGCAAAGACCATAGAACTGACTTCCGCCAAGTCAATCTCGGATAGCTACAATTGGCTGTTCGCCTTCAACTCCAAAACGAACCTAATCGAATCGAAGACAAACGAGCGAACTCGAATCACATCAGACACAGACAGCATAGCACGGCTAAGAAAGGACAACACAACGTACGGAAACACGATAGACACTTTCAAGCCCGAAGTCAATAGACTTGGCACAGTCCGAGAAAAACTGGTCAATTTGGAAACCGTCCTAGAACAACATAACACAACACTGAACAAACTGAACTCGGCGCGTGACGAGGCCGTGAAGAAGCAGAACCTCACCGGTCGAGAACTCGAACTCTCAAGCCACGACCTTCAGAAATCCAAGGGCTCTCAACTCCTTCAATTCATGGGCTTGATGATACTTTCCGTCATTCTCATCGTCGCGGGAATCTTGACCCAACCTGCCCTAATTCTGCCTGGCATCGTGGCGGGTGCCATAGCAGCTGTCCTCTACATGAAGTATAGAAGAACAGAGAAACTGATCAATCTAACAATCGACATCCAATCCCTCAACAAACAAATCACGGGCTCAAAAACCAACGTCGAAAATATCCAAAGAAATATCGACCAGATTGCAGCAGACAGCGGCTTTAGGGCTCCAGCCGAAGTGGACGGCGCGATTTCTAATGTCAACAACCAGATTATGCAAGCAACGGGCCAATCATCCATCCAAGCAGTCGAGGCCATAATCCAGAACAATGGGAACGAAATCAAGAGACTGGAGGACTCCGACCCGCAAGCACACCTAAAGACCCTGGATGACGAAATAAAGGAAGAACAGGATGCCATTCAAGAACTCGAAAAATCCAAACCACCCTTGGCGAATGAACTCCAATATAACTCAGCTGCTCATTCAAGCGCTCAGGGGACAACGGATAAACTTCAAAACGAGTTTAAAGAAATCGACAATGAACGTCAACGCAAACTCGGAATAGCTTCACAATTGGACATCGAGCTAGACGGCTCAAAGAACGATCACGAGCGCCTGCCGAATCTAGAAATTGAGTATACAGGCCTGAACACGAAGAAGACACTGTTGGAACTCGTCCTGCAGGAATTGGGTGAGACAAGCAAGAGGCTACGAAGCCAAGTTCTGCCACAAGCCCGCTTAATCGTAAACCAAATCCTACCCATCCTAACAGACGGACGATACTCTGAACTGGAAATAACTGAAGATTTGAAATTCAAAGCCCACTCAATCGAGGCTGGAGGCTACAAGGAAAGAGAAATCTTCAGCGGCGGAACTCAAGACCAATTCCTCATCGCCCTGAGATTAGCGTTCACGCAGAGCATACTCGATTCAAGGGTTATGGCCGACCGATACTGCCTGCTCATGGACGAATGCATCTCAAGCAGCGACGACCAAAGAAAGCAAGGCATCTTCGAAGTCCTCGACGCAGTGAAAAAGACTTTTTCACAAATCTTCGTAATCGCTCACGAAGACATCTCAAACGTAACTGACCACCACCTCGTTCTCTCAAGAAACAAACGCGGATACACGGAAGTACGATCCAAGAGCTGGTAGACCATGATAGACACCGCCCCCCTCCTCTCAGACTTGAACAACAGGGTTAGTAGTGGCTCGAGCTTCCGGCCGTCCGAAGTAGATCTATCAAAACCCTTCATTCAAACAGAACAAAGCGAGGAGGAGGATCACGCAGAAGCATTGGTAAACGAGGAATGGCAGAGGAAAATCGAGACACTGACCCCTAGATTCCCAACCGACCAGAACGTAGTCGCAATAGATTCCACGGAGTTAGTGTTGGGATACATCCCCGGCGGATTTGTAGCCGCATTAAGAGCATCTCTGGTCACCAAGACACCTAAAGACAATACACATCACCTCGAGCGACACGGACCCTTCCTCATCGCTATCTCCGGCGAAAACAAAGACGAACTCTTTCAAACTATGCACAGACGCGTGTATGGTATTGCGGCGAGTTCTCCAGCTCCGACCCTTGAAAAGACGCTAGACCGAGTAAGGAATCTGTTTGAACGTTATCTCCAACTCGAAGTGGCAAGAAAGTCACATGAGAGTCTGATTCTTCTCGATGGTAGTCTCATAGGAGGAACGGTTGATAGTCCTGGGTTCTTTGTGAGGAAGATAATTGACACGGCTGCGGAGAACACCAACTCCATAGCAGCTCTTTCCAAGAGCACGGAGTTGACGCTTGAACAATCACGAAGAAACATCCTCTCACTCCTCGAAGGCATTCCGGGGCCCTGCTGCATAGGCGATATCAGGAATCAAATCAGGCATGGAAGCGACCGATATCTCGGCCAGGTTTACGTCACCAGACTAACAACCACCGGCGAGCCCTTCCGCATAGATCTTCCGGAAAACACTGCGAAACCGCATGACGAAATATTGAACTCCCTCGCTGGACTCGCAGGCAACTACGGCTACCCGGAGGAATTGAAGCTCGCACACATGACCTGCGTATTCAGCGCAATCGAAGTTCTTGAGCTTCAGGCAGCCGCCATCGCCTTGCATGGCCTCGTCATGAAGGAGGAGGCTGACATTAGGCCGAAAATCTTCCCGTTATAGTGATCGAATATGTATCTTCTATCAAAAGATGCGAACGATTTGTGGATTGTGTTCTCGCCCTCGGAGCGGTTGAGGCTCGGAGACAATATCAAGATAGATGACATCGTGGCACAGGTTGTTGACATACAGTTCGCAGACCTACCCGGAGTACTTCAACACGTACTGAGAAAATCGCTCATCCCGATTACCGAAACCGAGGAGGAAATCCAACCTGAAGTCAAGAGCATCGTCGACTCACTGTCCGACCAGAAAGTGGCCCTAGCCAAGATTAGAGGCCGAATAGTCGAAACGGGCGGACACGGAGGCAAGTCATTTCATACTGGAATAAGCGAGTTCAACCTAAGCAGATCCAAATCCAAGATTGAGCTCCTAGATGAAAACGCTCTCTTCCAGATGCTAGGGATAAGCCCCGCGTCCACATCTGAGTTCGCCGATACCCTGTCGACAAACCCGACACCTTACATGATACCGCTTGAGGCACTCGGAATAAATGTGATCACCGGAATGAAAGAATCCGGAAAATCATACGCGGCCAAGAAGTTACTCATTCAACTGATAAAACGAGGAGTACTAACAGTTGTTTTCGACGTGAACGGGGAGTATCTCAATCTATGGAAGAAAAACCAGAATGAACCAAACGAATTCATTAACTACATCAAAATCCTCACACCCCACCTACGAACTGCTCAGGCAGCAGAGCTACCGCTCGCCATCCCCCTCAACGAGACATCATACGACGACTTCGCGAAGTACCTGAATGTCCTAGAGGGCACACCAACATACCAGTACTTAGTTCAATTCTGGAAGCAACAAAAAGGAAAACAGTTTGATTTAAACGACCTTGAAGAGTTTGTCAAGAAACCAGAAAACGTTCCCAACGAGGCAGTTCGAATTGCTCTTCAGGGCCGAGTGGATTCAGCAAGAGCCACCGGATTATTTGGTCCCAGCTCCGTTACTGATTTGATTAAGCAGCTTCATGGGAGCGGTGGAGCAATTATCATCAATCTTGCTCGAGTAAGTCCCTGGGAACGAGGAATAATAGTCGAATTTACATTAAGGAAACTCGCCGAGTTAGGTCAAACGAAAGCGATCCGGGCGGTCTCTCTCTTTCTAGAAGAAGCCCAATTGTATGTCGAAGCAGGTAACATGATCAACCTCCTCACACGAATGAGACATGTAGGCGTATTCCCAACCTTCATCACGAACGATCCAAGAACACTCCCCGACGAAGCCTTCACGTTGCTTGACAACCTAATCGCTTTCGGATTCCGAAATGAGGATGAGTTGAGGCAGCTCGCAAAATCCGGACTCATTGACACAGGAACCGTAAACGTGCTCAAGAACCTAGAGAACCAACAATGCCTTACAGTCGGAAAGATAACCTCAAACTACCCCATCTTCCTCAAGATAAAAGAACAGACAGGCATTGTAATGGGTGGAGAATCACGAAAGCTTGTCCCATAATTCAGCGGCGAGAAAAGGGTAGGCTGATGATGCTTGGACACGTTGAGTACTTTTAGCCCATCTAACGGTCAGTATTTTGAATGGTAGGCCTTACATTCTACGGCGGCGTCGCCGAGATTGGCGGGAACAAAATCCTCCTCCAAGACGCGGATACCAGGATCCTTCTAGACTTTGGCATGAATTTTGTTGAACGTTCAAAATTCTATTCTGAACCATGGCTGTCACCTCGAGACGAGAAAGGGCTTCTCGAGTTTGGGTTACTCCCAAACGTAGCTGGACTTTACAAGTTCGATGAGAAAGACCCGGAGATAGACGCCGTATTTCTCTCACACTCACACACCGACCATTCAGCCTACATCTCCTTCCTGAATCGGCAGATTCCAGTCTACTGCGGCGAAACAACCGCACTCATCCTTCAGGCCTTCGGCGAAATCAGTCCAAAAAGCTTCGACAATGATATTGAAGGATTGCAATTCAAGACCTTCCGCACCGGCGATAAGGTGAAAGTAGGCTCCATCGAAGTTGAACCGATTCACGTAGACCATTCAGTACCAGGCTGTTACGGTTTCGTCATTCACACAACGGACGGCGCTGTGATTTACTCAGGCGATCTCAGAATGCATGGAACAAAACCTGAGATGACTCAGGACTTCGTTGAGGCGTCGGCGGCTACCAAACCAATCGCGATGTTATGTGAGGGAACGAATCTGATCGGAGCGGACTATTCCACTGAGCAGGAGGTCAATTCAAAGATAGGCCAAGTAGTCAGCAAAAGCCAGAACCTAGTCCTAGCGGCATTTCGAAATACAGACATCGACCGCACTCGCACATTATTTGACGTTGCGAAACGAAATAGTCGGAAACTAGCAATTTCCTTAAGGCAGGCATATGTCCTGAACAAGTTGAAAACGGACAAGAACCTTGACTTTCCACCTATCGATTCAGCTGATTTTCTTATCTTTAAACGCGAAAAGAAAACTTACTATAAATGGGAACAAGCCATTCTAGGGTTCAGCAATGTTGTAGATGCCCAAGAAGTCAAAAAGATTCAAAACAGAGTAATCCTTGCAACCGGGTTCGCCGACTTGAAAGAGCTACTTGATATGCGACCGGAGGCAGGCAGCAACTTCATCCTATCCTCCTCGGAACCATTCAATGAGGAGATGGAGTTAGAGTATGACAAGTTCGTCAACTGGTTAGACCATTTCGGCCTTCCGATGTTCCACATACACTGCTCAGGTCACATAATGCCCACCGAAATCAAACAAATGATAAAGAAGATTTCTCCGAAGACCCTATGGCCCATCCACACCGAGCATCCCACATTATACTCCAAGTATGTCTCCGACATAACAAAGGTCAAACTACCACAAAGAGCAGTCACTTACCAAGCTCAATCGAACGGTGTGTGGAAATAGTTGAGGCAATGGTGGTCCTGGTGGATTACAGGGCTGATTATTGTCTTTAGCAGGTCTAGGCGACATCATCCTTGACGTCGGAAGGTCCCGAACTTGGATGATGAGCGATCGAGGTCAGCAGCGGAAGAGAAGTGGAGAAGGGAGTATCTCGCGAGAGTATACGGGAAGGGGCATCTCCGGGAGTATCTTAGGGATATCTCTCGAGAACGACAGCGAAACAAGTCATGGTTTGCCTCGATTCGGTCGACGAAAGCTGGTGGGCGCTCCAAGAGTGCATTATTCTCCATTCTACTAATTTGCGCAATTGCTATTGGTGTGCTGTATTTCGCGTACCCTTCAGTCCCTGTGGTAGGCACTGCGCTCAGCACCTCTTTTTCCCTTTTGACTTCAACCGCATATGCGACTAAGACCATGACCACGTATGAGATGTTCACGACGTCCACGGTTCTTAGATGCGGAGCTAAGTGTGAGAGTCAAACTAGTACTTCGACGGTCGTCCATTCTTCAACTTACATGACAACGGGGCTGAAAGGTGAATCTGTCAACACCCTCTCATACTTCAGTACCCGGTACTACACTGAACTAAAGCCACCGTACCTGTTCCTTGGGCTGACAGGATTATCGAACATGGTTTTCGGCCTCACTAGATTCTTCGATCTAACTGTTATTATTCCGGCGATCGTGACGATTTCGATTCTGCTGGGGCTCTACAGGTATAGAAAGAATCCTAACCTCGCTCAAATCCCCTCAGCTACACGTCGCTTCTTTACGGCGGTGATCCAGCATGCGGCCAGAGCGGTCAAGCATATTTCGTCCTATGCTAAACAACAATCGAGAAAGACCGGGATTTGGTTTCTCAGCCGGCTGATGCAACTTGCTAATCCTAAGCTGCGATGGGAACCCCGTTTACGTGATGCTTATCAAGATGAGAGATGGAGCGAAGCATTACAAATTTACCGTGACCATGGCCTTTCGTCTTCTCCCTCAGCTACGGTGCTCATCGAGCTCATCAACACTAACCTGACCAAACCCTCAGTGGTCTTTGTCGATGTAGAAACTGATCCAACAACGGGCCTTGTCTGGGAACTGGGCGCGTTTAGAACGAGAGGGTCGGCAGTTTTGAGGGATTTTCATGCGTTCGTCCGAATAGATTCACAGATTCCTAAGTCACGACTCAACGCCGAGGATCTTGCAGCTTATGAAAGTTCTCCGAGCTGGGAGGAAACGAAGACCGCGTTTATGCGGTTTGTTGGCAACACTCAGTACTTGGCTGGCCACAACATTCGTTTCGACGTAGAGCACATTGCGGACTCGGCACTGTCCTCGAAAACCCTGATGGATACTCTGGAACTCGGATTTCTAACATGGCCAACTAGATTCTCTCACTCACTTTCTGAGTTGTCAGGCAAAGATGAAAAACATAGGGGCTTGGAAGACGCAAGGACGTCCCATGAACTGTTTCTATCGATTTTTGAATCCCTCCGGAAGATGAGTCCATCACGGAGAGCTATTGTTATTGGCGCTTGTAGAGATCGAGATGCCCAACGCTTTCTGTCTGATGCACTGGAAGTGCCGACTGGGGAACTCGCAGAGATTCATAGACAACTTGGCTCTGTCATAGCCGCTGAACGCGATTCAATGGAGGACCGTTTCAAGCTTAACGCATTCGATCACAATGATTTGAGCAATGCGATTGAGAAGTTAATCAACTCGTCCGGATCTGCACTATTGCTAATTGACGGAGCCACCGACACCGAAGAGACAATCAAATCATGCCTTGTTTGCGCCAATCAGGACACGATTGCGACACTTTATAGCCCCTACGACTTGCCTTCTGCAAGAACCATCGCTTCACGAATGAACGGGTTCGAATGTGCTATTCCTCAAATCACGATTAGCAGCCGAAGAATGTCTAGAATCTGCCCGTTCAAGTTCAAGGAAAGCGCAGGTACATTTGCTGAACGGAATGAAATGTGGCGTCGCGCGTTCCTGGCGATAGCACTCTGGCTCATGGATAGCCCAGAATGCTACGTGGAAGAATTTAGTCAATGGCTTAGACACGATGATGAGTGGGCTAATTTACTGCTCCTTGAACTTTCACAGCACAGCAACCAATGCCCCGAGGATTGCGGTTTCACGAATAGTGTCTCCTCGAAGTTGTTGTTATGCGATGCGACGACAATCTATGACTTCAAAAAGAAGGTAGTTGTGCCATCGGCCCACAGACTCGAATCGATCATTACCGACGGCAGAACGTACGATCTTTCATCTAGAAAGATTCGTGATTTTCTCAGAGCGTCTCTAACCTGTGCGACTGATGACAAAACGCGCAATCAAGTCAACAATTGCGGGTCATTTCTAGAGGAAGTCACTAGCCTGGTAGTAAGATTCGTTAGAAATAGAAACCTGAGGATTGAAGAAGATCCAGACAGGGCCACGCTTCGAATTCTCAACTTCTATATGAACAGTTCAGATTGGTTAAGTCTTGCAAAGTCGTTAGGAGATTTTGCAACGGCTCTTACAGAGCTCGCTCAAATCCAGGCGAAGACTGACCGCAAAGAACTCAGTAGCTTCGCAAAGAGAATCCTCGAGGATATCAAGCGATTACTGCATGGTGACTCAAATGCCGTTGTTAGGTGGCTGGCATTCCAGCGATTTGAGGGCGATTTTGATTGGACGTACAGAGACGCACCACTCGACGTGACGACGGATGCAATACGACTTCTCGAGCAGCATCATACCGTACTGGTTACCGATAATGTTCCAGGCGAGAAGATCGTAGACTACTTGTTGAGCCGCTGGGGCGTGGTTGAAATTCACACCGTTCACTGCAAGGCGATACCAAGGTCGAAAATTCTTTCCTTGACATTCTTGCCTCGTCCAAGCCGCTTGAACGTGCGAAGCTTCCTAAGCACCTTGATCGCTCTGTCGGTGCCTCTCACAAACTCTTTGCATCAAGTCGAGTTTTCTGTTCATAGCCGAACATTCATAAGCCTCTTTTCGCGAGTTCTCCGCAGGGCTCTCCCTGAAGTTCCCGTAATCAGCAGAACGGACAACCTGTCACGCCGTAGAGCAATTGCCAGAGCTTCACATGAAGCCTCGAAGGACGAACCTTTTGCCCTAATTGACCAAACTTTCCTCATACGAAAGAAAGAACGCCGAATATCTACCAAGCTTTTGCTCTTAGAGAGACTTCCGCTGGCGTCAGTTGCCGACCCGGTTAGCGCGGCTCGACTAGAAGCATCAGGCTCTGGAATCGATGCCTACGAAGGATATGTGCTTCCGGAAACTGCCATCAACTTGACCGAAATTGCTAGTTATGGTGGTGCCAGTAATGTAACCGGTGGAACCAGCGCGACTCCAATTGTTGTTTGTGACACACGATTCAAATCACTTGGCGCAGCCCTAACCGAACTACTGCATGAAGACCCGCAATGGTGCGCCAGCCCATCTGCCCTTGAATCTGCTCTCTCTTTGCCAGAGAATACTCTCAGCAACTACGACGAGCAAGCGAAGACAATGTCCGAATTGGTAAGAGAAGCAATGGTGGAAGCAGGGCTAATCCACGAATCCGACCTTTCACATCTCATCGACCCAACCACATATCTGAGGGCGATTTTTGGGCATGAATCCTTTCGGGAGAGTCAAGAAGCAATCATCAAGAGGATTCTCAGAAAAGAAGACGCCTTTGTCGTCATGCCGACGGGGTACGGGAAATCTGTATGCTATCAGATTCCTGCTATAGCGTTCTCTCTTGCGGAAGAGGGATTGACCCTGATACTCACGCCATTACAGGCGCTCATGCGCGACCAAGTTCAAAGCCTGCATCGGCAAGGAATATTCAGAGCAACGTACATCAACGCATCGCTCACCCCCCTGGAGAGAAGTCAGCGACTTCGCGGAATTCGCTACGGATGGTACAATTTAGTCTACTTAGCACCGGAGCAGCTACGCAATTACCAGACATTGGAAGCGATACGATCGCGCGAAATTTCATTGATGGTTGTTGATGAGGCACATTGTCTGTCACAGTGGGGGCACGACTTTCGCCCAGATTACATGAAAGCCGCCGATTTCCTGAATAGCCTTCCCAACCGCCCTGTCGTAGCCGCCTTCACAGCAACGGCCACAGAGCAAGTTGCACTCGACGCAAAGAAAATACTTGGAATCCAAGCAGACCCCGTACGTCTGTCGCCGAGACGAACTAACATCGAGCTGAAGACAACCATAGTCGACGCGAAATCATCACGCGAAGCCGACGTGAAGAAAAAAGAAGCACTCCTGAACACGCTGCGAGATCATAGGGAGCAGAACGGAATAATCTACTGCGCATTCACGCGAACAACCGAAGAGATTGCTTCCTTCTTGAAAAATCACTCAAACGAACTAGGCATATCTTCGGACGAGATTGCCTTCTTCCATGGGAAACTCCCAGACCAAGATAAGGCGGAAATTCAAGACAGGTTCGTCGGAAAAGCGAAAACCAAAACTAACCCCATCAAACTCGTGGTAGCCACAAACGCTTTTGGGTTGGGTATAGACAAGGGCGACATTCACTTCATCGTCCACTATGACATACCAGGGTCACTCGAATCTTACTACCAAGAGGTAGGTCGCGCTGGACGCGATCCCAATTTGGAAGCGATCGGAATTCTGCTCTTTGCAGAAACAGACCTCGACAAGCAGAGGCTCCTTTTCCGGTACGTTGATGAGAAAGACATCGCTCACCTACACGAAAACCTGCTCAACGCCAGCCCTGCACCAGATGGTATGGTCTACGTCTCAGACGCCGACCTTTCAAGAGACACCGGTCTTGATGAAGTCACAGTGCGAGTGGGGCTATACCAACTTGAAAAGCACAATTTTGTCCTCAGAGGCCCAAATGCATTCCCACCGGCGATACTCAAACTCGCTTCTCGCAAGCGACCCCTAACGGCAGATTCGGATCGAGAAAAACTGCTAGGATATCTCAGGGTGCGCCTATCCGAGAGCGAGTGGCAAACGATCTATCCAGAAAAGGCCGCAAAGGAATTGGGCTGGGACCCACGCCGCCTCGAGTCCATTCTCAAACTTCTACTGCATGAGGAAAACCCAGAAGTCGTCAAGCAGCGAGAACTTCAGATCGCTTTCGATGACCCTCAAGACGCACCGAGAGAGGTTGAGGCATGTTATGACGAGCAAATTCGATTAGTCGACGAGTTAAGCATGATCTTTCCAGAACTAAATGACGGTGGCTGGATCAGCATTCGAGGCGAACTCTGGCCACGCCTCGTTCGCGCTGTCCAACCTTCAGGCAGGCTGTCAAGAGTTGAGTGCGCAAAATACTTGCGCATGTGGAGCAATCTACAACTTGTATGGCATAAGGAACAACTCTCGAGGGACGGCCTCAGACTTGTAGTTCCACGCGACGTATTCAGGAGGACCCTGGAAGAATGCGAGGAGCTGGACACGCGACTGGTCAAACAGCTTGCGCCGACAACAGGGAAGACAAGCACCGTTGATTTGGAATCATTGGCCCACCTAGGAAGTACAGAGGCAGTCGATGACTCAATCAGACGGCTTGCCGAGCTCGGAATAATTACCATCACGCGACTTGCAACCACAAGCGGGGCATGTATGTCCCTCAGGCTCCTGCGAAAAGAAGCGATCACGCCGAGCGACCTCGATCTGGCGGCCCTTAAGAAGTTTCAGAGGGAACGCGAGTTCAAACTGGAGGTAGTGAGCAAGTACGCTGAGCTGACCACGAATGAGGACAGATGGCGATTTATCGAGGACTATTTCGCTGGAAAAATCACTCGCATCATAAGGTCTGACATCATCGACGGGTTAAACCCGCAACAAGTTGAAGCGGTAACCTCACCGGCAGGATATCTGCTAATCAACGCTGGAGCGGGAACAGGGAAAACCGAAACCGTGGCAAGAAGGATCCTCTATGTCAACGAGGAGCTAGGCATTCCTGCCGGACAAATACTCGCAATGACATTTAGCAGGTCCGGAGTCGCCCAGCTCAAAGAGCGAATGAAGCGAGTTTCGCCAAAGCGTCGAATTGACATTCGCACATATCACTCCTTATGCTTCGAGATCCTTCAGTCACACGCCGGGGAGGACCCACTTTGGGTTAGACCTGGCTTCGCGGTCGATTCAACCGAGTCTCTGATGGGCAGAATCAGATACATACTGGACAATCTCCAAGACGGCTTGGAGGCTCAGGAAAGAGTTGGAGTTTACAGCAAAGCAATTCAGAAATTGCTGAGTCTGCGAGAACCACCAAAACCCAACGATATCGCGGACACGTTCGAATTAGAAATAGACCAAGACACGTTGAAAGGAGAATCTCTGCGTAGGGCTTACTCAGCATACGTTGAACTTCTAAAAAGGTCGAATACAATTGATTTCTCTTTCATGATCGCGCTTACAGTCGAGCTTCTAAGATCAAGACCCGAAGTGGCACGCGATTATGAACGCAGAGTGGCATACTTGGTCGTCGATGAATATCAGGACACGACCCCCGTACAAGACGAGTTGCTTTCACTCTTATCGGGCTGGTATCGCAATCTCTGTGTTGTAGGCGATAGCGACCAGACAATCTTTGCTTGGAGCAATGCAGACATACGGAACATACTAGATTTCAAGGAGAGACGACCCGAAGCTCGGCAAATCAACCTCGAAATCAACTATCGGTCGACACAAAACATACTCAACGTCGCAAACGAAAGCATACAACACAATCAGGAACGTATTCCAAAGACATTGAAATCCGCACGAAGAATCGATGGACCACGAGTGACAATAAACTATGCAGATGAAAACGATGACATTGGAGCAACCTACATTTGCGAAACGATCAAGCAGAAAATCGCTGCTTGGAGCAACCTACACCTAGGAACGCCTCCGGAAAACATTGCAGTACTTGTGAAAACGAACGACCAACTAGCGAAAGTTCTTGAGACGATGCGTTCACTCGGAATAGCCGCCAATACTCCCGAAGCGCAAGATCTAATGGCCAAGAACCAAAAAGTCCGACAAGCGTTATCGGCTCTCGAAAAAGTAGCTGCAGAGCAGCCCCAACTTTCCGCATTCTCCGCCTATGCAAACATAGTGAACACGATAAAGGGTATTCCTCAAGGTTTCGATGAGTTTGTCCGCGAGTTCGACCAAAACTCCGAAGACAACTCCGTTCTTGCCTTTCTAAATCTAGTGAAAGCCACCACCTCACAGGATACCCACCTAGCAAGAAACAATGCTGTTAACCTCATGACAATTCACAAAGCGAAAGGCCTCGAATACGAAACGGTATTCGTCACATTCCTCAGAGCCGGAAGTTTTCCTAGATTCGACACGAAAATCGAAGAAGAAAGGAGAGTATTCTACGTTGGACTCACGCGAGCGAAGGACGAGTTATTCGTCGTAGCCCCACCCACCAGAATTTCCAAGTTCATAACAGAAATCGCGGCCATGCAATCATCAATCATCGAAGGTGGCGACACATCACATGTAAAGCGACCTCAAACAGTTAGAACGCAGGCTGCTCATTCAGCAGCCCGCGCCCGAAAGCCAGAATATCGCGAGCGAATCAAAGCTCCTGTAATAATGAATGAAGAGGATGAAGACTACGCCTCATATGATCGCAATGCTCAGCGGCGCTATGAGAAATCCTACCGGTCTAACGTGGGCCGGGCACCGCCCACAGCCACCGTTCGAGGAAGAATTGAGGGAAGTTGGATAACTGTGAAGTACAGTAACTATTGCGTGAAATGTTCGAAACTGATACCGGAAGGAGAAAAAGCACTGTGGCACGAAGGAGTCGGAATTTGGCATGGCAACTGTAACAAGGAGCGGAGACAATAGCTAACAAACACGCAAGAAACCCTATGAGGTGGCGCGCCGAACTCTGAGCAAAACACAATTACTCAGAGCAACCCGAGCACGTGAGCTTTCTACGGTACTTGTATGATTCCCGCCCGAGGCTTCAACACACATTGTACCCCGAGTCATGGGACGTTCGATCATCCACTAAAAGTGTGGAACCCATGGCTACTAAACCATGTTAACCGTACATACTCAAAGAACCGAATGAAAATACAACACCACAATACTTTAGGGCGTTGCAATTTGCGGAAACTGGCTCGCCTCAGGCTCCTCAAGCGACTTTTCGAAATGGAATAGAGCTTCGTTCTTGACGGCTAACCGATCTAGCAACTCCTTAGAGGCTGTTGGGTTATTCCAAACTTCAGCCAATGCATCTCTAACCTCCGCTTCGTTCCGTGCCCTCGTGCAGATCTTCTGCGCAGTTACATGTTTTTCTACGCCACGTTGGCGAAGCATCTCGTTCAAATCAACTGCTTTCAGGAGCTGAATATTCACTCTTGCAGCGTACCGTGCTAATGATAGCGTTTCGTTTCCCACAACGACTTTTTCTTCGGGATTGAACGCCGTTCCGGCGAAGATACCAATGATGCCCTGTCTGATTGCTCTGCCTTCAGGCGTGTCAACGCCGAAGTCGTAGCTCCATTTCAGGACGCTGAGGAATCCCTCTAGCTCTTTCTTCCTTACAAGCCCCCACTTGCATTCCAGCACGTAGGTGATCGGTTGGCTGATGGGACTCGGGCGGATCGTCCAAACTCTGTCGACCTCCGCAAACATCTTCCGTTCACCCACTGGCCTTAGGAGTTTAAGCGTGATTCGACGTTTGTCCATTCTCGACCTATGAGTTTGTTCGAGGAATTCCGCCCCTGTCGTGAGTTTGTCGACGAAGAATTCGACCGCTGCTTCCCAGTTGTGGCCTATGCGGTTGTCTTTTCCCTTTACCTTACGGATGTAATCTTGTTTAACAGAGACAGCGATCTTGAGGTCGTCCTCGCTAAGAGATGCGTGGTAATAGTAGGGGAAATTGAAAATGGTAATCTCACGAATTTCATCCTTGAATAGTTGCTTAGCTCGGTCTAGGGCGCCTCGAATCTGATGTTCGCTGCAGTGTAACTTTTGTTGGAGGAAGTTCAGGCTGACGATCTCTTTCAGCTCTCTCGCTTTCAGAAGCTCGTCACGGATCGTTCGGATTCGATCGGCTAGCGGATTGACGTTTGAGCCTCCTTCAAGCAGTAACTCAGTGCGTTTTGTGGCGTCGATTATCGCGGCGCTGCGGTCTTTGTCGGGGTCAATGTAGGTTACGATGTATCCGCCCGCGAATGGTGTCTCATGCTCTGCTGATCTGTAGCCGCGGAAGTAGATCAGCCCTCTCTTTTCGTATCTTCGCAAATTACACGATATGTCGCGAATCGTAACGCCCTTGTCCTTCAGTCTCTGGGCTATCTGCGTTGTATAGAAAGCTCGTTGGGGGTTGTCTCGCAGGAACGCCAAGATGAGTTGCGATTTGTTTTCTCTCTGCACCTTGGGCGTTTTCGTAATCGAAAGGTATCTGACCTGTGCGATGACTGTTTCGTCAGAACCGTTTTGGAGTGTGAATAGGTAATATGAACGAGTGTTGTACTTCCGGCCTGCTCTGCCAGCAAATGTGCAGCCCCTTTCCCGTATTGGTTCCGCCGCCCTCAGTATGAGGCCCGTCTTCCATCCCCGATAACAAACTGACTCGGCCGCGCGGGGAGTAAAATGAAGCTGCTCAGCTATTTCTCTGGTGCTTCTTGGCTTTCCGTCACTCATCAATTCAAGTAGCTTATCTCTCGAACCATAAGGGTGACCCATGTTTTGAATTTCATCTCTGAGGCTCTTAACCCGCTAACCCGACTCAAACCCGAATGAGTCGGATTTTCGTCGGTTGCGGGCTTGGACGCCTCACTAGATATATCCGGGCCCACCACACGCTGAACCGTCGAACTTCCTTCGTAACTCTGGGTAAATTGTTGGAAATCCTATCTAGAATTTGAAATATTACCACTCGTGGCTGTGGGATATTGCAATTTTCAGACCACTACCATATAATCTAGGGTAAACCCCGCTACGCTCTAACCGCTAAAATCAGGATAAAACATCAAATTCTCACGTTAAACGCTCACAAACCCTGTAAGTCAAATAATGTGAACAAACAAACTTTTCCGATTTCCTTGACCTATTGCGTCGAGAATTCATCTGCCCGTCATAAGCGGATGGTATTACCGTTATATTGGAGCGTCAGCTCTCATAAGCTGGGAAATCCATGGTTAGCATTGTTGCGGTGATAGTCGAGATAATCGTTGGGGTGATAATTCTCGCCCCGGTTCTGTGGCTTGTCGGTCGAGCAATGGTCGGCAAGACGGCAAGCGTGATGCACTCGGTTTGGATAGTTGTGCTCGGCGTGATTATCAACGCGGTTCTTGGGGCCTTAGTCCAAGGGTTACTGGGACTACTGATAACACTTGTAGTTTGGGTTGCGCTGATCAAGCATTTCTTTAAGACCGGCTGGGGCAAAGCGGCAATAGTCGGCATTGTAGCGACCGTTGTCCTCGCCGTCATAGCAATAGTACTCGCACTCATAGGTTTCGGGGCAATAATCGGACTCGGTGCTCTGGCGTAGCGGCCGTCATCGTCAGTCGCCACTACAGTTGAGAAAAATTCGATATGGTCAGTCTAACACGGCTCTTCTCCACGATATATCAGCACAGCCTTTGAGCGGGCGCACGTGGACGGTAGGTTGCTTCCACGGAGCCGAGCGTAGACTCTGGTTACAGTCTGGTTAATGTCAATACACATCCCTATCATTTCCTAATGCACTGGTAGACTGCTCCATTGACTTTTGTTGCAATGCGCTCTGACAAGACTGCAAAGTCTTAAGAAAACGGACAGAAAATTGAACGGTGGTGTTTCACATTGACCTATGATTTCAAAAAACTCCTTCTGAGTATTGCGTTAGTTGCTGTTGCAGTCGCTAGCGCCACTAGCCTTGCCTATGGGCAAAGCCCTCCGACCATAAGCTATTCCCCTGCGACTCCCTTGGCAAATCAACCCATAGAATTCGATTACTCTGGCGGGGGCCCAACTAGTATTGCTATTTATGCTGGACCTGGCTGCCCAGGTTTGGAAGGCGACAATTCTATCTCCCCCGTAGCAACTCTAGCTGTCCCAAAGGGAGGAAGCGTGACTCTACTGGGAGGATTGCCGGCTGGATCCTATAGCGCAGGAACCATTTCGGTATCCTACAACTACCAGGGATATGTTGTTTGCAAGAACTTCTCAGTAATTAACTCGGGCAGCTGAGTTCAGCGTAAACGTAGCGATGACTGCATTGCTGGCGCTTGCATCACTATACACTGTGCGACCCAGACACTAGCTGAGCTGTTGGGCCGCTAGGCCTACCCGTAATCCATCTTAGCCCTTTTTCAACCAAATTAAAGAGGGTATTAGTCGATTCTCCAAACGCTAGCAGACCTTAAACCCAGGCTGTCCCACGCTTGACGTCCTGTCGGGAGATAGCTAACATAGCTTCCACTGGGTAGAAATAGAGTATAATTACCATTTACGACTTGTTCTCCAAGCCACGTTAAATACTCGGATAGGCTTCATATGCTTTCGTTAGGCTTTTGATGGAGGTGAGTTGAGATGGCGAAGAAACGCAAAGTTAAGATGAAGTTAGGTACTGAGCACGACAAGAACATTAGACAAGAGGAAATGGTAGCTTAAGGCTGTCACGTGTGGCGGACGTTTCCGCCTAATCTTCTTTCTTTGTTGCACCAGGTTTTTCATGTGTGTGTGTTCTGATCACGTTCGCTCGTTAAGGAGACATCGCTGTTATCTTACGCCTTAACCGATTTCCTCATTTATCGAAAACTAGCTTACATTCTTGCGGCGGTAAGTTGCATTAGCTTCCGCATCTTGGAGGGTTCTGACCCGTATACGTCGAAAAGGAGTCCAGTGGGATCAGGAAATTCTGTACTTCTACATCAAAGAAGTCGAGCGCTGAGAGTTGAATTGATGTCGCCAATAGCTCCAGCTCTTCTACACGATATCGTGAAGCGCACGGCAGTCGATCAGATCCTTTCCTTGCAGCTCACTGCCTACTTATCTAGATGTTCTCTTTCAATTTTCAAATGGAGATACGGCGTATGAAGAAGGTAGCCGTGGTTACAACTGGTGGAGATGCGCCTGGCATGAATGCTGCTATCAGAGGCGTTGTTCGTATCGCGTGTGCAAGGAAGTTTCAAGTTCTGGGTTTCAGGAGGGGGTGGGAAGGTTTGATTACAAATACGTTCACACACTTGACGCCTCGATCAGTAGGCGGCATTCTACAGTTAGGCGGAACAATTCTGCATACATCAAGATGCTCGGCCTTCGAGAAGAAGGAAGGTGTCAGGAAAGCTGCGGAGACTCTCGCATCGAACCATGTTGACGGACTCGTGGTCATCGGCGGTAATGGGTCTTTCAAAGGTGCTCTTGAGTTAAGCGCATACACGGATACAATGATCGTTGGAATTCCTGCGTCAATCGATAACGATGTTTTTGGAACAGAGGAAACCATAGGTTTTGACACGGCTGCAAACACAGCGGTCGCCGAGATCGATAAGATCCGAGACACGGCAGTTTCCCAGGAAAGGGTTTTCATAATTGAGGTGATGGGGCGAGAAAGAGGTTTTCTTGCGCTGGAGATCGGCCTCACCGTTGGCGCGGAGATAATCCTAGTTCCAGAAGTGAAATATCAGAACGAGAACCTCTACGAGTCCATAAGAGAAAGCATGGCCAAAGGGAAAAAGTCAGGCCTGATCGTGGCGGCGGAAGGAATAGGAGACACGCGTCTTCTTGCGGAACAGATTCAGCGAAACACAAAGGCAGAGGTCAGGTTGAGCATCATAGGCTACGCCCAAAGAGGGGGCAATCCCACGGCGAGGAGCAGGCTCTTGGCGAGTCTGTTCGCACACAAAGCAATCCAGCTATTGTCACAGAAAGATGGAAGCAGAGTGGTCGGATTGCAAGATAACGAGGTTAGAAGTGTAGAACTTCGGAAATCGTGTAATACGAAGAAGCTTTTGGATCGAAACCTACTTAGACTGGCTAATTTGCTTGCAACATGAAAACACGCCCACCCCTTCGCGTGCGGGTTTGGTATGATAGCGAATCCAAGTCACACTTTGGCGTTCTGGATTATCTTTCTTATGAGTCCCTTTGTTTCCTTCGGGCCCGAGACTAATATGCACTTAATCCCGCTGCTCTTCATGATGTAGTCGTTCCCACCTCTAAACAAAGCATCCCCGGCAAACAACATATCTTTCCGTTCCACGCCGAGGCGTTCTTTCAACTTCTCTACGCATAATGTCTTGTTAACGCCTTTTCTCGTGACGTCGATGGAGGTGGTTCCGCCAATGGATATCTCGAAGTCGGGCAGCTGCGTTCTCAGGAGCTTTCTGATCCTTAGACGCTTCTGCTGATTTGGATCCCACTTACGCTTGAGACGCAGCGGAGCCTTCTGACCCAAGGCGGAGAAGGTGAGTTGGCTTCCTCTGTTCTCGAAAACTGGTCCGTATGTCTTTGTTGGGTGAACATATTCGATTTCCGCGAAGACTCTTTGGAATGATCTGAGTATTTTCTTGGTGTCCTGCGCGGACAGGAGGTTAGTGTACGCTTGAAAGAAATGGAGTCGTTTTCTATCAAAATAGTAGCCACTGGCCGAGCAGGTCGGAAACAGGAACAAGTTGCGTAGGTTGCTGCTCCCCGGTAGTCCACTCAGGAATTGGCTCTCAAACTGTTGAAAAGAACAGCCTGAGGTCACTGCAACGTATTTTACCCGGAGCAGTTCGCGAATAAGCGAAGCCATTTCATGATCGAGGTCTGACTTGCTCTTAGTTAGAGTACCGTCAAGATCGAAGATGATGATCTTCTTATTGGATATGGAGTTCACAAGCTTTGATGGGACGGATTCTAGCTGTAGCTTTCTAAGGTTTCTATTAGCAATTTCATTGGGACGCTCGCGACGCAGCAGGTTCTGTCTGCTCCGCCATAGAAGATCTTGAGGTCATCCTTTACTAAGACTGCGCCTCCTGGGAAAACAACATTTGGTACCACCCCGATCCTTTCGAAGGCTTCTTCCGGTTCGAGTATGGGTTCCGGAGTTCGGGCGATCACTCGGCGCGGGTTTTCAAGATCAAGCAGGGCCGCCCCCGCACGGTATACAGTGTTAGAATCCACGCCGTGATAGATGACTACCCATCCGGCGGTGGTTCGGATTGGGGGTGGGCCTATTCCAACCTTCTGTTCTTCCCACTTCCACTTTGGTCTCATGATGATGTTTGTTTCTATGCGTTTCAGATAGTTCTTCGAGTATGGGTTCTGTGAAACCTTCTCAATCCGCTTTATACTATGAAAGAAAGCCACCTCGATGTTTGGTGCTATTCTGTGTACAACGGCGAATTTTCCGGCGATGAGCTCAGGAAAGAGGGCGGCGTCCTTGTCGTCGTAGTCCGGCCCAACTACTCCGTAACGTTCGTAACTTACGAAGTCAGCAGTCGAGGCGAGAGCTACTCGTGGACCTCGTGGCGAATAAGCCGTATAGAAAACGTAGTATCCACCATCGAAGGCTGTTATGCGTGGGTCTTCACAACCCAGCACTTCCCGAGAGTCAACCGGAGTGAAGACAGGTCCCAGCGATCGACTCGTGATCGTTTCGCCATCTGTCGTTGTTGCATGGCCGAGGGATGAAATTTTGCGTTCGTTGACCGCCCTGTACAGTATGTGAATGACCTCACCGCTTTTTGCGGCTCCGGGGTTGAAGGTGCCCCCGATTTCCCACGCGATGCCGGGTCTTGGTTCAATGATAGGATTCTTGGGGCTTCGGACCAGCTTGACTCTCATATCATCCCTTCATTATCTACATGCTTGAATCGCTTTGTTTTTCGAAGATGACTTCGATGACTTGAGAGGCCAAGGGTGGGATAGAATGCGTGCATATGAGAGAGTTCCACTGCTTATCTGATACCGATTAGGGAATGACATGGACATCGACCGCTTGAAGGTGGTTGATCAACTCGTTTTGACTGCGACGCTTCGAGCATTGAGTATTGGAGACAGGTTGAGAAAGCTACGTGGTAGAAATGAGAACTGGTAACTTCAAGACGTAGTGGGTGGCTTTGTGATTATGAAAGCGGAAATTTGGTTTGCTCCTTCGGAGGAGGCGGTTTGGGGTAGGGAATAGGTTAGGTTGGTTGGGGGGTTGGTTGAGAGGGGGAAGACGAAAGCGTAGGTTGCCGTGTATTCTGCGGGACCGGTTACGGTGATGGGTAACGGTACGTTTGTGCCGGCCTGGTTGTGCCAGTTTGT
>Ga0181533_1000079_pt1 | contig 114691 bp, 96 predicted proteins | sample PEATcosm2014_Bin_45_FD_119772 | JGI IMG/M metagenome (GOLD analysis project Ga0181533, IMG submission 119772) | Peatland microbial communities from MTU Mesocosm Facility, Houghton, MI, USA - PEATcosm2014_Bin11_60_metaG | ecosystem: Environmental > Terrestrial > Soil > Wetlands > Peat | place... | reverse complement strand
CAGCCCGGCTATACCCAAAAAAGAGGCCGCGCTCATGTAATCACCGGCAAGTGCAAGCCCGTTCTGAAAACCTGTAACGCTCTTGCGTGCTGCATAAAATTCTTCGGTGGTCCTTGTTCGCCTCGTGGCCCAGTAAGTAATGCCAAGGGTCATGATCACGAAAAAGAGGAAAAATAATATTGACGTGATATGTACGTGCCCAATAGCTGCCTGTTGCATTATTGACCTCTTGCCTTATCTTTGACCTTTTTTACCAGTGCGTCATATTTGTTGTTGGCCCATAACATATAAACTCCGGTGAGCACCCATGAAAGCAGGATGGCGCCCACTGCAATAGGTATTCCGACAGTAATGGCCCCGGAGAGTTTTGCAGACAGGAATGGTTTGTTGAAAGCAAAAAGCGCAACAAACCCGAAATAGAGCGCCAGTTCCAGTACTGTCAGAACAAGCGATACAGTGTTTTTCTGCCCTGACAGCGACTTGAAGTCGACATCATTAAGGATGTCAGTTTTGCGCAACATCTCCGTTCTCCTCGTGCTTTGCCTACAAGAGAGGGGCTGGAAAGACTTCTCCAGCCCCTTCCGTTTGAAACCAATACGTTTCCGTAATTACCGCCGGCTCAGTTTTAAGATACTAAAACTCGACCTTTCCCTCTCCCTGCACCATTTTTGTGATCAACTCCACAATTTCAGGATTGGCAAGTGTCATAACGTCGCCGACATCTGTGCCGTTAGAGATGGAGCCGAGCACTCTGCGCATGATCTTTCCTGAGCGGGTCTTCGGCATGTCAGGCACAATCCAGACCTTTCTCGGTCTTGCAATAGCTCCGATTTCCGTTACAATGGCATTTGATATTTTCTTGGCAAGCTGCTCGTCTGCCTTGATTCCAGGCTTCAACGCGACATACAGATCAGGTTCTTTTCCTTTTATTTCATGTTTCACAGGAACAACTGCGGCTTCCGCGACTTCAGGAACAGTCATCGCGGCAGACTCTATTTCCTTTGTTCCCAGCCTGTGTCCCGAAACATTGATGACATCGTCGATCCTGCCGAGGATGCGGACATATCCGTCAGCAGCCACAACAGCAGCATCGCCGGTAAGGTACGGCCAATCCCTCCAGTCTTTACTCTTCGGGTTCTTGCAGTACCTTTCAAAATAGGTTTTGACAAAACGGTCACGGTCACCCCAGATGGTCTGGAACATGCCAGGCCAGGGGTTCTGAATGCATATATTCCCTGCTTTGCCCGAACCCGCCGGGACTATGTTTCCGTCATTGTCATAGACAATCGGGTGAATACCCGGCACGCCCGGACCTGCGCTGCCGGGCTTCATAGGCTTTAGCGCCGGTATGGTACTGCAGAGGAATCCACCGTTTTCTGTCTGCCACCAGGTATCTACGATCGCTGCCTCGTTTTTACCCACCTCGTGATAATACCACTTCCAGACTTCGGGCTCTATCGGCTCTCCGACGGTGGTCATATGCTTGAAATGATAATTGTATTTCGCAGGCTCATCCGGACCTACCTTTCTCAAGGCCCTGATGGCGGTGGGCGCTGTATGGAAGATGTTAACATCAAGATCCTGGGCAATCCGCCAGGGTCTGCCCGGGTCCGGATATGTCGGGACGCCTTCGTAAATAACACTCGATGCGCATAATGCCAGCGGGCCATAGACAATATATGAATGCCCGGTGATCCATCCGATATCGGCCATGCACCAGTAAACATCTTCCGGATGGATGTCCTGAATATATTTTGAGGTGCCGGCGACATAAGCAAGATAACCGCCCGTGCTGTGCTGAGCTCCCTTGGGCTTTCCGGTTGTGCCGCTGGTATACATCAGGAAAAGCGGCGCTTCTGCAGGCATCGGCACAGGATCGATGCGGACTCCGTAATAGTTCTTCAGCAGATCGTTCACAAAGAAATCGCGCCCCTCCACCATCGGGGTCTTGGCAGAATATTTGCCTGGATAGCGCTGCCATACCAATACCTTTTTAATCTTCTGGCCATCTTTCTCAGCATCTGCAACAGCAATGTCCGCTTTTTCCTTGTGGTCAATGAGCTGGCCGCTCCTGTAATAGGAGTCCATCGTTATAAGATATTCGCTCCCTGAGTCGACGATCCTGTCCGCGCACGCCCTACCGCTGAACCCGCCGAAGACCTGGGAATGGATAATGCCGAGCCTTGCGCAGGCGAGCATTGTGACGGGAAGCTCCGCAACCATCGGCAAGTGCAATGTCACCCTGTCCCCCGCCTTAAGGCCGCAATAATCCCTTAGAATAGCCGCGAATTCATTAACCCTCACATACAGTTCCTGATAGGTAACATGCTCGACCTTCTCGTTCTCGTTTTCCGAGACAAAATGGATTGCTGTTTTGTTCTTGTTCTTCGCCAGATGCCTGTCTATACAATTGTAGCTTGCATTGATCTTTCCTCCGGCAAACCACTTGAAACATGGCGCGTCACTGGTGTCGAGGGTTGTATGCCAATACTCGTACCACGTAAGCAGATCGGCATATTCCTTGAAACAGTTTGGAAAGTTCTCCAGCGAAAACCGGTCGTAAACGGTCTCATCCGTCATGTTCGCCTGAGCAATAAATTTTGTTGAAGGATAGAAAAACTGCTCTTCACCCCAATGCACCGCAATTTCAGCTTCCGTTGTTTCAAGGGCCTCTTTTTTTTCTGGTTTTTTTTCGCTCACAACTTTTTCCTCCTTACATTATTATCTTATTAATTGATGTGAGTTATACTCACGCTTTATCATGCCGTCTCTGAGGACCACTGGGGTCGATTGGTAACTTTGCAAAGGATAACCGCAACAATCAGCACAGCTCCCGAAAGGTAGAAGGCATAATCGAGACTGCCTGTCATATCTTTGATGGTCCCTGCCAGTCTGGCCATGAAAAAACCAAGACCCCACCCGATAAACACCAGGCCGTAATTGAACCCGAGGTTCTTCGCGCCGTAAAAATCAGCCGTAAATGACGGCAGGAGAGCAAGCCCTCCGCCATACTGCCAGTACGCTATGCCTATTGCAAGGAACAGTAAGAAAACGTTCTTGGAAGCGATAATGGAAGGCATTGCAAAGAGACACAAGGCCGAAATGACACAGTTTAAAACGTATGCATTACCACGGCCTATTTTATCTGAATACATCCCGGTGCCGACCCTGCCCAAGGCATTGATAGCTCCTCCGAAGGAGACGAGGATCCAGGCATTCATCGCAAAAAAAGGTATCCCTTTTGCAGTCGTTGATAATAGCCCGGCTGCATTTGCAATAATCATGAGGCCTGATTGCGTAGAACCGATGAACAGGACGATCAGTGCGTAGAACTGCCAGGTCTTCGCCATTTCCCCTGCACTCCAGTCATGTGCTGATTGCTTCTTTGCCGTAGCAGCCGCTGATGCTGCAGTTACCCCTTTGGCGCCTGGCGGTACATATCCTGTGGGCGGCCATGCCAGGAGCTGTCCGGCGATAACAACAACGATAGCAAATAAAATACCCAGGCCGATAAAACTCCCTGAAATCCCGTATTTGTCGATCAGGTTTTGTGCCAGAGGCGCAATATAAAGCGCTGCTCCGCCGTACCCGCCCACAACCAAACCTGCAACCAGGCCTCGTTTATGGGGACCAAACCACTTTAGTGCTGCTGGTGTGGGAGCTGCATAGCCTATGCCCATACCGATGCCGCCGAGAAGACCGAACCCTATAATAAGGCCCGAATAACTCTTCATCAAACCTGCCAGTATGCATCCTGCCGCAAGGCATAGCCCCCCGAGTGTTGCGCCGACTTTGGGCCCGAACTTGTCCTGGATGCGTCCCCCGATAATCATAAATACCGCAAAAATAATGACGCACACGGAAAATGGGGTGGCTGCTTCTGCATTGGTAAGAAAAGTCCAACCCTCATTGATCCCGGTCATAGGCTGTCCCGCCTGTTTTACATTGATCAGGGCCTTGGCCCAGACACTCCACGCATAAAGGATTCCGAGGCACAGGTTTATTGCCGTTCCTGCGAAAGTGACTACCCATGCTTTGGCAGGCACTTTAGTTTCTTCTGCTGTCATTTTTCTCCTCCTTACATGATATAAATTTGTGCAACATCCTCAGTCGCATTTTCCAAAAATTGCCCGACTGTTTTTCCCAAAAAAGAAATTCCTGCCGATCACCCCCTTTATGCTGAGCTTAGAACCACAGAGCGGGTCTTTCCCAGCGTTATGTTACCGTTCATCCCGGCTGCGTCCATATCTTTGGCACTTGCAAGATCTCCATATATGCGCTTTACCACATAAATGCCTTGTACCGCTCAATTGTTGAGTCCTGAAGCCTTGCGATCAAGTGGAAGGCGTCCTTAACGGTTTTTTTCTCAAGGTTGCTGAGCTTATTGGGATTAATAAAATTGTCGATGGCCTTGCCTTCCTGCAGCAGCTCGGCCTGGTGGTGGACCCTGAGCAGAGTAATGAACTCGAAAGCATGCTCGATCTCATCCGCATATTCTTTGAGTATCGTATGCTTATCTCTCAACGCTCCGATCCGTTCGAGTGTTGAGGTCTCTTTCACCCCCCGCTCAAGGGCAAAAAGCCTGACAATATCGACGAGCGGCGCCACTCCCTTGATCTTGATATTCAGTTCATCTTTATGCTCTCCGCTCTTTTCAACAACAAAGGACTTAAGAAATCCCAGGGGAGGTCTGTTCTTCACCACTGTGTTCGCAAGATGTCCCAGATACAGTTTCTGCTCCCCTATAATATCTGTAAGATACGAACGCAATTCGGCCGCAAGTGAAAACTCACCGTAGAGCGGCCTGAAATCAAAAAATATAAGCGACTTCAATACCGCATCTTTCGTCGGAGTGGATATCCAGTCCGCGAAGTATTTTTTCCATACTCTCAACGGCTGGCGCCACTGAGAATTGCTCGCCATGTACTGCGCCGGACATGGGGTAAAGCCGCATTCTTCGAGGCTTTCCTTCACAAAAGCGGTAAACGAGGCGAAATAATGGGCAGCTGCGGCCTCCTGGCCCACTGTGGCAGTATCGTCATATATTAGTGCATTGTCCTGATCGGTCCTGAATATCTGTTCCCTGCGGCCTTCGCTTCCAAACACTATCCAGCAATACGCCGCAGGCGAGGGACCGAATTTCCGCTCCGCAATCTCAAGCACCTTTCTAATCAGGCGGTCATTGAGTTCGGAGACAATCTTCATTAGATTGCCGGCCTTAGTGCCTTCCTTGAGTAGAAATCCAACGAGGTGGTTTATCTTTTTAGAGACGGTCTGCAGACCTTCGATGGTCTGCCTGCCATCTATATCCTTCGCGAGCGAAAGCGGTGATTTCCCCTGGAGCAGCAAGAGATCATGATTGGTAATAACGCTCCAGAGTGCGCCGTCTTTTATGACAAGCAGGTGGTGAATATTGTATTTCAGCATTTTGAGCACTGCCTCAAAACAATAATCCTTGGCATCAACCCTTATAAGCGGCAGATTCATAATATTCCTGACTGTCTCACCCGGATTCCGCCCTCTTGCGACGACTTTCTCCCGCAAGTCCCTGTCTGTAACAAGACCCACCGGAAGATTGTTGCCGTCCACAACCACCACCGAACTGATTCTGTGCTGTGACATTCCCTGGGCAGCCTCCTGTATGGTCGCTCCATCACTGACAGTAATGGCCTCTTTATTAGCGATTTCCCCTACATGTGTTGTCAGCAGAATATGGTCGCTGCTGCCGTTAAAAAAGCTCCTTTTGCGCATTTCTTTGCAGGTCTTGTCCATGTATTTCGTAAAATGGGTCTGCAAAAAATATTCGGTAAACAACGGTTGGGAATCGATGAGTGAAAAAACTTTTTCCTTATCGAGCAGATAACATACGGTATAATCAATAGCTGTGATTGTTGTCTTCTGCTTCTCCTTTCCCATAAGAGACACAAGGCCGAAGCTCTCTCCTTCCCCCCGGTAATCTATGACAATATCCTCTCCATCGTCTGACTTTAAAGAGATTTTAACTCCTCCTTTTTTTATGATCCTGAGGGAACCACTTGCAGGTCCGTCCTGTCGTAAAATAACTCTGTCCTTTGGATAAAATTCCATTGATACGGAGCCGGCAATATCCTTTATAATCGCCTCATTCAAAAATTGAAAGGGCGGAGTTTTCTTGAAAAAATTAACGACCTCCTCAAAAAGCATATCTATATTCATCTGACCATAGTCATTAGCAAATAGGGTGCCAAGGGTTGGAATTAAAAAAATTACGTTTTAAATCAATTAGTTTTTAGAAAATAGGGCGGTTTTTTTGAGTCGCTTGCGTGTAACTTAAAGTAATGTATCGGCAGTAATGTTACAAAAGGTAACAGGCTGGGTGGGGCTCACCAATTGTCAAAATCTGTTAATCCCCCATCGTTTTCTCTTTTCCCATAAACACTTTCTTGTAATGCCTAGCATATCTGCGAGCTGCTGTTCCGTACTTTCATGCTGGTATTTTTGAATAACTGTCTTGGCATATTCTTCAATAGAAAGCCTCTCCTCCAGCACTTCCTGCGTAAATGGCCTCTTCGTTTTCACGTTGTCGGGCAGGTGTTCGGCAGTTATAATGCCGTCATCCGCGATAAGAATGGAACGTTCAATTATGTTCTGCAATTCTCTGATATTCCCCGGCCAATTGTAGTCAATAAGCAGTTGCAGCGTCTCAGCGTCTATTTGCTTTACCTGCTTGCCCAAATCTTCAGAATATTTCTGGAAGAAATATTTGACGAGAGGCTCTATGTCCTCTCTTCTTTCCCTAAGGGGCGGTAACTTCATTGTGATAACATTAATCCTGTAAAAGAGGTCCTCCCGGAACTCCCCGTCCTTTACAGCGGTTTCAAGGTCCCTGTTCGTTGCAGAAATAAAGCGGAGGTCGATTTTGACGCTGTGCGTTCCACCGACCGGACGTACCTGGTAATCCTCCAGAACTCTGAGCAGTTTTGACTGCAGTCCCATGCTCAAATTGCCTATTTCATCCAGGAATACAGTCCCCCCGGTGGCTTCCTCAAGTATCCCTTTTTTAATACATGTTGCTCCGGTAAACGCCCCTTTGACATGGCCGAAAAGTTCTGATTCCAGGAGGTTCTCAGGGATAGCACTGCAGTTTATGGGAACAAACGGCTTGTCTGTTCTCTTACTGTTAAAGTGAATGGCCCGGGCGATCAATTCTTTGCCGGTGCCGGTTTCTCCCAGGAGGAGCACATTGCTCTTCGCATCAGCAAACTTCTTTACCTCGTTGATGGTTTTCTTTATTGATAGGCTTTCCCCGATTATTCTGCTGAAATCATACTCTCTTTCCAGCTCTTTTCTAAGAAGAGTATTCTCCGCTTTGAGTGCCTTATGGCTTAAGGCGTTTTTTACAATCTGTTTTATCTCCTCATGGATAATCGGCTTGACGACATAATCATAGGTGCCGGCCCTGAGCGCCTCTATAGCGGTCTCCAGCGAGGCATACGCAGTCATGATAACAACAAGCTGGTCGGGCACTCTTTCTTTTATAAGCTTGAGGAGTTCTATACCGTTCATGCCGGGGAGAATAATGTCGCTGAGAATCAGGCTGTACTGCCCTTCACAAAGTAAATCGAGGGCCGCCTCAGCGCTTCCTGCCACATCAACTTCGTATCGCTCTCTGGAAAAAACCCTCTTCAGGGACTCACACAGAGTATCTTCATCCTCGACGATAAGTAACCTCTCAGCCATCACTTTTCAGCGGAAGCCGTATCGTGAACGACGTTCCCTCTCCTCTTTTGCTTGAGAAATCAATTGTCCCTTTATGCTCCCTGATTATACCATAACAGATACTTAATCCCAGCCCGGTACCCTTGCCGGGCGGTTTGGTACTGAAAAAAGGATCAAATACCTTGTCCATCGCGTGTTCTTCAATACCTGTTCCTGTATCGCTAAAAACAATTGTTACGAAATCTCCGTCCTGCCCGGCCGTGATGGCAAGGCTGCCTCCGTAGGGCATCGCATCAAACGCATTAAGCATGAGATTAAGAAAAACCTGCTGTATCTGGTGAGGATTAGCGAGTATGTTCGGGACCTCCGATATTCTTATGGTCAGATTTATGTACCTGGATCTTTTGTCGTATTTCACCAGACTGAGAGTCCGTTCGATAATATCCGGGAGAGCGCATTCCGTTTTTTTCGTATATGATGTCCGCGCAAAATCTCCGAGACTTCTCACTATTATTGCGATTCTCTCAATATGGTTATTTATCGTTTTCAGCGATTCGCCTCTAAACTCCCTTTCCTCCAGCGCGTCCATGTCAGAGGCCCTGAGCTCTTGCACTAGCGATGAGATTGAAGCGAGCGGATTGCCTATCTCATGGGATATGCCTGCAGTCAATTTGCCTATGCTGGCAAGCTTTGACGCCTGCTGCAGTTCCTCCTCCATCATTTTTTTCTCAGTTACATCCTCAAGAATGACCACATAGCCTCCCGAGGGGTCTTTGAAGGGACTAATGTTTATCTTGAAGGTCAAATGTTCGCCGGCCTCTGCTAGCTCCTCCGTTTCTTCATTCTTCAGGAGAGCGTCTGCCGGCAGCCAGGGCAGCAGGAGCACTATTGATTCGTTGAACGCCTCAGCCCTGGTTATGCCCGTAATCGCTGCCATTGACCTGTTCCAGTATTTGACCTTCAGAAGCACATCGACGGTAGCGATGCCGATCGGCGCACTTTCAATAATGTTTTCGCTGAATTCCTTGAGATAAGACAGCTCTTTATTGGCATCAGCCAATTCCTGGCGGGACAACCGCAGGGTTTCAGTAATGCTTTTGATTGATTCTGAAAGCACTCCGCGCTCGCCTTCGGTCAGCGCCAGCTTATCTTCAAAAATAATTGCTGCCATGGAAGAGCCGATTGCTCCTGCGAGAACGTTTTCAGCATCGTTCCTCAGTTCATAAATGTCATTTGGGGTGAGTTCGCCGCGGTCCTTGTTCTTCTTCCGTAAGAAAGCAGCGACAGCATTGCCGGCGTCGCTCCTGCCAAGGCATTGGGTAAGGACCTCCTCAATATCATTGATGGAATAGGAGGCGCCTCCCGCAATGTTTCTCGCCTTTTCATAGGATTCAACAAAGATCAGGGACTGCAGTTCCTCTTCTTTCGTCTGGCGCGTAAAAACTGATACCACTAAATAAAGCATAATATTGGCAAGCATGCCCCAAAAGAGCGTATTGCCCCATTTACCGAGTCCGCCTATGCCGAACATCCTGTCCGGATTCAGCATTACGGACCCAGTCATAGCTGCAACAAGCCCGATATTTTTTACAATACCTACCTCTATAAGCGCGGGCATCATAAGGGTATAAAACCAGATGGTGAAGCCGGCAATGAGCCCTGCGATTGCTCCCGCCTTTGTGCCCCGTTTCCAGTAAAGGCCCAAAAAAAACGCGGGGGCAAAAAGCGCAACCGCTTCAAAGGATTGCAACCCCAAATCCACAAGGCTGTAAAGCCCGCCTACAGACGTGGTAAACGAGTACCCTATATAGACAATGGCCATGATTACCAGCCGCTTTATATTCAGTATGACCGTAGGAAACCGGGGCGCATCATGAAAGTTTATGAGAGCAGGCATAATAATGCTGTGCATCACCATTGTGCTTAATGCCAGTGTTTCTACAATAATCATGCTTGTTGCCGCGGAAAAGCCTCCTATAAAGGCAAAAAGAGACAGGTACCTGGCGCCGTGCGTCAGAGGAAGGGTAAGCACAAAATAATCGGCCCCCTTCGCATTGCCGGCTGTGAGTATCCCGCCAAACGCTATGGGCAGGACAAAGAGATTTATTAACAGCAGATACAGCGGAAAAAGCCACGTCGCCTTCTTTATATGGTCTTCGTTGTAATTCTCAACCACTGCCATCTGGAATTGCCGGGGTAAAAACATTATGGCCATCATCGAAAGGAAAATAAGGGAAGACCATTCAAAATATCCGGTGCTTCCACCCTGACCAAGAAGCAGAAGGCCCGCATTGGAGGACCCCTGGATCCTGCTGAAAATATCCTCGGGGCCTTTAAAAAGGCTGAAGGTCACAAAAACCCCGACAAAAATAAACGCAGCGAGTTTTACTATGGACTCAAAGGCTATGGCGAACACCAGGCCTACATGTCTTTCAGATGAATCAAGACGCCTTGCCCCGAAAATAATGGCAAATACCCCGAGGATAAAAGTGATGACCACTCCAGCCGCAACACTTCCGCTTGTATCTCCGGATATAATAGTAAAAGTGCTGAAGATCGCCTTCATTTGAAGCCCCAGATATGGCGCAATCCCTACCACAGCCACAATAGTGACAAGGGCTGAAAGGGCGAGCGACTTGCCATAGCGGGCTCCGATAAAGTCGGATATAGTGGTGATCCTGTTGGCCTTTGCGGTCCTCACCACTTTCCTGAGAACGATCATCCATATGGATGCCATGAGGGTAGGGCCCAAATAGATGGTAAGGAATGAAAGCCCTGAGGTGGCGGCCTTGCCTACACTTCCGTAAAATGTCCAGGATGTGCAATAGACAGCAAGGGAAAGGGAATAAATATACGGGTTATTGACGATGCTTTTTCCGGACTTCTCTTTCCGCTCTGCATAATAGGCAACAACGAAGAGGAGTATAAGATAACCTACTACTATAAGAAACAGGTTATAGGGCTTAAACACAGTGCTGGTGGGCTACCTCAGAAGGCGCGGAAGCCGATAACGGCTTCCAGGACAATAAAAACAAGCCAAAAAAGAAACAGGTAGACTGCCACGCCTGTTTTAAATATCTCGATAAACGGCCAGTTAAAGCCTAAAATGCCGACTATAAAAAGCATTATCCAGAGTTCTGCCTTTTTCAATCTTCAACTACCCTTCCTATACTTACAATACGGTCTTCAGCCTCAAGGTCCATAAGTTTGACCCCCTGAGTATTTCTTCCGAGCACAGAAATTTTGCCGGCAACAGTCCTTATTAATTTTCCTGCGTTAGTGATAAGTACCACCTCATCCTCATCTTTTACCTGGAGCAGACCGACCGCGTTGCCGCCTCTCTCCACTACCTTAATCGAAATGACCCCTTTCCCGCCGCGCGCATGAACAGGGTATTCCCCTATCTCGGTCCTCTTGCCAAGGCCTTTTTCCGTTACAGTCAGAAGGCTCATTCTTTCCTCGACCACATTGGCGGAAACAACTTCATCGTCCTTTCCCAGCCGTATTCCGATAACACCTCTGGCAGTCCGCCCGACAGACCTTACATCGTCCTCCTTAAACCTGGCGGCAAGCCCGCGCCTTGTGCCGATAATGATGTCATTATTCCCCGAGGTCTTTTTAACGGCAATCAGCTCATCGCCTTCGTCCAGGGTCACCGCTATTATTCCTTTTGCCCTCGGGTTGCTGTATTCGTTGAGCTTTGTCTTTTTCACAATCCCGGCCTTGGTGAACATAACCAGATACCCATCATTAAAATCTTTGACATTCAAAGCGGTTGTAATCCGCTCTCCATCTGAAAGTGATAGGACGTTTACAAGCGCCTTGCCCTTTGCCGCCCGCCCGGCCTCCGGTATCTGGTATATCTTCAGCCAATAGAGCCTGCCATTGTTGCTGAAAAAAAGCATATAGTCGTGAGTAGACCCTATAAAGAGCTGTTCAACAAAATCCTCTTCCCTGGTCTCCATACCGGTTAGCCCCTTACCTCCCCGGCGCTGGCTTCTGTATATCGACAGAGGGTTCCGTTTAATGTACCCATTATGGGACACCGTTATGACCATCTCCTCTTCTGTGATAAGGTCCTCTATAGTAAGATCAGCCGTCTCCGGGACAATATCGGTCCTTCTCTCGTCCGCGTATTTGCTTTTGACCTCGACAAGCTCGTCCTTAACGATTTTCCATACAAGGGCATCACTGCCGAGTATTGCCTTCAATCCTTCTATCTCTTTCAGGGTTTCTTCATAATCGTTTATGATCTTATCACGCTCAAGTCCGGTCAGACGCTGCAGGCGCATATCCAGGATCGCCTGCGCCTGGATATGGGACAGCGGGTAATTAGTCATCAGGCCTGTTCTGGCCTCCTCAGGAGTCTTTGACCGCCTGATAAGACTGATGATTTCATCGAGGTGGTCCAGCGCTATCTTGAGACCTTCGAGGATATGCGCTTTTTCTTCAGCCTTCCTCAATTCGTAGCGCGTCCTGAATAAAATTACATTCCTGCGATGCTGCAGAAATTTATCGAGCATATCCTTGAGCGTCAGAACAAGGGGCTTCCCTTCCACTATAGCAAGCATAATGACACCGAAGGTGGATTCCATTGCCGTGTGTTTGTAGAGATTGTTGAGGATTACCTGCGCCATCTCTCCGCGCTTTATTTCCATAACTACCCTTATGCCGTCCCTGTCGGATTCGTCCCTGATGTCAGAGATGCCTTCAATGCGCTTCTCACGGACGAGTTCAGCTATTTTTTCAATAAGGCGCGCCTTGTTGACCTGGTAGGGAAGTTCGCTGACAATTATGCTTTCATTGCCGCGGGCTTCGCGTTCAATCAATACCTTGGCGCGCACTTTAATCAAGCCCCTGCCCGTGGTATAGGCATTGACAATGCCCTGAGTCCCGTGAATGATCGCCCCGGTGGGAAAGTCCGGACCCTTTATGGCTGCCATCAGCTCATTGACTGTGACCTGCGGATTTTCAAGCAACATGGTTAAACCGTCCACAACCTCTCCGAGATTATGGGGCGGGATATTGGTAGCCATACCAACTGCAATACCTGAAGAACCGTTGACAAGGAGATTGGGGACCCTTGTCGGCAGCACTAGGGGCTCCACAGTAGTTTCATCGAAATTAGGAGTAAAAGCGACGGTTTCTTTATCGATATCAGCAAGAAGTTCTTCCGAAATCTTTGCCAGCCGGGCTTCGGTGTACCTGTATGCAGCCGCAGGGTCGCCGTCAATAGAGCCGAAATTGCCCTGTCCGTCCACAAGGACGTACCTCATGTTAAAATCCTGCGCCAGTCGCACCAGTGCGTCATAAACAGCAGAGTCGCCATGAGGGTGATATTTTTTCAAAACTTCGCCCACCACACCGGCGCACTTTGAGTATTTCTTATTGGGGAGAAGCCCTTCCCTGAACATGGCATAGAGTATTCTCCTCTGTACCGGCTTCAGCCCGTCCCGTACTTCAGGCAATGCCCTGCCGATGATTACGCTCATGGCGTAATCAAGGTAGCTTACCTTCATCTCTTCTTCTATGCTTATCGACACCTTAGGCTGCAACATTTATTTCCTCTCTTTTCAATAAAGTATCGGTTAGTTTAACATATTGATCCCTTTATAAAAAACCCCTTTTAGAAGGGCGCCGGTAACATGCTGTTTCAGTGTCAGTTTTTATAGGGAAGGCAGGGAGATGAGAGTAACCTGTACTCGACACTGCATAGCCCATGCCTAACTCGCCGGAGATTCCGAAAGTATGGATGGCAAGGACCCTATAATAGCAATTTCGACTGTAATTTTGTGCGTCAATTTGTCGTTGTCACTACATGACGTGACCGACAGTTTACGATAACGTCTTGCCTTCCTTCGTTAATATATTACATCGAAATGTTGCGGAAGAGGAAAAACAATTCCCGGGACTACTTTGATCGGGCGGAATTAATATCCGATTTTGTATAATTAGGTGAAAAGAAAGAGATGCAGATATTTTAAGCAAATAGGAGCTACCTTCTAAAAAGTCTACGGGATGATATATCCAGTGGCGCCTTTTATCAAAAGATTATAAGTCATGGATGAGTATAACTACCAAGAATATCCTAGAGTTCTTTATCATGGATTATTTGCCCCAAAAGGACACCCCTTCCAGTCCGCAGAGGAAACAGAAGGACTAGACCGACAAGGCTGGTTCGACAATCTTGCCTTATTACATAAGACAAAATGTTGTAAAGCAGACAAATATGATTGGTGTTTAAACAAACCTATCGTTTATAAAGATTCAGACGATAAGTACTATTGCCTTTTCCACGCGCCGAAGGGTCAAAAAAATGTTTCGCTCGAAGCGTTCAACGAGATCATTATTGATGAAATTCAAAAAATAAAAATATCTAACGATGTAAATAAGCTTAAGCAAACCTGCAATTTTGATGGAACCATTTTTGAGGGTGATATTAATTTTCTTAAAAAAGGGTTCAGTAATATTTTTCCTGGAATTAACTTCTCCAACGCTACCTTTAATGGAGAAACTGATTTCGGTTCTGATAACGACTTTATTATATTCACCGGAGAAGTGTTCTTCTCTGACACCATATTCAACGGGAAGGTGGATTTTTCAGGAGTCGAATTTTCTCAAAATGCTTACTTTTTTAATAGCAATTTTAAGGATGAAGTCGATTTTACTTTAGTCAGTATAAAAGAAACAGTCCGCTTTGAAGGGGTCGATCTTTCAAAGATAATGTTTGCTGATACCGACTTAAGAAAAGTCGATTTTATTAACTGCACATTTCGAAAAAGAAACGGGTGCGAAATACTATATGATGAATCTAAACTTTATGAAGAAGAAAACTTATTTACGGCCAGGAATTGGGATAAAACCGCGGGATTCCTGGAGATAGTAAAAGAAAAGTACAATTCACTCCGAATCTATGACCACCCTGACTACCCGGAATATAAACAAAATATAAATAAAGTAGAAAAACTTTATCGCCAGCTTAAGCAGAAAGGCAAAGAAGAACATAATGAGCCTGAAGTTTCTAAGTGGTACTATAAAGAAAAGGAGATGTTTAGAAGAAGCAGCCACTGGAGACGATTTCTGCCCGGTATAACAACGCTCTACAGGTTTTCCAGTGGATATGGGGAAGAACCTGCAAGGGCTGGATTGATGCTTCTCTTCTTACTTGTATCAATATCGTTGCTCTTTGGGTTAGCAGGGCTGCATTCCACTCAACCGCCTGCCATAAAGATCCAAGGATTGAAGGATTTTTCAAAACTTCTGCTAAGCACTCTTCAGTATGCATTATTTGAGAGAAATCCCGATTTTATGCCGGACACACTCTGGGGGAAATATCTCAAGATAATTGCTCGAATACTTATTTCGTTGCAAACAGTTCTGTTCGCCCTGGCTGTACGAAACAGGTTCCGGAGATAATTCTTAGACAAGTGAAGACCATCTAAAAAGTAAGATAAGACATTGATACGTTATAATATCCGAATAATGGATCCTATCGTTACAGCCAGGGGACTGACAAAATATTACAATGGACTGAAGGCGGTTGACTCCATTGATTTTCAGATCGAACAAGGCGAGTGTTTCGGCTTCCTAGGCCCTAATGGCGCAGGCAAAACAACTGTCATGAAGATCATTTACTGCTTCATGCCGCCTACCTCCGGTGACGTAAGGGTATTCGGGATGCCGGTAACTGAAAAGCCGAGTGAAATAAAAGCGCGCATCGGTGTTATGCCACAGGACGTGAACCTTGACCCTGACCTCACCGTGCTTGAGAATCTTATCGTTTATGCCCGGTATTTCGATATCCCGAAAAAAAAGTCTCTCCCCATAGCCTGGGAACTGCTGGATTTTGCAGAGTTGCGGGAAAAGGCAAGCTCGAAAATAGAAAACCTCTCGGGAGGAATGAAACACCGCCTTCTTCTTGCCCGCTCATTAGTGAATAATCCCGGTCTGCTGATTCTCGATGAGCCGACCACCGGCCTTGATCCCCATAGCAGGCATGCTGTCTGGGAAAAACTTGAAAACCTGAAAGCAAAAGGAACGACCCTGCTCCTGACCACTCACTACATGGAAGAAGCTGAAAAACTCTGTGACCGGGCTGCGATTATGGATTCAGGAAAAATCGTGACTATTGATTCGCCGCAACATTTGATGAGGGCGCACGGCGGCAACCTCGAAGAGGTCTATCTGAAACTTACCGGGAGGCATCTTGAAAGTTAAGCGTGCATTCAGGGTTTGGCAGAGGCACTTTAAGGTCTATACCAAGCTCTATAAATCGAGCTTTGCGCTTAATTTTGTTGAGCCGGTCCTGTACCTTGCAGCACTGGGGCTCGGACTCGGAGCTTACATAAAAGAAATCAATGGATTGCCGTACGTCAACTTCATTGCTCCGGGGATCATAGCGTCTTCATCCATGTTTGCAGCCTGTTATGAGTGTACCTACGGCACATTTGTGAGAATGACCTTTCAGAAAACATTTGATGCCATACTCGCTACGCCCGTTACGATTGATGACCTTATTGCCGGAGAATTGATGTGGGGGGCGACAAAAAGCGTTGTGTACGGGACTATAATCATCATCGTAATCTCGCTTTTCGGTCTCGTGGCTTCTCCCCTTGTGCTCGCTGTAATTCCCATCCTCTTTGTCAGCGGCCTTTTGCTTTCGGAAATATCACTGATCTTTGTGTCAAAAGTTCCCGGGATTGATTCCTTCAATTATTTTTACACGCTTTTTATGACCCCGATGTTTCTTTTTTCAGGCATTTTCTTCCCCATAGATACCCTGCCCCCGTTAGTAGGGAAAATAGCATTCTTCACGCCGCTGTATCACCTTGTCAACATCTGCAGGGCTTTTGCCCTGGGGAAGTTCTCAGCCGTTACGGGAGATATTGTCTGGCTCTTTGCTGTTTCCGCACTGCTTGCCGTTTATCCCTTCAGGCTCATGCGCAGGCGCATTATAAAATAGTGAATAGTGAAAGGTGAACGGTGAACGGTGAAAAATTTTTTGTTTTGTGTTTTGCCTTCTCTTGAGCTGTTCGATTCACTATTCACTATTCACCATTCACCTTTGCTTGTCTTTATCGCTCTTCCTTTCGGAGAACCCACATATCGACAAATACCTTGTCTCCCTTCCTCCAATAATAGGTGTAGAGAACATCGGGGGCCCCAAACGTAAATGCCCGGTACAGTGGCCGGACCTCATACCCGATTACCCTGCCGCTGCTGTCAACAATCCTGGCTATCTGCTCCCTGGAAAAATCCGGATGCCGGCTGATGAAGCTGTACGCCTCTGCGAGCCCCTCTTTTGCAGGGACATGCTTTATAACCTTGTAATCGAATTCCGGGGCATAGGGTGCGATTGTATAGAGGCTGTCCTCTTTGGCAAGGATGGCGACTGCTTCCACGTCGTTCCCATACGTGCCGCCGTAGAGTATTAGAGAATAGGTCCCCGTAATTTCTTTTTCAGATGCGCCTTCTGTCCGGATATCCTGTTTGAGCGATGAGCAGGAGGTGGCCCCAACGGCAAAGCACAATAACAGAACAGCCCGCAGCAAGTGTTTCAACGGTATTCTCATACTAAAAGCATACAAGATTTCTCTAATATGTCAAGCAAACTCTACCCAACACTGCACTAGGGAAGGGACCTGCGGGGGCAATATAATCCCATAAAAAATTAATTGCAGTAGAAGGGGAGCGCTTGTTTTTCGACGCGATGCACGGGGCTGCCGGAACAGGGGCGAGTGACCAACAGTAGGCGCTTTAAGCGCGCCGGGCCCCCGCTGAGAATTGCTTCCGGCATTGCCGCACGGAAAACTCTGGAAGTGCCGACGAAGGTAGTTTCAGCGCGTCGAAAAACAAGCGCTCCCCTTCTACTGCCTTCCTCTCTCTTATTTTTCGTATGCCTCGAAGACCTTGCCGACCATCTCCGCGGAGGGCTTCAGCGTCTTGTCTCCTTCCTCCTGCCACTTGGCAGGGCACGCTTCGTCCCCATATTTCGAAAGGTGACTGTTCGCCTTGACCTTCCTTAAAAGCTCAACCATATTTCTTCCCATGTTGTAGAAGTTGACCTCGGAATTCATAAGAACGCCCTCGGGACTGATGATAAAAGTGCCCCTCAGGTCAAGTCCGGTCTCTTTGTTGTAAACCCCGAACATTGTCGACACAGCTCCATTGCGGTCCGCGCCCATGGGATATTTGGCATTTTTCAGCATCGTCTCCTCGCGCTGCCAGGCGAGATGGACAAATTTTGTGTCCGTGCTCACCGTTATGACCTCTGCCCCAAGTTCCTTAAACTGATCGTACAACTCGGCCAGTGCGGCGAACTCCGTGGCGCATACAAATGTAAAGTCCGCAGGATAGAAAACAAGAACGGTCCATTGCTTGTTTGCCTTTAACATTTGAAGGCTGATTTCACCAAAATCACCCTTTGTAGGTTCGTAGGTTTCGAGTTTGAAATCCGGTACCGTCTGCCCCACCCTTAATCCGCAGCATATTTCAGTCATAAAAACCCTCCTGGTAAAAAATTATGCTCTCCTGTTAAAGCATATTATTTTTTTGCCCACTCTGCAACTACTTCCCGACGACCACTATAACAAAGCTGTCCTTGACCATCACCGGCCTCGGTTTCACTCCTTCCGGCGTTGACGCCTGCAGCGGAGCGAATGTTGCTGTGGGCAGATATATGTTGTGGGTCTTGGGATCAATCGCCATTGTGCGGGCGCCACGCTGCGTAGTTGCAGTCCCGGCCACCCCGAATTTGCCGGGAGACAACTCCCGCACTACCGTGAGAGTGCCTTCCCCGTTAGAGCTGAATGCCAGTTCTGTCCCGGGATCGTAGCCGTTTCCATCCACACCTTCGCCGATTGGCACAGCAGCGATCACTTTGCCGGTACCGATGTCCAGAATGGCCATGACCTTATTGTGACATCCGGCAAAGACCCTGTCATGCTCGGGGTCAAATCCCATTCCCGTAGGCTCTTCACATGGCTTAAGTGAATACCGCTTCGCCACTGCAGGCTTCAAACTGTCGATTTGGACTACCTCAGCCTTGTCTTCGATATTCACATATACCTTGCCCTTGCCGTCTGCCGCGGCAAATTCGGGCTTGCCGCCAAGAGGGATTGTGCCGACAACCTCTCCTGAAGCTCCCTCAAACACCGTAACGTCCTTGCTGCCGCCGTTGAAAGTAAATACTCGTTTCGAGGCAGGGTCGTACAGTATGGCATCGGGATTTGTTCCGGTTTTCACCTGTCCGAGTACTTTCAGAGTTTTTAACTCGAAAATAGTGGCCGTATTTATTTTTCCGTTACTGGTAAAACCACGATTCAACTCCGGCGCCACCGCTATCCCATGTACCCCGGTAGTACCGGTAATGTCACCCACCAATTTATCCGTGTCCAGATCAAGCACCATCACGTGGGTACCGCGTGAAATATACAGGCGCCTGGCAGCGCTATCCACGGTCAGATAGTCCCAACCGCCTTCTCCACCCAACTGCAGCTTATTGATTACATGATAACCAACATCCGCTGCATTTGCCGAGGCACAAAAAGTAAGGATACAAAACAACAAGAATGCTTTCAAAATCTTCATAATATTCCCTCCTGGTCCGGGTTGTTTGTTGTTCGGGTCTGCGTCGGATTTATGGGTTTGCAATTTTGTCATTCCGGCGCCTAAGAGCACCTGCCGTTAGCTTGTCGGGAATCCTGCTTTATTTTCAAGCAGGATTCCCGATAAGTTAAAGAGCAGGTGCTTTTAAGCACGGGAATGATGTCCTGGCGCGCCCTTCTACCATGGCGCACACCCTTGTCCTGTACTTTGGTATCTGATGACAAATTAGTGTATAATAGCAAATTGGCGTAAAAAGCAATAGGTTTTGAAATTAAATATTCAGCGTTGGCCGGTGGAAAACAAAAAAAAATTTAACCTGACCACATCAACCGAGAGACTGCTTGACGTAATACGCGGCAAGAGTGATGGGACCGGAATTCAACAGGCCCCCCCGACCGTGCGGCCCACAGTTATCAAAGCAAGCAAATTAATAGGGTCGAAGACAAAAACAATTTCTCATGCGGTGACGGTAGGCATTGACATCGGATATAAAAATATAAATCTGGTCAAGGCAGAGAAGTCCGCGAATAAATGGAAAATTTTAGAGTGCGCCAGCATTCCTTTCCCTGCCGGTGTTGAGAAAGAGTCCGACGAATTCACTAATTTCTTGAAATCCGCAGTGGCCCCTTTTTGCAGTGGCGCGAAGACGATCAAAACATGGGCCATCATGTCTTCTGCAGAGGTCGAGGTGCGACTCATTCGCATTCCCAAGGTCCCTGCCAAAAATCTCGAAGCCACCGTTTTTTGGACTTTGAAAAAAGAGGTGGCCATTCACGATAAAGACTCTTTCCTGGACTACGAAGTCCGGGGACAAATAAGCGATTCGGGCAATGAAAAACTCGATGTCATGTGTTATTCCGCTCCCCTCGCAGCCATAAAAGGGACCAGGAAACTCTTCTCAGCAATCGGGGTACCGTTGGCAGGCATATCAATCGTTGCGTTTGCTGTCCAGAATATCTTTTTGAATAACGTGATGGCTCTGCCTGAAAAACAGACCGCATGCCTGTTTATCGGCAAGAACTATTCACGCATCGATCTATACACCAACAAGAAACTGACAATGACTCGTGATATCAAGGCAGGCATTAACAGCATCATTGAGACGCTGATGGAGGACATGAACAGCCGGACAGGTGAAGGGGAGAAGTGTTCCCTTGACGAAGCGAGACAAATCCTTTTTGCGTTCGCGGAGAGCAGCAATAATCCCGTTGTTCTCGATAATGGCCTCTCGGTAGAGCGAGACAAGGTTGACAACATTGTTTCCCTTGTTCTGGACCGGATTGCGCGTCAAATGGAGAGGACCTTCGAGCATTTCACCTCTACCCTCGGATATGACAGGGTTGAAAAAATATATATTTCAAGTGTAATGCCTGTATCTAAAGCTATGCTCGACTATTGCGGCGCCCAACTCGGCATCGAGTGCGCCGTGTTTGACCCGCTTGATAAGGTGCTGCAGACAAGCAGTTACGATGAACGGAAGTCCTTTATTCCTGCATTAGGCCTGGCCCTGTCGGACAATGCCTATACTCCCAATTTCCTCCATTCCTTCAAGGACAAAAAAAAGGCCGCATATGTCGTGAAATTTAACAGGGCCATCCTGATAGGTTTTATAGTGTCGCTGCTTGCATGTTCGGCCGTCATTGCCTACGAATACCTAGATATCGACCATAAAAGGACGGAATTGGCCGGACTTGAGCAGCAACTGCAAAAAAGCTCTCCGCTCGTCAGCAAGGAGACATTCCTCCAGATAACGGCAACTGCAAAGCAAAAACAGCAAAACTATGTGGAACTCAGCAAGAGATACAGGGGAATGGCCCTAATCGGAGAATTATCGGCCCTTACTCCTGATTCCGTGAGCCTCACCGGGCTAAGGGCCGACCTTGCGGAAAATGAAAAGGGAGACGCAGTCAAGGCTGAAAACACCTCTGTAGTAGAGGGGGTTATCAACGGTAATGAGAATATGCTCCAGACTCTGCTCACCTCTTATGTGCTCAGACTAAGGTCCTCGCCGATGTTTTCGGAAGTAACGGTTTCGACGAGCAAGATAGAATCATCAAAGCACGGCTCATCCCTCACCTTTGCGCTCAATCTGAAAATGGGGCCTCGCAAATGAAAAAACTTTTCGGGACGATCTATGTTCCCAGAGAGTGCATGTCGAACCTGCTCGTAAGCCTCGCAGCTGTTATCGTGTTCGTCTGCGCGGCCATTATCCCAGCCTACCTGTCCAGAGTAGACATTCAGCAAAAGATCAGCAACGCGCGATACCGTCTTGATCAACATCAAGCCCTGCTGCCGCTTTATGAGTCTCTTAAAAAAGCTCCCAGGGCTGACTTCCCGGCCCTTGCCAATCCCGTAAAAACCGCACTTAAAAAAGATAATGTGAGCATCGCCTTGACTGCGGTGCGGGACATTGCGGACAAGTCCGCGCTCACAGTCGGGTACATTAACCCCGATATATCCGATTCGTCCGCTCATACTAAGTCTATTGCGCTGGATGTATCTCTCAAAGGGAGCTTTGAAAACTTTAGGACAATGCTGGCCAGCATAGGCGCGCTGCCATACGTAGAAAATTTGGAAAATATTTCGATACAGCGGGCGCCGAATGGACAGGCGCTCGATTTCAAAATAAAAATAATACTGGCACTGAGTTGAAAACAATGACCGGCGCCAGGAAAAGACAGAGTATTATATTAGGTGTTATGGCACTCGTTGTTCTATATGGCCTATATGATCTGATAATAGCTTCGAAAGTAAGGCTGGAGGCGCCGGATGCGAATATTAGGGCAGTGGAACTCCAGTCTTTCATCACGCAGACGACTGCAACTATCGGCAATGATATGCCCTCTGCTTATGATATGTATATTGCAAGCCGGGCCGGGAGCATGTGGGGGAACAATCCTTTTTACCGGAAAAGCTGGGACGACCAAAGCAGCCGTCCAAAGGACAATGTCTCCATGCGGTCTCTTTTCGTATTTGAAGGCTATATAGAAACAGGCGGCCGCAAAGTGGCTGTCATCAACGATGTCGAGTACATGGCCGGCGACCCTCTGGAAAAGGAGGGATTTTTTGTGAAAAAAATTTCGCCTTCAAGTGTGCTGATAGAGAACAGAAAAGAGAAAAGAGAGTTTAAGATTCCATTATCTGAATAAGGGGGGCGATTATGTCCGGCGCGGGAAAAAGAATACTTTCGGCGGTTATTTCGTTTTTTTTCATATTTCTCATAGCAGGATGTGCGGGCAGTAAGCAGGAAAGCAAGCAGGAAACCAAAGCCCCTGTTCACGAGAAGGACGAATGGGAAAAACTGGCAGAAAAGTCACAGGGGCATTCACCTTCGCCGGTCAAAAAGAGCATTGATATTTCTGATTACCAGCAACAAATCGAGAAAGAGGGCCCCGTCTATAAGGAAAAAACGCTGCCTTCCAAAAAGGTGACCCTTAAAATGCGGAATGCTGATCTGAAATCCATATTGCGCGCGTTGGCCCGGGCAACGGATATCAATCTTTTTGTTAAGGACGATATCAAAGTGATTACGAGTGTTGATTTTGAAGCGGTGCCATGGGACCAGGTGTTCACCAGCCTGCTGAAGGCTTATGGGCTGACCTATGTTTGGGAGGGGGATATCCTCCGCGTCCTGTCGAATGACGATCTGGAGCAGGAGCTTAAGTCGGAAACAACCAGGGGAAAACTAAAAGCCCAGGAAATGCAGGACGTGGCTTTCAGTCCGCTCTCTACCGTAGTCGTCCCGATAGACTATGCTGATCCCAAGTCTCTGAGAGACAACCTTCAGGAATTCCTGACAAAAGACAAGGACACTAAAATAGCCCGCGGCTCCGTTAGGGTAGACCAGCACAGCAACTCGCTTATAATACAGGCCTCACACGAGGACATAGAAAAAATGCTGCCCGTGATAGAAAAAATCGACAAACCCACTGCGCAAATACTGATCCGCGCGAACATTGTAGAGACGACAAAGGATGTGGCGCGGGACCTCGGCATCCAGTGGGGCGGCATAATGAAGACATTCCTGTCCTCGACCGGCAGCAATCTTTGGGTAACACCTGGAGGAGGAGCATCCAGTACTACCGGAGCTACTGGTGGTGGAGGCTCTACCGGCCCAACAAATCCTGTTACCACAGGCACCTCTGCTGTCAGCAGCTCAGGAGGCTATCCTCCCGTCTCAGGGTCAACCGGGCTCAGCGGGCAGGGCATGGGCGTAAGTTTCCCTGTTTCATCAACTGCCATAAGCTCTGCTGGCGGTGTTGGGGCGCTCGGGCTTATGTGGGGGACCATCGGCGGGAACATTCTTGAGACCCAGCTGCAGGCCCTTCAAACTGAAGGAAAGGCCAACATAATATCGAGTCCCTCCCTGACAACAGTTGACAACGAGAAGGCGTTTACCGAAAGCGGCACAACAGTGCCTTATGTATCATACACATTGTCCGGCGGAACCTCTACCCCAATCGTAAACTTTGTTGATGCCGTTCTCAGGCTTGAGATAACCCCGCATGTTATTGACGGCAAGAATCTGAAAATGATTATTGTTGTGAAGAAGAATGATGTTGACACCTCACGTTCGGTGCAGGGGAACCCTTTCATAATCAAAAAGGAGACAGAAACAACTCTGATTGTGGAGAACGGCGAGACTATTGTCATATCCGGACTGACGAGTATGAACCATTCCCATACGATAAACGGAGTGCCCTTGCTCGAAGACATTCCATTCCTGGGAAATCTTTTCAAGGGAGACTCCAGGGACGATTCCTCCGACCAGGTCCTGATATTCATTACCCCTTACATTTTGCCGAGGTCCGGCGACGTGGCCGCAGCCAGTCATGATGGTCATGCAATACCGAAGGAATAAGTGATCATGGACTATTTCAGCATTCTGAACCTCAAGAAAGAACCCTTTTCGAATTCTCCTGATCCCGGGCTCTTCTATCCCTCGCCCAATCATGTGGAATGCCTGCATAGTATCGAGATGGCCATTCGGCTCAAGAGGGGGTTAAACCTGGTGCTAGGAGAGGTGGGAACCGGAAAGACGACTTTATGCAGGAAGCTCATCCAGCAAATTTCAAGTACGGCTGGAAATGATTTAGTAGAAATGCACCTTCTTCTGGACCCTTCTTTTTCGAGTTCCTATGAGTTCCTTTCCGGCATAGCAGGGCATTTTGGTTTGACAGCATCAGCCGGAGATATTGCCGACAGGACTGAATGGCAGTTGAAGGAAGCGATCAAGAACTGCCTTTTCGCAAAGGGGGTGGAAGAAGGGAAAATAGTTGTCCTTCTGATTGACGAGGGACAGAAACTGCCAGATTTCTGCCTCGAAATATTGCGCGAATTCCTCAATTATGAAACCAATGACTGCAAGCTGCTCCAGATCGTGATTTTCGCCCAACAGGAGTTCAGGGAAAAGATCGGGCAACTGGCCAACCTGGCCAACCGGATCAATTTGTGTTATTCTTTGACGCCTCTCGGTTTCGGTGAAACCGGCCGCATGATAGCATACCGTATAAGCCAAACAAGCGAGGATGGAGCAGGCCGGCCCCTGTTTACCTGGCCCGGACTGTTTGCCCTTTACAGGGAAACAGGAGGCAATCCCCGCTCCATCAATATGCTATGCCACCATATTGTCCTCTCCCTGATAATCCAGAACCGTGTGAAGGCCGGGTGGTCTCTCGTGAGATCATGCGCAGGCAGGCTCACTCTGGACCGACGCAGCAAACCGGTCAATCTGCGGTTGGCTTTCATGGTCATAATACTAATAGCATCGCTCTCATTTCTCGTATTTACCAATAAGAGACCGCTACTGAAAGCGGCTTCCTCGATAAAAGAACGTTTTCAGGCAGCTGCTGTAGTCAACTCTTCGCCGAAAGCGGATGCTTCCGGCCCGGAAAAAAGGAAAAACGCCCCTTCCGTTCTCGGTCAATTGTCCATTGGAAAAGACCGAAACCTGTGGCATCTGTTCCATGACATTTATGCATCCCATGATCCTGACACGTTCAGGAAATTCGTGAAAGCAAACTTGACCGCCTCTTCTATTCCCTCTTTTATTTCAGATCCTGACATGTTCAGGGAATTCGTGAAGGCAAACCCCACGATTAACAACATTCAGATGGTGCATGTCGGCGAATTAGTTACCATTCCAGCCATAACAGCCTCAGAGGACAACATACCGAAAAAGCCCATCATAGAGGTCGCGCGCGCTAAGACCTTGACAGAGGCATATGACCTGCTCAGATCGTATGCCGTAAGCATTCCCGACCTGATGCTTTTGCCGTTCTGGAACCGGCGGGAAGGGCTGGTGTTTGCCCTTGTTGTGAAAAAACAGTTCCCTGACAGGCAAGCCGCGCTTGAAGCCCTGAAGCACCTGACACTGCCAATGCCCGGTGACACAAGGGTCCTTGATACGTGGGACGACGATACCGTTTTTTACCATAACCTGGAGGACAGATCGTGATTCTCAAGAAACGCCTGGGAGAAATGCTGGTAGATTACGGGCTTCTGACCGCTGACCAGATTGAAAAAGCCTTGGCCGGTCAAAAAAAAGAGGGGTTGAAGCTCGGACAGTATCTTACACGGAATTCCATTGTATCCGAAATACAGATCTGCGATATGCTCAGCAGACAAATGAAAATAGGCAAGTACCATCCTGACCGATTTTCGATCGATATGGGTCTTTCAGGAGTTATTCCCTATGACGTGGCCCAAAAATATCAGGTTGCCCCCCTGCTGAAAAGGGGACGCCTCCTCACCGTAGCAATGACTGACCCCCTCGACATCACAGCGCTGGACTCTATCGAGGCCCACACGAACTGCGAGGTGGAGCCGGTCGTCTGCACAGAAACAGAGCTGACGAACCTGCACAGGAGCATATACACTGCGCAAACCGGGCTGGAAGGCGTTGTCGAAAGCATGGAAGGCGAGGAGTTTGCCTTTGAAAGGGGGGTAGACCAGCCGGAGGATGTCCAGGTCGAGGCTATACAGAACATGGCGGTAAACACCCCTGTCGTGATACGTCTGGTGAACTCCATTTTCGCCAACGCTATCCAGGAACGGGCCAGCGATATTCACATAAGCCCCCAGCAGAACGGTGTGCAGGTCAGATTCAGGATCGATGGGAGGCTCCACAGCATGCCGGCGCCCCCCAAGTCGATGTTTCAGGCAATGGTGGCCCGCATCAAGATCCTGGCTGATATGGATATCACCCAATCCAGAATCCCGCTGGACGGGCGCTTCACGCTCAGGCTGGGCCACAGGCTGATCAACGTGCGCGCTTCTACAGTTCCAACCCTTTACGGTGAGAATCTCGTCATGAGACTTCTGGATACCAGTTCCGGTATTTTCACCCTCGACCGGCTGGGCATGTCGGCAGCAGACGTGGCAAGGATAAAGAGTATTATTCATAAACCGTACGGGATGATACTGAGCACCGGGCCGACGGGCAGCGGGAAGACCTCCAGTTTGTACGCCATCCTGCAGGAGATCAACGAGCCTCACGCCCACATCATCACTCTCGAAGATCCCGTGGAGTACAAGATCGATAGCATCCGCCAGATACAGTTGAATGTAAAAGCCGGCATGACCTTTGCGGGCGGCCTGAGGGCAATCCTGAGGCAGGACCCTGATGTCATCATGGTCGGGGAGATCCGAGATTCGGAGACAGCCTCCATCGCTGTCAGGGCAGCCCAGACAGGACACCGGCTGCTTAGTACCATACACACCAATGACGCTGCCGGGGCCATTTCCAGGCTCATTGATATGGGCATAGAGCCGTTCCTTGTCTCGTCGGTATTATTGGTGTCCTTTGCCCAGAGACTTGTCAGGACCATCTGCCCTTACTGCAGGGAGCAGTATACTCCTCCTCCAAAGGCCTTGGCTTCCTGGGGTCTGGACAGTGTGAAAGACACAGTCTTTATGCATGGAAGGGGGTGCCAGCAGTGCCTTCAGACCGGATACAAAGGAAGGACAGGTATTTTCGAGGTCCTCGTGAATGATGAGAATATACAGGAAATGATCATGAAAAAGGTGTCCTCGCGTGAGATTGCAAATGAGGCGGTTTCTTCGGGTAAAATGACAACCCTTAAACAGGACGCTGCCGACAAAGTCGTAAGGGGCATTACAACGCTCGAGGAAGCAGAAGCAACGGTAATGGCATAATAGCGTTATAGCGTTCATCGCGTTTATCGCGTTATAGCGTTATAGCGGAAAAAAGACATGAGCAAAATAACCAAATTTGAGGACATTGAGGCAGGGAAGGATCAAGTGCGCGATAAACGCAATGGACACTATGAACGCGATAACGCGATAAACGCTATAACGCTATCATGACTTATCAATATCAGGCTATAGACAGTTTGGGGAAGACTGTAAAGGGCCTGATCGAGGCGGACTCCATGCCGGCTGCCGAGGATGCGATCGCTTCCGGAGGATTGATCCCGGTCCAGGTAACTGCTGTAAAAGCAAAAAAAGAATCTGCTGCCGGCTGGCTTCAAAGGATGACCTCAAAAGTAAAAGCCGGCGACCTGATACTTTTCTCCAAGCAGTTCCGTTCGATGTTCCGCGCTGGGATACCCCTGCTGCGTCTCCTTGAGGTCATCGAAAAACAGACGGAGAGCCCTGCATTGAAAAAAGCGGCTGCTTCAATAAGGGAAGATGTCAGACAGGGATTGACGATCAGGGATGCCATGGATAAGCACCCCTCCATTTTTTCTCCTCTGTATTGCGGCATGATTGGCGCCGGCGAGACGAGCGGCAGTGTGCCCGAGGTACTGGAGAGATTGACTTACATCCTGGAGCATGAAAACAGGGTGAAATCTGATATTCGCTCTGCGCTTCAGTATCCCAAACTTGTTGTTGCCGCACTAGGAATCGCTTTTGTCGTCCTCCTGACCTTCGTGATCCCCAAGTTTGCTTCGGTATTTGCCGCAGCACACATTGAGCTCCCCCTGCCGACAAGAATTGCGATCTCTATGCAGCATGCCCTTCTGGGATACTGGCATATTATGCTGTTGGGACTATTCTCTCTTGTTTTCGGACTCAAATTATACTTCAAAACAGAAAACGGCAGATTCGCAAAAGACGCCTTTCTTCTTCGCCTGCCGGTTTTGGGCCCGCTATTTATAAAGGCTGCGATGTCCCGTTTTTCGAGCATCCTTGCCATACTGTTATCAAGCGGCATCCCCGTAATAAATGCCATGACGATTCTTTCCGAAACTATCGGGAACGCTGCCATATCCCGTACCTTTAATGCCATCAGGGAACAGATGGAGGAGGGAAAGGGGATAGCGGGGCCGCTCACAAATGCGAAGTTCTTCACTCCCATGGTGGTAAACATGGTTGCTATAGGTGAAGAGTCCGGTAATCTTGAGGGAATGCTCAAGGAAATCACTGTGCATTACGACGAGGAGGTGGAACATTCAGTAAAGGGCCTGGCTGATTTGATTGCGCCGGTGCTGATAGTCGCCCTGGCTGGGGTGGTAGGCTTTTTTGCCCTGGCGATATTCATGCCTATGTGGGACATGACCAAGATGGTCGGTCACTGAGGGACTAAAAAAAAACAGCTTGCATTTTCATCAACAAAAATGTTAAAAATCTATCAATTTGGATTTTAACAAAAAGGAGAATATTGTAATGAAAAACATGAGGAAAATTTTAAGGAACCAGGAAGGTTTTACCCTTATCGAAATTATAGCTGTCTTGGTGATTCTCGGTATTTTAGCAGCCATTGCTATTCCCAAATATCAGAATATGCAGACCGCGGCACAGTATAACGCAGCGCAAGGCGCATTGGGGAATGCTGCATCCGGGTTATCTTTGGCTTATGCTCAATGTATAGTTAACAACACGATACCCACCGCCTTAAGTGGCACTGGTGGAGCATTTACGGGCTGCACTGCCGCTAGCGCTACTCCCAATGTTGGGGATTTTACCGTAACCTATAATCCTGCTGGTGCATGGGGATCCGTTTCAATTAATTTAGTCTACGGCAGTCCGACATGGCTGACTGTGGCTAATCTTCCGGCGGCAAGCACTACTAAACTAGTGATTTTACAATAACTGTAACTTTGCAGGGAACAGTAAAAGTCTTGACCACAGAGAACTCACGTTCCAACACTCTGAGTTCTCTGTGGTTTTTTAATGCCATATATGCCACCGACGTCCAAAATAATTCGACCTTTTGACATTTAACAGTGAATATCCTTTATAATTAATCAACTTAGGAGTCTCGGCTATATTGAATGCTGCCTGTTGACCATACAGATAAAGGCTTCACCTTGATCGAGGTGATTGCGGTGCTGGTGATCGCTGGCATCATTGCCGCAGTCGCAATTTTCAAAATTTCATCCGCAAAAACTTTTAGTGTTGCAGCTGAAGCTGCGACTCTGAAGACCCAACTCAGATTCGCCCAGATCAAGGCGTTGGGCGAAACCGGCACATGGGGAATCCAGGTCAACGGCAATTCATACCAGCTTATTAACGTTGCTGCCGGAAATGTGGTGTCGCCTGCAACTATCAATCTGCCTGCCGAGACCTCCAATACCCATTCGTTCTCCGGCGCTGTGACTGCAACGGCAACACAAAATCCGATAACCTTCGATAATTTTGGGAATCCTGGAGCGGCCAACATCAGCATTACCCTCACCAGCGGTTCTCAGACTGCTGTTGTCAACATAACAAACACTACCGGGTTCATACAGTGATTCTGATATTATCGTTGCCCAAATGAGGGCAATTGACAACGGAAGACTCAGAGCACCTGAGAGAAATATCGGAAAAGAACTAGCAACTTTTATTAAACAGCTTGAAGATCCTTGTTCTTGAATTAAATGAATGCCGATCAGATTAGCATTGAATTAATCTGCTCAGCCCCTTTTTTAGCCCTTAATCGCCGCTGTCCCTATTCTCCAAAAGGTTGATGCTGCTGTAATTAATATTGCCGTCATCGTCCTGAAATATCGGCATTCATTCCCTTCGTAGTGGCATGATCGTTAATTAAATTATTTACAAGTTCCGCCACTGCTGCAGCTGCTGCGAGATCCAGCTCCGCCCGTGCCATCATTATCGTAACAGACACAACAAATTCCGTTACCGCCATACTGTCCTATGTCGGCATTCATGGCGTCGGTGTAGGCAATGGAACCGCGGAGTGTTCCAACGCCTGCACAGCCGGTATCGCCGCTCGAATAACGGTCTATGTGTCCGTCAACTCCTCCGCTCGACGTAAGCTCATGAGCCGTATTAGTTATTTCGCTGCCGGGTTGCAGTCCCGTGGTACACAACAACTGCGACCCAATCGGCGACACGACTGAAAACGGACGGGCATTATTATTAGCCTGATAATTATCCCATACCCTGTAATTGGCACAACCAACATTGACTGTTACTGAACAGCTATTGCTCCCGCCTGAGTTAGTGACTGTAAGTGTGTAGGTGTTCGCACCGGGCGTAGTGAGAGCACCTGTAGTACAACTGCTGTTTGCCGCATTAGGGACCCCGCAGGTTCCGCCTGGCGAGGTAGTCCATGAGGCGCTGGTAGGGCTGTTAGTGACTGTCCACGTTAGGCCCGTCGTACCGCTATATGCCACAATATTGTTGGGGGCCGCGGCCGCGAGCGTACAACCCGGCGCAGGGGGACCAACCAGCTGGTTGAGGTAGAACATAGCTCCGTCTATATTAATGTATCCGTTTCTTGCCGCTCCGGTATTGTTGGCGGTAACAGTATAAATGACCGTGTTGCCGGTTCCAGACGAAGGTCTTATGGTTATCCAAGGGACAGTGCTCGATGCCATCCAGGGACATGAACTTGACTGCGTAACTCTGATACTGTTTGGGCCGCCGGCACCTGACCCGGGATAATTTACTGCACTCGTGGGTGAGATACTGGTAGGGGTGGTCGAACTGCAGGTGGTCTGCGGGAAAAAAGCCAAAAAGTTGGCAACCGTGATCTGTTGCGTCGCAGCGCCGGTAGCTTCGGTGAATCCGAAGAATATCGAGTTGAAAGCACCGTGGTCAGTAGCGTAAATTTTGACGTATTTATTGATTTGGGGCCCAAAATCAGAAAACGGCGCAGTGACATTCTGCAAATCGGTTCTCTGGTTATCTGTAATGTTGGCGGAGCCAATAGCCGGCACTGGATAATTCGAATTGAAAACCCAGGCCTTGATCTGGTAATAATAATATGTCCCATTGGAATCCGTTCCGCTTGCCGCGCCGGTGGGGCGCACAATTTCCATCCTGCCGCTATATTGATTTCCATCTTCCAGCCAGTTGCAGGGGGTTGATAGAGCATTTGAGCACCCATATCCTATGCCCGGCCCCGGAAACTGATAATAACCCGCATCACCAGGCCCCACGCTATTCATGGGATCATTGCCAGTATTGCCAGCGCCATGAACGTTGTCGTCAAAACTGGCATCGGGACACGGCTGGCCTATAACGCGGTTAATAGTACATGTGACGTTTGTCGTTGGACAATTACCGCCGGCCGGAGCCGACTCGACTGAAGGTTCCGAGCTACTAGAGGGTGTTCTAGCGCCCCAGAACATTAGCGACACATTATTAGCGTTGCCATTGGGATAGGGATCATTCCTGCTGCCGGATAAACAGATGTTGCCGGCGCCATTGGGATAGATGTCAAACTGCAACGCCATTTTCGGAGGTTTCAGCCCGAGCCCGTCAGAAGTTGTTCCGGGGCCGGCATAGCCCATCAGTTCACCGGCACTACAACCAGCGCAGTTCGGCGCGCCGCCTGTGCGGTCCCGTGTATTGCTGGTGGCGCTTATGATGGCAAACGTAAACCCGTCACCATATTGCCTGCTGTCGACAGAGGAATCCTGGTTGTTAAAAGTAAAATTAAAAAACACATTGAGTCCTGCCCCAAGACTGCAGGCCCCATTGTTGCAGTTGCCTACGTCGCTGCTCCCCTGATACCAAATGGAGCCATAACTGTCGGTAGCATTGCCTCCCAGGTTGAGAGTATTGTTGCTCATATTGGCCTGGATGGCGCTTCCGGGAGAGCTTCCGCCAGTGACTGGAGTGCCCTGGTTCATATCATTCTGGTTTATAGCGTTTGAAGGGTTAGGCGCCCAGGGAACGTCATAGTTATAGGTGAGCGTCCTTCGGGCCTCCCAAAAAGAGCCCTGGTTAACAATTCCTGTAGCGTTGACCGCTCCGTTACTATCTAAGGAAACCTGGAACAAATGATTGGCATCAGGCATATAAAAAGTCTGCGGAGTTGCATTCAAACTTCCAATATTCAGGACCCCGTATCTGACCCCAGCCCTTGCAAGTTCATAAGCATTATCGTTGGTGTTCGCCAGCAACTGGCTAAAGGAGGACGATGTGGAAATGGTGTATATCCCGGCGCCGAGTATGGCCATCATCAGAATTGCGATGACGAGGACAATCAGTATAGTACCTTTTTGATTCGTTAAACGCATCAACATCTCCTACCAGTATGATTCCAATATGCGTATGCTGCCATTAAAGGCAGCCGCCGTATTGCCCGCTCCATTTACAGTAAAGGTAAAATAAACCCGCTGCACATTTGCCGCTGCCAATGTAGTGTTGGCCCCGGCATCATAACAAGTCAGTCCGGAAGCAGAGACATTATCAATAAGCGTTTTTCCATTGATCTGGACGGCGCTGCCCGAGAGCGTGATGGTAGAATTGACAGCGCCGCTCCCGTAATTGGTCTCGTAATCGACTGAAGTCGCTGTTACAGAATTAATGGCGTTGCAGGCGGCCAGTTCCTTGACGATCCGCGTCATGGCGACCTCGGCCTTCTGAATGGTTTCAGAATTTTGTCTGGCAAAGACATAACCCTGCGACCCCTTGATCAATCCGAGCCCCGCAACAAGGACGATAATGGCAAGCAGGACCAGGGCAACAATGATTTCAATAAGGGTAAACCCGTTTTTATTTGCCGCATTCCCGGATACTTTGACCACAATCCTCACCGCAGCGTAAACAGGGCCGATATTGTTTGACTGCCGGCGGCATTCGCGGGGGGAGCGATGGTGACTTTGAGAACTTGCCCAAGAGCATTGGCAGCCGCGGTGGGCCCTGTCTCAATGCCCGAATCGAATTCGACAAAATGGTTTTGGACGACCTTGTAATTTCCGAACGTGTTATTGACTGCCGCACGCTCAGCGCCGATGAGAGACTGTAACCCGCTCGGGCAGGTACAGTAGCCGGCCGTATTAGGACATGTGCCGTTAAGATCAGTTGCGCAAGTAGTAGTATCTACCGTCCACGTAACATTGCCGCCGCCGGTCGCTTCCGAAACTGTATAGCCGCTTGAAAAAGGAGGGCTGGGCCAGACCAGTTCCACAGAACCGCTCATCCCCCCGGCTGTGGTTTTATACCGGAAACCGGAATGGTACCCGTTACGGTCAGGAGGGAGAACAACGCTGTTAGGCCCATAAGAAGTATTCGGCCGCCAGTGAGGGTATTGCGAGTACTGGAGCGTGATGTTTTCCATAACTTGCGCCAGATTTGCTTCACTCTGGAGCCTGGCAATTGGATCAGCGCTATGGATAATCCCCTTGCCGAAATATACCATTATCATGGTAACAACGACGGCAACAATAACAATGGTAATGATTGTTTCAATAAGCGTGAACCCGGATTCGGGACCTTTCTTCCGAAGTTTCATTAAGATGAGATCAGGCTGTGGCAGGGTAGCCATATTAATTAGACCTCTCACGTCTTACTTTTGTTGATAGATATTACAACATAAAAACCTCTTATTGCAATTTGCCTGTGCCGGCAGGGCCTGCCTCAGATTTATGAGTTTGTAATTTTGTCAGACTTTTTACGATGTCGTAATAAATGGAAAGTTTCTATAACAGTTTGCCAAGACTCGCGCACGCATCTTTATCTTTGAGGGAGCAGGCCTTCCTGAAATCCCCGATTGCTTTTGCCCTCTCCCCTGTTTTGAGAAAAAAATTCCCCCGGTTTGTGTAAGCAACTGCAAGGTTGTGGTCCAGGGAGAGAGCTTTATTTAAGTCCGTAATTGCACGATCAAATTCTTTTACTCCTGCCCAGGCAAGGCCTCTGCTGGAGTAAGTCTGAGGGTATTTAGGGTTGAGTTCAATCGCTTTTGTAAAGTCCTCAATTGCGCGGGCATAATCTTTTTTATAATAAAAAGAGAGGCCGCGGCCATCATAAAAAACAGGGCTTTTATCATATAATGCAATGGCCGCGCTGTATTCCCGGATCGCGGAATCATGTTGTCCTGAAGCCTGATAGGCAACGGCACATTTGTAACGCGCGGTTATGTCTCGTGGATTGATCCTGACCGCAGCAGTCAGATCAGCAATCGCCTTCAAATACTCTTTCCGGGACATATCCAGTTCCCCTCTGTTGCGATAGACATCTGAATTGTAAGGGTCGTCATGCAATATTTTGTCGAACAGCTGCATTGCCTTATCGTATTTCCCAGTGCTTGCATAACATGCTGCAATGCCATATACAGCTGCATCATAGTTCGGATTAATAAGAAGGGCCTTGAAAAGACTACTCATAGCCATAGAGTATTCACGTTTTTCGTAATAAGCGTGGCCCATTCCTGTAAAGGTCCTGTAATTTTTTTGTATTGCGTTTGCCCTGGCATAGGCTTCGAGGGCTTTGTCATATTCTTTTTTCTGAAGAAAGGCCTCTCCCCTGTTATGCCAGGCCAGCACAAAGTCCGGCGATAGCGCGATTGACCTGTCAAACATTTCAATTGCGTTGTCAGGTCGATTGATCCCAAGATAGGCATTCCCAAGGTTGTTATACGCCTGCGCGCTTTTGGGGCTTTTTGCCGCTACATCTTTCCAAAAAGCGATCTTGTCAGCCCACACGCTGTTCCTTACATATGTCAAACCGAACAGAACAATAATTATCAGGCTGAAGAGTTGAAGTATCATTCTCCTTTCCCTTGCCAGCCTGATCTTCCCCGCGAGCATAAACAGCGCCGTGCAAAGTGAGATGAAGAAGCCTGCTGAGGGCAGGTATACCCTGTATTCATCTATGAGCGTTGGAAGGGGGATAATGCTTGATTCAACAGAAAGTGTTAGAAAAAACCAGAGTATGCCGAAGCCGATCAATCTTAAAGGCCGTGAATCGTGAAACGTGAAACGTGAAGAAAGACCTGAAAAAAGCCGTGAATCGTGAAACGTGAAACGTGAAGAAAGACCTGAAAAAAGCCGTGAATCGTGAATCGTGAATCGTGAAGAAAGACTTGAGGAAGGCCGTGCATCGGCAATGGGCGATGGGCGGCGGTCTTTTGCCAGGGTAAGCCGGAGGCCAAGTCCAAACAGCACTGCGAGACTAACGAACGACAGCATTACCGGGGGGGAAAAGAAAGATTTGTAGAGCGGGTAATCATAAATGAGATTCTGGTCCAAAGGCAGAATCAGTAGTCTTAGATAGGTAATAATGACCCTGAACTGCGTGAAAAGATAGGGCCATCGCGGCATATCCGCATATCCGACACCTGTAGTTACCAGCCCATAAACTATCTTCCGAAGGGGCGCTCCGGTTCCGATAACTGTCCAGGGGATGATACATAATGTCAGCAATATGGGAGCGAGATAAAGGAGACGCGCTGAAATACCGACGCGGTGATAAGGAGAAGCGGAGACATGGGGAGAAGGACTGAAGAAACAAAACTCGTACAGGGCAATAATGAGGGGCAGGGTGAATGCATTCTCTTTGGTTTTCATGGCTAGAATAGCTGACAAAATTGATAGGGCGTAAGACGCATATCGAAGTTTGATATTAACGGACATGCGTGAATACGCATATAACAAAATCGACAGGAGACAAAATAGCGCTGCCAAGGACGCGAACCGCTGGAATATATAGGTGACTGCTTCTGTTTGAATGGGATGCAATACAAATAGCAGGGATGCGGCGAATGCAATAGCTTTCGAATTGCCGCTTAAGTCAGAGTTTCTCAAGTATGGCGTCCTGAAAGTAACTAAAATGAAGAAATAAAGAAGCACAGCATTAATGAGATGTATGAATATATTGACAATATGGTATCCAGGCAGACTGAATCCATGCAGATGATGATTAATGGCAAACGTCAGATAGCCAACATACCTGTTTATGAAGCCACTGTAAAAAGGCAGTCCTTTTGCGTTTGACGGCGCAAGAAAATAGTCCAGGTTTTTGATAATTGGATTCTCACGGAGGAAAATGTCTTCATCCCACTGGAAAGGAGCATGAAAAGTGTTGGAGTATGCCAAAAAGCCGATGGCAGCAATAAACAGAATATGGACAATCGGTTTGCGAAGGGCGGCTTTTATGATTTGCTGCATAATAGCCTATATTATAACCTTTCCCTTGCCCTTGAATCATCCCCCTTTAATCCTGTATCCTTTAATCTGTGATTGGCGTGATACTTTTAAACTTGGGCGGTCCTGACTCTATCGCTGCTGTCAGGCCGTTTCTCTATAATCTTTTTTCGGACAGGGACATAATCAGGCTCGGTCCCTCATTCCTCCAGAAACCGATAGCAGCTCTTATAATAGGGGTAAAGCTCAGGAAGACGCTGGCTGCCTATAACCTTATAGGGGGCAAGTCCCCTCTGCTTGATATTACATCAGCGCAGGCAAAGGCGCTGGAAGAAATGCTGAATCGGGGAGTCGGGGAATCGGAGAATCGGAGAAAAAGCCTTTGCGCCGATTCTCCTTTTCGACCTTTCTCCGGTTCCCCGGTTCCCCGATTCACCGGTTCCGATGTTCCCTTTCGTGTCTATGTCGGTATGCGTTACTGGCGCCCTTTTACTGAAGAGACGCTGGAGCAGATGCACAAAGACGGGATAAAAAAAATAATCGCGCTTAGTATGTATCCCCACTACTCTGTTGCGACAACCGGATCTTCCGTTAAACATTTCGAAGACGCTGCCGTAAAATATTCTTTTGAATATTCCTGTATCACATCCTGGTTCGACCACCCCCTTTACATAGAAGCCCTCGCTGCCCGGATCGAGGAGGGGCTGAAGGGTTTCGAAACCAAACCGTTAGTGCTGTTCAGCGCCCACAGTCTGCCCCTGAAAATCGTCGCCTCAGGAGATCCCTACGTCAAAGAAATTCAGGGTACCATTGATGCGCTCGCTAACAAGCTTGACCTTCAGTGGTCCCTCTCCTACCAGAGCAAGACCGGCCCGGTCAAATGGCTTGAGCCCACTACGGAACATATGCTCCATGAGCTTGCCGGCAAAGGAATAAAAGACCTCCTCGTAGTGCCCATCAGCTTTGTGTCCGACCACATTGAAACTCTGTATGAAATAGATATACTATATAAAAGAATGGCAAAGGACCTTGGAATAACGCTGAGGCGCACGGAAGCGCTTAATACATCTGCCGAGTTTATAGAGGCGCTTGCAGATATCGTATCAAGAAAGGTTGCTGCCTCCGGATGGATGTAATGGACCAGCAGAGGGGGACCCATGTCTGAATATGAAATCATTGTTATCGGGGCAGGCATCAGTGGATTGAGCTTCGCCCACTACTGCGGCAGTGCGGGGTTGAAAACTCTGGTAATCGAAAAGGATGTAAATGTGGGCGGCGCGCTGCATTCCCATCGCTATGAAGACTCCGATGGATTTTGGTTGGAACTGGGCGCACACACCTGTTACAACTCATATCGAAACCTGATAGGCCTTGTCGAGGATTGCAACATTGCCGACCAGTTGATTTCCCGAGAAAAAGTGCCGTTCAAAATGCTGGTCGGCGGCCTGATAAAATCCTTTCCGTCGCAGCTTAATTTTTTTGAACTGCTTCTGTCTGTGCCGCGTCTTTTTACGCTTTCTCAACAGGGGCAAAGCATTGAATCGTATTATTCGCGAATCGTGGGCAGTACAAATTTTGAGCGGGTGATCGGCCCTGCCATGTCTGCCGTAATATCTCAGAGAGCCAATGATTTTCCCGCAGACATGCTATTTAAGAAGCGCCTGCGGAGAAAAGATATAATCAAGAAATTTACCCTCTCCAGCGGGCTCCAGACAATTGCCGATGCTGTCTCAACGCAAAAGAATATCGAAATTATGAAAGGGAAAGAGGTGCGTGCAATAACTTCCGATAGCGGGCATTTCCGGGTCGAGGCCAATGGGTCCATTTACGAGACAGCCACCCTGGCCATTGCCACCCCTGCATCTGTAGCAGCACAGCTCCTGCAAGTGCCCTTTCCAGGTGTATCAGAAAAATTATCGCAAATTAAGGTAGAAGCAGTTGAATCTGCGGGGACCGTGATCAATAAAGAGCTTGTCTCTATTCCTCCTGTTGCAGGACTGATCCCCTCCTCGGACAGCTTCTATTCTGTTGTGACCAGAGATACTGTGCGCCATGACAAATATAGAGGGTTTACATTCCACTTCAGGCCCGGCCTTGTGGGCCGAGAAGGCAAGCTCAAGCGCATGGCTGAGGTGCTTGGGGTGGACCAGGGACAGCTTGGGAATGTTGTTGAAATAAATAATTTCGTCCCCCGACTTAGAGTCGGGCACAATTCATTGGTCGGCGAAATAGAGCAATCGATCTCCGGCAGCCGTCTATTCCTGACAGGGAATTACTTCGACGGCATGGCAATAGAAGACTGCGTTACACGATCACTCAAAGAGTTTCTACGCCTTAGGGCTGGAAGGCTAACAAGCTAGCAAGCTGGAAGGCTAACAGGCTGGCAAGCTTGTTGGCTTGCTTCAGGAATATAATTACGGTTCCCCTCCCTTTCTGGGAGGGGATTAAGGGGAGGGTGATTTTCGTGAGATGCTTTAGACGCCGAACGCTGCACGCTGATCGCCCGGCGGTCCTTTTTTGCCTCGCACGGAGGCTAACAGTTTCTTCAGAGGCTGCTGGCTACGATCCGTTTAGTGTCATCCGCTATAAGGTGGCCATCTACCCTTATAGTATGGTTTTTTAAGCGGCCCTCCATCTGTTTCTTTGCTGCGTGGCAAATTTTCCTCAAAACGTCAAACCGTTTGGCGTAATAGAGCCAGGGGAAAAGGTCATTGATGTCAGCAGTTTTAAACGGCTCGAGTTCCTGGGTGCTGACTCCCGAATTTTTGAGAAGAATAAACGCATCGCCGGCAGCGGGACGTGCCGATTTCCAGGAGGAGACCCTTAAAATATTTTCCCATTTGAGAACTATATGTATCTTCGATGGGCCTGCCTCCGGGACAGCGTTGACCGATTCCACCGTTCCGAGGACCGTATCAAAAACGTTATCCTGTTCTCCGGCAAGTATATAGACTTCGTCACTGAAATGAAAGAGTTCTTTATGAGCTGCTCGTGAACATTCGCTGTCGCATATAACCAGCTCATGGCTGCCTTTCAGATATTCTATGGGGCATAAAAGCGGCATAAAATTTAACCTAATTGTAACATCGGGATGAGGTTCTTCCTAATAAAATAAATTAATAAATTTATTAGATTGACAAATATTAGGAATGTGTCCTGCCATCACTCCCGTCTTTAAGAGCGCCTGCTGTTGTTGAGATCCGGGACCCAGTCTTTTTGACTAGTATTGTGTCTTCTAAACGACTGGTGTCGTTATGGCCGCTGGCCAATCTTCCGCGATGCTCATTCCGATCCGGAATCATGTTTTAACTTGCTAATTCCCTGTTGCTTTCTGGGGGTAACCGGACGCCTGTCATCCGGCTTGTCCGGAATCTTTCTTTATTTTCAAGCGGGATTCCCGACAAGCGGGAATGACGTTTTGGCGCCCCTCAACCACAACTTACACCCTTCCGGGTATGACGACTTTTTATGAGACCATCGTTATGTTAAACTTCAGTTACCCAATCTGCATTTATTTACGAGGATACTATGAAAAGAGTACCGCCTTGGATCCTGGCGCTTTCAGTTCTTATGAGTTGCGCAACATCACGGGAGACTGTCAAACACGCGTCTGAAGCACAGATGCAAAATTATAGTACTTTAGCAATTGCAAAATTTGTCTCTCCTGACCCTGCCATCGGGCAAAGGGTGAGTGAGCGGCTCGCAGTGAAGTTCGCTGAAGCCGGCTTCACGGTGACACGCCAGGAAAAACTTAAAAAACTGACGGGCAAAGAAGTTCTGAACTCTACCGAACCGACTCCAGTTGACATAGCCGCGCTGCGCTTAAACAACATTAAGGCAGTGCTGTACGGGACAATCGACCGTTATGAGTGTCTCACTAAGAAAAAAAGGATATGGACCGGATATGCTCCGGAAAAAAAAGATATCCAATTTTGCAGCGCCTCGCTTTCGATAAAAGTAGTTGATTCCATTGCGGGTGAGACAGTTTGGCAAACTCAAGAGTCCGCTTCAGAAGAGACAGAGGACATGACCGCGCGTTTGGTTCTGGAAAGAGTTCTTACGAAAATAGAAGATGAAATCCCCAAAATCAACCAGTAATGTCCCGAAATGGACTGAGGGACGTATCCGAACGCCAGTGGCTCACCTGCCAATGAGGCATTGATGCAGCCCGATACTGCAACCCGTCTGTCCTGGATTCGCCGCCTATGTATTGGGAGAGTACGAGAGGACGATTCACAAAGGGCAGTTCATGATTGTGAATATAAGCCAACCGACCGAACTCTCCGAAGAAACGGCCCCCCTTCACTTCCAGATTCCACGGCAGTGAAGTTGTCTGCACTGCAGCCTCCTCTATGCCAAAGGTCGCCTCTCCGGTATGCGCATCGGCTGAAGCATTGGCCAACACGTAAGCCTTGGCGAACGGATCGACCGAGGCTGCTGCATTCAGTTCTACCGAACGTTGAAACACATCGAATTTTGATGCACCTGCCGCATCAAAAAGGGAACAGTTTTAGCGTATGCTATTGTATTGATCCGCAGAATGTGTGCCAGGACTGTATTTTCCGGACAGGAGTTTCTATCATATTGAAAACATTGAGTTATCACCGAAGACTACGATGGGGTGGTACTACTGTGAAAGGCGCTGCCTTCTGATGTGTCGGGAGTCTCCTGAAATATCAGGTATTTTCTATTTCGGCAAGGTGAAGCTAAAGGTACTGCCATTGACAGGTATGCTCTCAGCCCATATCCTCCCTCCGTGGCTTTCAATTATTGTTTTGGCAATGGACAACCCAAGCCCCGAACCCTTTGAGTTTCCCGCACGGTAGAATGCATCAAATATATAAGGCAGATGATCATCAGGTATTCCTATGCCTGTATCTTTAACGGAGACGAGTATTTCATTGCCTCTGTCTGATATTTTGATGGTTACGGTTCCTCCCGTCTCGGTATATTTTATTGCGTTGACGAGAAGATTTCTGATGACTCGATTTACCATAGCAGCATCTGCATTAACTGTAGGAGTTATTATATCCAGGTGTTCAAGACCTATAATGATTCCTTTCTTTTCAGCCTCCACTTTTTCCGCTTCAATATTTTTCCGGATTTCATCTTCTATATTAACTGGCGCGAGAACAGGCTTATATTCTACTGCTTCAAATCTCGAAAACTGCAGGAAAGCTAATATTAATTGTGATAATTTATTAAGTTCGTTATGGATAATTTCAAGGTAGTTTTGTTGCTCCTCCGTCAGTGCCCCTGTCTTGCCTGAGATTAGTCGCGACAGAAAACCTTCAGATGTTACCGCAGGGTTTTTCATGTCATGCGCAAACATGGAAAGGATGTTCTTTCGCTCTCTCTCCAGCTTTCTGAATTTTGTAATGTCTTCAATAGCAAGGAGGATCATCTGAGTGCCTATTTCTTTGTGAATGACGCGTCGGGCATTGAGAAGCATTATTTTGTGCCCGACGCCTGGGAATATATGGTCAACTTCATAGTCATCGAACTTGTTGTTTTTGGGAAGGATATCTTCAAGCAACGTGCGAAGCCTGGGAATATCCCATTGCCGGTTTCCGAGGTCATATATTAAATTGCCTGTAGTTTCCTCAGGTGTTACGTTGAATGAATCATAGAAGCTGCGGTTTGCTGAAAGGACCCGCAGGTCTGAATCCAGTACAATAAGAGGTTCGCGTACTGTCTCTACAATTTCTTCAAACATATTCGGGTCTGCACCTCATACCTTCAGTAAAAGGATAGCATCGAACAGAAGAAATAGCTATGTCATTTCGTATCACAACATTACTGGACATCTCGTTTCTTTCTTCCATCTTTTTTTGTGGTTCGAGTTGCAAGCTTCATTTTTCGGAAGAATGTTTTTTTGCGCCCTATAGGGAGAACTTAATGGCATCTCCGGTCATCCAAAATGTTGACTATAAGTGGTAAGAAACAGCTTCAGAAAAATTTAGATTGCTGTGGTGTTCAGAAGTAGATTCAAACTTGATGCATGCTCCTTTACTTTTCGGGGCGAGTCTAATCCTGCGTTATTGAGCCGCCGGAACTCTTGTTGGAAGGATTTCCTTTATCAGTCCTGTTATGTATGCTGTTACATCTGCCCTTTGTTCATATGACCTTTCTTTGTCCTTTATGCGTTCTACCTTATGAGTCCCAAGATCTATCGTGATAACTTCAATACAGTAGCGGGAGTCCTTCATAACAAGGCCGTAAGCCCACAGTAAACCGTTAGCGTCCTTGCCGATAGTTCCCCTGCTGACAGGTTTCCTGAACTCATTCCTGATTATGTCCTCAACCGAGAAATGCGATGATTTCTTTTTCATTAGTTATCCGAATACTTTACCTGAAGAATATCCTCCACCATTTCTTTAGCGGTATATTTTTTGCTTTGGAGTTCAATAAGAGCCACATACATGAAGGCCATTTGTCTATCAACAGGACCAGCATTACCCACCCAATCTTCCACTATGTCCCTTGTAATATCCTTGTTTGCTGTCTGCGCCTTTTTCGTCAAGGCATTATATAGATTATCCAATGTAACCATTTGTCACCTCATTATCTTTCATGCTTTATTATACCATGCGGAGCTGGTAAGGCTTTCCCAAAATGCTCATATGTGAAGGCTCAACATTGAAGACTCCCTGTGAGTTGCCGCTTAGGCTGTTTGACATCTTCAGCATTAATGATATTCTTTAAACAGGCAACGATAAAGGGTTTGTTCAATAATCGCCAATTGAGGCACTTATGATACAACATGGACTACTGAAAAAGAGTGCCGTGACACTTTTCTGTTTTCTTGTATTGGCAGTACTAGCCTGTGACAAACTCCCCTTCGGTTATACAAAAATCGGCGATATCTTAAAAAACCCAGCTGCATTTGACGGGAAGGAAATAAAGATTAGGGGGAAGGTGACAAACGTGACAAAGCTGCCGTTTATCGAAAATAAATTTTACAATCTTGACGACGGCTCGGGACAGATACTTGTCACAACCGGACAAAATATTCCCGGGATGGATGAGAAAGTTGCTGTAAAGGTACGGATTGAATCCATGGCCATTGGAGGCAATCAGAGTATCGGACTTCATGCAACAGAAATCAAACGGTTATAGCTTGGCGAGTGTCCGGGTAGGAGAGATGAAAACAATATTAATAGCGATTATGTGTCTTATAGGATTGTCTTTTACTTGTTCGTATGCAGGAAATATGGAGAACGGCCTAACTGCTTATGATAACGGGGATTATAAGACTGCTCACAAGTTTTTTTTACTGGAGGCAGAAAAAGGAGATGCGAGGGCTCAATATTATCTGGGCGTTATGTATCACATCGGTCAAGGGGTATTGCAGGATTATAAAGAGGCCGTTAAATGGTGGCTGCTGGCATCTGATCAAGGAAATGCCAAGGCTAAGTGTAACCTTGCGGAAATGTATGCCGCTGGAGTGGAAATAAAACAAGACTTATCAACTGCCAAAAGACTTGCAAAGGAGGGTTTTGATGCTGGAGAAAAATACTGCGAGCTAGTATGGGATAAATATAATTTGGCGCATTGCTGCCAATAAAACTGTTTTACTGACAGTTTAAGGTCGGATGCTTTGTTAGAGGACACAAAATATAATCGGCCCGAGCAAGGCGAACCTATGGAGGTACCTTTAACGGATAACGGCCGCTACACCATGCTGAGGATAGTTTCGATTTTTTCTCGTGAGGGAAAAGGAATTTGGCGTTGTCCTCTTCAAAATGTGTTTGTTACGTATAGCTTCCAATACTCCTCGTTACGAAGGCCTTTCTTTGTGGCGGATATGGCGGAAAAAAACGCATATCCTTTCATTCGATTTTCTCCGCGCCGTCCAATCGACATATGGTACGGTATATTGCTGCCCGGGTGCACTCTCTGCATACCGCACAAAAATTGTGCGTGAAGTGCTCGATTCGTGGATTAGGCAGACATTTTTGGGGGCGCCCTGCACCTATGGCGAAGATCGTTCAATGACAAACTTTATTCTATCACGTGGGTACAACACGCTATATCAGCGAAGTGCTGTCGTCCGCACTACGGCTCCCCTGACCTATGCAAGAATGTGCAAGATGTTTTTAAGGTGGGATCGAAGCTATGTGAAAGAGGAAATCCGTTTCGCCGGGATTGTGTGGAAGCGTCCGCCGTTATCCCGGATAATTGCACTGGTAGATACAGTTATAACAAATCTGCGTTACCCGGTTAGTTTTGCCGTTTGGGGAATGCTTATAAAAATGTCTATAATTGATCCTGCAATAATACTGCGGCTTTTATTTGCGATTGGCGTGATGTCAATGTTAAATATTTTGTACTATTTGCGCAGTGAGCAGTCATGGGATTTTATTTACGGCATTTTCTACTCTTATTTCTCATTTTTTACATTGTTCTGGGTCTTTCCGTTTGCTCTCTTGACCGTTCGCTCACGTTCCTGGATGACCCGTTAATGTCCAATTGAACTTAGTGGAATATTATCGTCTGTGGTAGCATATGCCACTGGGCGGAGGTATCAAGTCATCCATGCCTGGGAGCCTGGCCGCCTGAAAGAAATTGCAGAATCAGGATTCATGTGTATTCCTTAAATCTCAGCCATTTAAAACCGTCGCCTTCTATATTTACACCGCAAGCCATTTTTGACACATTTTTATCGAACTCCGCAGTCAATTAATTACGCAACTGATGTACTGTATGAATTCATAAGGCGTTAGATCCCATAGGACCGCTAATTCTAAAGCACATTTAAAATATTCCCAATCTATTTCTCAGTGTGATACAATTAATTTATCTAAAATTAAGGGGAGGCAATATGGCAACAGCAATGAAAGCGAAATGTGCTGGAAAGACGAAAGAAGGAAAGCAATGCAAGAATTCCGCAAGTGGGAAATCTAAATTCTGTGCATCTCATAAGAAAAAATAGCTCTAACCTGTAAAAGCATTTAAAAAAACTCTGAGAGGAGAGGATTATCTATTAACAGCGTGTAAATTCTGATTCTACACGACATGCTGTTTTATACCTTATTCCAACCAACATATTTCTCAGGGGTGCCAGACGCGCATTGAGTTCTGCTTCCTGGACTCCGGTGCTGTCGCTTTTCCACCACAGGCGAGAGATTCTTTTGGTAACAAATATTGAGCGTCATCGTGGGTTATCCCAGGTACCTGTAGTACTCCTTTCTCAGTGACCGTCATTGGAAATGCTAAGAAGGATAGACGCTGTTAGAACCTGTTTGATAATGCAAATCAATACTAAAATTGCCTGATGACGAAATTGCCCAATGCCTTGCTCAGGATGATTACAATGATAGCTACTATCTGGGTGTTGATGGGACTGAAGAGTTCGCCATCTACCTCGCACCTGTTGGAAAGGTTAAGAAAGATTGAAAATTATTACTCTGTTCTTCCTGGACAGGCAGGCGGAGGCGAAGCTGAGCCCTTCTGAGGACGACTCGCGCAAATACATTCTCAAGGAGTTCGCCAAGGCCGGCAAGCCACCGTCGGAAGAAGACGTTGCCGCAGCGATGAATCTTCTGTCAGTTGAAGCGGCTCATAGCAAATGATATGTCTGCATCGTGCGCTATCCGCGAGTTTGCATCCACAAAGTCTTCGACTTTTCAGGACACCGGTCATGTGCAACGCTACACTTTAAACCAGCCTATGCTCTGGTCCAATTTCTTACTCTGCTGATGCAGATGATCCATAATCTGCCTCGCACTGCCGATCATCCTGACAGTGTCGTTCAAATGTGCTGTCACGGTTTCCATGTTTCCGGAAATCTCTTCCGAAGCTGCAGACTGTTCTTCGGTCGCAGCTGCAATTCTCTGAATCATATCCATTGCCTTTTGTGTTGCCCCTACAATCTCCTCCAGCGCTTTGCCTGCTTCCTCCGCAAGACTTACTCCTCCCTCTGCGTCTTTTCTGCTTTTTCCCATTGCCTCAACGGATGCTCCCGCCTGTGATTGGATTCCACTGATCTTTCCGGCTATTTCCCCGGTTGCCCTCGATGTCCGTTCTGCGAGTTTTCTCACTTCGTCAGCAACTACCGCAAACCCCCTGCCCTGGTCCCCTGCTCTCGCCGCCTCGATAGCGGCATTGAGCGCCAGAAGATTCGTCTGGTCCGCAATATCGTTAATAACCGCCACGATTTCACCGATTTCCTGGGAACTCTTTCCAAGTTCCTCTATGGTATGAGACGACTCCGTTACTGATTCAGCAATGCCGACAATTGCATCAGTCGCCCTTCTCACCGTATCTTTTCCCCTATCCGCAATATCGACCGCCCCTTTCGCCATTTCGGAAGCATAGGATGCATTCTTTGCCACATCTACTATGGTCTGCGACATTTCAGCAGTAGCCGAAGCAACCTGATCAATTTTAGAGAGCTGTTCTTTTGCCCCGGAATCCAATTTGTTGATATCCTCTGCAAGGGAATTTACGTTCTGCGTCACGCTTTTAGCGACGCCGCTTACATTTATTATTGTTTCTCTCAGTGTCAAAAGAATTCTGTTATATACATCCTTTAAAAAGTTATTGCTATCAACTATCTTGCATTCTTCTTTAAACTCCCCTCTTTCAAGAGTATCGAAACACTCAAGGGCTTGAGTCATATTTTTTTGCATACTGTTGTTAATAAAGAAAAGGAAGGACGAGAAGCCTATAAGGGATAATACAATGATGACTGATAGTAAAATCGTGCCGTTCCGCATTGCCATCTCATTTTCGGCAAGATGCTCCCTGAATGAGCCCTTTTGTTCTTTCATCATATCTAAAAGCAGTGATTTGAGCTCCCGCCATTTTGAAGTCTCGTTCTGTTTCAATAATTCAATTGCTTCACTTTTCTTATCCGATTCGGCTAATTCCTGGACCTCGGTTTTAAGCTTATGGTCCTCCTCCCAAAGGGCGCTGACCTTTTTTAACGTTTCCGTCATCGTGCCTGAAGCAAGCGCAAGGGCCTCATCATTGGATTTTACAAATTCTTCATGTGCCTCTTTGTAATTGCTCTTTGCTTTTCCATCGGACGGGTTGATCAGTACATTCCTTGTCGCCTGCCCCGACTGCAATCCCTGGGCATACATATCATTCAGATCCAGCAGTAACGCCTGATCAATATTTATCATGTGTTCGGTCCTTGTCTTCATCTTTCCGCTCTGCATCACAAAAATGACAAGAATTAATCCCAAAGCAAGAGCATTCACAACACTTACCACAAACAACATCCTTTTGATATTCATAAAAAGCCACCTCCATTTTTGCTTGGCCTTTAATTATAGCACTGTTGGTCCACTCCTTTGATAATGAAACGGAGCAAAAGCTTAAAAATAACAACGTGCTCCCTACATTTCGGTGCATACTACCGCCCCCAAAAAGGATAGCGGATTTAGGTAAAGGATGGCCTGTCGGCAATCGAGAGAGGGGAGACAGGAAGGCGCCTACATGCAATGGATTTTCTCTCAATTTAATTGTCTTTGTACATTCTGGTCGCGATAATTACCACGTGAAGATCTCATGGCACTAGTCCGCCTTCGGCTTCATCCAGGCCAGGAAAGGGCAGAGCTTGCACATGTTGAAGCCCGGATAAGTCTCCCCGGTGCGCGGAAACGATGTGCCGCTGTCCCGCACCGTGCGCTCAAGCATCCATCGCACGGTCGGCGCCAACTGTTCGCCGGGCCAGATCCAGTTTATCTCACCCTGTTCAGTCTTCCCCGAGGTATAACTGCCGCTGCACATCGGGGTTATATTCGGTTTTTTCGTCAGATAAACAGCCGCTGCCCCGTGGCATGCGGAGCTGTTCATGGTCATCGTCATCTCGAAGGGGTGGATGTCCATCGCAGCACACCAGTCATTGCCGAGGTGGTATGCCTGAAGCACATCGCTCATGCCGTGAATTACGTCGGGCTTGAAAGGAGTCTTGTGCAGAGGCGCGGTTGCAAACGACAGCAGTCCCGGTTTCAGCCTCTTCTTTGTCTTGACGAACCGCTCCGCCTGCGCCATGTCCTTTGCGTATTTAAGATGGCTTTTTACCTCGCCTTCATCGAATTCCTTCCAGCCCCAGACATATTTTGCGTTCGAACATCCGAGATCCTTCATCGTACCCAAGAGTATGTCCCCCCTCTGCCTCGATGCGGCGAGAAAATGGCAGAAGGTGAACCTGTGAGTAGCGACTCCGTATTGGGCATTTTTTTTGAAATCTGCCAGTTCCTCCTGCGAAAAAAAGAACTTGACCGCCACAGGATAGTATTTCATCTTCAGGAGGTTGCGTAGCGAAAATACTATATCCGTATTGCTGAGTTCCTCTTTCTCCAGCATAGCCTTGGCAAAGTCGACGTCGTTGAGCAACAGACTTGTATCAATCATAAGTTATTCTTCCTTTCTTGATTTCTTATCTTCGTTACGATCGCCAATATCAGTAAACTCCGCGCAGGTTTAATGCGAGAATAAGCAACCCGGCAACGGCTATTCTCTTTACCACCAGAGGACTTACCCTTTTAGCAATATGGGGGCTATAAAACCGCCAAGTATCGCAGCGGGAAATATTATAAGAAAGAGGGGAAGGTCGAAGTTCCCGAACTGGTAATGGCGCACGCAAAAGGCACGTGATCATTTATCAATTGTCCCGCCAAAGACGCCCTGCACTTCGCTCAACAGCTCTTTTTGAATGGTTTTATTGCCGGCGACGACATTTCCTGTGGACAGATACTCATCTCCTCCGCCAAAATCGGTAATTACCCCTCCAGCCTCCTCGATGATGAGACTTCCTGCGGCGATATCCCACGGGCTCAGGCCTATTTCGAAAAATCCCTCGCACCTCCCGGCTGCAAGGTACGCCAGGTCTAGCGCGGCTGAACCAGCCCGCCTCAGGTCGCTGACCTTCAAGAGAACATTTTTAAACAGCTTCAGATACGGATCAATAAGCTCCTTCTTCTTAAAAGGAAAACCTGTCGTAATGAGACTATCCGGGCAGGCTGTAGTGGTTGATGCCGTTATAGGCTGTTCATTAAGGTAGGCGCCCTTCCCTTTTTCTGCGAAGAAAAGGTCTTTTCTCAGAGGGTCAAAAATTACACCCGTAATTATTTTCCCTTGTAATTCAAGGGCAATTGAAACGCAAAAGACAGGATACTGGTGAATGAAATTCGTTGTGCCGTCCAGGGGATCGATTATCCAGCGATACCCTTCGCGTGCTGTCTCTTTTACCGTCTCCTCTGCAAGTACATGGTGGTCCGGATACCGCTCCCTTATTCTCCGTACAATGCAGGCTTCCGCCTCTTTATCTGCGCGAGTTACAAAGTCTGATACCTGTTTGAGGCTGACATCATCTTTCGAGAGCCTGCCGAGATTGTCTAAAATAATCTGCCCTGCCGATCGTGCGGCAATGACAGCAGTTTGCAAAAATGTTTGAGTCAATGTTTCCTCCCCAGGAGCGCCAGGGATTCGACATGATAGGTTTGGGGGAAGAAGTCGATCACGCGAATGGATTCGATATCATAGTGAACAGACAGTTTTTTAAGGTCCCTGGCCAGCGTTGTGGGGTTACACGATACATAGGCAATATTTCCAGGCAATGCCCTGAGAATGTTAGCAATTGTTCTATCGGTCAGCCCCGGTCTCGGGGGATCGACAATGAGAGTATCGACATCATCGTTAATTACAGCCGAATCCATGTGGGAATTAATGAAAATACAATTTTTAATGCCGTTGATCTCCGCATTTCTCCTGCCGTCTCTGACCGCATCGGCGCTCTCCTCTACCGCAACTACTTCATCGGCATACATAGCAAGAGGAAGAGAAAAATTGCCGGCCCCCGAGCATAGGTCGATAATTTTTTTCCCCTTCAATGGCTGCAGTATTCTTTTAAGGAACCCGACAACTGCCTGATTCAAGGACCAATTGCTCTGGAAAAAGCTCTGTGGCGATACGGTGTAGCTCAGGTTTTCGAGATCAAACGTCATATATTGCATCCCCAGGCTTATTGCTTTCCTCTGCGGCATACGGACAACGACTCCGGAAAAACCGCTGTCCAGAAGATCCCGCGAGAGTTTTTTATAATCCATGTCGTCAGGACGAGAGGTTTTTAACAATGCAACAGCCCCGCCGCCGAACGAAATATGAATTTCTCCGGCAGTCATGTTACCCAACAGTGATCTCGCTCTTGCAAGGCATTGATTGACTTCTTCCGACATTAGCGGGCAGGCTTTAATATCAACAACTTCATGTGATTTCTCCCTATAAAAACCGGTCCTGCCTCGCTCTATTTTAAACTGTCCCCTGAGCCGGTAGTTCCAGGGGCGGGCATTCACAATCGATGGGGCAAGTTCAGTTTCCGACTTTGCTATGCGTTTGATGCAGTCCCTGAGAATTTCCTCTTTAAGCCGTACCTGACGGTTGTAAGCGATATATTGAAGCTGGCACCCGCCGCACAAACCGAAATAACCGCACTCAGGTATGCGCCTGTCAGGGGAGGGGCTGAGGATTGAAACTGCCGTACCAAGGATGTAATCTTTCTTCTCCTCTTCCAGCATTACTTCAGCCACTTCGCCGGGAATTGCGCCTTTTATCATTACAATCTTCCCGTTCAACTTGCTGATTGAGCGGCCTCCATAAGCGGGTATCTCAGCTTTGATTGTAACTACAGGCATTTGCTTTATTTTACCATTACCAGCTTGGCAGTGGGTCACTTTGTTTTCTAAGGAAAGCGGGAGACGGGGATCACTTGTGTTTCGACGCGCTGAAACTTTCGTCGGCAAATCCCGATCTCTTCATAGCTGCGATAAAGAGCCTGCCCTGCCACTCTCTTCCCTTGGCTTGCACAAATATGAAATAGGGGTAATAATTGTTTATCAGCACAGTATCCATTAGCTCACAAGCCGGCAACCTAGCAAGCCTTCTAGCCTGCTAGCTGGTTTCTTGACAAGATTCAACTAAAGTATTATGATATGAATCAGGAGAGTTAAAAAATGGCGACTTCGGTAAAAGACTACTACAAAATACTTGGCATTAGTGAAGGTGCCTCGCAGGATGACATCAAAAAGGCGTTCAGAAAGCTCGCCAGAAAGTACCATCCTGACCTGAATCCCGGAGACAAAACCTCTGAGGAAAAGTTTAAGGAACTCAGCGAGGCCTACGCGGTGCTCAGCGACACGGAGAAGCGGGCACAATATGACAGTGCCGGGACTACGTATGAGCAGTTCGGCGGCGGAGAAGGATTCAGGGGGTTTAGTGGCGGCGAAACATTCGATTTCAGTGATATCTTTGGTGATATTCTGGGCTCCCGCGCCGAAAGCGTGCCCCGTCATGCCAGAGGGTCAGACATACTGGCAAGCGTTGAGCTTACCCTTGAGGAGGCCTTCACCGGACTGACCAGACCGATTTCTCTAAAGCGGACAATCCAGTGCGATAAATGCAATGGAAGCGGCGCTGAGGCTTCCCAGACTTGTCCTGCGTGTAACGGGACCGGCCATGTACAAACCTCAAAAGGCTTTTTCAAAATGGCCCAGACCTGTCAGGAATGCAGGGGTACCGGGAAAAAAATTACCGCTGTATGCAAAAAATGCGCTGGCCGGGGAGAAATCTTTAATACAGAAAACTTAAAGGTAAAAATACCAGCCGGAGTTGATAACGGGTCCGTTGTAAGATTAAAAGGCATGGGCAATGCCGGTACAGGCAGAGGGCCTGCCGGAGACCTCCTTCTGGAAATAAGTGTCAGGCATCATCCGGTATTTACAAGAAAAGGCAACGACATTTACGTCCAGCTGCCTGTAACCTTCGGAGAAGCAGCGCTTGGCGCGAAAGTGGAAGTCCCGACTATTGACGGGGTCTCGATCATGAAGCTGCCGCCTGGAACGCAGAGCTCTCAGAAATTCAAACTTTCCGGAAAGGGTTTCATTCACCACAAAACCAAAGACAGGGGCAATGAATATGTTGAAATCAAAATCGTGGTCCCCACCGACATACCTGAAAAGGCACGGGAAGCTATCCAGGTTATAGAGTCTTTATATAAGAAAGACCCGAGGAAGGGAATGGTGCATCATGCGGATTAACAAAAAGCAGGACAAAAGCAGCCCGGTTTACATGATAAGCGTCGTATCCAGAATACTCGAAGTTCATCCACAGACACTTCGCATGTACGAGCGGGAAGGGTTTGTAAGCCCCCACCGGATAAACCGCCAGCGGCTATATTCGGATGAGGACATTGAGCGGCTCGATTTGGTAATAAAACTCACCAAAGAACTAGGGGTCAATAAGGCTGGAGTCGAGATTGTCCTGCGCATGCGCAAGCGCCTGAAAGCGCTGCATGCTGAAATAATGGAAATGATGCAATTTTTAGATGACGATATGCGACTGGACTTTGCAAAACGTATTCAAAATATATTGAGCGAAGAATAATAACGTACTGCGTTCTGCGTTGAGCGTACAGCGTTCTAAAGACATTTTTAAACGCTGTACGCTCAACGCTGCACGCAGTACGCTTTGGGGGAGGATAGCATGAGATTAGATAAATTAACGGTCAAAGGTCAGGAAGCCGTACAGCAAGCTCAGGGCATTGCCGAAAAGAATGGTAATCAGCAGCTCGATGTTGAGCATCTGCTTTTAGCGCTCCTCGATGATGAAGACGGCATTGCGCTTCAGATACTCAGAAGGCTCGGCGCCGACATCGCCAATATAAAGAGAGAGACTGAAAAAGAAATTGAACGTTTCCCGAAGGTCTCCGGCGCTGCCCCAATGGGTCAGATATACATTGCGCCTCGTTTGAAAACCGTGCTTGAGAAGGCGTATGAAGAAGCCACCCACCTGACTGATGAGTTTATCAGCGTCGAGCACCTGCTGCTTGCTGTTGCCAACACATACGGTCCTGCCTCGGAGATACTCAAACGGAACAGCGCTGCACCCGACGCAATTCTTGCCGCTATGCGCGAAATCCGGGGCGTCCACCGGGTGACAGACCCTAATCCGGAAGAAAAATACCAGGCCCTTACGCGGTACGGCAAAGACCTCACCGATCTTGCGCGAAAAGGGAAGCTTGATCCTGTTATCGGAAGAGACGAAGAAATACGCAGGATTATCCAGGTGCTCTCCAGAAGAACAAAAAACAACCCGGTCCTCATAGGAGATCCCGGCGTGGGGAAAACGGCAATTGCTGAAGGACTTGCGCAGAGAATTGTTGCCGGGGATGTGCCGGAAACGCTGAAAGACAAACGCTTTATAACCCTCGATATCGCAAGTCTCGTTGCCGGCTCAAAATTCCGCGGCGAATTCGAAGAGCGCCTGAAGGCTGTATTAAAAGAGATCGAGCAGTCGGAAGGTAAGGTCATAACCTTCATCGACGAGCTCCATACTCTCGTCGGCGCCGGCGCTGCCGAAGGTGCGGTGGATGCATCCAACATGCTCAAACCTGCCCTTTCCCGTGGTGAATTGCGCTGTGTAGGGGCCACAACGGTAAATGAATACAGGAAGTATATAGAAAAAGATCCGGCATTGGAGCGCAGGTTCCAGCCTGTTTATGTTAAAGAGCCTAATGTCGAAGACACTATTTCGATTCTCAGGGGACTAAAAGATAAATATGAGGTCCACCACGGCGTAAAGATAAAAGATTCCGCTCTTGTCGCAGCAGCGGTCCTTTCCCACAGATACATAACCGACAGGTTCCTTCCTGACAAGGCCATAGACCTGATCGATGAATCTGCAGCAAAATTGAGAATGGAAATAGACAGTATGCCGACCGAACTTGACGAAATCGAAAGAAAGTTGATGCAGCTTGAGATCGAGAAACAGGCTGTAAAGCGCGACGACGGCTCTCAGGACGCGAAGGAGAAGCTTGAAAAACTGGCAAAGGAGATGGCTGAACTTCAATCAAAACGGGACGTGCTCAGAGCGCAGTGGTTGAGCGAAAAAGAAGCAATTCAGAAAATCAGGGACTTGAAAGAACAGCTTGAAACGACAAAAATAGAATCGGAGAGGGCCGAGCGTGAAGGAGACCTTGCCAAGGCTGCCGAGTTGAGGTACGGCAAGCTCCTTCATCTGCAGAAACTCCTTGAGGAGGACAACCTTAAGCTTAGCGAGACCCAGTCAAGGCGAAAGATGCTGAAGGAAGAGGTTGATGAGGAAGACATCGCCGAAGTCGTTTCGAAATGGTCCGGGGTGCCGGTGTCAAGAATGCTCGAAAGCGAGATCCAGAAGTTGCTAAAAATGGAGGAAAATCTCAGGAAAAGGGTCGTAGGCCAGGACGAGGCAATTGTCGCCGTGTCGAATGCCATCAGAAGGGCGCGGGCCGGCATCCAGGACCCAAACAGGCCTATCGGCTCATTCCTGTTCCTCGGCCCTACAGGGGTGGGAAAAACAGAGCTGGCAAAGGCGCTTGCCGAATTTCTCTTTGATGATGAAGCGGCGGTCATCAGGATAGATATGTCTGAATATCAGGAACGCCACACCACCTCCCGGCTCATCGGAGCGCCTCCAGGCTATGTAGGCTACGAGGAAGGTGGACAACTGACCGAAGCGGTACGCAGAAGGCCGTATTCCGTGATACTGTTCGACGAGGTTGAAAAGGCGCATCCTGAAGTATTCAACCTGCTGCTGCAGCTCCTCGATGACGGCAGGCTGACTGACGGGCATGGAAGAACAGTGGACTTCAGAAACGCCGTTGTCATTATGACATCTAATATAGGGAGTACACACATACAGGATATTCTCGAAGAGAGGGCCCGGAGGCCTGTGGCGCACTGGCACGACGAGAACAAGCAGAACCTGCGGGACAAGGTAATGAGCGACTTGAAATCCTTCTTCAGGCCGGAGTTCCTTAACAGGGTCGATGATATCATAATCTTCAACCCGCTCAATGAGGAATTGCTTAAGAGCATTGTCGAAATTCAGGTTGCACGGATGAAAAAGTATCTGCTGGAGAAAAAGATAGATATTGTGCTCACAGAGGCGGCCAAGGAACATATTGCTCATGCGGGCTATGACCCTGTTTTCGGCGCCCGACCGCTCAAACGGGCCATACAGAATGAAATCCTAAACCCGCTTGCACTCAAAATACTTGACAAGACCTTTAAAGAGGGCAACGTGGTTGAAGTGGACTACGTAGAAGGAGATATGGTATTCACTGGTGTGGCAGAAGGTGAATTGGTGTCTTAACATAACCGTTTAAAAAAGAAAGATTGCTTCGCTCTGTTCGCAATCACATGGGACCCAAAAGGTCTCAGATCGGAACAGGATCCGCAATCTCGAAGGAGGATAATATGTCGGTAGTCAATTGGGGGCCATTGAAAGAACTCGAAGAAATGAGGAGAGACATGGACCGGCTTTTCGATGAAATCTTTTCTCCGTTACAGAGGAGAAGGAGGACATGGGGTGAAAAGCCTGAGGCGGAGCCTACTGAGACAGCGCCGATTGTTCCGAATGTTGAGATCTATGACAGGACCGATGAGATCGTGTTCAGGGCCGAACTCCCTGGAGTGAAAAAAGAGGATATTGCTCTTTCCATTTCAAAAGATTCTCTTAGCCTGAAAGGAGAGATCAAAAAAGAAGAAGAGGTAGGCGGCACTGCATACTACATTAGTGAAATAAACTACGGCAGCTTTTCCAGGACCTTAACACTGCCGGTTGAGGTCGACAGCGATAAGGCAAAAGCAACATTCAAAAATGGGATCCTTGAACTGGTGCTTCCAAAGCGGGTCGAGGCAAAGCCGAAAGAAATAAAAATTGAAGTGTTCTAATTGACAACCTGATATTTGTTTTGTTATAAAATAAGTTCACTATTACGATTTCCCGGGTAGCTCAGCTGGCAGAGCAGGTGGCTGTTAACCACCCTGTCGGGGGTTCGAATCCCTCCTCGGGAGCTTTCCTTTAACTAAGTGATTCAAGCAGCTTCCCCTTTTTGCCATCTGAGACTCTCAGTCAAACTTTTCAAAATAAAATCCCCCCAGTTGGTGTTTCTTATCTGAAGAAAACACCGGATAATCAATAGATGAGACATTGCATATCTGTTGAAGGCATTAAATTTATCTGCATAAAAATCTGCTATAATCGAGTATAATGTGATCTTTTAACTTTAAAAAAACAAAAAAAGCCTTGGTCCATACTATGTGGAGGAGAAATGAAACGTGCCAGCGCTTTCGTATCAATTCTTTCTTTCATATTCTTTCATTTTGGCTTTGCCCATGCCGGGGATAACGCATTCATCGAAGTCTTTTCCCCGCAGGGGACAGTAAAGCAAATCAGGCAGGTTTCGGTAAGATTTTCGGAGCAGATAATGCCATTTGGTGATCCGAGGCTTGTAGAGCCTTTTGAAATCAGATGTCCGGAGAAAGGCAAGGGAAGGTGGGCTGACGACAAAGAGTGGGTATATGATTTTGATAACAATCTTCCCGCCGGGGTCATTTGTGAATTCACTGTAAAGCACGATTTGAATACTCTTTCCGGAAAACCGATCACGGGGCAGCAGCAATTTTCCTTCTCTACGGGGGGCCCCTCCATAGTGGAATCCATTCCAAAGGACGGCAGCGATCAGATAGACGAAGACCAGATATTCATACTACGCCTGGACGCCGAAGCTGCAGAAGAATCTGTCGTTGACAATGTTTCGTGCGCTATCGAAGGGATAAACGAGCGTGTTGGGGTAAATATCATAAAGGGCGAGGAGAGAGAGAAGATAGCAAAACAGTACAAAAACCTGATGGACCCAGCCGGCATCCTTGTTCAATGCAAACAAGACTTTCCCGCCAAGGCGATGGTCAAGATAATCTGGGGGAAAGGTGTTTCATCTCCGAGCGGCGTAAGGACTACAGATGACCAGACTCTTTCTTTTAAAGTGCGCGAACCTTTTATTGCGAAATTCAAGTGTCAGCGTGAAAACGCCAAATCGGACTGTATCCCCGTACTGCCGATGTGGGTTGATTTTTCTGCGCCTGTAGCCTGGGATGTCGCAAGCAAAATCATTTTAAAAAGCGGCCATAAGGCCTATAGCCCCGAAAAGCCTTCTCATGGTGGAGAAGAGGGTGAAGGGGAGAGCGAAGGGACCCCCGTTGGGGGGAATGAGAACTTTGTATATAGTGTTTCCTTCAAAGGGCCTTTCCCGGAGAACACCGCTTTTGAACTGAGCGTTCCTGCCGAGTTCAAGGATGACGGGGGCAGGGACCTTTTCAACAAGGATAGTTTCCCCCTGACAGTAAGGACAAGTGAAGATCCTCCCCTTGCTAAATTCTCTGCACGGTTTGGAATAATCGAGCTCAATGGAGATGCAACACTTCCGGTAACACTCCGAAACTTGGAGCCGCGGGTGAAGGCAAAGATGGTCGATCTTGATGAGAGTAAGCCTGGTGATGTCGAAAAAGGGCAGGAAATGGTTGCAGGACTCAAGGGCAGGCTGCACAAAATCAGCCTGGGCAGGGAAGAAAAAGTCATTGAGTGGCTAAAGAGGGTGGCATCGGCAGAACGTGAACATCCCCTCCTTAAAAAAGAGCAGGATGTACGGGAGTTTTCTGTTCCAAAACCCGGAGGGGCCAAAGCCTTTGAGGTGGTGGGAATCCCCCTGAAGAATCCCGGTTTCTATGTTGTTGAAATGGAGAGTTTGATACTGGGGACGTCACTGCTTGATAAGCAAAAACCGATGTTTGTGCCCACTGCAGCCCTTGTCACTAATCTTGCGGCCCACTTCAAGTGGGGAAGGGAATCCTCCCTTGTATGGGTGACCACACTGGATAAGTCAGAGCCTGTAAAGGAGGCTTCGGTCACCGTGAGAGATTGCAATGGAAAAGCACTCTGGAAAGGGAAAACCGACGAAGGAGGAATTGCTAGAATAAACAAGCAGTTGCCTTCAGGCAAAGACCTTCCGCACTGCAGCACTAAAATAAATTACAGCGAGGCATCCCATGCACTTGAGGCGATAGGGGACGGTTTGTTCATCTTTGCAAAGACTTCGCAGGACATGACTTTCGTGCATTCAACCTGGAGCGAAGGCATAGAACCGTGGAGGTATAATCTGCCTGCAGCAGAATATAATGGACCAGTAATAGCTCACACTATATTCGACAGGAGTCTCCTTAGGGCCGGCGAAACAGTCCACATGAAGCACGTGGTGCGGAAACACACTACTTCGGGCTTCTCTCTTATGAAGGTTGCCGCGTTGCCGAAGACAGTATTGATACAGCATGTCGGCAGCGAGCAGCGATATGAGATGCCCCTGAAATGGGATGAAAAGGGAATTGCAGAGACAGACTGGAACATCCCCCGTGATGCAAAACTCGGCAATTACGTGGTGACCCTGGTCAAAAGAGAAATCTCCGGATCCCGTGCTCAGACCTCTGTCGGAGGACACGAGGAGGGCGATGAGGAGAATTACTCCCCTGATGGCTGGGAATCCGGCTCTTTCAGGGTAGAGGAATTCAGGGTCCCCCAGATGAAGGCCGTTATCCAGCCGCCGAAAGAGCCCCTGATTAATGCACGTGAAATGGATGTTGACCTCTTCGTCACCTATCTATCCGGCGGCGGTGCAGGAGATGCTCGGGTAAAATTGAGGGGCCAGGTGCAGCCGAGATACGTGCATTTTGATGATTATGAAGATTTTGCCTTTGCAAATGGAGAGGTCCGGGAAGAGATAACAAGGAGATCAGGATATGAAGAAGAGCAGGAACAGCTAAAGACGAAAGCGTCCAAACTCCTGACATCTGAATTTACGCTCGATAAAAATGGAAGCCTGCGGGCAAAAATACCGAAATTACCTCCTGCCTTGCAGCCACTTGACATCCTGACAGAACTGGAATTCATGGACCCGAGTGGAGAAATCCAAACAGTTTCTCAAAAAATACCGCTCTGGCCATCGGGAATTCTTGTGGGAGTGAAGCCTGATTCCTGGTCCTCGTCAAAAGACAATCTGAAGCTTCATGTTGTTGTTCTGGACCTCAAAGGGAATCCGGTCCAGGGCAAAGAGGTAAAGGTGACGCTATTTCGAAAAAAGTCCCTCTCACACCGCAAACGCCTTGTAGGCGGCTTCTACTCCTATGAGAATGTGACAGAGGTAAAGAAGGTCGGGAGTCTCTGTGAAGGGAAGACCGATGCGAGAGGGCTTTTCATCTGCGAGGCGAAATCTCCGGTCTCCGGAAGCACCCTTATCCAGGCATCTGCAGTCGACAATTCAGGGAACAGCTCTTTTGCTCATCAGGAAGTTTGGATTGTGGGCGAGAATGAGTGGTGGTTTGAAGTCTCTGACCACGACAGGATCGATTTGATTCCTGAAAAAAAGAGATATGAGCCCGGGGACACGGCCAAGTTGCAGGTGCGAATGCCTTTCAGGCATGCAACTGCACTGATTACCGTAGAGCGTGAAGGGATTATAGATGCCTATGTGAGGAAGCTTTCAGGGAAGACACCCTACGTAGAAATCCCCGTGAAAGGCAACTATGCGCCGAATATCTTTATTTCAGCTCTTGTGGTCAGAGGGAGGGTTTCCGGGATCCAGCCTGACGCGCTGGTCGACCTTGGGAAACCCTCTTTCAAGCTCGGCATTGCTGAAATCAATGTCGGATGGAGTGCCCATGAACTAAAGGTCAATGTCAGTTCCGAAAGGAGTGTATATAAGGTTCGTGAGAAGGTAAAGATCAAGGTAAAAGTCCGGCGTGTTAACGGCGCCCTCCCGCCCGGCAGAAGCGAGGTCACCATTGCTGCTGTTGATGAGGGGCTCCTCGAACTCATGCCGAATAAGAGCTGGAAACTGCTCGAGGCGATGATGGGGAGAAGAGGATATGAAGTGAATACTGCCACTGCCCAAATGCAGGTGGTGGGAAAGAGGCACTACGGGCTGAAAGCACAACCTCATGGAGGAGGCGGAGGAAAGCAGCCTACCCGGGAGTTATTTGATACGCTTCTTCTGTGGAAGGCAAGGGTCACCTTGGATGCCCGGGGCGAAGCAAATGTCGAAATCCCTCTTAACGACTCTCTCACCAGCTTCAGGATCGTAGCAGTTGCACAGGGCGGCACAGGCCTGTTCGGTACCGGACAGATGAGCATACAGACAACTCAGGACCTGATGGTTTTTCCCGGACTTCCTAAAGTTGTGAGGGAAGGCGACAATTTCAGGGCCGGATTCGTCATCAGGAATGCGTCTAATAGGAAAATGGATGTGGATGTAATGGCTGTTATGCACGGTGCCCGGAAAAGAGGGCTTGAAGGAATTACCGAATCACTTGCAGCAGGCGAATCAAAAGAGGTCGGATGGGACATTGAAGTTCCCAGTGGGATTGATACACTGAAATATGAGGTAACGGCAAAGGAAAAAACAGGCGCTGCCAGTGACAGCATAAAGGTGCAGCAAAAAGTGACGGAAGCTGTGCCTGTAAGGACCTTCCAGGCCACCCTTGCCCAGGTTGACACCAGCTTCGCCATAGATGTTGAAAAGCCCCATGATGCGTTATCAGGAAGAGGCGGTATCAATGTTTCACTCAGGCCGAAGATCTCAAATAGCTTAGGCGGCGTGCTCTGGTATATGAAACGATACCCTTATTCCTGCATGGAACAAAGGGTATCACAGGCCGTTGCTTTAAGAGATGAAGTGCGTTGGAAAAGCATTGTGGCGGAATTGCCGGCATATCTGGATTCCGATGGTCTTGTGAAATATTTCCCTGTAATGACCGAGGGAAGCGATGTGCTCACCTCATATATCGCCTCCATTACTGAGGAGGCAGGGTGGGCGATCCCTGACGATTTACGGGGCAAGATGGAGTCAGGATTAAAAGGCTTTATAGAGGGAAAGATCGTCAGATATTCATCGTTGCCGACAGCAGACTTGTCAATCAGGAAGATGGCGGCCCTTGAGGCGCTTGCTCGAAGAGGCGTTGCCGAAACCGGGCTTCTGGGGTCAATAACAATAGAGCCGAACCTTTGGCCTACATCCGTCGTAATAGACTGGATGAGCGTGCTTTTAAGGATGAAAGATATCCCGGATCGCGACAGGAAACTGAAAGAAACGGAGCAGATACTGAGATCGAGAATGAACTTCCAGGGGACGACAGTGGGCTTTTCTACGGAAGCAAAAGATCGTTTGTGGTGGCTAATGACATCCCCGGATGTGAACGCAATGAAGAGCATTCTCACTCTTCTGCATTTCGACAGCTGGAATCAGGATATGGCGAGACTCGTGAGGGGAGCTTTAGGTCGCCAGTACAAGGGGGTATGGGACCTCACTACTGCCAATGCATGGGGAGTGCTCGCAATGGAGAAATTCTCGAAAAAATTCGAGACGATTCCCGTGTCCGGTGAGACCTCTTCTGCACTGAATGGAGAAAAAAGGACCATTGAATGGACAAAAGTTCCTGAGGGCAAGAATATGATGTTCGCCTGGCCCAAGAGCAAGGAGAAGCTCACTATCGGGCACAAGGGCGAAGGGAAACCATGGGCCGCCGTCCAGAGCCTCGCGGCTATTCCCTTGAAGGCGCCCTTTTCAAGCGGATATAAAATCAAAAAGATGCTGATTCCTGTTGAGCGGAAGCAAGAGGGCAAATGGACAAAAGGAGACGTTGTACGGGTAAAACTGGAAATCGACGCCCAGGCAGATATGACGTGGGTTGTCGTAACCGATCCGGTCCCCGCAGGAGCAAACATCCTTGGTACGGGTTTGGGCCGGGATTCTCAAATTCTTATGTCCGGAGAGAAAGAGGAGAATTACATATGGCCGACATTCAAGGAGCTCTCTTTCGAGGCCTTCAGGGCGTACTACGACTTCATGCCGAAAGGGAAGTGGAGCCTGGAATATACTGTGCGCCTGAACAACAGCGGGACATTCCATCTCCCGACCACGAGGGTAGAGGCCTTGTATTCCCCTGAAATGCTCGGGGAAATACCGAACAATAAATTTGAAGTCGGCCTGTGATCATGAGGCCGATTAATTATGCTCCGGTCCGTGCTATTTTCATAATAGCGCTAGTGCTCGTTTCATCGTATGCCTATGCTCTGCCTTCTTTCCAGGAACTGAAGAGCGCATATAAGAAATCTGACGGGGTCCTGCTGGACAGACATGGAAAGGTAATCCATGAACTCCGGGTTGATCCGAAGGGAAGAAGACTTGACTGGACCGGCCTGAAGGACATCTCTCCTTCATTCATAAAGGCGGTCATCCATTCCGAAGATAGAAGGTTTTATGATCATAGCGGGGTTGACTGGATAGCGGCAGGTTCGGCCTTCATAAGAAATCTTTTCACCCGCTCAGCCCGTGGGGCAAGCACTATAACAATGCAGCTCTCATCACTCCTGGATAATAAATTAAAACCCAGGAGAACAAAGAGGACTTTTAGTCAAAAGTGGGACCAGATGACTGCGGCAAAGGACCTGGAAAGAAAATGGGCAAAAGATGAGATACTGGAGGCATATGTGAATCTTGTAACTTTCAGGGGTGAGCTCGAGGGCATTTCTGCTGCCGCTAGGGGCCTTTTCAATAAGGAGCCGAGCGGTCTTGAGGAAGATGAATCCCTGCTGCTAGCCTCTCTGGTCCGCTCGCCGAATGCCCCCTTGCAGACTGTCTCAAAAAGGGCATGTTTATTGGGTGCGTCGTTAAACGCGAATGCTCGGTGTGACAGTATAAAAGCCCTTGCACAAAAAACACTGGTTGGAGGCTATACGCTCAGGCAGAAAGCGAGCCTGGCGCCACATGTTGCATATGCCCTTTTTAAGGAGGGTGGACCTATAGTCACTTCCACTCTGGATGAAGGACTTCAGCGCTTCGCTGCTGAAGCCCTCAAACACCAACTGCTCACAGTCAGGTCGCAGAATGTGAACGACGGGGCAGTATTGGTCGCTGACAACAGGACCGGAGATATTCTTGCCTATGTCGGAAGCATTAGCGACGGGTCATGCGCCAAATATGTTGACGGCGTACGAGCCGGAAGGCAGGCCGGGTCGACATTAAAACCTTTTCTTTATGCCCTTGCCTTTGAAAAGCGGCTGCTCTCCCCTGCATCGATCCTGGATGACAGCCCTCTTGATGTCCCAACAGCCCTTGGTACTTATAAGCCGGAGAATTATGAAAGTGACTACAAAGGGATGGTTTCCGCCCGCACCGCTCTTGCATCCTCGCTCAATGTCCCTGCTGTGAGAGTCGTCAGCCTTACCGGGGTCGAATCCTTTGTCCAAAAACTGAGGGACCTGGGATTCAGCGACCTGGAATCTGACGATTTCTATGGTCCATCCATTGCCCTTGGGTCTGCTGATGTCAGTCTTTATGAGCTTGTGAATGCGTATCGAACACTTGCAAATGGCGGTGTATGGACCGGGTTGCGTATGACATTGGACCAGGCCGGGAGACCTCAGAGGCGTGTGATTTCCGCCAGCATTGCTTTCCTCATTTCTGACATTCTTTCGGACAGGGAGGCGCGGAGTACAACGTTCGGTTTTGAAAATTCGCTTTCCACACGGTTTTGGTCGGCAGTGAAAACAGGGACGAGCAAGGATATGAGGGACAACTGGTGTATAGGATATTCCAGGAAATATACTGTCGGTGTATGGGTAGGCAATTTCACGGGCCGGTCGATGTGGAACGTAAGTGGAGTAACAGGCGCTGCGCCTGTATGGTTTGAGATCATGAAGTGGCTTCATAGGTACGATGGAAATGTCACTCCCAAAAAACCGGAGGGCGTTATAGCAAGAAAGATTGACTTTAAGAATGGCATTGAACCTGCGCGAGTTGAATTTTTCGCACAAGGGACAGAGCTTTCGTCGGTCATTCTTAAAGACATAATAGAGAATCCCCGAATTACCTATCCAGTGCCGGGAACCATTATTGCCATTGACCCTGATATTCCCGAACAGAACCAGTTTGTGCTTTTTGAAACACAAAGCTCTGATCCCCATTACGTATGGAGACTGAACAATGAGGACCTCGGATTAATAAATAACCCGATAGTCTGGAAACCTAAGAGCGGCAAGTATGTGCTGAGTATCATAGATGGCGGGAATAATGCTGTTGATTCTGTCGAGTTCGAGGTTAGAGGAATGGCTAACGATTCTTCGTCTACCGAAGACTGATGCACCAGGTAGTGATCATACACAGTCATAAGCAAGAGATTATTGTTTTCTTTGTCTTTATCCCTTCTATTCTATTTCGCCTTGACAGTTCTAACGATATCCTTGACATATTCATAATAATATCATAGTATTGTGCTGACCGTCGGTTTGGAAGGAAGCTAAATTATCACAATGAAGACGCATTTTTATATGCCTTACTTCCTCGGCCTTGCTTTTACCTTGGCGCTATTGAGTTCGATTGGTATAGGTTCTGAGCGTATTGCCAATGCCGAGGGAACTTTTATCGCCGCAGCGAACTGCGTGGACATAGTGCATGACCCGAATCGCAGCCTTCTTTATATTACTTCGGCCGGCGAGGTCTTACGTTATGATCTCAATGCCCAGCGATTCCTTACATCCTTTCAGTTGGGAGGAAATCTGAAAGGCATTGACCTTTCGCCTGACGCGAACACACTGGCTGTAGCCGATTATTCCGCCTCCAATAGTCAAAACTGGATATTTTTGATCAATCTCCAGACCGGTATCAGTCAAAAGATTACTTTCCCTCTTGGGTTATCAGGGGAAGGCGGTACGTTTTCAGTTGCCTATGGGAACGATGGAAACATCCTCGTTACGAGTACGTATAACGGTTCAGGGTGGGTACCGTTCCGGAAATATAACACAACAGTCGGAACCACAACAATCATCGAGTCGCTCATAACTCAGGACACAATGCTGTGCGCAAGTGCTGATGGCAGCATAATCGGTTTCGCAGAAAGTAACATTTCTGATGGAAGATGGGGCCGTTATCGTGTAAGCGATGGCGACCTTGTAGAACGTACTGGCTATACTGATGGCACAAGTTGGTTTAATTATGAGATTGGTACCAGCCACGATGGTACCCAGTTCTCGATTCCGACGTACGGAGGGACGTTTATCTATGACTCAAGTTTTACCAAAGTCGCTACGATTGGCCAGTATGCGGGACCGCAGCCGATCGGGGTTGTTTATCATCCTACCAAAAACATCGTCTATTTCCCATGGACGGAAACAACAGAGGTGCGCGCCTATGATACAACGACCTTTACCCAGGTAGAAGCATATGATTTTGAAAACAATTTCCAGAACAACGGCAACTGGGCTTTCCAGCAAGGACGAATGAAGATCTCGCGGGACGGTTCGCTGCTTTTTGCGACAGTGGACGGTGGTGTTCGTTATGTGAACCTGAATGCAGTAGACGGAGCCTGTGGAATGTCCAATGGAGGGTCATTTAATGCAGCGCCCACCGCCAACTTTTGCAGTGTAGGAACAGTGAGTGCATTCAGCGGCACAGGGCCCTGGACATGGACTTGCACAGGACGAGATGGGGGATCCGCAGCCAGTTGCTCTGCTAATATTCAGACCTTTACGGTGACTCCTTCAGCGGGAGCAGGCGGAAGCTTAAGCCCAAATACTCCTCAGACAGTGAATATCAATGGGACCGCATCGTTTACGGTGACGCCAAACACTGGCTATTTTATCGCTTCTGTAAACGGATGTGGCGGGTGGCTATCAGGTAACACGTACACGACGGGAGCAATAACAGGCAGCTGTGAGGTTTCTGCCGCTTTCACTCCGACTTATTCCATTTCAGGGACCGTATCAACATCGACCGGCGCTGCAATATCAGGCGTTACTATGACTCTCAGCGGATCAAAAACCGGCACATCGACTACGAACAGCAACGGCAGTTATAGCTTCACAGGTTTGTCTGACGGTACTTATACGATTGCGCCGAGCCTGACTGGATTTGCGTTCAGCCCGTCAAGCTTATCGGTAATCGGCGCCAATTTAACAGGCCAGAACTTTACCGGGACCTTGACAGTAACCCCGGGCGACTGCACATACAGTATAAGTCCTTCATCCTCTTCGGCCGCATTTATCGCCGCAGGAGGCTCAGGCACAATAACCCTGACCCCTTCATCCTCAACCTGCAACCAGGAATGGATAGCCACATCTGGTTCTGCATGGCTCACATTCGCATATTCCTGCTCAACAGGCATCTGTTATAGCAGCACCATCCAGGGCATCGGAAGCGGAACGATAAACTACAAAGTTGCAGCCAGCACAGACAGCACAAACAGGGCAGGCAACGTAAATATATCAGTTCTTACTACCCCGTTTGTGATCACGGAAGGAGCGGCCAATGCGTGCACCTCATGCAACGTCAGTTTCAATGACGTAACAACGTCAGATATTTTTCGCGACTATATTCAATCCATAGCGTGCGCGGGCATAACACAGGGATGCGGAAGCGGCAACTATTGCCCGACTGCTTATGTGATAAGGGGACAGATGGCGGCATTCATCGTGAGGGCCAGGGAAGGAGAACCACCCGCAGACTATTGCTCGACAGGTTCAGGGTTTAATGATGTCTCACCAGGCGACGGGGAATGCAAATACATAAAGAGACTCGGAGATCTCCAAATAACTACGGGATGCGGAAACGGAAACTATTGTCCTGATCAATACGTGACAAGGGGGCAGATGGCGGCTTTTCTTATCAGGGCGCTTTATGGAGAGAACTTCGGATATACGCCAACACCGTATTTCAGCGATGTACCGTCGAGCAATGCATTCTTCAAATACGTCCAGCGGCTTAAAGATGATGGCATAACCGTAGCAACCGGCAGTTACAATATTGACGACAACGTAACAAGAGACCAGATGGCGGCCTTCCTGTTCAGGGCATTCATGAGCAGTTCGTGTCCGATAACAGCGTGCACCACAGCAGCAGTCAGTGTGACAGTGACAGACTCGGTAACAGGAAAGCCTGTACAAGACGCAACAGTAACAGCAGACACTCAGACTGCGACGACAAATGCAACAGGGTCAGCTACGTTTACAGGGCTGTCGTCAAACGAGAACCAGACGACCTTGCTGACAATAAGCATATCTGCAACCGGGTATGCTGCACAATCAACAACTGCTTTGCTGTCATGCGGTGCAACCGCTGCTGCTACCGTGTCGCTTGTGCCAGAGTCCGGCGCTAATCCTGTTTCAGGAACCATAAGCACATCAAATGGCGCAGCCATATCAGGTGTGACCGTGCCTCTGAGCGGAGCGAGTACCGGCACAGCGACCACTGACAGCAGCGTCACAGGAGTTACCGGCTCTTACGCGATATACTGATGCCGAATTGACTGAGACATGATTTCAGTGCGTTCAGGGGTAATCCGATTACGTTAAAATAATCCCCTTCGATCCTGCGGACAAAAATTGATCCGCGCCCCTGTATTGCATATGCTCCGGCTTTGTCCAGGGGCTCGCCGGTCCTCACGTATGCGTTGATTTCCTTCGGCGTCAGCTTATCTAAATATACCTTTGTTTCAACTGACCGGGAAATGCGCTTTCCTGAGCCAGTGTCGATAATAGTAAAACCTGTAATGACCGTGTGCACTCTGCCGCTGAGCGCTGCAAGCATATCCCTGGCTCCGGCAGGCGTATGTGGCTTTCCCATAATCTTGTCCCTGAAGACAATAAATGTGTCGGCAGCAATAATGATGGCATCACGATATTTTCCGGCAGCTATGCGGGCCTTTTTTCCAGATAAGACCCTCGACAGTCTGCGTGGAGAGACACGCATATCCATGTCCTCTTCGCAATTGACGGGATCAACTTTAAAAGGCAAGCCGGTCAACCGCAATAGATCTCTTCTTCGCGGGGATGCCGATGCAAGGATGATCTGTTTTGTTCTATGCAAACTGTCCTGCCGCAAAACCTGAAGACCACGCCCACTGCAGGTTATAGCCTCCCAGCTGTCCCGTCACATCAATGACCTCGCCCGCAAAATAGAGGCCTCGCACTTTTTTGGATTCCATTGTTTTTGAAGAGAGCTCGTCTGTATCTATCCCCCCTGCAGTGACTTCTGCAGTGCTGTAGTCTTCAGTCCCTGCCGGAAAAATTTCCCAGTTATGCATATGGCTTGAGATCTTCGTCAGTTCCTTTTTATTATAGCGGCATATCGGCCTTAAATAACCATATTTCTCGCACCAATAACGCGTAAACCGTCTGGGCAGGAAATTAGAGAGCAGTGTAGGCATTTCCATCGTGCTGTGCTGTTTTGAGACAAATAATTCCTGCACATCAATTCCCGGCACTATATCGATTGCAAGGGCATCGCCCGGGTCCCAGTAAACTGAAACCTGGAGCATGGCGGGACCGCTTAGCCCCTTATGCGTAAAGAGTATGCCGTCCTGAAACTCCTTGCTGTTGCATCTGACCACGGCTTCAAATGAGATCCCGCTCAGTGCGCCAAAATCCGTTGAATCCGGCGGGCCGAATACAAACGGGACCAGTGCCGGCTTCACTTCAATAACTTTAATGCCGAACTGTCCGGCTATCCTGTAGCCCAATCCCGTTGCGCCCAGTTTGGGATATGACAATCCGCCGGTAGCGGTCACCAGGGACGAGGAAACAAACGTCCCCTTATCAGTGATAACAGTAAACGCCTCTTCCTTCCCTATAGAAGAGATACGGCAGTTTAATAGTACATTTACGCCGGCGCCGGAGCATTCTTCGGAGAGCATTTTTAGTATTTCGAGAGAACTCCTGACACAGAATAGTTGCCCCTGTTCGCGTTCTTCATAAGCAATGCGGCGCCTTTCCAGCATCGCGATAAAATCAGTCACGGTAAAACGGGCCAGCGCTGATTTACAAAAACGGGGGTTGCGTGACATGTAATTATGATGGTCTGCTACTGTATTGCCGAAGTTACAGCGGCCGCCCCCCGAGATGCGTATCTTTTTCCCTATACTGCAGGCATGATCAACGACAAGAACCGACCGTCCTCTTTTGCCAGATTCGATAGCAGCCATAAGCCCTGCCGCGCCGGCGCCGATAACAATGACATCATAATGCCCCATGGCTTCCAGCAGTTTTTACCTTTTGCCATGTCTCGTCAGGGTCATACTTTGTAATTGCCTTTGCAGCCTCTTCCGTCCCGGGCCCCAGGTCTTTTTCGTAAACAATACCCTGCTGGTTTACCGCGAAGGTCATGATTCCCGACACCCCGTACTGGGCGGGATATGCCAGCAGACCGAAGCCGGCCGTCATCTTGCCGTTGACCACATAATCCATCTCACCACCGGGGGCTTTGCTGCCCTGGCTTTTCAGGATATTGAAATAATACCCGTGGTACGGGACCCGCTTTTCGCCTGGCTTCCGTGGAGTGTATCCCTCTTCCGTGGCACGGGCAACCAGCGGCCCGAGGGGACTCTCCTCCTCCCCCGGCGCTCCTGCTTCCCAGTACAAGCCATCCTTTTTGCCCTTATTGCTCCTAAATCTCTGGGCGTATTGTAATACCCCGCTGCCGTCACGGTCCTTGCCGAAATACTCACGTTGAGCATCCACATAACGAAGAAAAACCTGGATGGTATTTAATTCGTTCCTGCCAATTCTCCGATTTAATATCTCTTGCCTTCCCTCTTCGGTGGAAAAGACCCATGACCGCCCTGTCTTCACAATAGGTATGGGGAAAGAGCATGCATCCTTCCCGATAACCGGCAAAACGGTTTTGCCGTCCAGCTTTTCAAACTTCACAGCCTCACCTGCTGCCTTAACAAAACGTTGACGGGCCATACTATCAGCAACCGCATCACCGGAGGATATGATATCTTTGCCCTTGGGTCCGAATATGGCCAGTAGTTCCGTGCTGTCATTGGTCCTGGTAGCTTGTATTAAGGCACTGAACGCATCTTCCGGAGACTTGAACTTCTCCTGTTTCGTATCTTGTGCAAACGCGGTACATGTGAACGCACTCAATGCAATTATGACAGCTATAAAAACCGCTGACCTGTAACGGGCATGGAAAACTAATCCTGATTTTCCTCTATATCGAAACACCACTTTTTCCTCCATTCATCCGAAATCTATTAACGCCTTCCACCGCCACCATGGAACCCTCCACCGCCGCCGCTGTGAGCGCCACCGCCACCGCCTCTGAAGCTTCCGCCTCCATGCGCTCCACCACTAATCTGGCCGGCGCTTGAGCGGCTTTGGAAACCGCGGTCACTTGCTGCATGCTCAGCTTGGCTGTTAACTGAGTGCTCAAAGGCACTCGAGCGGGTCCCGACAGGGTTTTGGGCCACCCCATAGCCCCGGAATTCTCTTCCTGCCCCAGCCGCGCTCCTGGCGGGCGGCGCGGAAAATACTCTCCTCCCTCCGCCAAATCTGTTTGCCGGGTCAATCCGGGCTATCCTGCCTGTTCTGGGGTCGTGGAAATGATTGGTGATAAAGCCATCGTGCCCATGATGATGTCCATGATGAGGACCATGGACCCTGACGTTAAAATCTGCCAGGACAAAAAATCCTGGGAACCAGAAATCAGCCCACCAAAACGGATAAGGGACCCAGTTATACAAATATGCATCATCAGGAGGCGGAGCATAGTAAGTCACTACAGGGGGACCCTCATTGGTGTAATAATTATTTAGTGCTGCACTATCAGGATAATTCGGCACAGATGTCTCAGGAGGTCCACTACCTGAAACATCCGGCGTCACTGGCAGGTTGTCCCCACTTAAAATCTCTTGAAAGGTTTTCAATGCAGCGTCTTTCCCGACACCTAATTTCCCCGAGTCTGCCGCTGCAACAATAGAGACCCGCAATTCTCCGATAATATCAGGGGTGGCCGGGTAATCAGCGATCCAGCCATTACGCGGACTTATTCCGGCTGAGTTCAGCTCGTCCTCAGCTTCCGCCTCGTTTTTTGGCGCCCCCACCTTAAGTCCTTCAGCAAGTTCAACCGCCAAGTCTCCTTCTCTGATCAACGCCTGTGATATTAGAGTATTTGCTGAAGAAGGTTGGTCAGATTGAGCAGTTGATACGTTTGGGATCAAAGCAAAAGCCATTAATATACTTATTGAAATTAATAAGCTTTTCATCTATGCCCCTCCTCGCTCCCTTAATTATATTATAGTATAAAATTTCAAAATCCTCAATTTTGCAATGGACCTGCGTCAGATTTATGGGTTTGTAATTTTGTCATTCCGGTGCTTAAGAGCACCTGCTTAGAGCACCTACTGTTGGTACTGTTAGCTTGTCCGGAATCTGGTAGTGAAGTAGTAGTGACTAGTGAACGGCTGTCTTTATTTTTTTCTACTCACTACTTACTATTTACTACTCACTGTTAGATTCCAGACTTGAGTGAGGTTTGGCTGATCTGATTGAGCAACTTAGCCGGGCACTCGTCACGCTAAAGCAGCGGCGTTTTGAGTGCCCGGTTATGGATTTTGTGTCGCATTTCGCGTTCCATTCGAGAGGCACTGCGCATCGACGCTCCCGGTGAGACACCGTATCTATGAATTGACGTAATAAGGGAAAAATAGCAATGGCCTGTATGGAAAGGCCATTGCCTCTAGTATGACATACGGATTAATCAAGAACATCTCTTCAGGCAAGCTGCTCCATCAGGTAATTCGGCAGTCCTACCTGCTTGATCTGGTCGAGCTGGGCTTCGATCCAGTCAATGTGGTCCTCTTCATCTTTCAGGATCGTTTTGAGGAGTTCGCTGGTACCGTTGTCCTGCAAATCGACCGCCAGTCGTATGCTCTCGTTGTAGCCCCGGATGGCCCCTTCCTCGGCAGCTTGGTCATTCTGATGCATATTCGGTACTTCAGCTCCGATATGCATCTTATTCAGGTTGCTAACAATGGGGCGGCCTTCGAGAAAGAGGATACGTGCGATGAGTTTCTCGGCGTGCTTCATCTCGACTATAGCCCGCTTCTCGATTGCCTCGTCCAGGCGCTTATATTGCCAGTTATCGCACATCTCGGCGTGGACCATGTACTGACTGATAGCAGTCAACTCCTCGGCCAGGCGCGCGTTCAGACTCTCGATGATCTTCTCATTTCCTTTCATACATAACCTCCGAAGTAAATTAATAATCAAATCAAACCGGCGGAAACCGCCTTAGCATGGCAATGTTTATTAAAATTGTAGCAGATATCCGACAGGAAGGGAATGGCAGGGGGTGACAGGGCTTGCTTAGGGGAAAGAGGCTATTATAAGAGGTCCTAAGACCCCTCTTCATCTACGCCATCTTTTTCCTGCTCTTCAATAAACCGGAAGAGCTTTTCCATGGCGTCAATCTGCTGAAGCTTTTTATTCCTTCCCGAAAGCCTTATGATGTCCTCAATGAAATCGGGTGACTCCGGCATCTCAGAATTATAGACGCCCCTTTTGGTTACTTTATATCCTTCAATTTCGGTCTTCAGGGCGCTTTCGGATGCTACTATCTTCCGAACAGCAATATAGCCGTTCTTCACATTAAGAAGCAACATCGCGGAGCGCAAATAGCTTATAGCTTCATTCCAGCTCTCCAGCGAAAAATCTGCTTCCGCGTGAATCAGGACCTCGTTATCTTTGCTGACATCAATAGTACTGATCGAGTTGTCTTTTGAAAGGCCCCATAGCCTGTCGCTTATATCCTGCCCGATCTTATTACATGCGTACGGCAACTTGATATAATACGCTCTAACTTCCCTGAACAATTCCATGAATAATTTTATATCAATGGAAAGAAAAAAGCAAAAGGTGATCAAGCGAACGAATGGTGCGCGACAGATTTGTGGGTTTGTAATTTTGTCATTCCGGTGCTAAAGAGTACCTGCTTAGAGCATCTGCTTCTGGTGCTTAAAGCGCCTACTGTTGGTACGGGTGGCTTGTCCGGAATCTAGTAGTGAGCGGTGAATAGTAAGTAGTGAATGGCTGCCTTTAGGCAGGCGCTTCTAAGCGATAACCCCGGCGCTCGGCTGCAGAAAAACTACCTCGTACTGACCTTCCGTTGACTTTTTGCATAGGTAATCAATAGAATTTATAGATAGTTATGAAGAGAGATAAGACGATATATGAATTGCAGGCTGAAATCTGTAAGATACTGGCCAGCCCCAAGAGGATAGAAATCATCACCGCACTTAAAGAGGGTGAAAAAACTGTCAGTGAGATCATTGAAAGTCTCGGGATCCCCAAAGCAAACGTATCTCAGCACCTTGCTCTTATGAGGCTTAAGGGCATATTAAAGAGCAGGAGAGAAGGCAACAATATTTACTATAGCATTGCCAACCCTAAAGTGGTCCAGGCCTGCGGTCTAATGAGGGAAGTGCTCTCCGACCTGCTGTCTGAAAGAGGTAAAATGGCCTCTTTGATGACTCGATAATAAATATCCTGACTCTCTCTTTATGACCACAATCTTTCAGTAGCAGCCCGCGGGCTTCCTGAAAAAAGTGGTTATGTTATTGCCATCCCTGGTTATGCATTTGACTTTGACGTCGTCGTCTAACCTGATACGCTTATCCTCGAATTTTGTCTTCTGCATAAACATAAGCTCCGGGCACTACAAGTGCCGCTATTATCAATAAGGACATTCCCGGCTTTCTCATCTCGCCCCCTCTCCTTGGCAGTAAATCAAGACCGTCAGCGCAACTCCCCTCCAACTGATTAACCAAAGTGCAGCCAACCTTCGGTCCAAAATAAACAGGTCAAAAGAGGAACCATTACAGGATGTCGTATTCAATGTTATTAATATAGCTTAACATGATAATATGCTTGACTTAGCAGTTGCATATATTCTAAACTTTTGAAAAATTAGCGCGGGGGTGTAAGACATGAAACAAAAGTTTTTAGTCGTACTGCTTTCGTTTTTTTTCTTGATTCCTGTACCGGCATTCGCGGTTGATCAAGGCGATCTTATGCAAAAAATCGATCAACTCTCAAAAGAATTGGACAGCCTGAAGCAACAGATGTCGGAGTTGCAGAGCAAAGAGACCGTGAAAGAGGAAAAAATCGCAACTGTGGAAAAGAAGACCGAGGAGGTGGAGAAGAAAACCGAGGAGCAGGCAGCAGCTTCTTCATGGTTTACAATCGGCGGGGATTTCAGGGCTAGAATGGATTCGCTTAACGGCCGTACAGCCCTGCTTCTGCCTCCAAACCATGTTCTGTTCGGTGTAAACCCCACCTCAACTAATGTAGGCAACGACAATATCCTTACCAACAGGTTCGGGCTGAACATGACCGCAAGGGCAACCGAAGATGTGCTGGTCCATGCAAGACTCCTTATGTACAAAGTATGGGGGGAAGAGACCGCGTCGCCAACTGACGCGAACAACACTCCCGGAGGCGGCGCATTCTTCGCTGACAAGTTTTATGTCTTTGACGGTAATATCTCGCACATACCTATGGATAATACCCTCAGGGTTGACCAGGCATTCGCATCTTGGAGCAACATATTTGGCGAGCCTGTATGGTTTTCCATCGGAAGGAGACCGTCCACAGGCGGAGTTCCGACCAATCTGCGTCATAATACAGAGAAAACGGGCACTGCCGGTACACCCGGCTTACTGGTCGACTACGCATTTGACGGCGGAACTGTGGGAGTTGCCCCTGATATCGATGCCCTTCCCGGCTCATATGCCAAGTTCTGCTTCGGCAAGGGCTTTGACAGTGGATTCAGGACCGGCGAAGCCACTAATGACATGAAAGATGTATGGATGATCGGGGTAAATGCCGCCCTCATCGATACAGATAATTTACATGCGGAATTGCAGTGGAACAGGGCATTGGATTTATTCGCATTCCCATGAGCAGCCTGAATGCCAATTCCGTGCAGTTGTTTGCGCCGCTTAAGCATGCGAGTGATATTTACGCATCCTTCGATGTAACATTCTAAGTAAGTCACGGGACAGGGAGGGAGCTTTACAGTTCCTTCCCTGTCCATAGGAAGAGATATGAGACTGTTTCGCTGTCCAACTGTCAGTCGGGCATGTTTTCTATTCATTGCCATGCTTTTTGTTCCGTTAATCATCAGTTTTATTGCCGGTCCCCTATTTGCCGGGGTATCCGGTCCCGCTGCCCCGGACTTCACTCTCGCCGATGTCCATGGTAAAAAGGTTTCGCTTTCCGCATTCAGGGGCAAAGTAGTCATCCTTACTTTCTGGGCGACCTGGTGCGGACCTTGCGTGGCCGAGATGCCGTCCCTCAATAATCTTTATCAGGAATTTAATAGCAAGGGACTCGTTGTAATAGCAATTTCGGTTGATCCAACAGAACAATCCGTACTCTCCTTCATCGACAGAAAAAAACTGGCTTTCCCGGTGTTAATGGACAAGAACAAAGAAGTTTATTTCGACAGCTATGCAGTGATGGGGCTTCCGACAACGTTTATCATAGACAAAAACGGCGCAATCATAGAAAAGATAATGGGCGAGCAGGAGTGGGCCTCCCCTAAAATGAAAGAAAAAATCCTTAATCTTATAAGCGGGAGGTAAGGAATGAAAAGCAGAAATGGACCCGGAGTTTTTCTTCTTGCGGTGATACTGCTTGCGGCTTTGTTTACAGGAGGCTGTTCTGATACATTCGTTGTTACTAAAGACGGAAAGAGTTATTTTTTCGGGAGCAAAAGAGAGGGTTTCCAAAAAATGCTTTGCGATTCGGGAGATCTGAAAATAATTCTTGCAGATACACAATTGCCTTCAAATTTAAAGGGAGACCTCTACAAATATAATTGCCTCGCTGCCGAACATTCAAAGAAAAAGGTCATGGAAATCTATACGTCGATGACACCTGAACAACGGCGGGACCTACGCCTCACTTTCCAGAAACATGGTTATGATATCAACTACATGCAGTGTTGAGGCGATAAGATGCCTGTATCCGGTCGGATGCAATAAATATCTTAATAAGCTTTGAAGCTCCCCCATTTGGGGCGGCTGAATAAGGCCGCCCTTTTTTTCTTTTATAGCTGCTTTTCTTCCGCAATCGCCTTATCGATAGTTTCATTGATAAATTTTGCGGGGACAACAGCCCAAATTTATCGCCTGCCTGGGTTGAGATAATTCCATGAACAAGGCCAAGGCATTCTAAATTTGTTTCTACGAGGAGACATTCTTTTGCGGCTGAGGCCCTGAGGTCCGGCACACCAGTGCTCCCGCGAAGCGATCCATGTCGGCGTCATCAAGCATGAAAAAAACTTCTTCCCTTTTTATATCGCTCAGCGCGATCGCCACCAGGGCCTGCCATTACATTTTTTCGATGACTTGTTTTATAATAAGCGAGCTTAAATCAGCAAAAGGACTAAATATGGAAACACCGATACAAGCCCCGGATATTCTCTCCCTGACAGAACAGGCGCGAATTGTCAGAATTGAAATCCTTAAGATGCTGACTGCCTCGGGTTCAGGCCATACGGGGGGTTCTCTGTCCGCGGCGGATATAGTGACAGCGCTCTACTTTCACAAGATGAAGCACAGGCCAAAAGATCCGGCCTGGCAGGGCAGGGACCGTTTCATTCTCTCAAAAGGCCATGCCGCCCCTCTCCTTTATGCCGTTTTAGCTTTGTCAGGTTATTTTGATAAAACCCTTCTCGCTAATCTCAGGCAAGTCGGCTGTGTGCTGCAGGGGCACCCATCCTCCAAACTTATTGAAGGAGTAGAGGTTTCCACAGGCTCACTTGGACAAGGCCTCTCTATTGCAAACGGGATCTCTTTAGGGCTGCGGCTTGATAAGAGCTCTTCCAGGGTTTATTGCCTTTTGGGCGACGGTGAGACCCAGGAAGGGCAGGTCTGGGAGGCTGCCATGTCGGCAGGCCATTATATGCTTGACAACCTCTGTGCTATTATCGATGCTAATGATCTTCAAATAGACGGCAAATGCGCAGATGTCATGAAAGTAGAGCCTATTGCGAAAAAATGGGAGTCCTTCAACTGGCATGTATTCGAAATAAACGGGCACGATATGGAAGAGATAGTAAAGGCGCTTGACGAAGCTGAAAAGATCAAGGGCAAGCCTTCGGTGATAGTTGCCAGGACCGTTAAAAGCAAAGGCGTATCCTTCTTCGAAGGCAAGGCAGAATACCACGGGTTAACACCGACAAAAGAGGAGCTTGAAAAAGCCCTCCTGGAGCTGGGCGGAAATGGGAAGTAGAGACAAAGAAACGGAAAACAAACCACAAGGCAGCGACTTCTGCGCACAGTCGGTCGCCACCCGGGATGCTTACGGGTCAGCTCTTCTAGAATTAGGGAGGCGCAATGAACACGTTGTCGTACTTGACGCCGACCTCTCGGGTTCTACAAAAACGGCTAAATTCGCAAAGGCCTTTCCCGACAGATTTTTTAATATGGGCATTGCGGAACAGGACATGATCGGTACCGCGGGCGGACTATCGCTGACAGGTAAAATTCCTTTCGCTTCGACCTTTGCCGTGTTTGAAACAGGCCGCGCCTGGGAGCAAATAAGGCAGACCCTCTGCTATTCCGGGCTCAACGTAAAACTGGTTGCCACTCATGCCGGGATAACGGTCGGCGAGGATGGCGCATCACACCAGGCCCTTGAGGACATTGCCCTGATGAGGGTCATTCCTAACATGACAGTCATAGTTCCTTCCGACGGCTTTGAAACAAAGCAGGTAATTGACGCGATTGCCGATTACAAACTTCCTGTTTATGTGCGCCTGGGGAGGGCCAAAGTACCGCCGGTCATGCCTGCAGATTACCGGTTCGAGATAGGCAAGGCATATAAATTCAACCTTGGCAGGGACGTCACTATTATTTCAACAGGCATAATGGTGTCAAAGGCCCTCCAGGCCAGAGAATCCCTCCAAAGAAAAGGGCTGGACGCCGGTGTTATAAATATGTCGACCATAAAGCCGCTCGATACTGATGCCGTATTAGAAGCTGCTAAATTCTCTAAATTGATTATTACAGCTGAAGAGCATTCTGTTATAGGAGGCCTCGGAGGCGCGGTTTCCGAATTCCTGGCCGAGCACTACCCGACCCATGTGCTGAAAATAGGCACGCGTGATACTTTCGGATGCTCCGGTACGCCTGATGAACTGATAAAACTATTCGGGCTGACCTCGGAAGATATTGTAAAAGCCATAAATGGTTTTTTCGAGAAAGCACCACGTTGATGATAGTTTTTGAAAACGTTTCAAAATTCTACGACCACAACACCGTATTAAAAAACATCACGTTCCACATTGACAAAGGTGAAATGGCATTTATCACCGGCCCCAGCGGCGCCGGAAAATCCACGCTCCTTAAACTAATGTATATGGCGGAGCTGCCTGACGAGGGTGAGATCATAATAGACAACTTGCATCTTTCCTCCTTAAACATGCCGCAAATCCCTTTGCTTAGACGCACTATCGGAGTTGTGTTCCAGGATTTTAAACTCATCAATAATCTGACGGTTTTTGATAACGTGGCCCTTGCTTTACATATAAGACGGCTTCCAGAAAGAGAAGTCCGTTCGCTTACTTCGGAAGCCCTCAAAAAGGTCAGCCTTCGCCATCTCGCCGGGAGTTATCCCAAAAGTCTTTCCGGTGGAGAGCAGCAGAGAGTTGCCATAGCGCGCGCCATAGTGGGAGGACCTGTTGTCCTGCTGGCAGACGAGCCCACCGGCAATCTCGACCCCAACACGTCGCTCGATATTATTACGCTTTTCCGCGGACTGAATGAACAGGGGACGACAATTCTTATTGCTACACACAACAGGGAATTGCTCAGAAATACGGACAAGAGGACTTTAAAACTCGAGGGCGGGTCCCTTGCACGTGAGGAGATGGGGTAATGGCGTCATCCTATTCAGTTAAATCTGCATTAAAGAGCCTCGCAAAGGAAAAATGGATTAATATCCTTTCAATCCTCACAGTAGGTTCCAGTCTGCTGATCATAACCCTTGCGGTTTTTTTCCTTTATAACCTCGGGCTTATTACAAACCACCTCCCTGAAAGGTTTTCGATGATGGCATATCTTAAAGACTCCCTTTCGCAGGAAGAAACCCAGGCAATAATGGATTCGATCAAAAAAAGACCTGAAGTTGCCAAGGTCAGTTATATATCCAAGGAAGATGCACTGGTTGAACTGAAACAAACACTAAGGGATTCCTCGCATCTCCTCGAAGGACTTGATGAAAATCCCCTTACCCCTTCAATAGAACTGAAATTGAGGAAAGAATTTGTTACACCGTCAACAACCTCCAGGATCGCGGAGGAGCTCAGGAAAATACCCGGAATCGACACGATTTATTACGGAGAGAGAATAGCTGAAGCTATACACCTCCTGAAACAGTCGGTCCAGAATATCAGCATTATTATCTTTTTAACTATTTCTCTCGGCGTTGTTTTTGTTACCTACAGCACTGTAAAAATCCTTTTCTACAGAAAGAAGGAAGAAATAGAGATTTTAAAACTCCTGGGCGCAACCAGCGGCTTCATCAGGGCGCCCTTTCTTATTGAAGGAGGTATCATAGGACTGCTCGGAGGAATTCTGGGCATAGTCGGGGCCTTTGTATTTTATTTTGCCGTCACCTACAGGTTGAGCATGGTCATTCCCATGTTAAAAACCCTGGTCTTCCCGGTTGGCGTACTGGTTGCCCTTCCCTTCATAGGTATCATACTGGGTGTAATCGGTTCAACCATTGCCATTGGGCGAATAAGGCTCTGATTAATGCACCGTGCGCGTTGTAAAATGCACCTTGCACTTTTACGCAACTCACGCTTTTTTATACTGCTCACCTTCTTTCTTTTGGTGTTTACCATACAACTTCCCTGCAACAGGTCCTTTCTCGATGCCCCCGATGCCGGGGCAGAACGCCCTCAGGAAGAATACAGGCGAATTCAAAAAGATATCAGGACACACAACCGGCGGCTTGAGTCGGTCAAAAAAAAGGAACAGTCCGTCCTCGAAGAACTTAGGAAAACTACTTCCGAGCTGAATGAAATTCAATTGCACCTGACCGCGCAAAGGGACAAGATAAAACGGCTGAATGACAATATACTGACGCTTCAGGACGAGATTAAAAGTGACAGCGCGGTCCTGCAGCAGCACAAGGCCTACATGAAAAAGAGATTGAGAACTCTCCTTATGTTCACGTTAAACAAGGACGCGCTTCTGGCTTTGATTAGCGGAGAAGATATCGCGCAAACGGTGAGGATCGAGAAAGACCTTAAGGACATTTCGGACTATGATTACGGGCTCATAAAAAAATACAAGACGGAGCTCCAGTCGATGGCCGCAAAGGAGACCGGGTTAAAGGACCTTTTTGTTGATCTGAAAACGCAGGAAAAAGAACTTTCAAAGCTGGAGGCCAATTTAAAGGACAAAAAAAAGGAGCGGGAAGCTCTGCTCGTGAATGTCCGAAAAGAAAAGGGCCTCTTCGAAAACATGATAAACGATCTGAAAGAGACATCAAGCAGATTGCTTACTATTATTCGGGAGACTGAAAGGCATGAACGGGAGGCAAAAAAGAGGCGGGCCTCCAAAACAAGGCCGGGGACAAGAGAGGAAGAGGTCCAGGAGGATAGCGGGTTTAGCAGGCTGAAAGGAAAGCTTCCCTGGCCTGTGCTCGGCAGGGTTGCAATACAGTATGGCACTCAGGTTGACCCCATCTTTAACCTGCCCGTTTTCAGAAGCGGCATCCACATTAAAGCAGAAAGCGGTACACCGGTCAAAGCGGTATATGAAGGCAAAGTGGTATTTGCCGACAATTTCAAGGGTTATGGACAACTTGTTATCATAAGCCACGGCGGCGGATATCATACGCTTTACGGCAACCTGGCAAAGATTTTTTCAAAGAATGGCGCTATAATAAGAGAACAGCAGACCATCGGAGAGGTCGGGGACTCAGGGACGTTAGGAACGAGCGGGTTGTATCTTGAGATCCGGTATAAGGGGAAACCCCTCGACCCTCAGCAATGGTTGCGGAAATAACTCATAACTCTCGGCTATAATTACGGAGGATTGAAAATGCTTTCAAAAAGAAAATGGCTTGTCGTCACTACTATTATCAGCTTTGCCCTTGTGGCTGCGCTTATCGGCAAGTGGACACTAGGGACTGTAAATGCCGAGAGCAGCTATGAAGATTTAAAGACTTTTACGGAAGTTATGACTTTGATAAAGAAAAATTATGTCGATGAGGTCAAGACAAAGGACCTGATTACCGGGGCAATCAAGGGCATGGTCTCTTCACTTGATCCGCACTCGGGCTATATGACGCCTGACTCATTCAAAGAGCTTCAGGTTGAAACCAAGGGCGAGTTCGGCGGTCTCGGCATACAAATAGGGATCAAAGACAATGTTCTTACTGTCATTGCACCCATTGATGATACCCCGGCCTACAGGGCGGGAATTAAGGCCGGTGACAAGATAATAAAAATAGCCGGAGAATCTACAACTAACATGGAAATAGAAAAAGCTGTTACAAAGATGCGGGGGCCTAAAGGCTCGCCAATAGTGTTGACGATCTTTAGATTGGGCTGGAATGAACCGAAAGATTTCACCATTGTCAGAGATATAATAAAAATTAAAAGCGTCAAACCAAAAATGCTCGATTCCTCTATCGGATACATCAAGCTGTCCCAGTTCCAGGAATCCACTGCCGCCGATCTTTCTTCAGCGCTTGCAGGCCTAAAGAAGGATGGCATGACTTCCCTAATCCTTGACCTGAGAAACGATCCTGGCGGCCTGCTGAACAGCGCAGTGGATGTAGCTGAGCAGTTCCTGCCTCCAAAGCAGCTTGTAGTATATATAAAAGGCCGGACCGGAGATAAAATAGAATACTTTACCGAAGGAGATAAACCATATTACACCGAACTCCCGATGGTGGTCCTTGTCAATCAGGGCAGCGCGAGTGCTTCCGAGATTGTTGCGGGTGCGCTTAAAGACTGGAAGCGGGCAATCATAATCGGTACCCAGACTTTTGGCAAAGGCTCGGTCCAAAGCCTTATCCCGCTTAGCGACGGGTCGGGACTTCGGCTTACGACCGCAAAATACTATACCCCGAGCGGGACAAGCATACAGAACGTCGGCATTGCTCCGGATATCGTTGTCAAGCTGACGCCTGCAGAAGGACAGGTAAATCATACCGTTATCAGGGAAAAAGATCTCGAAAGGCATCTTAAAAACGAAACCGTGAAAGAAGACAACGAGGAGAAAGAAACAGCTGCTCCTTTTGAGGTCGAAGAGAAAGATGATTCTCAGCTGCAGCGGGCGGTAGATACGCTCAAGACCTGGAAGGTATTTGAAAAGATACTGCTGAAAAAAGCAGCGTGATTTAAGGCGGGCAATGGGCGATAGGCAATAGGCTATGGGTTAAATCCTAAGGCACGAGGGGGCTAATGACTTTTTATTTTACCTCTTGCCCATTGCCTATCGCCCATTGCCTGTTTTTTTATGAGTCGCATCATATTTGACATAGAGACGGCCGGGATGGATTTTGAGTCCCTTGATCCCGTCGCTCAGGAATACTTTCTTAAATGGGCCGAATCAGAAGAAGAGGCCACACGGGTCAGGGAGAGCCTTTCCTTCTACCCGCTCACCGCTGAGATTATCACTATTGGGATGCTCAATCCGGATACCGGCAAAGGGGCGGTTTATTTCCAGACACCCGGCGATATGCTGCCGCCTTTTGACGAAGACGGAATACGGTTCGAGAGCGGAACAGAAAAGGAACTGCTCGAAAAGTTCTGGAACACCATCAAGATGTATGATCAGTTTATCACCTTTAACGGCCGGGTATTTGATTGTCCGTTCATTCTCATCCGCTCTGCGCTGCATAAAGTGAAGCCGACAAGAGAATTGATGCCCAACCGTTATAGTGGACCCCACATCGATCTTCTCGATCAATTGTCCTTTTACGGGACCACAAAAAAACGGTTCAGTCTTGATATGTGGTGCAGGACCTTCGACATTAAGAGCCCTAAGGCCGATGGTATTACCGGATATGATGTGAAAGAACTGTTCAGGTCAAAACGGTACGTTGATATTGCACGCTACTGCTCCGGTGACCTTAGAGCGACTAAAGAGCTTTTCCTGATATGGCAAAACTATATAAAATTCTCTCCCGGAGAAAAGAACCGGCAATAGGGTCTGCTGACAAATAACGGGCGTGCGTCAGCTTTATGGGTTTGTCATTTTGTCGCGCCCCACAAGCATGCCTCACACCCCTCGATTTCGCATACATTGACAAATCCCTGCCAATGCCTATACTAGAAGTTATGCTTGTATGGACTCCTGAGCTTTCTATCGGCGTCGTCGAGATCGACGAACAGCACAAGGAGTTGTTCGCCCGCATCAATCGACTTTTAGAGGCGTTTGACGCCAACAGTGCCGAAACGGAGATTCTTACGCTTTTTCTGTTTCTGGAATCTTACGTTGTAGGGCACTTCGGGAACGAAGAACAATATATGGACAACTATGCCATGTATGGCTACCCCGATGCCGGGCGTCACAAGTCTGAACACAAGGCATTCATCCTCGATCTGTATGAATTTAAAACCGACCTTGAAGTCGTAAAGCCAAGTGTTCAGTTTATAGAAGAGTTCAAAAAATGGATATGCAACTGGTGGATGCTCCACATCCAGCGTATCGATAAAGGCCTGGGCAAGTTTCTCCAGGTAGTGTTCCCGCTGCTCAGTCATCCTCCGAAACATTAGCTGGATTCAAGTTTAAGAGGCTTATCAGGTAAAAACCCTGGCGAAAAGCCCCAACGTGACTTCGAACCCTGCTTAGCGGCGCAAATTATTCGATATATTCATTCACACGCTCGACTTCGAATCTGTCCGTCAGCAAGACATTCCGGACAAAGGCGAAGATTTTCTTGCGCACTTCGGACGTGAGATCCGGGTAAAAAACAGGGTTTGCAACCACTGCGCCCCTGAATGCAAAAAAGGGCGCGAGCACCTCATACAATTCTCTATCACCTGACAATGTCACATACTCATTAAAGAACAGTTGCAGGGCCTCCATATAGGGTCCCGTAACTGTCCCGCGAGTGCGCAGAGAATAAAACACGTAATTCGTTGTCAGCGCGGTAATATCATCGGCAGCTTCTCCCCAGGGACCGCGGCTTCTGTCCAAAAGCACAAGATCGATGTCCCCGGACTCCACCTCTGTTTTAAACCATATATTGCCGGGATGAAAGTCACCATGGATCTGACAAAGACGGCTGGCCCTGGGCTTAAGCCGTGCCCTCCAATCCACGCACAATTTTTCTATCCCGGACATTTCTTCATATGATATTACTCCGTCGGGGTATGTATCAAATACACCCATCAGGCATTCTCCATGCCCTATGGTGTCCCTTATTTTTCTCCAGTAAAGATGCCTCGAATCCTTTTTAACAGCATGGATAGATGAAAGATAGGCGGCCATGGACCGGATCTTCCAGATGTCCATTGCATTCAGCCGGTCTTTATATGCAAATTCGGCCAGATCGGTAAAATAATCTTTGCCTTCAACACGCTCCATAAGCAGGTAATATTCTTTCCCGCCGCCTATTGGACGTATGGATCCGTCCTCATGTTCAGCCAGCACATCGATTGCCGCAACATGCTTTGGAAGATTTTTATATTCATCGAGGTCTAAAAGAAATACTGCAGCCCTGTCAGACGGATAATCGTGTCCGAGCCCTTCGGACAAGAGTTTCTTTATGACATATGATTTGACCTCAGTGGGTGTCCTAACCTCAATGAGAAAGCCGGAACCCTGGACCCCGGATCCGAGTTTTCTGATATCCACCCTGACCGCGTCATCGAATTCTTTAAAAAGATATGCCCTTAAAGCCTCTTCGTTGATCATCGCAACCTATTTGTCAGAAAAGGGTAGCGGTACAGTTCGTTTTTACTCTGCATCGCTACCCGGATAATTTTTTAATGACAGAGAGCGCTCAACTTTTGTTAATTACAAGTCGCCGAAATTGCCGGCATATCGCTCAATGAACTCATTGTATGTGTAAGTATGCTCTTGGGTCCCATACTTCTCGACGGCATATGCTGCAGCAACCGTGCCTATTTTTGCCGCAGTCTCAATATCCTTGCCCATAGCAATTCCCTTAATCAGCCCCGCCCTGTATGCGTCCCCGGCCCCGGTCGGATCAACAACAGTGTCAATTTTGGCCGAAGGCACGCTGATATCGCCTTCCGGAGTGCTGATGAGAGACCCCTTTTCTCCCAGCGTGCTAATAATAGCGCCTGTCAATTTCAGCAGTCCCTTTTTATCTATACTTGTCATATTCATAATCATTTCAAGCTCATAGTCGTTGGATATCAACATCGTTGAACCGTTGATCCACTCCATCAGAGCATCTTTGTCCCATGCCGTAAGCGACTGCCCCGGGTCACAAATATACCGAATCTTTCTGTTTTTACATGCCTTGGCATACTCCATCATGTCAGTGAGATTTCCCGGTCCAATCAGGCTGATCGAATCGTCGGGGTTCGCGCTGTTGAAATCATACCCTGAAGGATACTTCATTGCGCCCGGGTTAAATCCCGTAATCTGGTTATCTGCCTTGTCAGTTGTTATATATGCCCCGGCAGTAAACTCTTCATTGATGACTTTTATTCCCTCTGCGGAAATCTGATTTTTTTCGAGCCAGTCGAAGTAACTCCGGTAATCCTTGCCGATAGTTGCGAGAATTATCGGTTTTTCATTGAGCAGACCCAACGAGTAGGCGATATTCCCCGCAGTCCCCCCGAACTTTTCTATCATACCGTTAACGGTAAAACAAACATTCAGAATATGAATTTTATCAGGCAGGATGTGGTCGGAAAATTTTCCGGGAAAATCCATGATCCGGTCATATGCCAGTGACCCTGAAATATAGATTTGCATAAAACCCCCTTAAATAAAATACAGGCAATAGGCAATAGGCGATAGGCTATGGGTAAAGGGAAAAGCCTTTATTATTGTTATTGTACCTATCGTCCATCGCCTTAGAAGTCACGTCATGCCCGAAGTCCGTGATCGGGCATCCGGGTTCTCAGACTTCTGGATTCCCGCTCAACTACCCACGGGAATGACGTCTTTATATGTGTCCCCTTTCCTATTGCCTATTGCCTCTTTAACCCGTTCTGCAATTTTCCTGTTGAAACCTTTGATATTCACGATGTCGTCCGTCGTTGCGTATCTGATCCCGTCAAGACTGCCGAAATGCCTCAAGAGCTCGATCCGCCGCTTCATGCCAATGCCGGGAATCCTTGTAAGCGGCGAGTCCATGAGTTTTTTGTCCCTTAATTTCCTGTGGAACGTGATCGCAAACCGATGGACTTCATCCCTTATTTTTTTAAGCAGTAGCGATGACTTATCTTTATCTTCAAGGTCAACAATCCCGCCGTTCAGGAGGAAGGCCCTGTCAGGTTTTTTTGCGATACCGATGATGTCTTTCATTATTCCGAGTTCTTCCATGGCCTTATTTGCAACGTCAAGCTGGGCTTTTCCACCGTCGACAGCGATAAGGTCCGGCGCCTTGTCTCCGAGGTTTTTCAGTGTCCGAAGGACAATCTCCTTCATCATAGCATAGTCATCGACACCCTGTGTTTCTTTTATCCTGAGATGTCTGAAAAGTCCTTTTTTGAAGGACCCGTGCTCCCAAAACACAAAAGCGCCAACCGATTCGCTGCCCTGAATTGTAGAGACATCAAAGGCCCCGATTGACGATGGCGTCTGCGCAAGCCCCAATCTTTCTCTCAGTTTTTGCATGCCGTTGTCACCCTGAGCTCTTACTTTGGAGGCAAGGTGGAGACGTGCGTTTTCATCCGCCATTTTCATCAGGTCGCGCTTCTTGCCGCGCCGCGGCATCTCTATATCAACACTTCCTCCCCGTTTGTCTCTCAGCCAGGTCTCCAAACCCTCCCTGTCGGCAGGCAGAACTCCGGCCAAAATGACCGGGGGCGGAATTATGTCTTTCGCATAAAAGAGTTCTATTACACTTCTCATTATCTCGTGCTCATTCGACTCCGGAATTTTTTCAAGGAAAAAGTCCTTTGCGCCGATTAAAATGCCCTTTCTCAGAAAAAGAATATTTATCACCGCTATCTCGCCTTCACGGTAGAAGCCGATAATATCGATATCTCCGAGTTCCGGAGCTATTACTTTTTGCGATTCGAATGCCCGCTGGAGCCTGCCAATGCTGTCCCTTACCCTCGCGGCCTCCTCATAGCGCAGCTGTTCGGAGAAAACTTGCATTTTATGCTCCAGATTTTTCAGCAATCCCTTTTTCTCGCCTGATAGGAAAAGCTTCACGTCCTCCACAATATTCATGTATTCCTCTTTGGTTATTTTTTCGGCACAGGGGGCCGGACATTTTTTCATATCGTACTGGATGCAGGGCCTCAGCGTCTTATCAAGCGCATAGTTGCAGGGCCTGATAGGAAAATTTCTTCTGATAAAGGCCAGTGCCTCCCACATGGCCTGTGCGGGTATGTAAGGGCCAAAGTAAAGATTCCCGTCACGTTTTATTCCCCTTACCACTTCGATTCTAGGCCACGCCTCGGTTATTGTCAGTTTGAGATACGGATAGTTTTTGTCATCCCTGAGGATAATATTGAAATTGGGCTTGTGTTGTTTGATCAGGTTTGCTTCAAGAATAAGCGCCTCAAGTTCGTTGTCTGTAACAATATAGGAAAACTCTTTAATCAGCTTCACCATTGCCGCCTTGCGAGGTTCGAGGTTGGCCGATTCCCTAAAATAGCTTCTCAAGCGGGCCCTCAGGTTCTTTGCCTTGCCCACATAAAGTATTTTCCCCTTTAGCCCTTTGAATATATATACGCCAGGCCTGCGGGGGGTCTTTGACAGTTCCGCAACCATACGCATACTATAGCATATCGAAAATCAGTGTATGAGTATATGGGTCTATGGGTATAAGAGAGTATATGGGTATATGAGTTAAAAGGCTTTCGTACCTTTTTACTCATTACCTCTTTTACTCATAGACTCTCTTATACCCATAGACGATGTTTTTAAGGGTTTGCTGTTATAATACCAAAAGGTATGTCGTCTTTTAATTGGCAACGGGTTATAGTAATCTCTTTTCTTGCAATGGCCCTCGGTGCATTTGGAGGTTTTGTCTATTGGGGCATTTCGGATTTCCCTGAAGTCCGCTCACTTGAGAGCTACACTCCTCTGGAATCTTCTTTCGTCTATTCTTCCGACGGCCATCAGCTCGCTGAATTCTATCTTGAAAGAAGAAACTTTGTCCCGCACTACAAAATTCCCACCATGGTAAAGAATGCGTTTATCGCCATTGAGGACCAGCGGTTTTACTCCCACTCCGGCGTAGATTTTATAGGAATATCACGGGCGCTCTACAGGGACATAATAGCAAAGAGCATTGTCGAAGGCGGAAGCACCATTACCCAGCAACTGACCAAGATGCTTTTCCTCAAGCCGGAAAAGAACATTACCCGGAAAATAAAAGAGGCAATCATATCCGTGCAGATTGAAAAACGTTATACCAAAGACGAGATCTTGGGCATGTATCTGAACAAGGCCTATTTCGGGGCGCGTGCCTACGGGATAGAGGCCGCTGCCCAGACCTATTTCGGCAAACCAGTGGGTGACCTGTCACTTGCCGAGGCTGCGATGCTTGCGGGACTTCAGCGTGCGCCTGCATCGTATTCACCCTTCAAGAACTCTGAAAAAACCTCGATGCGGAGACAGCTCGTTTTAAAAAAAATGCTCGAAAACGGCTTCATCTCTTCGGGTGAATACCAGCGGGCCAGCGAAGAGCCCCTGCCCATTGCTCCTCACCACAGGAAGTACGAGGCCCCTTACTTTATAGAACACCTGCGACAACAGCTCGAAGCCCGATACGGCGACAAACTATATACTTCAGGGCTGAAGATATATTCTACCATCGACTACTCATTGCAGAAGGCTGCTGAAGAGGCTGTCAGAAACGGCATCGCCCTTATCGAAAAACGTGTAACGCCGGAAGTTCAGGCGGCATTAGTAGCAATAGACCCCGAAGACGGCTCCATAAAGGCAATGGTTGGCGGCACCGATTTCTGGGAAACACAGTTCAACAGGGCCACTCTCGCCCTGCGGCAGCCCGGTTCGGCATTCAAACCCTTTGTTTATGCCGCCGCTATCGAAGGCGGCATGTCTGCAGAAGATGAAATTCTCGACGGGCCGGTGGCCTTTCCCGGAGCAAGCCCCAACTCCACCTGGTCACCCAGAAATTACGATAATAAGTACCACGGGCTGGTCCCTTTAAAAACAGCGCTTGCCCTTTCTTTAAATACTGCCACGGTCCGCCTCGCCAGGGATATAGGTATCGCTAAAATAATAGGCCTTGCAAAACGCTGCGGGATAAAAAGCACTTTACCACCTTATTTGACAATAGCCCTCGGCGCCACTGACGTGACACTGCTGGATTTGACCGCTGCCTATGGAGTATTTGCTACCGGCAGAAAGACCGAGCCCTTGACGTATGAAAGAATACTGAACAGGGATGGTGTACCCGTTGAAGAGATCCACCCCTCTTCAGAGGAAGTGCTTGCCCAGGATACCCTCGATAAGATGAAAGAACTGCTGCATGCGGTAATTGAAACGGGTACTGCCGTGAGAGCAAAAGAGATAAAAAGAATGGTGTACGGCAAGACAGGCACGACAAATAATTTCTCCGATGCATGGTTTATCGGATTCGACGACAATCTCGTTGTCGGCGTGTGGGTGGGAAGGGACAATCACAAACCTATCGGCCGAAAAGAGACCGGCGCAGAGGCTGCGCTGCCCATATGGATAGATTTTATGAATCATGCAGAGTAAATACCGCGTCGAGCGTTGTGCGTTCAGCGGCGAACGTCTGCCTTTTCTTCGTGTTTTACCAACAGCAGGCGCCTTAAGCACGCTGAACGCTCGACGTGGCCAGATTTATGGGTTTGTAATTTTGTCATTCCGGCTCGACGCTGAACGCTCGACGCTCGACGCATATATCAGGCAATAACCTTCCTGGAAATGATAGAATAATTAATCAATGGGAAAAATAATAGTAGTAGCCAATCAAAAAGGCGGAGTCGGGAAAACAACGACAACACTCAATTTGTCAGCCTCTCTTGCCCTTGCTGAAAAAGATATACTCGTCATAGACACTGACCCTCAGGGCAACCTGACCAGCGGGCTCGGGATAAACAGGGACACGGTGCAGCATAGCCTTTACGATGTCTATGCAGGCAGGGTCCCGCTTGAAGAGGTCATCATCGGGACTGCTGTGCCCCATCTGTATATCGTGCCTTCTACCATAGACCTTCTGGGCGCTGAAGTTGAACTGGTGCAAAAGGAAGGGCGTGAAAGAATCCTTTCCAATGAGATTGAAAAAATAAGACACAATTACCGGTATGTATTCATCGACTGCCCCCCTTCTCTCGGAATACTGACACTTAACGGCCTTGTTGCCGCTGATTCAGTGCTCATTCCGGTGCAGTGTGAATATTATTCCCTCGAAGGGCTCGGACTGCTCTCGAGAACGCTCAAACTTATACGGGGATCGTTCAATCCCACGCTTGATATAGAAGGGATACTTCTCACCATGTTCGACCCCAGGAACACCCTTTCACACCAGGTGGTTGAAGAGGTGAGGAAATTTTTCAACGAGAAGGTTTATAAAACAATGATACCGCGGAACGTTACGCTCAGCGAGGCGCCGAGCCACGGCAAGCCGGCAATACTCTATGATGCCCGGTCAAAAGGCGCCCAGAGCTACCTATCACTTGCAAAGGAGATGTTGAATGAAAACGGCTTTAGGCAAGGGGCTTGAGGCACTGCTCCCGGAAAAGAGCGAAGAGGTCATCAAAATCGATATTGAGAAAATTCTGCCCAATGAACAACAGCCGAGAAAGGTTTTCAACAACGAGGCACTTAAAGATCTTTCCTCTTCGATAAAAGAAAAAGGGGTCCTCCAGCCTGTAATCGTATCAAGGGTGGGAGACGGGACCTTCAGGTTGATTGCCGGAGAGCGGAGATGGCGGGCTGCACACGCGGCAGGCTTGAAAAAGATTCCCGCACTCATTAAAGAGGTGTCTTCTCAGGACTCTCTGGAAATAGCACTCATTGAAAACATCCAGCGTGAGGACCTTAATCCATTGGAAACTGCCGAGGCATTGAGCAGGCTGTCAGTGGACTATAATATTACGCAGGAATCCCTTTCCAGACGCGTGGGTAAAGACCGGGCGACCATTGCCAATTACCTGCGCATACTCAAGCTGCCGGATGAGATAAAATCCTTCATTAACAGCGATGTCCTGTCACTAGGTCATGCGAAGGCAATCCTTGCCATCGATGGGGCTCCAAAACAGGTCGAAGCTGCGCGTGAAATCGTTAAGGGTGGCTTAAGCGTGCGGGCAACTGAGGCCCTGTGCAAAAAATTGTCCGGACCGGTGCAACCTAAAGAAAAAAAGAAGCCGGACAAGCTCCCGGAAGTTGCTGACCTGGAAAACAGGCTCACCCAGTCCTTAGGTACTAAAGTGAAAATCCAGCACAAAGACAAGCGGGGGACAATCGAGATAGAATACTATTCCCTTGATGAGCTGGACAGATTACTGGAAGTGTTGTTACAAGAGTGACTATTGGTTAAACACGGATCTGTTCAGAAAAACGATTTTCTGAACGCGCCCTGATCTCTGCCGGACCAGGTACTTCAGTTAAGTCTAATGCGGGACTACAACCGGCGCTGACTCTCCGATATTCTGGACTGGTCCGAGCGGTTTTACAGCAAGCTCATCAACATCTACGTGGGGAGTCCCTCCTGAGAGCTTGTACACAACTATATCGTTAACAAGTACAATAATTGCGTCGAATTTCCATCCTTCTTCTTTTGTCTTTCTTGAAAAAGTCAACAAATCAGCAACAAAGTTCCCGTATCGTTTGTATTTGGTATCGTTAATGTCGAGAAGGTAAGCCTTGCACGTGGTTTTAGCTTTAATGCAGGTCTGAAGTCCTTCGTCGAGATCTTCCAGTTTAATTGATGGATTGACCAGAAAGCGCTGCATAACGCCAAGGTGGGATATGATCGCGATATTGGGCTGCGTGAGAGGGTCAATGTAGAGCCTCTTAAGGTCCTCGTTCGTTGTTTTGTTCAATTCAATGCTATCGAAAGCGACCTTTACGTCATCATAACTTTTCCAGGGAGACGTTACGACATGGGAGCCTTTGGGCAGAGCACTGCATCCCCAGGTTGCAAAGAGCAGGCATATTAAAAACCATTTGGTAAAGATTTTCATGATATCTCCATTATTCTGGATTAACGACACATCTGAAAATTGCTTTTTAACTGACGCTTATAATAGGACATTTTAAGGTATTTTTGTCAATTACTCTGCCGGCAGTAATCTGCTTTACAGCCGTGACTTCAAATAATCCTCCACTGCCGCCGACCATGCCTCATATCCTTCATCGCTTAAATGAACACCGTCTTCAAGCAGGTACTCTTTTTTCGGTTCGGACTCCGGGCTCATGAAGGTATTGTAAAGGTCGAGGTATTCCGCCCTTGAGTCTTCCGCCATCTGTTTGAGCGATCCATTGAGCTGCCGTATAATCGTGTTGTCGACCCAGGAGAGTCTTACCGGCAAAATACTCTGTATCACCAATTTTGACTTGACGTAAGCAGCGGTAATGGCGGTGATTGCCTGCCTGTAAGCGCCGAGTATTTCGTAGTCCTCCATTGCCACGTTGTTAATGCCGGTCATAAAGAAAATAATGTCCGGTCCCCGGGCTTCATTCCGTATAATACGGAGTATTCCTTCCATACGCCCAAGAAGCCCCTCGACCGTTTCCCCTGCTACTCCAAGATTGAAGACCTTATACGCAGGGAACCGCTCCTGCCAGTCAAAAAACTCCGTCAGCGAATCTCCGATAAAGGCAATCGTTTTCTTTTCCATTACAAAAGGTTCCTCATAGGGGATACTGAAACTGAATTAATGGAATAACTGAAATGACTTACTGCGGCGCTTCATCCGCCTTTGATTCTTCTATTATACGATCAACCGCGTTCTTATCCAGGACTTCTTCCTTTATAAGGGCTTCGGCAAGCCGATCGAGGGTGTGTCTGCCCTTCTGCAAAATCTCTGTTGCCTTTGCCTCAGCATCGACCATCAACTGCCGTATTTCCTGGTCCATAAGCCATGCCATCTGCTCACTGTATCGTTTTGGCTGCGCAAGCTCCTTCCCCAAAAAGGGATGCTCTTCTCCCCTGCCAAGAGATACTGGCCCGACTTTTTCGCTCATCCCCCACTGCGCCACCATTTTTTCCGCCAGCGCGGTCCCTTCCTTGAGATCGCTCTGTGCGCCGCTGCTTGTATCGTTGAAAACGATCCGCTCTGCAACCATTCCGGCGAGCGCTACGCTCAGCCTGTTCATAAGGTACGCTTTTGGATAATAGTGCCTGTCCTCCTCAGGGAGCAGCTGAGTTACTCCCATTGCCATTCCACGCGGAATAATACTTACCTTGTGAATAGGGTCGGTGTACGGGAGTGACTTGGCAACGAGCGCGTGCCCGGCTTCATGGAAGGCGGTAATGCGCTTTTCGAGGTCACTGATAGTCTCGCCCCTTACCGCTCCCATAAGGACAGTGTCCCTCGCCTCTTCAAAGTCGCTCATCGTTATAGTGTCATGGTTCTTCCTTATCGCAATCAGCGCAGCCTCGTTCGCAAGGTTTTCCAAATCCGCGCCGGTCATGCCCGGCGTGCCCCTCGCAATACTCTCAAGGTCAACATCCCCGGACAACAATTTTCCCCTCACATGGACTTCGAGAATGCCCCTGCGCTCTTTTAACCCCGGACGGTCAATCAGAATATGGCGGTCAAACCTGCCGGGTCTGAGCAGGGCAGGGTCCAGGACGTCGGGCCGGTTGGTCGCAGCTATAACAATTACCTCCTCATGCGGCTGAAAGCCGTCCATTTCACTCAAAAGCTGATTAAGCGTCTGCTCCCTCTCATCGTGGCCCCCTCCAAAACCGGTCCCCCGGGTGCGGCCGACTGCGTCGATCTCATCTATGAAAATAATGCTAGGCTGTGTCTCCCTTGCCTTTTTGAACATGTCCCTGACGCGGGAGGCCCCAACACCCACAAACATTTCGATAAATTCGGAGGCGCTGATGCTGTAAAAAGGAACACCGGCCTCACCCGCGGTTGCGCGCGCCAGAAGCGTTTTTCCTGTTCCCGGATAGCCTGCCAATAGTACCCCCTTCGGGATTTTAGCTCCAAGCTTTTTGTATTTCTCAGGATTTTTCAGGAACTCTATGGTTTCCTGCAGGTCCTGCTTGACATTGTCCATTCCAGCCACGTCTTTAAACGTGACGCTCGGCCTGTTAACATCATATAATTTGGCCTTGCTGGCGCCAAAGCTGAATAGGCCGCCAGGCCCCCCCTGCATCTGCTGCGTACGCCTCATGACCATTATCCAGAAGCCTATTATAAGCGCGAGCGGCAGAAACCCGACAAGAACCTGCCCCCATAATGACGCCTTTTCCTGGGGAGCGATATTTATAATCACATGCTTTTCCTGGAGCTTTGAGACAAGACTATCTCCCTGAAAAGAGGGTAGAGAAGTCTGGAAAAATTTAACCTGGGGGTTCTTCTTCTCTCCCGGGACCTGAAGAGGGACATTGTTGTTAAATTCCCCGGTCACGTTGAGTCCGCTAATCATTACAGCCCGTATATTACCCGCATCGAGCTGTTCCATAAACTGGCTGTAATTGACAGGATACCGTGTCTGTTCTTCCGTTCCAAGGAATCGTCCCCACAGGAATATGAATACGATAAAAAGCAGCATAACTAACATCATCCGCCATTGGGGGCTTCTGAGCTTTTCAGCTATGCTGTCTTTATAGGTGGACTTATCAGCCATAGATACCGGTTCTCCTCGGTAATAATGTTAATTGTATCTAATGAATCTCCCCGTAGCAAGACTACGGGTATCTACAAGCTAAAACCTGACTTCTCGTCATTGTCTCGAAAATACCCCCTCACCCCACCCCTCTCCCACCAATGAGGAGAGGGAACTAATTATAGTTTCCCCTCCCTTGATGGGAGGGGATTAAGAGGAGGGTGATTTTCATGCCCCTTTGTGGGCCCAGTTCATTGGGATTCCGGGCAAGCCAACATACGGTCATCTAATTATAGAAAAAGTGAGCGCTTCTCTTTAAGTGCCGCTTCGATAAATCCTTTGAACAAGGGATGAGGCTCAATCGGCTTTGACTTGAACTCCGGATGGAACTGGCAGCCCACAAACCAGGGGTGGTCTTTCAGCTCAACAATTTCCACGAGTTCCCCGTCAGGCGAGGCGCCGCTTATCTGGAGCCCTTTGCTGCAGAGGAATTCAAGATAGTCATTGTTGAATTCATACCGGTGCCGGTGCCGTTCTGATATCTCTTTCGTTCCGTAAGCCTTGTATGCATGCGTGCCTTCTTTAACCACGCACGGGTAAGCGCCCAGTCTCATAGTCCCGCCCATTTGAGAGTCTTTGGAGCGCTCCTCAACCTTGCCTGTCCTATGGTTGTACCACCTCCCCATAAGGTAGATTACCGGATCTTTTATATGGGCATCGAATTCGGTGCTGTTTGCCTGAAGCCCGCAAACGTTCCGACCGAATTCAATAACTGCTGTTTGCATTCCAAGGCAAATACCGAAATAAGGGACTCTTTTTTCCCTCGCATAAGTGATCGCTGCTATTTTACCCTCGATACCCCTCGCCCCGAACCCCCCGGGGACCAGGACCCCGTCCACTTCGGAAAGAAAATTTTCGGCGCCCTTTGCCTCTATCGCTTCGGCATCAACCCATAGCACGTTTACCCGCGAATCATTTGCTATGCCTCCGTGCAGCAAGGCTTCGGCAAGGCTTTTGTAGGCATCCTTCAGCTCTACATATTTTCCAACTATGCCGATAGTAGTCTCAAGTCCGGGACACTTTACTCTCCGAACGACTTCAGCCCAGACCGAAAGGTCCGGCTCCGGCGCATTCAGAAGGGACAATTTTTTATCGAGCACTTTACTCAGCCCTTCGTTCTGAAAGCAAATAGGCACCTCATAGACGGTCTCTACATCGACTGCGGCGATTACCGCATCCGTATCGACATTACTGTGCAGGGCGATCTTCCTTTTCACCTCGGGTGAGAGGGTCCTGTCAGCCCGGCATATGAGTATATCGGGCTGAATACCGATTGCCCTCAGCTCCCTGACGCTATGCTGTGTTGGTTTGCTTTTTAACTCTCCGGCTGCAGCTATATACGGCACAAGTGTCAAGTGGGCATAGAAAACATTTTCCCTGCCGACATCGTACCTGAACTGCCTTATCGCTTCCAGAAAAGGAAGGCTTTCGATATCTCCAACAGTGCCGCCGATCTCTACGATAATAACATCGTACTCCGGCGTAGCCACGGCCTTAATGGCATTCTTGATTTCGTCGGTGATGTGCGGCACCACCTGAACTGTATCGCCGAGGTAGTCGCCTCTTCTTTCTTTCGTTATCACATTGTTGTAAATTTTCCCCGTAGTGCAGTTGTTGGCAACTGATGTTCTGGCATGGGTGAATCTTTCATAGTGTCCCAAATCCAGGTCTGTCTCGCAGCCATCATCAGTCACATAGACCTCTCCATGCTCAAAAGGGCTGAGTGTTCCGGGATCGATGTTGATGTATGGATCGAGTTTCTGCAATGTGACCCTGAGCCCCTTTGCTTCAAGGAGCGCCCCGATCGATGCGGCAGCAATTCCCTTGCCCAAAGCTGAGACAACTCCTCCTGTTACAAAGATAAACTTAGACATTTTTCGACCCTTTCCAAATCCATAGCAGTATCCACTCCGATTGTTTCATGCTGGGTTTCGTGTACTTTTATTCTGAACCCGCGCTCCAGCGCCCGTAACTGTTCCAGTTTCTCTATCTCTTCAAGCCGGGTAGGCGCCAGCCGGGAAAACCGCAAGAGCACGTCCTTCCTGTATGCGTAAATCCCTATGTGCTTGTAATAGTAAGCAGCAGGAAGTAAGCAGGCGGCACGCTCTTGAGCAGGTTCTTTTTCTTTGCTGCCTGCTGCATAGTCCTTACTGTTTAGTTCCCTATGGTAAGGGATAGGGGAGCGTGAAAAATAAAGGGCAAACCCCTCATCGTTAAAAACAACTTTTACCACATTCGGGTCCTCTATTTCTTCCGGCGATCGGATCCTTTTTGCGAGAGTTCCTATTGCGGCCCGCTCGTCTTCCATAAGCTTTATTACAGCATCAACCATTTCAGACATTATCAGCGGCTCATCACCCTGGACATTCACAATAATTTGTTCGTCCTGTTTTCCCGGCCCGCCTATCTCACCGGCTTCGCTTAACTTTTTCACAGCTTCGGCAATTCTGTCAGTTCCTGACCGGTGTTCCGTGGACGTCATGACCGCCTTCCCACCGAATCCCTCGACAGCAGAAAAAATAGCGGCGCTGTCAGTGGCAATAAAAACATCCTGTACCAGCAGTGCATCTCTGACCCTTTCGTATACGTGCTGGATCATCGGTTTTCCTAAAAGGTGACAGAGAGGTTTACCCGGGAAACGGGTAGAGCCATAACGGGCCGGTATAATAACAATAGCAGCCATGCCTTTTTTTATGATAACATAGTTTTAATTAAAGTATTAGCTTTCAAAAACGTGATTAGTTTACTAAATTACCTCATAAAATTGATAGGTGCGAATAAATGGGTAGTGGGTCAGTTTTTTTTTGCCCTGGATCACCTCGGTCTTCGCTTAGAAGCGCTTGCCTTGAGGGGCCTACTTCCGCTGTTTAAAAGCACCGGCTGTTGGCACTTAGTGGGCAGTTAAAGTCCGGTCGACATATCTGGAAATGGTGACCAAAGATAATTCTTAATACGTGCCAGTGATTGAATCGAAGGACTAATTGATATAGAGTAATACAAGGGGCTGTGCGTGCTTTATGAACAGTTTTAGAAAGCTTTTCGAACGAGTTTACTGGCCTGCCATTCTTTCAGGGGTGCTGCTAGTCCTTTCCTTTCCAACCGCGGAATTGTTTCCTCTTGCCTGGATAGCGTTCGTTCCTCTTTTGTTTTTTCTTTACGATAAAGACCACTGGACAGCCTTTAAGGCGGGGTTCTATTTTGGGCTGGTCTACTTTTTCGGCACGCTTTATTGGATATATTATTCTATCCATTACTACGGCGCTGTTCCTTTAGTGCCGAGTTTCCTGCTGGTTTTAATTTTATGTATGTATTTCAGTCTTTATCCGGCATTCTTTGCATTGCTTTATGCTGCGAATATGAAGAGGACCGATATGCCGGCGCTCATTGTAGCGCCTCTTCTTTGGACTACGCTCGAATTCCTCCGTTCTTATGTATTGGGCGGTTTTCCATGGTCCAGTTTGGGTTACAGCCAGTATACTTTTCTTCCCGTAATACAGATTGCTGATATTACCGGAGTTTACGGAGTGTCCTTTCTCATCGTGGCTGTGAATGCCGCGATTGTGGATGTTGTCCTGTTCAAACGGAGGCACAAGGAGCGTCCGCTTGCTTCGTTCTTACCTACAATAAGCGGGTTTATCGCCCTCGCTCTTTTTATTGTCTTTACATTGTCTTACGGGGCATACCGCATGCACCAGCATCGCAGCGGTCCCACAGTAAAGGTTGCCGTGATTCAGGGCGATATAGAGCAGGACAAAAAATGGGACCCGACCTATCAGCAGACCGTTATGAATGTGTATAGAGATCTCTCATTCTCTGCAGCTCGTGAAATGCCCGAATTGGTCGTTTGGCCGGAAACTTCCGTGCCTTTTTTCTATAGAACTGACAAAGAGCTTACAGCCTATATGGTTTCTTTTGAACGCCAATTGAATGCATATCTTCTCTTTGGGAGTGTCATGGCAATAGACCGGAACGAAAACCCCAAATCCAGTTCAACCCGCTATACGAATAGCGCCTTACTCCTTGATAAAAATGGAACTATTACCTATATTTATGATAAAATACATTTGGTGCCGTTTGGAGAGTTTATGCCGCTCAGGGGACTTTTATCTTTCGTAGATTTGACCGGCGCAATCGGTGACTTTGTTCCAGGTGAAAGCTATACAAAGGCAGTGACTCCCTTTGGAAGTTTCGGGACCGTCATCTGTTACGAAATTATATTTCCTGGTCTGGTGAGGAAGTTTTACGCAAACGGTGGAGATTTTATTGTAACAATAACAAACGATGCGTGGTTCGGAAAGACTCCCGGGCCTTACCAGCATTTCAGTATGGCAGTATTCAGGGCGATAGAGAACAGAAAACCGGTCATAAGGTCAGCCAATACCGGGATATCGGGATTTATTGATAGCTGCGGCAGAATCCTCGCTAAAACAGACATTTTTACAAGGACATACCTGGTGTCCAGCGTTAAAACCGACAGGACTTTGTCGCCTTACACAAAATACGGAGATATTTTTTCGTATTTGAGTATTATTGGCACACTGCTTTTGCTAATAAGAAAACGAAACAGATTTTAAAGGAGGTATGTATGTTATTGCAGAGTGAATTAATAGAGGAGCTTGCTGGTTTAAAGAGGAAAGTTTTATCCCTTAGAGGGTATCTTTGATGTCGATAAACTGAAAGCTAATTTAGCACAGACTGAAGAAAAACTCTTGTCTGAGGAATTGTGGTCTTCCCCTGACAAAGTCAAAGAACTTCAAAAAGCAAAATCTCAAATACTCGAAACAATGCAGCCTGTAGAGTCATCTCTTGATAAGGTCCATTCTCTCGAAGATTTGTCAGGTCTTTTGAATGAGGAGGGGGGTGAGGTATTCCTCGAAGAATTCAAGAAAGAATTGGATACGCTCAAACAGGAGCTTGACGATATGGAATTAAAAATTCTTCTTTCGGGGGAACTGGACAAGAACAATGCGATAGTTACGATTCATCCTGGGGCCGGCGGCACAGAAAGCCAGGATTGGGCTGAAATGCTCATGAGGATGTATCTGCGTTGGGCAGAACGCCATGGATTCAAAATCGTAATAGCAGATCTGCAGCCGGGCGATGAGGCTGGAATTAAAGGGACGACGTTTACAGTTGTCGGTCCTTATACCTATGGTTATTTAAAGGGTGAAGCAGGTATTCATCGCCTGGTAAGGATATCGCCTTTTGATGCAAATAAGAGAAGGCATACTTCTTTTTCGGCTGTTCTGGTCTATCCTGAAATAAAAGATGATGTTCCTGTTGAAATCAGGGAAGAAGATTTAAAAATCGATACCTACAGGGCATCAGGAGCCGGGGGACAGCATGTAAACAAGGTGTCTTCTGCAGTAAGGATCACTCATATTCCCTCAGGAGTGATAGTTGCCTGTCAGACAGAGCGTTCACAGCACAGAAACAAAGAGCTTGCAATGAGAATCCTCAAATCAAGGCTCTATGATATTTCAGTCACTGCGAAAGAAAAGAAAATGGATACTCTTAAAGGGGACAAAAAGGGAATATCGTGGGGTAATCAGATACGGTCGTATGTTTTGCAGCCTTACAGGCTTGTAAAAGATCATAGAACGAGTAGTGAAACGGGTAACGTTGATGCTGTGTTGGATGGAGGTATCGATATTTTTATAAAGGGATATCTGAATTTTAATTCGGCCGCAGCATAAAAGCTGTTTTCTACTATTCTTTTTAAGTATTTAACAGTAGTAGTAGTAAGCGCTGTTGAATTGTCAATAATGTATAAAAAAGATGCAGCGGCAGGTAGTTTGACGAATGATAAGTCGGACACTTTTTTACGAGCTGCAAACAATTTTGGGGAAATATATTTTTAAACATTTCAATCAACAATTTATTGCCCTTGTTTTAACAGATAGGATATAATGGTCAGGCAGCGGTCGCGGAATTATTAACAATTGTCAATATCCTGTTAATAAATGGATAGTGAGCGTATTCCTCGTGGCTTTGCCACAGGGATAGCGAGCGAATAAAATGAAAGATATTCCTTGCATTAAGATTCCCTAAGGTCTTGCCGCAGGGAGTCTTAAATAATATTGGCACATTGATTCGTAACAGGAAATGATTTATAAGCAATATCAGATATAGGGCAGGCGCCGGGGAAAACAGAGCGTGAACATAAACATGGAAGAAATATGGAACAATAACCTTTCGAAGATAGCTGAAAAAGTTGGAGAGAGTATTTTTGAGTTATGGTTTAAGCCGATGAGACTGATCAGCTTTAAGGACAAGATCATAACGATAGGAATCCCCAACAGGTTTTTCAGAGAATGGATTGAGGACTATTATCCCGCAATTATGAATGAAACCGTGGAATCGATTGCAGGATACCCTGTTTCCGTCAAATATAAAATAATAGATAAAGAAGATGCGGCACTTAAAAAACAAGACACTAAACTGGAGAGCAGAAGGAATAAGCTTGCGAGCAGGGGGATATATCTGAGTCCCAAATATACTTTTGATACTTTCGTCGTGGGACCTTCTAATCAGTTTGTTCATGCCGCCTCCAGGAGAATAGCCGAAAACCCGGGAGTTGCGTATAACCCATTATTTATTTACGGAGGTGTTGGGCTCGGCAAAACACATATAATGAATGCTATCGGCAACATGATTGTTGATAAATATCCTGATAAAATAGTCAGTTATTTACCTGCCGAGCAGTTTACCAATGAGGTCATTTCAGCGCTGCGGCATGAAAAGATGGCTGAGTTTAAAGATAAATACCGAAACGTCGACGTCATGCTTATCGATGACATCCAGTTTATTGCCAACAAAACAACGACGCAAGAGGAATTCTTCCACACCTTTAATGCCCTTTATGAGAAGCAGCGCCAGATAGTTATGTCGAGTGACAGGGCCCCACTCGAAATATCGGACATAACCGACAGGCTCAGGTCGCGTTTCAGCATGGGCCTTATTGCGGACATTCAGCCTCCTGAAGTTGAAACAAAGATAGCGATTATTTATAAAAAAGCTGCGATCGAAAAAATGTCTATACCTGAAGATGTGGCTTATTTTATTGCGACAAAAGTAAAATCTAACATAAGAGAACTCGAGGGGTGTCTTATAAAGCTGGGAGCGCACGCATCATTAACTGGCCTCCCGATTGACACTGCTATGGCCAGGACAGTTCTTAAAGATCTGATATCCGACGAAGACAGGCCTGTTACTGTCGATCTCATACAGAAAATGGTGTGCGATTATTTCGGCCTGAAGATTCAGGATATAAAAGCGCGAAAGAGGACAAAGGAAATAGCGAATGCGCGGCAGATAGCTATGTATATCACAAAGCAACTGACCCACCTCTCGCTCAGCGAGATTGGAAGATACTTTGGCGGGAAAGACCATGCAACGGTAATTTACGCCTGCAGGCAGGTCGAAGAGAAACGCGGCAAGGACGATAATCTCAAGAAAAGCATCGAAAATATATTGCGGAGGATTACCGGCGTATAAGTGTTTCCCGGCAGACTTTGGGGCTTCCCAAAAAGCAACGGACTTCTTGGGGTCCGGAGCTCAACTCTTTTAGGGGCAGTAAAAATGGAGGGGATTGATGAAGGTCACAGTAGAAAAAAACGAATTGCAGAAAAAACTCTCAGACATTCAGAACATTGTTGAGAAAAAAAATACTATGCCAATCTTAAGCCATTTTCTTCTTGTGGCGGAGAATGGAGGAGCATACATAACAGCCACGGACCTCGAAACGGCCTTTAAAGAACCTCTTAAGCTTACTGTTGCGACTGAGGGAAAGCTATGCATCCCTGCCAAAAAACTGTTTGAGATTGTGCGTGAAGTTGACGGCGATATATCACTCGAATCAAGCGACGAAAAATGGCTTAAAGTAAAGAGCGGAAAAAGCCAGTTCCGCCTTGCCTGTCTCTCTCCTGACGAATTCCCGGTGTGGCCGGCGCTGCCGGATGATACAGAAAAAATGGAAATCGATTCTCTGCTCCTCCTCGAGATGATCGACAAGACCCTTTATTCAGCGGGTGAGTCGGATACCAGGTATGTTTTAAACGGACTGCTTTTTAATATAAAACCCGATGGCACTCTCACGGTTGTCGGCACTGATGGCCACAGGCTGGCGCTTTCGACCAAGATGTTGGACTCAAAACTCAAGGAAGAGAGAAAGATTATTTTTTCGAGAAAGTCTCTGGCTGAACTGAGGAGATTCCTTGACGACGAGGCAAAACCGGTCAAGATCGCCATAGGGAAAAATCACATTTTGTTCGAAATGGGTACGATCCAGTTCCTCACCAGGCTGATAGAGGGCACTTACCCTAATTATGAACAGGTCATTCCGGCTGCCGCTGATAAGACCATTGGAATAGACAGGATAGCATTAATGAAATCGCTGCGAAGGGTCTCTATAATGAGCAAAGAGCGGAGCAGCGCTGTAAAAGTCGATATCGAGCCCAATAGTATGGCCATATCCGCTTCTAATCCTGACATCGGCGAAGCAAAAGATGAGATCACAGTGGAATATGCGGGAGAACCTATCACTTTAGCTTTTAACGCACGTTACATCCTTGATGCGTTGAGCGTGATGAATAGCGATACTATAATGATTAAACTCAATGAGCCGTTGAGTCCCACGCTAATAATGGAAAATGAAAAGGACGATTATAAATATGTCGTAATGCCGATGAGGCTCTGAGAAATAGTAAGCAGTAAACAGTAAGTAGTGAGTAGTGATCAGTAAAGAGGAAGCGGTAAAAGACGTTGAAATAAATAGTATTTCAGTGCCAACTGCCTGGTGTCTGTCGCATACTGCTTGCTGCCTGTCGATGACTTTATAAAAAGAGGGAGAATAATGGAAGACATAAAGACCGAAGAAGCAAACGGCTCATACGGAGCTGAAGATATAAAAATCCTTAAGGGCCTTGATGCTGTTCGAATGCGGCCGGCGATGTATATCGGCTCTACCAGTATTGACGGCCTTCACCATCTTGTTTACGAAGTAGTAGACAACAGTGTTGACGAGGCGCTTGCCGGATACTGCACATTGATAGAGGTTGTCCTCCACCACGACGGCAGCTGCACTGTCATTGACAACGGAAGGGGCATCCCCACAGGGCTCCATTCAAGCGATCCGGAAGGGCGGACTGCGGCTGAGATCGTGCTTACCGAACTTCACGCAGGCGGAAAGTTCGAATCATCCGCATACAAAATATCCGGGGGGCTTCACGGAGTCGGAGTGTCCGTTGTAAACGCACTCTCCGAGTGGCTCGAGATGGAGGTCAAGCAGGAAGGGCTTGTCTACACCCAGCGTTTTGAACGGGGAAAACCGGTGACGCCGCTTAATGTCACAGGGAAAACAAAAGGCCGGGGTACCAGAATAACCTTCAAGCCCGACTCCGAGATATTTGAAGTAACCGAGGTCCATTATGATGTCCTTGCTCAGCGGCTGAGGGAGCTTGCGTTCCTTAACAGGGGGCTCCAGATAACCATAGCAGATGAAAGGACAAATCAGAATCAGGTTTTTTTCTATAAAGGGGGCATTGTCTCCTTTGTCGAACATCTTAACAAGAACAAGACGCCGCTGCACCCGAAGCCCATATATATCGAAAAAGAAAAAGACGGCATCATGGCCGAGATCGCTATACAGTACAACGACAGCTACGCGGAAAACATTTACACCTTTGCCAATAACATCAACACCCGTGAAGGCGGCAGCCATCTTGTGGGCTTCAAATCAGCGCTTACAAGGACCTCAAACAGCTATGCCACATCCTCGGGAATCATTAAAGAAGGCAAAGAGAGCGTCTCCGGTGACGACATCAGGGAAGGGCTCACAGCTGTAATCAGCGTAAAGCTCCCGAACCCCCAGTTCGAAGGGCAGACCAAAATGAAACTCGGCAACAGTGAAGTCAAGGGGATCGTGGAATCGATCACCAATGACGCATTGTCGACCTATTATGAAGAGAACCCTGCAGTAGCGAGAAAGATCATAGAGAAGGCCATTCAGGCCTCCAGGGCGAGGGAAGCTGCCCGAAAGGCGCGGGAGTTGACCCGGAGAAAGGGAGTGCTAGAGGATACCGGGCTGCCCGGCAAGCTGGCGGACTGCTCTGAAAAGGACCCAGCCATGTCGGAGTTGTATATTGTTGAGGGTGACTCCGCAGGCGGCTCTGCAAAGCAGGGCAGGGACAGGCGCAACCAGGCAATACTGCCTCTGAGAGGGAAAATCCTTAATGTAGAAAAAGCGCGCTTCGATAAAATGCTCACCTCGGATGAAATAAGAACATTAATAACAGCCTTGGGCACAGGCATCGGACCGGAAGAATTCGACACAGCAAAAGCCCGTTATCATAAGATAGTGCTGATGACTGACGCCGATGTTGACGGCGCCCACATAAGGACGCTTCTCCTGACGTTCTTTTACAGGCAGATGCCGGACCTGATCGAAAAGGGTTACCTCTATATCGCCCAGCCGCCCCTGTTCAGGATCAAGAAAGGTAAGTCCGAGAAATATGTACAGAACGAGGCAGAACTCATGGAAATGCTTTTTGAACTTGCCACCGAGGACCTTAAAATAACTACCCCGGCAGGTCAGCTTGGAGGCAAGAGACTGGTGCCCCACCTTAAGAAAATTCCCAAATACGAAAAGCTCCTTGCCTGGTTTGAAAGGAAGCGGAGAGACCCCGAAGTCATCTCGCAGCTCCTTGCACTCCGTGTAGATAAAGACAATTTTAAAAGCAAGGAGGCTGTCGGGGAACTCCTGAAAAAGATAACGGAAAAAGTTCCTTCCATGAGTCATGAGGACATAACCTTTGATGAGGAGCACGAGGCGTTTGAGGTTGAAGTCAGACGGGAGAATTACCGGTGTACGCTATCCACTTCGCTGATACTCTCCCCGGAGTTCAAGGATATGGAGGTCCATTATAGGGAGTTGACCCAGACCTTAGGTATCCCGCCCTACAAACTCGAAATGAAGACAGACACAAAAGAGGTCTCCTCCCTGCAGGAACTGCTTGCGACTGTAACCGAGACCTCCAAAAAAGGCCTATCCATTCAGCGCTACAAAGGCCTTGGCGAAATGAACCCGCACCAACTATGGGAAACCACCATGGACCCCGCGAAAAGGACCTTCCTTCAGGTTACGGTCGAAGACTCGGTCAAGGCGGATGAAATGTTCACCGTACTCATGGGCGACCAGGTCGAGCCAAGAAAAGATTTTATTACCTTGCATGCGCTTGAGGCGAGGAATATTGATATTTAGTTGTAGAATGCAGTAAAGTTTTAGAATTGAGCAATAAAGTTTTGCATTTCGTGCAGTAAAAAGGTTTGTTAAGGGGTTGCTCTGAAATCGGGGCTACCCCTTTTCTGTTTGAATCAAGTATCCGTGGCAGCTAATATAGCATGGGGAACCTATCGGTTCTGCTCCGGGGTCCACCTGAAAGCCAACACTTTTCTCTCTTGATTAAATCCGCGGACTATTGGTAGAAATATATAAAGTCGGCGGAGGCTTTAAGTTAAGAATAATGGGACGAAAAAAGAGGAAAATGCGATGCGTCCAGAATTGTCACGATAATTTTCATATTAGTTTATTCCGAGGCATTGTCCTAAAATCCAGTGGGTCACCATTCAAGCCGATCAGTGCCAAGGGTAGGTCAAAATCATATGAGTCTTATTAGAGGAGGATAAGACTGGTGTCTAAATCGATTATGGATTACAACCAAGAAAAAGCAATTCTTGAGTTTCTTGGATATCCAATGGCGCGCCTGTCAGATGATCTTATGAAGAAAATTGATGAGCATAAGAAACTTTATATTGATCTATCCCTCTATGCAAAATTTATGTTAACAGCTTTTTCCCTGACGAAGTTATTACCAGTTGGGGAAACTCCTCAGCCAAATGCTGCCGCAGATATCGCCTCTGTTGCCTCTCTGGGGCGGAATCTGATTGAAATATACAATTTCTTCTATTACTTGGTTATGGATGAAATAACCAAGGAAGAAGCAGTATTCAGACAACTCGTGGCCTTTTATCATGCTGAACATGAAATGCAAAAGGTCGGCGAAAATATGGAAGTGTCTGCAGAAGAATTAAGAATGCATAAAGAAAAATGTATCGAGAAGTATAAAGTCAAAATTGAAAATCATCCAGTTTTTAAAATGATGCAACCTAACATAAAGAAAAAAATACTTGCTGGCAAAAGCGCCACTTATTTAACACGCACGGAAATCACAAAGAAATATTGTAGCAAGTATAACCTTTTAAATGCTCTTTATAGGGTAATGTCAAATAACGTTCATTCGGGTCTTTACAGCTTCAAAACTTCATTTAGTGGAAGCACATATGGATGTGACAATGAACAGAATAGAACCAAAATTGCTGGCATGCTTTATTTGGTCAATTATTATATAGGCCTCGCGGCAGCTTCAATACTGATGCGCTATCCCGAGGACACAAACATCTTCACAACGTACTTCCCTAACAAGGAAGTGTTTAAAACGGCTGGTGACCTTATAACAACGTTGATAATGAGATTCTAAAGTTAAAGGGAGCAGCAAGCCCAACAACGATATGATAACATTGATAAATGATACTTGCGCTAACAATAAAGCTCATTTCGAGTCAGGATCGCCTGTGTGTATCTAAACGCATCGCCAGCGAGTGATCGATATTTATAAAGGTTGGGTGGATGTACGCTATTCATTTTGTCCTCATGAGTAGTTTTCCGGACAACACTGCTCTATTTTATCATTTGGTTAATTTGATCACAAAGAGATTTCTTAACTGCATAATGTATCTCCCAGTACGTATCCCTCCTTTTTTTGGATAGAAGCCAACGTTTCCCCGTTAGATTTGAGCTGTAACTTTGTTGCAAAATGTTAGGATAAAGCCAAACTTTGCTTCATGTCAGCGCAGAACTTTATTGCACAAATGCCTAAAAATCGTTATAACTCAATGTGGGCTGTGCAGAACTTTAGTGCATCCTACATTAGGAGGTGTAGAATTGTAGGTTAACACATAAATTGAAAAACTTAACGCATAAAGTGAAAGAATTTAACACATAAACTGAAATAATCCCTGTTTGTGTATAGGCTGCAATTAATGGCGGATATGATTAGCAAACACAAGAAGGCAGTTTCTAATTCTGAAGAGCGAAGCAAAACAAGAAAGAGGATGGAATTATCAGCAGACGGGTTCCTGACGGATGAAGACATTAAACGGATTAGGAAGAAACTGGGATTCACTCAAGAGGAAATGGCTGAGAGATTGGGAGTTGGGCTGAAAACGTTTGCCCGCTACGAAACCCTCTCTGTCCGCCAGAGTAAAGCAATGGATAATTTGTTGAGAATTTTGGACGGATATCCCGAAGCGCTGAAAATCCTTGAAAGCAAGCAATTGTAATCAGGTTTCGCAATGTGGAGTTAGATGAGTCCTGCCACATGTTCCGGCGAGAGGTTGCAAAGTGTGACACACGGTACTTTTGTCTGATTCACCGACAAAGACGCACCGCACAGAAAAGTGGAGAACTAAGAATTATCAGGAGAAATGAGCAAACCTATCTCCCGGGGGCAAGCTATTTCTTGATAACAGGGCCTTCAGGTTTCTTCGCTATAGCATCTAGTGCGTAATGAATCCCATACGCCTTTAGAATGCCACTGCCAACATTTATTCGAACTATTTTGTTTTGTTTTACGTCCTTAACGACTGCTTGTTCACTGAAATACTCTGAGGCCACTGCGCCTATTGTAGGGATAGCAGGGCTACTATTATCACGAACATCAAAAAAAACTACCGGCCCCCCTGAGAAGCCTCTATTGCTATTTCCATCCACATACCAAACAGCCGGCGGATATTTAATTGCAGAAATAACACCCTTTTTCACAAAAGGAAAAGGAAATTTACCATTAATGTTTGTATCAGCAAGAGAATACATTTCATAAGGAAAACCAAGGAAATAAATATCCTGCCCTAAGCTAATTCCATCTTCTGTTGTCTTAATATTGGATGAAGGTGACAATTGAAAAGGTAGAATCAAAACAACTATGTCAATGTCCGTCTCATCGCAGTAAACAACTCTGACCTCTAATGGCTTCCACTGAGAATCGTGGAAAATATGAATGTTCCCTTTTTTTCCAATTCCTTCCACTACATGCTTAGCAGTTATTAAATATTGTCGATTATTAACCTCAATAGTAAATGCTGTGCCATAGTCACCCTTAAACTTTATCAGGAAAATTCTTGTCAAGATGGTTGCCGGGACGCCCACGCCCGTAATAAACGCTTCTGACTGTGAGCAAAAACATAAGGCAAGCAAAAAAACAAATAAGATTGCTGCAAGTTTTCTATTTATCATGCTTGTTTAAACGTAACATTATCTCATCTTTAGTATTACCTTAATACCGCCTTCCCCTTTAGTAGAAATAAGGAATCTAGTAACATTACCGCTTTCAGCCATAGCGCTAATCCATAGTTCGACTTGCTCTATTTTATAAGTCTTAAGAGCATCAACAATCTTTTTCAGACTTACAACTAAATAATTAATATTTTTCTCGATTTTAGCCGAGTCCTTGATACTTTTTAGTGTCTCAACCACGGGAAGTTCGTCTGATTCTCCTCCCTTCGAGAATATGGAAACGGGTTTCCCATCTTTTTCTGCTATTACGTATGAATCAGAAGGAACGTCGTCGGAAGTAAGAGCCTCCACAGCGGTTTTGTCTAATCCTTGAGTTGAAAAAATTAAGACAGTCTTCCCTTGTTCGCTCATGGCCGTCTTTTGTTCTTCGGCAAATGAAATTCCAGAGAAAACTTGAATGAGAGAAAGGACTATTACAACGGGAAACACCAAAGCGATTAAGACCTGTTTGAACATTAAACGCCCCCAACAAGCAGTTAATGGAATAGTATACGGCCTTCCCTGTATTGTGTCAAACGAGTTATGACGATGTTGAGCTATTACGCTGGAGATAAGAAAAGTGGCGGGTAGAATTACCTATTGTAATTGACACTATTTCGGCATATTTTGAGGTTACGTATAGCAGGAAGTACTTTTTTTGACAGTTTTTCTAGGAGAAAGAGACTCATCACGCCTCCCAACAATGGCGAAACCGGGAACGGGTGGCCAGAACGCTCCGGAATAAATCTGAATCAGTCGACGGAATGGTCCGGAATATAGGATATTTCTCGTTCAGCATATTAAATAAAATCTTTTATTTTTTTCAAGCTCCTCAGTCATTCCTTTAGCCATTTGACTTATTTCTTCATCTGAAAAGGAATGCTTATATTTATTCGCCAATTCTATGCATTTTTCTATTCCAGTAAATTGAGTGAAGTAAATTAAAAGTAGAAACCCCCAGTACCGGGTCTCGTCACCGATATCCAGATCAGATAAAATGGACTCTAGGATTATTTCGTGATTTTTTATTTGGCAAACAATAGCATACACACATTGACCAATTGCTCCACGAGCGAATCCGCCGCCATCCTTCACAATTTCTAACATGGCAATGATTTCTTCTCTGCCGAATCTTTCCTTCAACAAATCTAACGCCGCTTTACGTGTGTTTTCATTGATAATATTGTGTTTGTGCCAGAAAATATCTTCATGTCCAGGCAGATAGGAGATCACAGCAGTAAGATGCAATAGCAATGGATGTTTACGAAAATTGTGATAGCAGCTAATGACATAATACCAACTTGTAATACTTTGACGTTGAAATGTATGCAGATATGTCAGTCCGTCAAAGCAATTTCTAAGGTTTTCTCTGTCCGCAAACTTTTGTAAGGCACTGCCCAATTTACTACTGTATTTGTAAGCATCAAGATATGTCATAAAATGAGATGCAAAGTCTTTGAAAGTTCCATTACTGAATTGTTGAGCTGCGGAGATGTTAACAGTATAAGGCCCATCTTCGATTACCATCGGATGCTGCGTTAAATATTCAGTTATGTCACACCAAACTGCTTGATTATTGATAGGATTGTAAATAATGATTGCCACGGGCAAACAATGCGATGACCAGTATTCGAAGTGATCCTTATCCGCGCTGAAAAAATAATTTCCATCAGGTTTAGTGTATGAGCTGCCCGATTTAATTTGAACAAAAATGGAGCATCCTGTTGCTTCCTCGTTTTCTGTAAATTCAATATAGGCATCATTCCCGATATCATTTTCAAGATCAACCTCCTGAAAAATGCAATTATGACTATTTACAACGTCTCTAGTGAACTTGACGCCGGTCGTTGAAATAGATTTTGAATACTTGCGTTTGGTCGTCATACCAAAAAAATGTCGATAATTTATTTTTACAGCGGTAGCCAAAGATGAGCTACCGATATTTGGCAAGCTTGTCCACGATTTGCCAACCATTCAAACTCTCTTCTGTGATGCGAACGGTAGATCTCATATTCACTTACTTCATAATGATTAGTCGTCTTCAGAGCGGCGCTTATTTTATCATTCACTTAAGAATGGTGAGGATATTAAGAACCACGTGGAATTAAAGGGGACGGTTCTCTTTATTTTTCCGCCAGCCCTTTTGTCGCCCCATCCGCCTTACCTTTTCAGTAATATCATAGGTTGTCGTGATATCTTTCACAAAAGCCTCACCCCCATACACTATCCGCCTGTCCATTTCCCCCTTCATCGTCTCTTCCTCTTTGAGCATCCCTCGTACTAACTCCCGATATTTCCTCCGCCGCTCTCCTTCCACCTCAGACAACTGAAGATAAACAGGATGCTCACTTACCAGCACATCTTTCTTTCCGTAGCCATACACCCGATAGCTGCTCCATGTATAATCCTTCGGCTCTTCCACCATCTTTGCACGTACCGGATTCAGTTCCACATAGCTGCCGCAGGCAAGCAGATACTCGTCTTTTGAAATTATTATGCTCTTGTATCTGTCCTGCCAGAAATGCCCGATATGACTAAAATTGCGCTTATAGTGCTGGGCATAGGCGAGGTTAATCCCCTTCATGCGACTTCTTGTCGCACCTATTGCATACCCAGAAACGCCCGAGAAAGAAAGGCAGCCATCTGATCTCTTGTGACGTTTTCAGAAGGGCAGTAGTTGCCGTTCCCGCAGCCCAGGGTGATTCCAAGCTCCTTCAGCTTCTGGATATACTTAAAAAAGCCATTTATTGAAGGCACATCGTTGAAGTAAGGTGTTGTTGTTGAACAATCTACATTCCCATTACAGGTAAAGTTTTCAGTGCCCTGTCCTGCTACAACTTGCGTTGCCCTGATAAGGAAAGCAGCCATCTGGTCTCTGGTAACATTGTTGGAAGGGCAGTAGTCGCCGCTGCCACAGCCTACCGTAATTCCCAACTCCTTTAGTTTCTGAATATACTTGAAAAAACCGTTTGTCGACAGTACGTCACTAAAGTAAGGTGTTGTTGTTGAACAGTCTACAGTCCCATTACAGGTAAATCCTTCTGGTTGACTCCCCTCACTGACTTGTGTCGCCCTGACAAGAAACGCCGCCATCTGGTCCCTGCTGACATCTGCGGATGGACAGTAGTCACCGTTCCCGCAGCCTATGGTAATGCCGTTGTTGTAGATCGCCTCAATATAACTTTGAAATGTCGACCCGCTTGGTACATCGCTAAAGGATGTAGTGCCGGCGGTCAGATAATGAGCGGTAACAGATTGATCGGAGTTCATCGTGATAAGGCAGGTGCTGACATTGTTTTTACACGCCCCTGACCATCCGGTGAAAGTGGTCGCCGCGTCAGGTGTTTCTGTGAGGCTGACCGAAGCTCCAACCGCGAACGTTGCAGAACAGGCTGTCCCGCAGTTTATGCCTGCCGGTGTACTTGTAACCGTAACATTGCCGGTTCCTGACTTGCTCACTGTTAGCTGATCTCCTGGGCACCCTAATGTGGCTATTGCGCCGCTTGGATTAGTCGAGTGCGTCGGGATGTTCGAGAAAGCGGTACCATAGTCAGTTAACGGAGGAGGTCCGTCGGTAGAAGTGTGACACGCAGTGCAAACAGTTCCCGGACATGCGGCTGCAAGAGGGGTAAAATACTCTGGAATAGCGTAGGCAACGCCGAAGCTACCCCCCAACAAAAATATTGCTACCAATAAACCAACCATGCTTTTTTTCATTGTTTTCTCCTATTTTTACGTATGATGAATAACAATTCTTCTGTCTCTCCCTCTATGCGAATATGCATATGAATATGCGATGCGGAGATGCTTTTAACAAAGCCAAATAATTCAACAGACTGGTTCATTTCATGATCGGTTCTTTCCTTGAAGCAAGAAACACCGGAATTGCCATCCTTCGCAGCCTGGCTGCTAGCAATAATAGACCTATTACTCTATGTTTACTCAAGAACTCGTTGAAAACAGGACCAGCAAATATTCTAATAAAATCTTAGGTAACAATTTACGATTTGTCAACAGGCAGGTATAGTGCTGGGCATAGGCGCGGTTAATCCCCTTCATTATTTCAGATAAACCGCCCCCTCCTTCTGAGGGCTCAATAACCAGATGCACATGGTCATCGAAAAACTCTTGACGCACTTTACCAGACCTCAAGTCGGAAGGTCTTAAATGACATAATCAGCTCGAAATCAGTTCTGTTCGAGGTAATGACTATTGCACCGTAATTTCTCGCGGTGAGAGCTATGAGGACGTCAAAATGCAGATCCCTCAGTTTTTGCGGACCAAATCCCTTGGCCTTGTATATCTTGGACAATATCGCGCCGGATTCCAGCCAGTTTTTTTCTGTAGGTGTGAGTATTGGATGATTTTTTGCCAGTGTGGCCACAAAATTCTCTTCCGCCTCTCTTGTTGCTCCTCGCAACAGTTCGGCGAGAACCACTGAAGAGTTTCTTATAAGCCCGTTTACGTCTTCGATGTGCTTGCCATACTTATTGGTTCGCAGATGATCGATAAAGATTGAAGTATCAAAGATTATGGTCCTATGAGCCATGGGCCTCAAACTTCATTTTTCCGCCGTGCTTTGCCATCATTCCCTTGAACTTCCTGAGAGCAACTACTTCTCTTAAGGCAATATGGACCGCCTCGCTTCTGCTTCTTGCGCCAAGGGTCTTCACGGCGTCATCTGCGAGCTTGGTGTCAAGACGTATGGAAGTCATTCTTACGCCGGCTTTCATATATTTACCTCCCGGTAATTGTATATACATATTTTATTAATTGTATATATCATTGTCAAGTCGTTCTTAATCTCGCAACATTTTGTTATAAAAGAATTAAAGGGGACGGTTCTCTTTATTTTTTCTCCAGCCCCTTTGTCTCCCCATCCGCCTTATCTTTTCAGGAATATCATAGGTAGTCGTCATATCTTTCACAAAAGCCTCACCCCCATACACTATCCGCCTGTCCATTTCCCCCTTCATCGCCTCTTCCTCTTTGAGCATCCCTCGTACTAACTCCCGATATTT